>Ga0172371_10000614_pt1 | contig 56007 bp, 56 predicted proteins | sample Lak12m_FD_114543 | JGI IMG/M metagenome (GOLD analysis project Ga0172371, IMG submission 114543) | Freshwater microbial communities from Kabuno Bay, South-Kivu, Congo - kab_022012_12m | ecosystem: Environmental > Aquatic > Freshwater > Lake | place: Democratic Republic of the Congo: South-Kivu... | reverse complement strand
CTTGCTCAGGATTATTTCAGGATTTTCCGAAGCGACAACCAGAGTGGTTTCAGTTTCAATTGAATTTAAAAATCCGGAGTTCATTCGGAATAATCGATTAAGGAAGGCTTTTTAGACAGGACCTGAAAACAAAGGACCCAGTTCATCTCTTACGCCTTTGAACGATCGCCGGTGAACAGGCGATGGGCCGTAGCGCAGAATAGCCTGTCTGTGCTCGAGTGTGCCGTAGCCTTTGTGGCGGTCAAAACCGTATTCAGGGAATTCTTCATGCAGCTCCAACATTATTCTATCGCGCGTGACCTTGGCCATTATACCCGCAGCCGCGACTGAGAAGGAGAGCTTGTCCCCCTTAACAATGCTTCGTTGTCGCAAATTCAGATCGAGCTTTATATTACCATCAATCAACAGATAATCAGGCAAAGGGCTGATCTGCGAAACTGCCTGGCTCATGGCGCTGCGAGTGGCCTGGTAAATATTGATTTCATTAATTTCATTCACATCGGCCAACGCGATGCCTATTGCAGAGGCCTTGGCTTCAATCCGGCGGAACAAGTCTTCTCGTTGGGCTGCGGTAAGGAGTTTGGAATCATTCAGATCGGGAATAAGATCGTAAGAAGGCAGAACCACGGCCGCAGCGACCACAGGGCCGGCAAGAGGTCCTCGGCCAGCCTCGTCTATCCCGGCGATGCGAAAAGCTCCCTCAGCGGCTGCCTCATCCTCGAAACGGCTGGTTGGCCGAGATATGCCCGCTGCTGGTTTCTTGTTAGCCATGATCAAGGCCTTTGTGTGGATAGACAGTTTCGAACGAGGGTTCGTGCAAATTGCTCCGGCGCTCGGGAGACTTTGGCGATAAGACGATCAGAGGTCAAACCCCTGTTTCTGTGGCGCAATCATAGTTTTGATATGCTACGAAATCACCCTTCGTTCTTTGATACGGGCAGCCTTGCCTTTGAGCTTTCGGAGGTAGTAGAGCTTGGCTCGTCTAACTCGTCCGCGATTGACCACCTCAACTTTCTCGATCATGGGCGAGTGCATGGGAAAAACTCGCTCGACGCCGATTCCATAGGAAATTTTCCTGACCGTAAAACTGGTTCTGGAGCTTTTCCGGTTCAAGGCGATAACGACTCCCTCGAAAACCTGGATTCGTTCACGTGCGCCTTCAACTATTCGTACATGGACTTTAACGCTATCGCCGGTGCGAAATTGCGGAATGTCCACTCTCATCTGTTCTTGTTCAATCATTCCCAACATATCCATCGTTCTTCTCCATCGGCGTAATATGGGTTTCCGATTGGATTTCCCGGAGGAGTTCTTTTTCCTCGGCGGTCCAAACTCGGGTTTTCAGCAAATCAGGGCGTTTGGCCATGGTTTTGGCCAAAGCCTTTTTTTTCCTCCAGCGCCGGATTTTTTCGTGATGGCCTTCCAATAGCACTTCCGGAACTTCCATCTCCTCGAATATGCGCGGCCTGGTATACTGCGGATACTCCAGCAAGCCGTCATAGAACGATTCGCCGCAACTGTGGCTATCCGCGCCGATAACTCCCGGTACAAGTCGGATCACCGCATCGATTGCTACAATAGCAGCGGTCTCTCCGCCTGACACTATATAATCCCCTATTGAAAACTCGTCGTCCACAAAAGCGCGAATACGTTCGTCAATGCCTTCATACCTTCCACAAACAATTACCAAACTTTCGGTTCTAGCCAACTCCTCCGCTATCGACTGATCGAACAATCTGCCCTGCGGAGTCATGAGAACGACCACGGGATTTTTCATGAGGCTGCGGAGTCGCCGAATACCGGCTACTGCCGGCTCGGGCTTCATGATCATCCCCGTCCCGCCGCCATACGGGTAATCATCAGTCGTCCGGTGTCTGTCCGCTGTGAACTCCCGTAGGTTCACAGTTTCAATATTAATCAGCCCGGCTTTTATGGCACGCGCCGGATTACCAAAACGAAGAAACGACGCGAATATTTCAGGAAATATGGTCAGGACACGAATATCAATCATCCGGAATCAACCCTTCGAGAGGGTCAACGATCATTGTATTCTTTTCCGTATCCACGTGCACTATAACCTCGTCCGTCATAGGCAACAAAATCTCGCGGCCCGCCGCGGTGACATGAAGAACGTCATTCGCTCCGGTGGGCGTGATTTGCGCAATTTCGCCGAGATAGAGTCCCGCTGAAGTGACGACTTTCATACCTATCAATTCAAACCAATAATACTCGCCCTCCTTTTTGGGTGGCAGATTCGTCTCCTCGGTTTTTACTAGCCTCCCCGCCAGTTGTTCTGCTCGTTCGCGAGTATCTATGCCTTCGAGAGATGCGAGCACCGCTCCTTTATGGATCCTTATTTTCGATACTTTGTGGGGGGATTCGCCAAAGATCAGAGCAGGGGATCGCTTGAAAACCTCTAAGGACTCGGTGAAAGGTATGATCTTAATTTCTCCTCTGATTCCAAACGCCTTGACCGCCTGCCCGACCACAATGAGACTCCGGTCGGGACGTCGTTGTTTTGTGGAATCCGGAGTAACGGGTCTCCTTTCCATCGGCTGCACAAATCGGAATTATTCCAATATTTCCAAGACAGCCCGCTTTCTGATCTTAGTGGAAGCCGCGCTGAGAATAGTGCGCATGGCTCTGGCCGTTCGACCCTGTTTGCCAATCACTTTGCCGAGGTCGTTCTTGGCTACTTTCAGCTCTATCACAGAAGTGATCTCTCCTTCCACTTCCGAGACCGACACCTCCTCAGGATTGTCCACAAGCGCTTTGGCGATGTACTCTATCAATTCCTTCATAGCGGTCCCCTCTTCATTAAAAAGCGAACCCGCAGGAGTCTGAACCGCCCGACCAAACCATTATTGTTGCGGTTCGGCGGCGCGTTTGGAATGCCTCATGATCCGGCGCACACTGTCCGAGATCTCAGCACCTCGCGAGACCCACGTACGGATTGCCTCCAGATTAAGATTGATGCCGGCGGTTTTATTCCGCGGATCATAAGTGCCGAGCACTTCGAGGAATCGACCATCTCTGGGAGATCGGGAATCTGCGGCAATAACTCGGTAGAATGGTTTCTTTTTTGCGCCATAGCGCGCTAAACGGATTTTCACGGCCATATATATGCGCTCCTTTGCGTGCGCGTTTACTTCCAGTTGGTAATCGCAGAATGTTACTGAAAGTCTCCGGGGGTGTCAAGCAAAAAACCTGAATGATAATGATGAACAAATTCTTCTGCCGACATAGGTGGCCCCCGCCTCGCAAAAACATTAAGAAGTTTTGTTTAATGGATTGTTTCTTTTGCTCCGCAGAGAGTCCGGGAGGCTCTTTCTTGCAAGAAAGCCACCCCCCGGACCCCCTTTCTGAAAGTCATTCTCCTCCTACAAGCGGAGCTAATGGAATAATCCATTGTTTAACAAAATTATGTATACTATTTTAGCAATTTCAAATTCAACTGATCAGACAATGCGCTTGAACCGCGAATGACTGTCCCGCTTTCATACTCCGGAATAACTAAAACACTGACCGCGTTTGCCGGTCCATTTCTGGCCTACAACATAGCCGGAAGAATTACCCCTGTTCTGGCAGGCTATAAAATCACCCATAAGTGCAACCTAAAATGCCTGCACTGTCCTTATTGGCAGAGGTCCGGGCACGAGCAGAGTTTCGAGGGAGCGCTTTCGACTCTGCAACGATTGCGCAGCATGGGAGTCAAAATTCTCATCATCGAGGGAGGTGAGCCTCTGCTTTGGCGTGACGGAAATAAGACACTTTCGGACATCGTACAACATGCTCGCAAATTCTTTCCATCCGTTTGCATGACGACCAACGGCACTATTCCGTGGCGGCATATTCCGTTTGATCGCGTATGGATAAGCCTCGATGGGCCACCCACTGTTCATGACTCCATACGAGGAAAAGGGATATTTCACACAGTCTGGAAAAACCTCGAACAATCCGATCGTAACAAGACGCTGGTAAGCACAACCATTAATCAAATCAATTTGAGTAGCATCCCGGAATTATTGGCGATGCTCCGCGGTTTGACGGCAGGAGTAACCATTCAGTTTCATTATCCTTATAACGGACTCCCTGACCCACTTTTTGTGCCGCGGTCCGACCGTAAGGAGGCGCTTGACGAACTGATCCGATTGAAACGCTTAGGTTATCCTGTGGCAAACTCCGTTAGGAGTTTACTGGAGCTGAAGCTAGAACGATGGACCTGTGAAGACGGATTACTGGCCAACGCGGAACCTGACGGGACTATCCATCATGGTTGTTATCTTAAGAATCGAGGAATTGCCGAATGCTCTTTTTGCGGGTTTGCGGCCCACAATGAAATGTCTCTTGCATTTAAAATGAAATGGCAATCTGTGCGAACGGGGATGAAGATTTTCTTCATGGGGCGGGCGGCGGACTAGCCTTCCATAAGGCCGTAAAAAAAAGTATGATAATGATTATCTATTTGATAAGAGAACTTCTGACATAGGAGGTGGTAGAGTCCTGGTGGGCTCCGCGGTCTTCAAAACCGTCAGCAGGGCGCTAGTACCGTTCTGGGTGGGTTCGATTCCCATGCACCTCCGCCAATTGGATGTGGTGATATCAAAGAGAGTTATTACCAAGATGGATTTTATCCCCTCGGGCGAACTTTCGTGAATGATCCTTTATCGCCTCACCTCTGCATGAAAGAATTATTGCGCTGTTACTCGGAGTCTTGAAAGAAAATGATAAGCGCAAAATTCCTTCGGTCTGCTCAGGACAAGAAAGACTATCCGCAGGAAGGTCTGGTGGAGTTGGCTTTTGCAGGTCGTTCCAATGTCGGCAAGTCCTCACTGATAAATACTTTGTTGGGCAGACGAAGTCTGGTTAAGACATCCAAAACGCCGGGACAGACGCGCAAATTGAACTTTTTTCTCATTGAGGAAAAGTACATCTTTGTGGACCTACCAGGGTACGGATTCGCCAAGGTCCCCCTCGCCATCAAGCGTGAATGGGGCCCGATGGTAGAAAATTTCCTGAGAAACCGCAAAGAGCTAGCGGGGGTAGTGCTTACAGTGGACGCAAGGCACGCGCTGACGGCATCTGACGAATTAATGTTGGACTTCCTACAAGCGTTTCGGGCGCCTATTATTATAGCGGTGACGAAGGCTGATAAGCTACCTCGGACAAAGCTGTCTCGTAAACAGCAGGATATCCAGGCTCAAGTGGGGGAGCGGACGCCGGTAATAATCTGTTCGTCTCATGATGGTAGGGGCAAAAAGGAATTGTGGAAAGAGATCAAAAGGCTTATAGAGTGTTGGCGTCTTTCTTCCAATCACGCGAACACAAGCCGGGGGTCTGCCCGTCCGGTATTTGAGGAATTCGCATAAAGAGAAGAGAATGCAATGGTAAAAAAGATGCTTATAAACGCATGTCACCTGGAAGAATGTCGGGTGGCGGTGGTTGCAGAGGGATTACTGGAAGAACTTGATATAGAGGCGAATACCCGCCGGGAAGCCACTTTAGGAAATATCTACAAAGGCTCAATAACAAGGGTGGAGCCATCGCTCCAGGCGGTATTCGTTGATTACGGCGCGAATAGAAATGGGTTTCTTTCAATTAATGATGTTCACCCTTCGTACTTCCCTGAATCCTTCGAAGGCGCGCGTCGGCGCCCTCGTATTCAAGATGTTTTCAAAAAAGACGATCACGTAATCGTCCAGGTAAACAAAGAGGAGCGTTATAAAAAGGGAGCCAGTCTCACCACAAATATTTCGCTTGCGGGCCGCTATCTAGTGCTCATGCCGGGCACAGATCTTTGTGGGGTGTCAAGAAAAATAGAAGACGAGAATGAGCGTAAGAAACTAAAAGAAATCCTTACGCAACTCAAATTGCCGGAGAACATGGGTTTCATTATCCGGACCGCAGGCATGGGCCGCACAAAGACTGAGTTGGTTCGTGACCTCGAATATGTGCTTAAGCTTTGGCAATCGATAGAAAAGAATATGGCCGACGCGCCAGCCCCCGTCTTACTTCATAGAGAGCACGATTTGGTAATCCGCTCTATAAGAGAACATTACTCGCCCGATGTAAGTGAAATTCTTGTGGATGAGAAAGAAGTATTCAAAAAAGTGCGCGACTTCTTCCATCAGGTGATGCCGAGATATGAAAAACTGGTGAAGCTATATCAGGAGAAACGGCCGCTGTTCAACAAGTATCAACTTGAAGAGCAAGTTGAGCAGGTTTACAGCAAGAGAATCAAGCTCAAATCCGGAGGAACTATAATTATCGAGCCTACCGAGGCCATGGTAACCATAGACGTAAATTCGGGTGGCGCCACAAAAGAGAAGGACATAGAAGAAACCGCTTTCAAAGTTAATATGGAAGCAGCCCCGGAGATAGCCCGTCAATTGAGATTGAGAGATCTCGGGGGTATCATTGTGATCGATTTCATCGACATGTCCCAGACAAAACACAGACAGGAAGTTGAGAAGGCGTTAAAGGCGGAGCTGAAGCGAGACCGGGCCAAGACCAAAGCGCTGAGAATTTCTTCGCTGGGTTTGGTCGAGTTGTCCCGACAAAGACTTAAGTCCTCTCTGGGGACCGGCGAATACCTGGATTGTCCGGTATGCGATGGGTCCGGAAAAGTTCGCTCTCCAGAAATGACGGCAGTATCGGTTTTCCGGAAAATCAAATCACAAATCGTTCGACGCGATGCCTCAGAAGTTAAAGCCACAGTGCCCGTAAAGGTGGCGGAATACCTGTTGAACAATATGCGGGGCCAACTCTTCGAATTGGAAAGCCAATACTCTGCCAGAATTACCATCCTGGCGGAACGGCACATATCAGACAAAGAGATTACCGTTTCGGCCGTCAAAGAGGAAATCCCGGAGGCTGCCGAACCGATAGCGATAAAATCGCCAGCCCAAGAACTAATGGCCAAAACCGACGAGGAAGTCTCTGCAAAAGACGAAGAGAAGAGTCCTAAGACGACTACAAGGCATAGACACCGAAGTAAGAAGAAAAGAGGACCCGCGCAGCAGGAGGAGATTCTCGAAGAGACGCATCAAGGTGTCGATATCAACCAAAAACAGTTGTTCTCAGTTACTGCGCCAGTTAATGACATTGAGATGAGTAGTGTGGTCGAACCATTAAAGGAAGCCGCTTCAGGAAAAGAAACCGGACCGGCTCCGGCAGAAAAGAATGAAAGCTCGGAAAATCCGGATCTTGAGAACATCTTTCATAATGACGCGGCGAAGCCCAGCGAGGAATCACATTTCAGTCATGCTTCGGCGCGTCAGTCCGATGACAGTGAGAGAGAACTCCAGGAAGAGAACCTCCAGACCTCTCCCACGCAGACCTCGAACGATATGGACAGAGAAGAGCGGCCGCCTAACCGTAAGTCATTCCTCAGAACTTACTTGCCCTTCTTTCAATAGGCTCCAAAACCCTTGATTTGATGACTACCATTTTGTCCGTTGCGTTGCATTCCCGGCCAAAAACTGTTACTTTAGATAAACAGCTCTAATAAAAGTCGTTTCCGGAAAGGAGCAAGAGCGATGCCCAAGGAAAAAGGGGTGGTTCATGTTGTCGGGACCGGCACCATAGGCGAGCCTTTAATTGGCATGCTATCTTCTTTTAAAGAACAGGCCGGATTTTCGGAAGTAATTTTCCATAAGCGATCCCCCATCCAGCGCGATTTGCCGAAGATCAAAGCGCTTATTGCCAGGGGAGCGTTATTAGCAGTAGATGAAGATAAAGTAGGGGATTTTGAGTCACTAGGCTTAAAGCCTGCCATGATACATGAAGAAGCTTTGGCGAAAGCTGATGTTGTGGTGGACTGTACACCGTCAGGTGTTGGCATCTCTAATAAGCATGAATTCTATGAAAAGTATATGGCCACGACTAAAGGCTTTATCGCTCAGGGCAGTGAGTTCGGATTCGGGAAGATGTATGCCAGGGGAATTAACGATGTGGCTCTGGAGACTGGAAAAGACCAATTTATACAGGTCGTAAGCTGCAATACTCATAATCTTTGCGCTCTCATCAATTCCGGGGCGCTGGTTGACGGTGATGACAATCTCGAGGAAGCGCGATTTGTGTGTATTCGGAGAGCCAACGATATAAGCCAAGTGAAAGGTTTTGTTCCTTCTCCCGATGTAGGTAAACACGGAGATCCTGTATTCGGCACGCACCATGCAAGGGACGCGTACCATGTATTTCGCACGAGAGGGCTCGAATTGAATCTGTTTTCATCCGCCCTGAAGCTGAATACTCAATATATGCACTGCATTTACTTTACCTTAAAACTCAAGCGAGCCGTGACTAAGGAAGAAGCGCTTGCTCGTTTCCGGGCCGATGAGCGTCTGTGCCTTACCAAGAAACAGTCGGCCTGCGAGGTCTTCTCTTTTGGGCGAGATCATGGATACTTTGGTCGAATCCTGAATCAGACAGTGATCGTGGAACCATCTTTAGAAGTGCGCAAAGGGCACGAAGTGATAGGCTTTTGCTTTACCCCGCAGGATGGGAATTCGCTGCTTTCGTCATTCAGCGCCGTGGCGTGGCTTCTGGATCCTAGCACATACGTTCAAAGGACCGAATGCTTGAAACCGTATTTCTTTGCAGAAGTCTAGTCCACAAGAGCCTATCGCCTCGTTCCCGGAAGCTTGGCGACGAGGTTCAAGACGGGCTATTTCATCGCCCCCTTCTGTCATGCGTGGTACGAATTACAGGTGGGGGCGAATGTTTTTGCAGGCGCAGAATGTTTTCGACGAATCGGGATGTCAAATATTTCCGATTTTAAGATTTGGGGTCGCTGAATTGTCATCGGTGGTGATACATTGAGATGTCCCGGGAATATCCGCAGATTCCGTTAGTAGGGGTCGGCGCCATCATTGCGCAAAACAATCGAGTGGCGCTGGTGCGGCGCGGCGCTCAACCCTCGAAGGGGGACTGGAGCATTCCGGGCGGCTTGGTGAACGTTGGCGAAACACTCAAGGACGCCTCGATCCGAGAGGCCCTGGAAGAAACAAACCTTGTGGTGGAGCCTACACGATTAGTCGAACTGGTGGAACGCATATTTCGCGACAACTCAGGCCGAGTGCAATATCACTATGTTCTTGCGGATTTTCTCTGTAGTGTTGGAGGAGGCGAGCTTATAGCAGGGTCAGACGCTCTCGATGCCAAGTGGTTCCATCGTGATGAGCTGCAACAATTGAATCTGGCGGACATCACCTTGCAGGTAATATTGAAAGGTTTGGATTTGAATCGCAATGAGTGACGCTACTGAACAACTCAATCCTTTATCGGAAATGCTTGCTCTTTCCAGTTATGGGAACACCAAGAATATCATTGTCGCTTTAGCCGAGGCCTCAGGTCCATTTGATGAACAGGCGGCCAAATTGGCGGTGCAGCGAACCGCGGAGAAGTTTCAGCGGGTCCGGAGCTGCATCAAGGAAATCAGTGAAAAGGGCAAGCGCCGCCTCGCCTGGGAGCATCGGCCGGATCTGCCGGCGCAAGTATTTTCCACCCATCTTGAGAATGCTGATCCCAATGCGCCCATCCTGGAACGCCTTTTGAACCATTTGGCTCCACGACTGGACAGACGGTGGGACCTATTTCAAGAGCCCGCGATTGAATTTCATTTGGTTCGCGTGACTCCGAACCATCACATAATCGGTCCGGTGCTGCATCACGTGGCTGCGGACGCGGGAACAGCTTCAGAGGTCGGAAGAGATTTTCTGTCCAACTATCATGAGATTTTAAGGGGCCAAAAGCCCGATTGGGGACTCCAGCCCGAAGCTATTTCCACCTCCAGGAAGCGGTTGGTTAAAATCAAGAAATCTCGGGCCTCGGATTTTCTCACTGACGCTAGAGACGTGCTGGGTAATATGTTTGAGAAGCCGACCCTTCCGGTAGGAAACGGCTCACCGGGGGATCAACGGCAGTTTCAAATCAAACGAGAGTTCTCCATTGAGGAAACGGAAAGAATAGTGAAGATATCTGCGGGCAAGGGGGTCTCACTGGTAGACCTTCTTGCCTCGTGCTCCAACATGGCGATAGATCAGTGGAATGACGCCCGAGGGGTTTCTCGAGGTATCCTGACTACTTCCATGTCCGTAAATATGAAGGGCAGGTTTCGAGGTTTCCAAACCGACAACAACAGCGCTCTGCTCTTTTTTAGATCGACGCCACATGAAAGGCAAAATCCCAGGTCATTCATGCGGTCATTATCGTTGGCCCGAATCAAGCAGTTCCGCAATAATATGGATTTCAAATTCTATCGGGATGTTTCCAGAATGACCACGGCCTTCAGGCTCTTACCTTTTCACCTGAAAAGTCCGATTGTTCACTTCCTGATGCAAAAACATCAGTTCTCCGTAGCCATAACTATGCTGGGCGTGATGTGGCCTGCGTTCAGAAATGGAAAACCGACGATGGAATCATGCCTCACTGAGACAGGGAATGTCTCCATTACTGCGGTTCACGGAATAGGGTATAAACTCCTGTCCAATACCCATTTGCTCTTTATTGTTTATTTTTTCGCAAACAAGCTCAACATAGTGCTTGCGGCTTCCGCCAGTCTTTTCACTCGCGAAGAGGCAGATGCGTTTTTGGATCTTATGGTGGCAAATCTAGCCGACTGCTCGGAAACAGCTACAACTCAACAGGCCTGATTCGTTTTCCTGAATAACTGTCTTGTGGAGGGCCCGGATCCAGTAGTGTCGGTTCATATCGATTGAATCTATAGGTCGTCCCGCGCCATTGCAGGGGTTCGTTCAGGATGATTTTTTTCAGAATTACGAGGAAAACCCAGATTAGCATCAAATTGCCGATAATCAGCAGAACCGAGTACTTTTTCGGCGCCCCGATTTGGGAACAGAATAAAGTGGACGCCACTGCCATAACTAATATGCAGGTTATCGGCAACAGGAACCAGGCTCCGGGCGCGACTGCATCCGATTGCGGAATATAAATAAACAGGGCCGCAAGCAAGACGGGAAAGCTCACTAATATGTGTACACATAAGTATTTGATTGCCGGACCCAGCTCATAATTCATAGACGCGCTGAGTATTCGAATCCAGCCGTAAACAGTTTCACTGAAATCTCTGTACATGCGAGTCCTCATCACCCGCCGTCCATTTGCGAAGAGCAGCCCCATACCGGCCGCTTTCACCCTTTTGCCTATTCCGATGTCTTCGACGGCCAGGCCTTTCACATCGCGGTGACCTCCAATCCGCTCATAGACGCGCCTCTTGATGAGGTAGAACATCCCATTGGCCGAGGCCACCGTGCTGGACGAATCATTTATCAGGCCCAGCGGAAACAGAATGCACGCCATTGCCACAAATGCCGGCTGAAGAGCCTTTTCCCAAAATGTCCTTAGCACGAATTTGGGACTGAGCGTGATCATTCCAACTTTTTTGCGAACCGCTTCAGAGTAGCACTCACGGAGGGCCGATTTGTGCAAGCGGCTGTCCGCATCCAGAAACGCCAGCCACTCGCCCGACGCTTGTTGGGCACCTACATCCAAAGCATGGCATTTTCCGGTCCATCCTGGTGGCAGATCTTTCACTGACAACACGCGGACGTTTTCTCTGCCTTGAACAACCGATTCGGCTACGGCTAATGTATTGTCATCTGACCGATCGTTCACAAAGATAAGCTCAAAGTTAGGATAGTCCTGGCGCAAGACCGATTGCAGACACGCGCCGATTCCACTTTGCTCATTACATGCCGGCACTATAACTGAAATTAAGGGGGCATTTGGCGCCAGTTGAGCCCTCTGTTCAGGATCGATTTCCGGAACCGACCTTGCCGTTTGCACAATTTCCCATAATCTCGCAGCCCAGAAGTAGATCTGGAATACCAGAACCGTCGTCGCCAAAAACAATGCTATATGCGTCAATTTTCATTCCTTGCTACTCAGTATCTTTCCACGCAGAGAATGCGAAGACTAATTTCCCCCTAGACCTCTATCCTTGTGACATGTCGGTGAAGTTCAGGTTCGCCGGTAAACACTATTCAAGCAGGAAAGAGTGGTCTTGTTCCAGTCTTTTGACTTCTCCGCGCTCCTCGCCGTTCTACGGTAAGGTAATCTTACCAGAAGATTGCCAAAAACGAAACGGAGGGCCGAAGCCCTCCGCTATGAGTTACCGCATAATCCAAATTGCGTCTAAAAATCGCCTACAACTTTGAAATCAACTGCAAAGATCCCATCAATGCTCCGATCGGGATTAGCGCCGAAATTATTACCCAGAACCTGAACATTCCATCCGGCGACGCTTTTGTCAATACACGCGAAGTTGAACCATCGTCCCGGCTGCCAATATGCAAACGTCGCATTGAGCGTAAAGCCTTCCAAAAGTTTCCAATCAATGCCCGCATCAACTTCCCAGCCCAGATTGTTGTCCGGAATTGTTGGCGCGCCGGCTACATAACCGCTTACTATGCCATTGGCCGCGGGAAATGCTGTCGCATTTGGGGCCGCCTGCGCGGCTAACGCGGCAGGCTTCAGAAAGCCCCAACCATATGCGTTACCAACTCTGTCCGCCCAGAAAAAACTCCCATATAGATTCAAGTTGGAAGCCACCGCATAATCCAACCTTGCGGCATAGCAGGATGCGTCTTCGACATAACCGTTGCCGGTATCACCCTCGATATGAGTGCCAAGTCCATAAGCATAGACCATTAGATAGCTGTAGGGTCTATAAAGTCCGGTATTCGAAGCAGTTGTCGACTGTACCAAACCGCCGGTGGCGTTGTTGGTTGGTTCATTAAGCGTTCCCTGGTTGATATTGGGAATCCCACCGGAAGTAGCGCCGTTGGCGAGAGCTCCTCTCCGGTCATTACCCGAACTCCATGAATATAGGAGCGCTAGTTTAGCAGGGCCGCAAAGAAATCCCAGCTCAGTCATAAATCTGTAGTGTTGAATGTACAGATCAGCGGACCTATCCGGGTCAGCGTTGAAGAAAGCTTGACGGCCCAATCTGTCAATCCGGTCGTACCAGTCCAGCTCCGCGTTGAAGAAGAATCGGCCGTTATTATACTTGGTGTACACGGCGCCGTAAAAATCCGCTCTGTCCCTGAAATCCGTATTTTTTGTAGTGAGGACAGGCCCTTGATTCCTTCTATCACCTCCCCGGTGTCTTTGGAGATACAGAAATTGCATGCCCACATCCAGGGGACCGTTGCGATATGTTATGGCCGGAAATGTGATATCATAGATTCGGAATCCGCTCTTATCAAAAGCATCCATTACGTAACCGTCGCTTCCGGGCCTTCCCCAATAAAAGCCGCCGCCAATTCGCAGAGGCCCATAAGAAGCAAATAATGCAAAGGCCTCTGATGATCTACTGTCTTCTCCATTCCACATGAGACCGGTTCCGAAAGTGCTTGGCCTTTTACCAATGGCAAAGTCTCCCCAGGGCAACTGAGCGGTTAGCCACAACAAATTCCAGTAGCCTGGAGAAAACGATCTTTTGACGCCCGGACGACTGAAGACCGTATACTGTGATTGCACAAGAGCGCCCTCTCCCTGCAAAAAACCTGTCGAAGTTTGGGTACCGGTGGTGATTGCCCACTCGCCGATGCGATATAGACCGCGGATTCTGACTGCCGGATTGACCTTCAGATCCATCCAGGAGTCCATCCATATTGTATTCCAACCTCCATCGTGACCGGACACTAGGACCTCGGCCGGGTTGAACACTCCTGCGAAACCGGCAACGGCCACGCCCGTCTGAAAGTTCTGTAAAGCGTTCGAATGCGTGCCTAGCCATGCATTAACCGCCTGCAGATTTGCGATTCCTGGGCGATTGTCAACATCGTACGGGCCAAAGAATCCCCCGTCTCCCAATTGGGATCTGTACCCGTATTGCCACACATAGGAACCCCTCATAGAGAATTCCCAGGCTGACGCCGGTGCGGTCAGCATTAATATGCTCAAGCCGAGAACGGCTCCTAACAGCCAAACCCTATTTCTAAACATTGCCACACCCTCCTCAAATCACCAGGGCAGTGTAAACCCCACATCAGAACAGATAATGCGTAACTCCGGATACCCCATGATATCGGGATCTCAGGCGCCACTTGAATAGAATTCCAACACTAATGACAATTTGATTTGAACTCTAACGATACTATTTGCAACAGTCAAGTTAAAAATTTTGGGCCAAATGCGTTTGCAAGCCGCATAGGTGTTGCTTCTCTTGGATCTCGATCACGATTTTTCCTGCCAATAATTTTGAATGGACAGTTCTTCTATAATCATTGAGTTCACCGCTTTGAGGTGATAGATCATCTTCGTCAATTGAGGCGCTCCGTGATCTGCCCTTTCCAATTTCACATAGTCGCATTCAAAGGCATTGAACATGAAGATCACCATTCTGGGCACTGGCACGGCCACACCTGTTCTGAATCGAAACGCCTCAGGTTTGGTTATGGAAGCGGCCGGATTATGGGTTCTTGTCGATCTTGGGCCGGGCACGCTGCGGCGATTGTGCGAGGCCGGTCTTGATTACAAAGACATTGATATCATTATGATAACCCATTTTCATCCGGACCACATATCAGACCTTACTCCCCTATTGTTTGCGTCCAACTATGCTTATGGACCTTTTCGCGAGGACTCTTTTCTGCTGATAGGTCCGACCGGCCTGGAACAGTTCTATGAAGCTCTCGTCAAGATCTACGGACATTGGATAATCCCCACAGGCAATAGGCTGATAAAGAAAGAGATGAATGCCCAGGCTCCGGATAAGTTCGTTTCGGGAGACCTATCTATTCATTCTGCGCCGGCCGCTCATTCGCCGCCTGCCCTGTCCTACAGAGTGGAAGCAGAAGGTTTATCGGTTACCATTTCGGGAGATACCGATGTTTCAGACAACCTTGTGGAACTCGCCAACGATACCGAAGTCCTTATATGTGAATGCTCGATGCCGGAAGGGTCCAAAATACCGGGGCATCTGGTTCCCTCAGAGGCTGGGACTATCGCGGAACAGGCTCGCGCCAAGAAACTGGTCTTGACTCATTTTTATCCTCCGTGTGATGAAGTTGACGTAGCCGAACAAGCTTCGAAAACATTTTCCGGGGAAGTCATAAGGGCCGCGGACCTTATGGTAATCCGTGTGTGATGTTTCGGAGTGAGCGACTCTTGGTATTAATGTCTGAAACGTGTAAAATGCGATAACAACAAGAGGAGACGCTTTCCGAGCACAAGCGAAACGGCGGATGGAAATGTTTTGGAAAAAAACAATAGGTAAAAGTCTTTTCAATATATTTTTCTTGGTCCCTCTGATGCTGCTTGTGCAAATACCGGTATTTGTGGCGGGCGTATCTCTTGCAACTTATTTGGTGTATTCACAAAATCTCGGGGAAATTCCATCCCTGGTTTCATATGAACCGAAGACGGTATCTAGTTTTTATGCCGACGATGGCACAGTTATAGGACTTTTTTATAAGCAAAAAAGGCTTGTTGTTGATCTGGAGCAGATTCCTCCACATGTAGTAAATGCGTTTCTTGCTGCGGAAGATGCTAGGTTTTTCGAACATCCCGGAGTGGATTGGTCCGGATTGGCACGCGCTACTGTCCGTAATTTGACGGCCGGAAGAATTGTTCAGGGTGGCAGCACAATCACCATGCAGGTTACCCGGAATTTTCTTCTGACTCATGAGAGAAGAATCTCAAGAAAAATCAGGGAAATCATACTTGCGTTAAGACTTGAGAAAGTTTGGGGTAAGCAAAAAATCCTCTACGTCTATCTCAATGAGATATATCTTGGGGAAGGCGCTTATGGCGTTGAAGCCGCCGCCCGCGGGTATTTTGACAAGCCCGTGGAACACCTGACAATTGCGCAAGCCGCTTTAATAGCGGGGCTCGTAGCAAGCCCCAGCCGCTTCAATCCTTTCAAGAATGAGAAACTTGCTCGCCAAAGACAATTGACCGTTTTGTCTCGAATGCTAAAGAACGGATTCGTCACGGAAGAGCAGTATCGAGAGGCGTCGACCGAGCCTCTTAATTTCAAAAAGGAACTAGAGAAACCGTTCGACTTGGCGCCGGATTTTACGGAAGCCGTTAGGCGCTACATTGTAAGCAAATATGGAGAAGAAAAGCTGTACAACGAGGGATTGAAGGTTTTTACCACATGCCGCATTGATTTTCAGCGAAAAGCGCTGGAGGATTTGGAGAAGGGTGTAGCGGAGATAAAAGCTCGGCAAAAGTATTTGGCGGTCTTGAGAACCGTCCATAGGGATGAAATTCCGGAACTACTGCAAAAACGCAGAACACCCGAATTGACCGACGGGAAAATATATCAAGGAATAGTTGTGAAGGTGACTCGTCGCACTAATAAAGAAACAGAACTTCACGTGGCCCTGAGCAAGCGCATGGCTGGCCGTGTGCGACTTGTGGACAAGGCAGGCGCGTACAAAGTGGGCCAAGTGTTGGCGCTGCGTTTTGAACAATTCCTGGACAAAGTGCCATTCTTCACCTTGGACGACAATCCGAAGTTGCAGGGGGCCCTGGTCTGCATAGAAAATAGGACCGGGTATGTGCGAGCATTGGTCGGAGGAGTCTCCGGCGAGCACTTTCAATTTAACAGGGCTACCCAAGCAAAACGGCAACCTGGCAGCGCATTTAAGCCGATTATCTACTCTGTTGCGCTCGAGGAAAAGAGCTACAGCCCTGCAACAATTATAATAGATGAACCGATAATCGTTGACATGGAAAAGGAAGATGAAGAATGGGAACCGAGGAATGCCGGCGGAAATTTTCTCGGGCCATTGAGCTTGCGCCGCGCGCTTGAACTGTCACGCAATATTTGCACTATCAAGATCCTCATGGACGTGGAATTTGATTCCGTTATAGCGACCGCAAAAAAAATGGGGATTCTCTCGTCTCTCGGTCGAAATCTTTCTTTGAGCCTCGGTACGTCTGAACTAAGCCCGTTGGAATTGACATCAGCGTACACTGTATTTCCCAATAGTGGAGTCCACGTAACTCCGACTCTTATAAAAAGGATTGAAGACCGGTTCGGGAATGTTCTTGAAGACAATACTGACCTGCCGTTGTTGGACGAGTCTGAAATACCGACACCGACCCCTCGTAAGGAATTCAGTGAATTATGGACTCAAACCGCTCAGAAGGGTGCAAGCGTCCCCGTTAAAGCGGGCGCCAAGCGGGTCCAGGCGGCCATTTCCCCACAAACCGCTTACATTATGACTGCCCTACTCCAGGGAGGGGTCACACAAGGGACCGGCGCACGTTTGAAGAATTATTTGAATCGAAGAGACCTGGCCGGCAAGACCGGAACAACCAATAATTCGGAAGATACCTGGTTTATCGGATTCAGTCCTGATTATACGGCCGGTGTTTGGGTAGGTTTCGACGAAAAAAGACCTCTTGGCCACAGAGAACAAGGGGGCAGCGCAGCGCTCCCGATTTGGGGATATTTCATGAAAGATATTCTTGGAAATCGACCGGAGAAGGAATTCCCCGTTCCTCCGGATATAATCTTCCAGGATTTGGTGACATTTTCGGGGGACTCCAAGTCAGGATTCGGGCCAAGAGTGGTGAGGGAACCGGTTTACAAGCCTTTCTCGGGAAGAACTCTTGTGCTGTCTCCTCTTGATTCCCCACAGGCCTTGTCTTCGTACACGGCGCCCAGCTATAGTCCGACGCCGGGGCAGACCCCGGTTCCGGGGTGGCAATTCTATGAATCGCCTCCGCCCGATGTCTTGCCGATTCAGCCTGGGATAGTGTATCCGGAGCAGCCAAGGGATACAGGAGGTGGCCCGCCCGATCAATTACAGCGCGGTGGTCCTCCAGTTTCTCAGCCAAGGTTACATCCTTCGGGGAATCCGCAACAGGCGCCTACGGACATGCGTGCTCAGCCAGGACTTCAAGCGCCCCCTCAGTTGCCTTCGATGGGCTATTCGGCTCCAGGGGGCAGGCCGGTGGCTCCCGAGACGTATCGTTAAAGCGTTAGCCGGGTGCAAGTTCCCGGTGCGAAAAGGTCTGCTGATCGGAAGCGTCTCGCTATCAATCAATACAACACGAATTCGACGGATGACAGCGACAGGGCTCCTCACTGATCAGGTTGGTTTAATAAAAGTGAAAGCAGCGCTACTATTTGAAGGGCACAAATTGATTTATGAAGATCGCTGTAGCCATGAGCGGCGGGATGGACAGCACAGCCGCTGCATTAATTCTAAGTAGGAAGGGGTACGAAGTTCTAGGTGTTCACATACGCCTGCACTCCGACTCAGATCGCACTTGGTTACTTGCGCAAAGAGCCGCGCAAGAGATTTCGGTTCCAATTCAACTGGTCGATCTTTCCGTGGCATTTTCCAACTTGGTCATAAATTATTTTGTGGCAGAGTACTCAAGTGGCCGGACTCCTTCTCCATGTCTTATCTGTAATCGCTTTATTAAGGCAGATCTGCTGTTTGAGCAGGCTCGCGAGCTGGGTTGCGAAAGACTCGCTACCGGACATTACGCTCGGATTTTGAAAACTGACCACGGATGGGGGCTTTTTAGAGGTGTCGACGCTGCGAAAGATCAATCTTACTTTCTTTCCATGCTGAAACGAGAAGCGCTTAGCAGAACGGTCTTTCCCCTTGGGAAATTGACTAAAGCTCAGGTCAAGGATTTCCTTAAGAGCGAGGGGATTTCAATTGCTGATTCGGACGAATCTCAGGAAATATGTTTCATTCCCGATCGTGATTACAGGAACTTTCTCCTGAATAGTGGTTTGAAAGCGAAACCAGGGCCCATAGTCGATTCGCAGGGAAGGGTCATCGGCAAACATCAGGGCATTATAGGATACACTATAGGCCAGAGGAGAGGGCTCGGTATTTGCGGACCTGAGCCGCTTTACGTTTTAAGAATAGATCCTTTAAGTCATACAATTGTCGCAGGAACGAGAAAGGAAGCCCTTTCCGGGACCCTTAAAATATCCGGGTTTTCCAGATTAGTTTCATCCGCACCGGCTGCAGGGGACAAATTTCATGTCAAAATAAGATCTACTGCCAAAGCTGTGATCTGCGCTATTGCGGCGCAGCGGGAGGATAGCCTTGAGCTGAAATTCGATGAACCGCAATCCGGTGTATCCCCAGGCCAGGCCGCGTGCCTATACTCGGGAGACAGAGTCGTCGGCGGTGGCTGGATAGAATCCGGCGGGTAACACCATAAACATTTCCGGTTCCTGACTGACGCGCTCTCAAGCACTCGAACATGAGCCCGTAATATTCAGGAGTTCTTGATGCCTGATGCGAAAAGTGAAGCAACTGATCTACTCCGCAAAGAGCAACGATTAGCCGACATACTGAATCAAGTTGCTGCGAAGAACGGGCGAGTTCTGGTAGCCTTTTCCGGAGGAGTTGACTCAAGCTTGCTACTTTGGGAAAGCGTCCGAACTTTGGGACCCGAACGAGTCACTGCTGTGACAGCCACTTCCCCCACTTCTATTCCTGAAGAAGAAGAAATTGCCCGACGATTCGCCGCAGAATTAAATGTGCAGCATTTGATCGTGCCAACCGGCGAATGCGCCGATGAAAATTTCTTGGCGAATCCGGAAAATCGGTGTTATTTGTGCAAACTATTACGCTACCATTTGCTCAATAAGCTTGCGGTCGGTCTTAAGATTTCGGCCGTTCTTGATGGAACGCAGGCGGACGACCATCCATCAGATCGCCCGGGCATGCGGGCTCTTGATGAGCTGGGAATTTTGGCGCCGCTTGCTCAAGCGGGGATCGGCAAGAAAGAGGTGAGGGCCCTCTTGCGAAACGCCGGGTTCTCTCAATTGGCTGAAAAAATGGCCCAGCCTTGTCTTGCTACTCGGATACCGACGGGCTGGCCGATTACTCTCGATGCCTTGGAAATGGTTCGTTTAGGAGAGCGCCTGCTCAAGGAATGCGGTTTTGTAACTTTCCGACTTCGTCACCATCATCCGCTGGCTCGCATAGTGACGGACGAAAAGGGCATGTCACAAATCCTGACCGACAATAAAATTCGAGAAAAGTTGGTATCGGGATTACGAGAAGTTGGTTACACATGGGTGACGTTGGATCTTCAAGAATACGGCGCGAATTCAGTTCTTAGCGCTCACGTTTGAAGTTCGGGCGCGCCATATCGACAGGAGGAGCGCTGATGCGAAATCATTCAAGTAGCAGCTTAGTTGTTTGATTTGACAGTTATTAGCGCGTTGCAATATGATTAAATATCCAGGCATGAATCGTGAATGAGGCTCCTGTGTCATCCAATCTGAAATGGCTCGAGACTCCGGAATTAAGGGATCCATACTTCATTGCGGGCTTTTATGGCTGGTCCAATGCTGCAAATGTTTCTAGCGACACGGTCGCCTATCTCAAGGAATTTCTCCAACCTCGCGTATTTGCCACGTTGAGTGATGAAGCGTTCGTCAATTTTACTCTGGATCGACCGATCGGCCACATCGAAGATGGAATTGTTTTGAGCCTTGAATCGCTCACTACGGAATTAATGTATTGGACTAATTCAGAAGGAGAGCGAGACCTTGTTCTGCTCCTGGATAAGGAACCTCACGCCAATTGGTGGACCTACGCAGGGATCATCGGGGACGTCATCCGAGTTTTGGACATTAAAAGACTTTACACTGTAGGCGGAGTTCAGGATACGATGTCGCATTCAGCTCCGATTCTAGTCAGCGTTGTAGGGTCATCGCCTTATGTCGTGAACGGGGCTGTCCGCTTAGATGCTGGCATAGAAGCGGCCAATTACTACGGACCGGTGAGCATACATTCCTATTTAGTGAAGACCTCCATGGACGCGGGGATCGAAGCGGTGAGTCTGTGGGGCCACGTGCCAGCCTATCTCCAGAGAAGCCCCAAAGTAGTGGCCAAGCTGGTAACCATCCTGAACAAAGCAGTGGGTATGAACTGCCCAATACAGATCTTGCAGCAGCAATCTATTGACTTGGACCGCAAGATCAACGAAGCGATTGCAAGAGATCCCAGTTTAAAGCAAATGGTCGAAAGCATGGAAGACCAGAAACGCACAGTGGAATCGTCTTCGAGTGGCGACAAAGTCATTCGTTTGAACGATTTTCTGCATCGGGACCTGAAGAAGGATCCTGAACCTAGCTAAACGATAAGCGACTTTTTGTCTGGACCGGTGCTTGGCCCATGAAACTTAACCACTTGCCCATCCGGATCATTCCTGATTTAACCATCGATGATAGATACTCGGCAATTGTGGAGGAAACACAGGCCAGGATTGATTCTTTCACCATAAAAGCAATCAAGGACCGTCGTTTGAGCGAACTGTTCGTACTGGATAGGGACGGAATTGATTTGTCTGCCGCTGTAAAAATACTTACCGGTCACGGACGTTTCTTGGTCGGTTTTCAATTTGAGGCTCGTCCGGAGAGCCCGACTCAAAATTTTACCGTATACGTCCGAAAATTCATTGACGGTGGTCAGGCGGTAAAGTTCACTCTGACATCAACCGTTCAGGACATAATTCTTCAGTTGATATCTTTAGAAGATCATCGAACAGTAGCAATATTCTCCATGTTAAATAGCTCGATGGATGTAGGATATCGCATACTGACCACCACGTACGGTAATCAGCTTCAGAGACTGGTAGATAGGGCGCCGCCCTTCCTGCAGGAAGGTATTTCCAGGCGATTGGACAGGCTTGCCATATCCAAAGCTGTGGGGGAGGAGGAATTGTGGAAAGATTCAGTTGTCTTGGATGAAGGTGTTGGTTCCATTCCCGATCCGAAGAGACCCGGCTCGCAAGACAACATATTGCGTGTGCTAATTGACGAAGCCACCTCTGCCGAGATAAATGACTATGTCGAAAAACTGATCTCCAGCAGTGAGCGTATTCAGCAAAAGCGCTTGACATTACGTGAAAATCCAGAAACGCCTCGGCCCGACATTTACGAGCAGATGGCGCGCGATGATCTGGAGCAACTTGAGAATTGCTATGCCCGAGTGCACATCTACTTGAAAGCCTTTTACAAAAATAAAGAGCGCAGGGTTGGGGCTCAGAATCGAATCTTGAGACAATTTTTCGCTGACCAGGTCGAAAAGATCATTGCTGAAACAGCCTTGCTCGAGGATTTACTCACACTGAGTGAAGAAGAGTACTTCAAAAATATAGCCCGCCATGACGAAGAATGATTTTACCTCCATAGGATTCCGATATAACACACGAGGAGCATGGAATCGCTGCTACCAAGAAAAAGGCGCCTAGGGGAAAATGTGGCTAGTTTTGCCGTCGGCTGGAGCCGAATGTCACTATTATGGCAGTTGCCAAAAGTCTTGTCCGGCAGCGTAAGTGACGTCCCGTCATTCCTGCGGAAGCAGGAATCCAGGTCTTTATTCCCGCGCAAGCGAGAATCTGGTTCTTTGGATTCCCGTTTCCACGGGAAAATACTGGATTCCCGCGTACGCGGGAATGACGGCGGGTGAACCCGATGTCCTGCCTCATTCGGACAGAACTATAGGCGCCTGCTATAAGAGCGTGCCAAAAATTGTCCGGAATGTCACCGTGGCGCAGGTTCCTTTCCAAATTGTCGGGAGCTGAAGTTACAATTGGCAGGCCAGGACCCCTTTGTCCAATGTAAGAATCTTTTTGGCCTTTTGAGCGGCCCTCGGATCGTGTGTGACCATTATTATCGTTTTTCCGAAGGCTTGATTGAACTCTTCCATCAGGTCGAGCACTTCCTCCGCCGAGTTCTTGTCCAGGTCACCAGTGGGTTCGTCAGCCACAACAATAAGCGGGTCAGTAATTAAGGCCCTCGCTATGGCTACGCGCTGCTGCTGGCCGCCTGAGAGCTGAGTTGGATAATGATCCATTCGGTCCAAGAGCCCTACGACTTCCAACGCCGCCAGAGCATGCTCTCGCCGGCTTCGACGAGGCAATGAAGTCAGCAGTAGAGGGAGTTGCACGTTCTCTATGGCTGTCAGGACCGGAATGAGGTTGTAGAACTGGAAGATGAAGCCCACACTATTGGCTCTCCAAACGCTCAGTTCCGATTCACTAAGACTGGCAATGTCTACTCCGCCAATCCGAAGAATGCCCTCGTTAGGGGTGTCTATCCCTGCGATCAGGTTCAAGAGAGTCGTCTTTCCTGATCCTGAAGGGCCCATCAAAGCAAGGAACTCGCCTTGGAAAACCTCCAGGCTGATATTCCTGAGCACGGGGATTTCTTGATCCCCCCTAATGTACGACTTGGACAGATCTTTTATGACCACCAGAGGCGATGGTTCCGAAGCGGGCGGAATCATTCCTTCACCTTCACTCTGGTCCCATCTTTGATCTCTTCGCCTGGCTGGAGAACAATCAAATCTCCGGATCTGACTCCTGAAATGATCTCCAGCATACCTCCCCATTGTCTGCCAATCCGAATAGGCTCAGCGTGAACGCGATTATCGTTGATCCGGAAGACCACTTGCTGATTTCCATTCTTTCGCACAGCCGAGATGGGAACCCCCAAGAAAGGCTCCAGTTCGTCATCCTTCAGCCCTCGTTCCAGAAATGCCACTTTGGCGCTCATTTCAGGAAGCACACGGTCATCGCGTTTATCGAATCTGACTTTAGTTAGCACGGTGGCCTTGGATCGATCCGCGGTCGGGACGATCATGTGAACGGTCGCGGGAAAACGATCACCAGGCAATGCGTCCAAGCGAATTTCGGCTGCGCCGGCGACCTTCACTTTTTCCAAGCTCGCTTCTGCGACGTCCACTTCGACCATTAACGAGTTAGGATCAGCCATAGTAGCGACAGCGGCCTTCGCGTTGAGGGATGCGCCGAACGGGGCCACTACTTCTCCTTTATCCGCATTTTTGGTCAGTATTACTCCATCAAACGGGGCACGAATCAAAGAGTATTCCAGATTTACTTCAGCTACCTTCATGCTGTGCTCTGTGCGATCGACCGCGAAACGCGCCGAGGTCTCCATTGCACGGGCTTTCTTGAAACGAGCTTCAACGGCATCAAATGCCTGCTCGGACACCGCTCCGGTTTCTCGCAGAGATTTGTGACGGTTGTAATTCAAGATCGCTTCATCCAATTCCGCCTCCGCATTCTTCAAAGCTGCCCTTGACACCCTGAGATTAGCTTTGGCCTCATCGAGGGTGGCCTCAAGATCCCTGTTCTCCAGCTGAGCTATAATCTCCCCTTCCTTCACGAACTTCCCCTCTTCGACATAGAGATGCTCGATCCTGCCGGTAGCTTTTGAAGAAACAGCAGCCTTGCGTTGCGCCACAACGTAACCGCTTGCGTTAAGAATAGTCAGCGCCCGCGATACGAACATATTCGAGATTTTTATTGACTGGACTTCCACCGGCGCCCGAAATATTCCTGCCCAAGCGAGCAGGCCGATTACAACTATGCCCAAAATTCCGCCGGCAATTAACCAACGCCGCCGTCGTTGAATTTTAGTTGCCCGGAAGGCAGATTTTTGCTCGGATTCAATTTTAAGTCTGAAAAGGTCTTTATTCTGCATAATGGCCGCAATGTTGCTGAAATTCTAATCTCGTCAAATATAGCATTTCAGCGGCCTCACTTAAAGTGGCTGTAGCAGAATACAAACTGTTGCGTATACATTTGGAAATTCCGTGTTATAAAGAACACTTTGAACTGCCCCGGCGAGACAAAATTTACCATAGGGAGTCGCGTTGAACGAGCGAATTCGAATCCTTCCCAGATTGGCCTTAGCGGCTGCTGTCCTCGTGGTAGCCACGGCGATCTTCGGGCCCTTAGTGATTTTGGTGAGTCTTGTGTCATCCGGTGGGCCTGCTTATAGAATAGAACGCTGGTGGGCGTGGTGGGTGTCAAAATCTATGGGCTTGTCATTCTCCTTGCACGGGAAAGACAAAGTCATGCCTGGAACATCATATATAATCACCCCCAACCATCAAAGCAACGCAGACATCCTGGCCCTTATCAGAATTCTTCCGCCCCGCTTCAGGTGGGTCATAAAAAAGGAACTTACGAAAATACCGGTATTTGGCTGGGCATTGAGCCGGACCGGCGCGATTGCGATAGATAGATCCGATCCGAAGCAGTCAGTAGAAAGCCTAAAAAGCGCTACCGACAAACTCAAGGGGAGTTGGAGTGTGCTCATATACCCTGAAGGGACTCGGACGCCAAACGGAAGCCTGCTCCCGTTCAAAAAGGGCGCTTTTATGATGGCCGTTCAGACAGGAATCCCGATACTGCCGGTTACTTCGAACGGCGCGTTCAAGGTATTGCCGAAGAAGACCGTGTGGTTTCGTTCGGGCCACATAACGGTCACAATAGGAGATCCTATCGTAACGGCCGGTCTCACTGAAAAGGATGTTCCGGATCTTATGGAAAAAACTCGAGCGGAAGTAAGCAAGAATCTGGACCCGGACTATGATCCATTCGGAAAGAGTTGAGCGCAAACATAGCATTCGGTGATTACGAGTGGATAGTCTAACTCAGCAAGACAATCGGCAATCCTTATATCGCGCCCATCCCCAACGCTATCGATAAGAGCAGCAGCATTGCTCCGACAATCAATTGCAGCGTTCTTAAAGTAATCTTTTTCAGCAGTCGGACGCCGATAAACGATCCCAACCAAGCGCACACTATGCCCGCCACAATCAAACCGCTCTCGCCGTGGGTGTCAATTGTGGTGATGTGTTTCGAAAAGAAGGTGACCCCGTAAATGGCGAGTCTGGAGACATCTACAATTACGGCTGCAACTACCCCTGTACCAATGAATTGATCTTTGTCCAGTCCGGCCCGGATGAGAAAAGCGCTTCTCAATGCCCCCTGAAGGCCTGACAGCCCGCCGAAAAAACCCGAAAGCATGCCACCCAAGGGAATATATTTTTGGTCAAAAGCCAGATTCCGGAACTGGGGAATCAGATCAAAGATTGAAAATATTGCTATCAAAACAGCTATGACAAGTTTGACCGTTGTTATTTCAAAATTTCGCCCTCCGAGGCTGTAACGAAACAGTGGTTCCATTTCCGATATATGACTAAGAATGAAAGCCCCCAATGCAGCAAATAGCGCGGCGGGAAGGGCGAACTTCATCACGGTTTTTTTGTCCGCGTGCTTGCCCACCAACATGATTTTGAACAGATTGTTGACCAAATGCACGACCGCGGTTGCAGCCACTGCTACGTTGATCGGAAAAAACAATGCAAAAGCCGGCATGAGAAGGGTCCCCAAACCGAACCCGGAAAAAAGAGTGAGCGCCGAAACGACGATTGCAACTGTGCAAATGATAATGTATTGAATCATGACTCGTCCAAGTTCCTTTCCTCCCTTTTCTTCTCAGGCGAAACAAGGGCCTCCTGAGAAAAAAGTTCGCCAAACAATTCGCGTACTTTTTCTCTGGCCACCAGAAGCCTCTGCCGCCCCAACTCGGTTATTGTGTACACACGCCGAATTTTCCCGGCTACGAGTTCCTTCTCGGATTTCAAGAGATTCCTCTCCTCCATGCGGTGGAGAAGGGGGTACAGCGTGCCGGGACTTAGCTCGTACCCGTGCCTCCGCAATTCCCGGAGGATTCCGAGACCGAAAATTGGCTCCTCGGAAGCATGGTAGAGGATGTGGAGACGTATGAATCCGGCAAAGAATTCGTTTTCCATGAAGTGTACCTTATTATCTGCTTCCGATAACGGCTATCGATAATACCTGACCCTCAGTGCCTGTCAAGAGATAACCCTGTTTTGCCCTGGATTTGAGGCCAGCAGGTGGCTGCTGAATCATGAGCTTGCAAAATGATAGAGCGCTGTGGGGCCTCTTCTGCGAACCCTGCGGTCTTTGCGGTGAACGGGTTTTCTGTAATCCCGGCATAACTGAATGGACACCAACGAATTTGTGCAACATTTTATTTCTTCTTGTCGGCAACGTACCACCCAAACCAATTCCAGATCTTGTTATCCACCAGTAAATGAAATCCGACTTCGCGGAGGTTCGACTTGAACTGCTCGTGCTCAAACCGATCCTCGCGAGGATGATCAAGGAGCCTTTGCCAAATAGGATGGAAAATGAAGGCCGGAAGCACTTCCTCCGCGTAGAAGCGCCCCCCGGGCTTCAAAACGCGATATACCTCTGCCACGGCCTGTCGCCAATTGGGAATATGGTGGATGATACCGAAATCAAACACGGCGTCGTAGGTTGAATCCGGGGCCTGGATGTGCGTGGCATCCCCAACCCAGAGTGACACTTTGTGTCCACGGGTCTCCAGTCGTTTGCCTGCCAAGTCGATCATCTTTGGATCAAGGTCGAACGCATCGACGATTTCCGCGGAGAACACGTCAAATATGATATCCACACCTACGCCGCGGCCACAGCCGATTTCAAGGGCATGTCTCGCGGATTTTGAACAGCCCATTTTAAAGAGCCGCTGCGCTTCGAAGCGCCGTTGGATGAGAGCGCGAAGAGGGTTATTCATCGCCAGGAATTCGGACTTGTTCAGGATCACGTTTTCTCTCCCGCTTGGTTAACTGCTGACTGACTTCAACCAATCTCTCGACGCATTATCGTTAACCGATAACGAATACCGATATTAAGGCAAACACCTTCCAGTGTCAAGCACACAGTTCTGCCTTTCCACGAAATTTTCTCAATGCCTTAGCTGGGGTGCCTCTCGGAGTGTTCGGCAATAATCGCAGAATTTCATCAAAGGAAGCGAATGAGCAAGGTGACCCACAGCAGTCCAATTAGATAGGACGCAGCCACATCACTGGGCCAGTGAGCCGCCAGTTCGATCCGGGCAATCCCGCCGATCACGAGAAGCGAAATACAGATCACCAACAGAGCCACTCGAAGTTTTCCCCAACCCTTAACTGCTGCAAGAACAGCCAGGAATCCGATCGTCGCCATGTAATTGAAAGCAAAGATAGATGGGAACGCAGAACCGGAAACTGCTTCCGCCACCTGAACCAGTTCAGGAGAAGGGCGTGGCTGGGCAATCACCGGACCAAGCCACGTTCCCAGCAACCACAAACCGAGGAAGCTGGCGATAGACAACAAACCTGCACGCCATCCGGCAATCACCCAAGAGAGTACGAAAGCGACGACGATCAGAACCAAAACCCAAGGCGCTTTCGCTGTGGATGAAATAAACTGAGCCCAGCTTTTGGATTCGGGCAGTACGGACTGGATAAAGCGGGTAACGCTCGCATCACCTGGAAGAAATAGAACATATTTAAAGCAAATTGTGAGTAAAACTGCCAAGATCAGCAGAGCCAGCCATACAAATTCTTTCGTTTTCATACTAACGCCGGATCTTTCATTTGAGCGGAGTAAATTGGGCCAATTCATAGATTCCGAGGCCTTTTTCCAGTTCCGCCACTTGAGCGACTATCTTTTCAAACCCTCCTTCGCCGAAGAGTTTCTCCTCTTTTTCCTCGAACTCTTCACCAAGAGAATCAAATTCTTTCTCCGATACTATCGTCCGCACGGCGGGAAATAGTATGGTATCCTCACGCGCTGCGTGAGGACGGAACATTCTGATGAAAAGGTGAAGCTTTTCCGCTAATTCCTTTCGCTTGGGGGTCTCTTTCAGGGTGGCGGTAGGCGCCGAGTTCTTGATGTATTCCGTCAAGCGACGGCCTGCCCTGTGCTGCTCCTTAAGGACTTTTACTAAGTCGGCAAGCTTCCCGGCCTTCTCGAACCGTGGAAATAGAAAGTCCTCCTCGAGTTTCTCATGATACTGTTCAATGAACTTTTGAATTATGCCCGCTGCGCTGGAAAGCGTTTCCGGAGGAAATTCCTTATTGCCATTCAGGCGGCCCCGAATGTCTTCGTAAATGAGCAGTATACGCCGAAGCGTTCCGTGCTCACGCATCAGGTCTTCCGGCGGGGAAACCTCTTCGCCTTTCTTTTCTTTTTCTTCCTTTTGTGACTTGGCTTCAGCCGGTTGAATGGCAGGAAGAATCATCGCCGCGCCGGTGAACAAGATACCGGCGCTCCTGAGAAAAGCCCTACGATCCGCAGATTCATGAGTGAAACTGTTCATGATACCCCCCTTGTGTGGAAGGTCGTTGATCTCTCAGACAGTCAATTTCGCAACCTGTTTCACGTCAATTTGCACACTTGGCAAATTGAAGCAGCGACTGGCTTTTCATACTAGTTAATCGTCATCTTTCAACTTTATGCAATCGAGCTGGAATCGTCAATCAAGTCAGTCGGCTTCCAGAATGAGGACAAGGGCGCCGGAAAACCTAAACTTGTTCCCCCGTTCGATTCACCGTGATACCCTCCTCATGCAGCCTGTCGATTCGGCGCTTCCGGTAGAAATGTTCAGTTCACAGGCTCAATCAACAATCCCGACAGTTGACCCCGTTCGCTTCCTCTGAAGGAGGAAGACATCCACATTGCCCTTTGGTATAATCGGACGCGCCATACTCTCGCGCAGGCCACGGTCGGTTATCGAATTGTTAAAAATTAGGTGGGAGGGTCATGAAGCATCGAAAACCTTACCGGCTATTGGTAATTGCCTCGGTCCTGTGCATCTCTGTTCTCGGAGGCTCGGCGTTTGCCTGGGAGTTTTCAATGGAGGGGGAATTCGTTTGGAAGAATCGGTTCGTCCAGCAACTCGGCTCAAGAGGATTCTTTGGCGCGTACGATCTGGATAACAGTTCGACTGGAGGAAACTTTGCTTCGGTAAACGGCTGGGCAGGGGGGAAGCTCGAGGATCTGTCGTCCTCCAGCGGAGCGGCTGAGCAGCGGATGGAGGTAAACGCTCTCCCGGAGCTACGAATAAATCCTGCGATGAGATTGAGAGGCGAATATCGGATCGGACAGTTCGGAGACCCCATAGCCTCAGCTTACGTCAATTCAACGAGTCCCGGTGTGCAGGTCGCGATTTCCGAAGGCCAATGGACCATGTGGTGGTTCTCTGCTCAGACTCCGTGGGGGATCGTTGTTATCGGCAAGCGGCCCTTTAACTTCGGATGCGGCCTCCAGTACAACGGAGGCGAGGACCTGACTTCAGAGTCACTGCTCTTGGTGGCGCCTAGTGGGCCGTTCAGAATGGGGCTTGGCTTTTATCCTTGGAGGCGTCAGCCGGATAATCCGTTCAGACAGGACCAACCCAATAACGCCATAGCGAATCCCCCTGACAATCCGTACTATAACCTGGGAGACTTCAATGCCTTGCTCGCCGTATCGCCCACGGCATTCCTCACATACGATTCCGGTCCACTGTCTCTGGGTATCGTTACAGAATACTTCAGCTATCACAGGGGTCCCGAATCCCAGCGCCTCCAGATTGACCGCGCGTCTTTTCCTGCAAGCGATGTGGTCAGTACCGATGGTGGGGTGTTTCTCAAATACAATAACGGTCGAATCTTTTTTAATGCCGAATTGGATTGGATGAACAAGACAACCAAGTTTCACCGATCACTCAATGGCACTTTTTTCGGCACGCCGGATCGAACGGACGGAAGAGGGAGCCTGTTTGCTCCGCGTTATGTGGAAGCGTGGCGATGGATGGTCGAGACAGCGATTATGTTGGGTCCTGCTAAAGCCTCCGTCATTTATGCCTGGTTGCCAGGTCCGGACAGAAGAAATGGGGTCCTGATCGACAGACAGCCATATTTTTACGGTTTCGGCAACTACGGCTTGTTCGGCCCGTATAGCCTGCTCATAGACTTCTATTACGGGGCCGGCCTGGGCTTGTTCAACCTTAACACGGACGGCTACATGAATGACGCATCCATTGTCGCCATGAGGTTAGACTATGCTGTTGCGTCCAACCTTAACGCGTTTGGAAGTTTCTTCTGGGCGGACAGAGCCTCTCCACAAGGTTACGGATGGGGTTTCATGCGCCCGGCGGCCACAGGCAGTCTTGTTCAGTTTCTCAATCTCAGTACCTTAAACGCAGCCAGCGTCGATGCTCCATCGATTCCCGACAACAATCTCGGATGGGAGATCGATGCCGGTTTGGACTGGCAATTACTGGATAAATGGACTGTGAGATTTATCGCGGCGTATTGGCAACCCGGAAAATGGTTCAATTACTCGTGCATCGACAAGACAGTCCCAAATTGGGACATCCCTTCCGCCGCAAATCGATTTGGCATCAATCCCAACAGGATTATCGACCCTGTCTTCGGGATGAAGTTGAAGTTAATAATACAGTTCTAGTGTTCTGTACTCGAAGTACCTAGGTGTTCTTGTCTCGTAATTACAGGGCATTAGATCCAAAATGCCTCCATGTATTTGCGGGACAGAACACTAGTGTCCTGTCTGCATCGGTTAAGTGGAGCAGCAATGCCACTGTATTATTAGCTTGTTTATGTGAAGCATCATGACCGCAACTTACAAGAAAGAACACTAGCAGTGTGCTGGAGCGGTACTCTAGTTGCTGTCCAGTATCAAAAGTGCGTGTTGCCGTCCTTTTCCTTCCTTACACTATCGGTTGTCTCACAGGCGGCGTTTGCGCTTCGAGCCCCACCTCTGCATGCAGCGTCGCCCAAGCGAATGGGTACCAGACCATGGTCAACATCAGCGGAGCAAACAAAAGGAGCCCGCACATAATACCGAGCGCTAAATTTTGCGTAAACATCGAATAAGCTATAGCCAGTAGGACGACGGCACCTACCGGTCCAAAAAATAAAGTCCATGCCAGGATCATCGCTAATCCCAACTCCTCCGCAATCTTTTTCCATTCAATTTCTCTTGTTTTCATCTCACCCCTCCTGTGTGCGGCAATATCTGCTTTTGTTCTATCAATACGTTCACCGGTCGAGAATTCCGCGGCGGAGTCTGCATTTTGTTCGCTATGCGCGGTAACTCCACTTCCGACTAGATGCAACACTGACCGGAGCGCCCAGGGTTTTTTTGATGCCCCATTTGCGCTCCGGTGCGCCATTGGTCTGTTCAGGAGTGCCGTTTTCTCTCCGCACGTGCAAGTTCCGAGAAGCTGCGGCTCCAGCCGTCATTTATTCCCCAGGCCCGAACCCCAGCCCATGTCCTGCTGCGCCTATCCAATCACCTGGGAACAGGTTTTGAGCCTTCTTGATGTTCGGCCCCAACTGGTTTTGCTGTTCCGGGGTAAGCATGGCAAAGATCTTGGCGCCGAATGCTTCCCTATCCTTCTTCCACTGCTTGCGTATTCCGCGTAGCTCTTCCAGTTCTTCCGCCAGGGTCTCCTTATCAAAAGAGTCTTCCGACATGATGTAATCGATTTCCCATCTGGCCTCCCTGACGTGTTCAAGCATGTCCTGTTTTTTCTTGAGGAATTCTGATTTCAGCGCACTGAGTTCCGTTTTTTGTTTGTCGGTCAGAGCGACCTTCTTAAGGCGATTTTCAATACGCGCCCACTCATCCTCAAATCGTCCTGTGGGAAAGAGACTGTGAGCTTTCTGAACGCTAGGTCCTAGCTTGTGGTGCTGTTCCGGAGTAAGCATGGCCCAAATCTTACGTCCAAGTGTTTGTCTTTCGCGTCGCCAGTGATCACGCAGCTTCCGAAGCTCTTCTCTTTCTTCCGTCACGTTCTCTTTATCGAAGGAGTCTTCTGCAAAGATGTAATCGATTTCCGCTTGTGACTCTTTAACGTGCTCGGCCATCTTCTCTCTTTTCATAAGAAATTCGCGCTTTATGTCGTTAAGTTTTGCTTTTTGCTCATCGGTGAGTTGGGCCTTGCTGAGGCGTGCTTCCACTCGTGCCCAGTCCTCTTCACCTTGAGCAGCGAAAAGCGGTTCGAGCTGCACCGCTAGGATGACCGCCGCAACCGCCAGAGGTACGAGAACTTTAGTCTGTATCATTAGTGATCTCCTTTCTCAATTTTCGAGCCCTGCTCCGGCATTGCACACACCCGCATACTTCTCGCTTAGCATTATGAAGATTCAGATGCCGTTGCAGGCTCTTCCAGACATGAATCTAGATCATGTCCTGTCTTAACGAACATGTCCGCATTCATTACATCAATACGTCACCCGAAAAAAATTCCCGCGCGTGAGCTTTGATTCTCCAAAAACGTGAATTCTGCCGTGGTACGACAGATTTTTTGGCGTTGTCGCGCGGGAACTCTCCCCGGCGGGCGTAATCCAAGTCACATAAACAATTCCGGAAAGGAGATTGTCGAATGAAGAAACTGATGCTGATACTGGTGGCCATGACGGCTGTGGCTGTTGCGATGCCGGCTGTCGCCAAGGATGGCAAAGACCGCGGCAAAGGAATGAAGGGGTTCCTTTCACTTCTAAGTGCTGAGCAGCAAAAACAGGCCGAGGCGCTCCACCTGGATTTCTTGAAGAAAACTGAGCCAATCCGAGCAGCAGTGAGCGCTAAGAAGCTGGAAATCAAGGAGCTGGCCTACAAGGACAATCCTGACGAGAACGCCCTGCAGAAAAAGAGACACGAAATATGGGCGCTCAAGGACCAGTTGCGTAATGAACGGCGTTCCCTTTCAAAGAACCTAAGGGCCATGCTCACCCTTGAACAAAGAGCAAAAGTCGGCCCCTTTGCTCCGAAACTCGGTGACAAATCTAAACACCACAAAGGGTGGAGAGGAGTGAATTCCTCCCTCCACGGCAGGCATGGCGCACTATCTCAAGGCGCGCTCATGGACCGATCCTGATCCGGGAAAATCAAGTTAACAGGGCCAATAGCCAACTAGGCTTTGGCCTCGCTAACTTCCCCTGAAAGAAGATGACATTGACACGGTCCTTCGGTATAATCCGATGGGCCGTATTCTCTCGCGCCATGGTCGGTTATCAAATCTTAGAAAATTAGGAGAGAGGGTCATGGGGAGACTTCTGTTTGGGGTTGTTGTAGCCGTTTCCCTTATTGCGCATACCTCGATGGCCTTCTCATGGGAATTCAGCATGAAGGGGGAAAATGAGATCCGTTACCGGTATTGGGGGCGCACGGGGAACAATGACATCTTCGGAAGCATGGATTCCAACGTTTACTTGGGTATCAATCACCTGGTTACGCACCCCAGCCCGGCCAGAGACAACTTCCCCAGTACCAGCTTCGGAGTCCTGGCCGGCGAAAACCGCTTCGGCTCAGACATGAATTTTAACGACATGCGGGTGACCTTCTATCCCAAGATCGAAGTCAATCCCGCCATTAAGCTTGAAGGATCGATCAATCTGACCTCCCTTGGAATTCATTCCAGCGGACGGCCCTATGACACATATGGAATACCGGGTGAAATAAACAGTCTTTATGTGCCTGTGAGCGCCAGGCCCTCCGCCATAGACGTTCCCAACACAATAGTCACCGTCCAATGGTGGCGCATGACATTTGAGATGCCAATCGGCACGTTCATCCTGGGGTACCGACCGGTCCCGCTCGGCATGGGGCTTTGGAAGGGCACCTGTCAAAGGTCTTCCACTGCGTTTGCATTGAGGATAAATTACGGCCCCTTAAGTGTGCTCATGGGGCCTTATCTTGGCCGAACATTCACCAACTGGAATCAGCCTTCAAGAAATTCAGGGACCACCGCTACGTACCGAAAGGACGACGACAGAGACTATGCCAGAGGCTATCACTTCGATATGTTTTATAAAAATGGTCCGCTGGAAATAGATTTCGGCCACACAGGGTACAGAGATGATTCGTCCCAAATCGTCGACCAAAGGACACTTGCGACAGGTGTTCCGGCGAATTTGACACCGACAGGAACGCCGGCCGCTGACCGGCGAGTGGATGAGACGACACTGGCAGTGAAATACAATAACGGCCGGTTCTTTTTCAACGCTGAAGCGAATTACTTCTACCATTGGCGTTCAGGTTTCGGCTCCACTGAGCCGCGCGCCGGAAATAGACTTCAGAGGATGGACGCAGACGTGCGCTCGTGGCTTTACGGAGTAGAAACAGGTCTAATGGCAGGACCCGCCAAAATGACGCTCTCGTATGTCCGATCGACCGGCGATGATCCCAATACTCGCAAGGACGATGAAGATACCGGCAGGGGAACTGGAGGTGTAAACAATTGCTATATAAAGTACTGGGGCCTTCTCATGTATGACATGTACGGAACAGGCACGGACTGGAACGCGGCTGGCAGGGGGCAGCCGGTCAACTTTCACCATCTGGGCGGAAGGCTGGACTATGCCGTAGCCGCCAACCTTAACGTCTTTATGGTGAATTCCTGGGCATGGAGAGATCAGGCAAACGCGTTTGTTCTCGGAGGGAACTACTCCCATACCGTGGCTCGATTCAGCAACGATACTATTGCTCAACAACAGGCTCTACCCGGCTTCGGGGCCCCGGTTCCAGGTCTGCAAGCAGTGCCGGATCACGCGAGTGACATCGGTTGGGAAGTTGATTTGGGCTTGAACTGGAAGATTTTGGAGAATCTCACGTGGAACAGCGCCCTGGCGTTTTGGCAGCCGGGAACATGGTGGTCGTACGCTTACCCGAATACTGCTGAGATATACCGGAGAAACGCGGGCGTCGTGCCTCAGGCGCCACTGGATCAAGCAGGAGCGACTGCCGGCCTTGGGCGCAAAATCGACCCGCTGGTTGCATTCGAAAGCAGTTTGATTGTAGATTTCTGATTCGGCTTGCCGATCTTGTGCCTACGAGGGCGCCGACTCGGGGGGGATGGATCGATGTTCCGAATAGCCGCACTGTACGTCATCTGCAGTTACTTAGTCACTGTCTATTTGCGTGAAATCCTCGCTGTACAGCCGGGCATTGGAAAAATCACCCACCGGACCAATTCGCGGCCAGCTGTCTCGCCCCCCCTCTTGTTCCCTGGGGGCAACATCTTCATCAGTCCAAGTCCCCGGATGATTCAGGCAGCTACATTGTCATACCGATTGCATTCTGAATGCCCCAAATCCGTGGCCTGCACGGGGCTTCCGATTGGCATTTTTCAAATATGGGCAAGGGAGACATTTCCGGTAGAAAGTGACGGCCTTCACTCGCGTATTTCAAAGGGAACTTTCAACCCCTTGGAAATGAATAAGTTCGTATAATCTTGCCACATTTCAGTTGTGATGAGGCAACTCTCAACGATAGACCCAAACTCGTCGTGATTGCGAACCCTCTTTGTGGCCTTTTGGTGCTGGTCAACCTCCGCCACGACATCGACGCCCAAGCCGAAAAGGTATCGACCAAATTCCAGCGGATCGTGCCCGAGAGACATGAGCGCGCTGGGATGGAGTTCAAAGAACACCTGGTACTTGTTCACTGACTTGAGAGTGGCCTCCATTCCGCGAAAAGCGTCCGGTTCGCTTCCCTCCACATCAATCTTAATGATCAAAGAGTCAACCCCGCTGATACCCAACTCCGGCAAAAGACCATCCAAGGTAATTCCGCGAACCTTGTAGGGTGAAGAATGGTCCGATAAGCTCTCCGGATCAGCCGCAATAGTGCCCTTACTCATGGCCGAAAAGCTGTCGTGCGGATAAAAGAAGCAGTCTGCGTTGTGCTCACGAGCGACCGCTGCGTTGACCAAATGAACGTACGGGCCGAAGCCGTTGAATGCAACCGAATTGCTCAAACACGCGAACGTCTCGTGATTCGGTTCGATGGCGATTATGCTTTGCACCACTCCTTCACGACCCAAAGAGCAAGCCGTAAGCGAGTACGCGCCGTAATTCGCTCCCATGTCCACCGCCAAAGAGTGCGGGTTTGCCTTGAGAGATTCTAGAAACAAAGATATTTCATACGATTCCCAGATCCAGTCTCCTGCACGGGCATGTACCAGGAAGAGTTCGGTTGCAGTCTTGTCATCCGGATTGAGAAACACGTCGAAATCCCGAATTGTGACCTTGTTTCCCTTCATTTTCATGAGGGGGCCTATCAAGGGAGATCCAAATCTGTACCTGAATCTCCATGGAAAAAGCTTTGTGTACATAGCCACCAAGTGGTCAGACAATGTTTCTCTTGTCATTCTAAAGTCTCTCGCCCAAGTCCTGTGATTCAGCGGAAGCCTCAAATGAGGCCCAGGATCAGTTTCCAAAAACCTTCGGCGTCTTCAGCGACGTTCAATTGGTCCGCGATAGAACAGACCGACAATGGTGAGGAAACAGTACGTTCTCGTAAGGACCACGGTTGACAAGCAGAATACCTACTTTCTCCAACTTATCGGATGACCCTCCTCTCGGGCCGCAAGAAGCCACTCGAGGACGAACAATGGCGGAACTGTCGTCGCAATTATGACGCCTCCCCCAAAAGTAGGATAACTGAGGTTCTCCTGCATGGCAATGAGCAACCAGTGAGCCTTGACGAGATTCGGCGCGTAGAAAGAGATAGCCTCCGGCTCGCATCCCACGGGAAAAATCATGGCCCAGCCCAGTATCAGAGCGACGGTTGCTAAACTCACTGCCACCTCTCTCATCAGCCCCCAAGGATAGGTTTCCAGGGACATACAAGTCCAGCACGGGGCGAACAGTCAGTTACTTTCTAGATTACCAATTCCGTTAGAATGTTGAATATCACGAGCAAGACACATAATAGGTAAATTATGAGATTTATTACGGTAAGCAATTTCCATTTGGGTGTCTTGGGTTTAGTTTTAAGTACTCGTCTCGCATACTCACCGAGGATGCAAATGATAATCAGCAGCGCCAGCACACTTATGAAACCTAGGTGTTCACTTAACCATTGCATATTTTCCCCCGAATTGTGTTTGCTCAAAGGATACGGCGCCGAAAGCGCCCGGCAAAGATCATTTCGCAGAAATAAGGCTAAGTAGCGTTGAGTTCCACAGGCCGCTCATTTTTCATTTGCTTGGCCCGAGCAATCTTTCTGCCGTGACGAACAATTTCGCCGGTTACCATGTATATAACTTCTTCGGCTACATTGGTGGCCAGATCAGCAATACGCTCGAGATGGCGTGACACCAGGAAGAGACGGATCAACGGCCGTACCAGCGCTATGTCTTCTCGAAGTCTCACTTCAAGATCGGAATGGAGAGATCGTCTCATTCGATCGACGTCATCATCTTTGGACAATACTTGGTAAGCCTGCTCGACAGACATTCCGATAAACGCATCCAGGCTTTCTTTAAGCATGCTTTGCGTTTTCCGGGCCATTAGAAAATAATCATTAGGAACACGGAGCCGTGACTCACCTGATAGGTCTTTCGCGGCCCGGGCAATGTTTACAGCGAGATCCCCGGCCCGTTCGAGGTCTTTATTTATTTTCAAGGTCGCCACGATATGTCTCAGATCTATTGCCACTGGTTGATGCAACGCCAAAACCTCAAGACACTCCTCCTCTAGATCCACCTCCCCGAGATCTATGTCAAAATCTCCATTGATGACCTTTGTGGCCATCTCCGGATCCTTGCGTTCCAGGGCTTTCAGTGCGAGATGTAGATGTTCCTCAACCAGAGTTCCGATATTCAAAAGCATGCGGTTGAGTTTTTCGATCTTCCTTTCGAGCCTTACGCGCGTCCCTATCTTCACAGGCTTCCCTCAGCGAAAAAAATAGATTTTTATATTCATGAGGCGGTATGAACTCATTTGGCTCCCTTGCTCTTCAGAAGCTCCACTACCGAAGTATGACCTCTGGAGGAAGCCAAACTGAGAGCTGTATTACCTTCATTGTCTTTGGAGTCCACATCGGCCCCTTTAGCTATAAGCATTTCAGCTACTTCCTTGTGGCCCTCAAAAGCCGCGACAATCAGTGGCGTAGCGCCATTGCGGTTTTCCTTTGCCTTCACGTTGGCTCCCTTTTCTAAGAGGAGTTTCACCACGTCCGGTCTTCCTTCAAATGCCGCTCCAAAAAGAGCGGACACACCGTCCTTGTTCGTAGCGTTAACATCCGCCCCGCTCTGAATGAGCAACGCGACCAGATCGGTATTTCCGGCGAAAGACGCTCCTATGAGGGCTGTGTCACCGTCCTCATTCTTGGCATTGATGTCGGCCCCTTTGGAAAGAAGGATTTTAATCATTTCAATGCTGCCGTCCACGGAGGCCTCCATCAAGGGGGTGAAACCGTCAACATCCTTAGCATTAACATTAGCTCCTTTTCCCAATAATTCTTCAACCTTCTTGACATCACCGGCCCTTACGGCATCCATCAGATTTTCTTCGAGAGCCCCGGCGTAAGTGGGCGCCTTGAAACTGAATACCAACACGAGCATTGATATTAACGCAAACCCTGACAAGGCTTTCATAATCATTCCTCCCTTCCGAGTACCACAGTGATCCGTCGGGCCCATTTCTCTCGAAGGTTGATATTAGTGGTTGGAAAAAAACCGTCAAGATAAATCAGTAAAAAGGGACAGGACCTTCGTAGTGAGCGTTCTTTCGAAAAGACGCTTGAACGCTCGGCGCCCCACTCAGGGATGGTCGTCCTTATTAGCAAAATTTCAGCGGTCCGAACTCTTGGGTGCGCTAAAAATATGTATGGCGCGGCGCTCCACTTGCTCCGCGGCCTCTTCAATGCTTTCCGGTAATGTAGGATGAGGATGGATAGTTAAAGTCAAATCGTCGAAGTGAGAAGCGGACGCCACAGCAAGAGCCCCCTCGGAAATGAGATCAGAGGCGTGAGGACCAACTATATGTACACCAAGGACAATACCGGAATCCGCATCCGAAACTACTTTAGTAAAACCTTCCCCGGCTTCTCCGAGAGTGGCCGCCCGGCCTAATGCTTTGAAAGGAAAAACGCCAATCTTCACTTTGATCCCTTGTGTCTTGGCATCATCTTCACTGAGACCGACCGTTGCTATTTCAGGATCGCTAAATATGACTCCAGGGACTTCTACGGCTTCAAATGCAGACGGCTGGCCGGCGATAACCTCCGCTGCAATCTTGCCCTGAAACATGGCTTTGTGCGCGAGCATAGGACCGGCGATCATGTCCCCTACAGCAAAAATGCCTCGAACCGACGTTTCCATCCGCTCATTGACCTGGACAAAACCTTTCGAGTCAAGTTTTACTCCAGCTCTTTCAAGACCAATGCCGGTCGTGTTGGGTCGGCGACCTATCGCTACTAGGACTTTATTTGCAGTAAGTGATTTGTCGCCATCCGGTACGGAATATTTGATTTCAGCTTCAGCTCCGTTGCGTTTCAATCCCTTCACTTTTGCCCCTAATTCCAGCTTTATGGCTAATCTCTTGAGCGACCGTTCCATCACCGGCCGGATTTGAGAATCCAGCGTGGGCAACAATGTGTCGCTGGCATCTAACAAGGTCACATCAGTTCCCAATTTCGCGTAAACGATCCCCAGTTCCAGACCTACAGCGCCCGCGCCTATAATCGCCATCCGCTCCGGGATTTCTTTCAAGGTAACGGCGTCCGTCGAGTCGATCACAATTTCACCGTCTCTGGGCATACCTGGGATTTGCGCTGCTGATGAACCGGTGGCAAGAATGCAGTGCTCGAATTCAAACCGATGAACTCCGTCCTTGCTTTCCACGGAAAAGGAATGATCATCGGTTATGCGGGCTTCTCCAATGACAACCGGCACTTTATGCTGTTTAAGCAGTGACTCGACTCCTCTACGAAGCTTTTCCACCACACTGTCTTTCCACTTCATGAGTTTGACCAGATCCACTCTAACTCCTTCCGCAACAAGACCCACCGCATCGCCGTGTTCAATCTGTTGCTTCAGGTCAGCAACGTGGATCAGAGCCTTAGAAGGGATGCAACCCCAGTTAAGACAAATCCCGCCCACAAGATCCCTTTCGACCACTGTGACTTCGAGTCCTAATTGGGCCGCCCTGATTGCGGCGACATAACCACCGGGCCCCGAGCCGATTATCGCTACCTGAGTTCCCTGCGCGAAATCACCAACAACCATGGATTTGCTCCTTGAGAAAGCTTAGCCAACCGACAATGCGGACGACACACAATTTAGGCTACGTCTATCAACATCCGCATGGGGTCTTCCAAAAGCTCAACCAAATGGTTCATGAAGCGAGCGGCTTCGGCGCCATCCAAAATTCGATGATCGAAAGACAGCGCCAGAGGCATGATTGTGCGGATCACTACCTTGTCATCAAGTGCTACAGGCTTCTTTCTAGCTCGTACGGAAAGCAATATGGCGGCTTGCGGATGTTGTATTATGGGAGTAGCTCCAGTTCCTCCTATAGCGCCCACGTTGGTTATCGAAAAAGAGCCGCCTCGCAGATCCTCCAAATCAATGGAGCGGTCGCGAGCTTTCTTTGCCAATTCCTGAAGTTCAGCTGCGATCTGAAGGATCGATTTGCGATTCACATCGCGTATGACGGGAACCATAAGTCCCGCCTCAGTATCTGTGGCTATTCCGATATGGATGTATTCCTTGTAAACGATTTCTCCTGTTTCCTCATCCAGAGAAGAATTCAGGATAGGAAACTCTTTAAGGGAGGCGGCGGCTGCTTTGGCCAAAAAAGAAAGAATAGTCAGCTTGATCCCGCGCCCTTCTGCCAGCGCTTTCTCTCTTTCGGCGACTTCAAGCAATTTAGTGACATCCGCCTCATCAAAGTGGGTGACGTGGGGAATGGTCGAAGCGGAACGGGCCATAACTTCCGCGATTCGTTTTCGCACGCCCTTTAAAGTCACTCGTCGAGTCGGCCCGTATTTTTCAAAATCAAAACCTGCTGTGGAAGGCGCTTTGGCCGGAGCCGCCGCAGGCGCTTCTTTAGGCTTGGCGGCCTCTTCGCTAGCCCGACGCACATCGTCATCAGTAACGCGACCTTGTGGTCCGCTTCCTTTGACGGTCGTAATGTCAACCTTTAGTTCCCGAGCGAGTTTTCTAGTATGAGGGGTCGCTAATATTCTTCCGGGCTGGGTCTCTTTAGCGGCCTCAGCACGGGAGGGCTCTTCCGGTCTTTCTTCCTTCTCGGCTCGTCCAAGCTTTTTCCTTTCTTCGGCTGGAGCGCCTTCCGGTTTCTCTTTCTGCTCTGGTTTCTTATCCTCTTTTTCGGGTTCTTTTTCTTCCCGCTCAGGCTTTTTCTTTTTTTCCTCAGCGGCCGCCCCTTCCTCGGTCTCGATGACGAGAAGAGCGTCTCCAACGCTTACGGTATCACCCGGTTTATGCGGAATTTCCGCGACAGTGCCCGAAAAGGGCGAAGGCAATTCCACCACTGCCTTATCGGTTTCCACGCGGACCACTATTTGGTCGGCCTTAACTTTGTCCCCGACTTCTACCAAATATTCCACAATTTCCGCTTCAGCAATTCCTTCTCCCACATCCGGGAGTTTAAACACTTTTTTCATGGCGGAGGAGCCTCCTTGGCATTATTGAAACTGCATAGTGTCATGGATTGCTCTAACAACCCGTTCAGAGTCAGGATAATTGTACTCCTCAAGCTTGGAAAGCGGCGGTATAATGTCGTACCCGGTCACTCGTTTGATAGGAGCCAGCAGCGACAGCAGGCAACGTTCACCCACCAAGGCCGCAATCTCCGCGCCCACGCCAAAAGAGCGAGGGGCCTCGTGAACAATTACGAGTCGCCCTGTTTTGGTGACTGAATTGACAACCGCGTCAATGTCAAAGGGCCAGATAGTCCGGAGGTCAAGCACTTCGGCCTCAACTCCCTCTCCGGATACATGTTCCGCGGCTCTTTCACAGACGGAAACCATTCCGCCGTAAGTCACGAGACTGATGTCACCGCCTTCTCTAGCCACTCGCGCTTTTCCCAGCGGGACTCGGTGTTCTCCTTCGGGGACTTCTTCTTTAAAGAGCCGGTAAAGACGCTTTGGCTCCAGAAATATCACCGGATCCGGGTCCTCAATCGACGAAGTCAGCAGGCCTTTGGCGTCGGACGGCGTGGAAGGTATCACAACTTTGAGACCGGGGAGGTGACAAAATAAAACTTCGGGCGCGTCGGAGTGGTGCTCCAGGGCACGAACGCCCGCTCCATAGGGCGCGCGAATTACCAAGGGCACGCCATATAAACCTTGAGAGCGATGACGCATCCGGGACGCGTGACTGTAAATCTGGTCGTAAGCTTTGAACATAAATCCTTCAAACTGTATTTCCGCGACAGGGCGCATTCCGTATATTGCCATTCCGATTGCAGACCCGACGATACAGCTCTCCGCAAGTGGAGTGTCTATCACACGCTCTTCTCCGAATTTTTCAAGCAATCCCACGGTGGCCCTAAATACTCCGCCATCTACACCTACGTCCTCGCCCATAACCACAATACTGTCATCTTTTTCCATTCGCTCATGCAAAGTTTTATTAATCGCCTCGACCATAGATAACCGCGCCATATATCACCTCTCAAGCTGACCTAAATGTCGAACCATCTCCTCTTTTTCCTCTTTCAGGTTCCACGGCATTTCTTTGTACGCATGATTGAAAATATCCGTTGGCTCAGGATGCGGAAATTCCTCATAATCCTGGACGGCCCGCTCGACTTTGGCGGTGCACTCGCCGACAAGGTTTTCCTCGTCCTTTTCACTCCAGCTTTGTTCTGCTTTCAAATATTTGCGCATTCGATCAATGGGATCTTTCTCCCTCCATGGAGCCAACATTTCTTCCGTGCGATATCGGCTGGCGTCATCCGCTGTGGTGTGATCATCCATGCGATAAGTGACAAGCTCCACCAAGGCCGGTTTGAAATCCGACCGTGCCTGATCCAGTAGTTTTTTCACTGTTGCATAGACCGCGAAAATGTCGTTACCGTCCACGCGAACTCCTTCAATACCGTAAGCGCAAGCCTTCTGTGCAATTGTTTCCGACGCCGTCTGTTTCTGAACCGGGACTGATATTGCCCAGTGATTGTTCTGGATGGCAAAGACCACGGGAAGCTTGAACACACCGGCAAAATTCAGGCTTTCACTGAAATCGCCTTGTGATGTTGAGCCGTCTCCGGAACTGGAAAGAACCGCAAGTTTTTCACTTCTGATCTTGGCGCCCCAGGCGATACCCACAGCATGGCATAAATGGGAGCCCACGGTGATGCACACAGGTAACATGCGAGAATTATCGGCCAATCTGGCTCCATGCTCGTCTCCGCCCCAGTACCGATAAAGTTCCGCAGGCTTTGCTCCACGGACAAACATGGCGCCGTATTCGCGGAAAGAAGGGCAGTACCAATCATCAGGCCCGAGGGCGAAACCCATGCCCACATTGGAAGCCTCCTGACCACGGACCGAAGCCAGTGTCCCCATTCGTCCCTGACGCTGAAGGCTTAACGCCTTGCTGTTCCAAAGGCGAGTGAACACCATAGTTTTGTACATTTTGTGCACGTCTTCTTTGGAAATCTTTTTAACCGATTCCTGATCGACAATGCGGCCCTCCGGATCCAATATCTGAATAAGATCGGTGTTTCCCATGTCCCCATCCTGACTATGTATTTGCGTTGCCTTGGATTCCCGAAAGAGATTTCTACGGGTTCTTCACAGTTCCTTATTAACAAAAGAGCTGTATTTTTGCGTCATTATGCGCTGTCTGCATGTTGTGTCACCCCGCCGATACGCTCGATCATTCCGTTTGGAATGGTCCGCAGTCCGCACTCGAGAACTGAAGCAAAATTTTTCTTCAGGGAATCAATTACTTGAAATCTCGGTGGAGCTTGGCCTAGGACCTCTTCCATAGTGGTCAGGCACACTCCATCAATCCCACATGGCCTTATATAACAAGATCGCGAGTGATCCCCTTCCAGGTTTAGGGCAAATCCGAAGCTCGTTATCCAATGAGTTATTCGAACCCCCATAGATACCAATTTCTTGTCACCGATCCACAACCCGACGTAAGAAGCTGCATCGCGACGTCTCGTAGCTTTAATTCCGAATTCCTGCAAGGTCTTAAGCCCGATTTCTTCGAGCTTGGCCATATACCCGGGAGCATCCCGCTCTCCAGGATTGAGCGCTAATACAGGGTAGCAGACCACTTGTCCGGGCCAATGGTATGTTATGCCGCCACCTCTGACAGAACGAGTAAACAGTATGCCTTCCCTATCCAATTGCGCACGCGAAACTAAAAGGTCAACCGGCATTTCCGCACATCTATCCTTTAGGCCCAACGCCACTGTGGGAGGATGTGAGAGGAAAAGCAACAGGTCGCGAATCTCGTTTTTCAGTCGCAACTCCACGGCGCGCGCCATCAGACTCTCGACTGCAGGCACTGCGATGACGCCAAGATCCGTACACACGCATGTTCTACTCTGGTCCGGATTTGTCGGGGCTAAGTTATGCATGCGCTTTATTGTCAATTTCTGGCTACAAGGTGATCAAGAACTTATTACATTTCCGCAAATCATATGTTCCTAGTGGCCGGTTCCTCCCAAGCCCACGAATCCCCCTCTCCCTTCCTTCTCCCGCCAAGGGAGAGGGTTCTTGAATCCCCCTTCCTTGACGGGAGAGTGTAGGGGTAGATCCGTTAAGTTTCTCGCTTGTTTAATAATACCGATCGAATCCTCATCGAGAATCACTTCACCGTCCACGATAAGGTCCCAAGCGGCCCCCAGTTTCCCTCATATTTCCCCGGTTTGCCGGGGATCATATTGCCCATCGCGCCGGTGATGAGTATCTGGCCCGGCTCGATAACCCATCCCTTGGCGACAGCAGCGTTTACCAGCCACAAGGCAGCCTTCCATTGGTCACCAAGACAATCCGACGCCTTTCCCTGATTCACCACGTTTCCGTCCAGTTTGAGCGTAACTTCGACCTTGCTCACATCGACTTTGTCCACGGGCATCTTTTTTCCGACAATGTACTTGGCCGACCCGACTGCATCGACGATGATGTCAGGCCCCTTGACCGTCTTCATGTCTTCGAAGCGGAGATCCGGCAACTCCACCGCGGGAAAGACTTCCTTAATCATCTTCTTCAATGAATCCACGTCTTTTACCGGCTGTGATATCTTTTGGCCAATTACATAACCGATCTCATTTTCGATGAAGAGCCGAACAAAATCCTTGGAGTTCACCACAGCGTCCGGTCCGAGTTCACCGGATTTGAAAATCTGTCCCATCAAGGCATCATTTACTCCGAACCGCTTTTGCCCGGCTTCGGATGTAAGACCGCCTTTAAATCCGCTTACGGTATCCCCTTTTTGCACAAGAGCCTTGACGAGGTCCTTTTGCATGGCATAAGCCTTTTCAACGGTCAAACCCGGCAGCTTGGCAGAAGGATTGGGGAAAGGCTTCACGGCAGCCCGGGCGTCTAAGACAGACTTGATGACTTGTTCTTCGTTGGCCCAACACAGCCCGGCAAGGAAGAGGACTGCCATAAAAACGCACAATAGCCGTCCGACAATGCCACTTTTCATCATGCGCCTCCATTCGAAAAAGAAATGTCATGACCCTCAAAAGAGGGGGAACCGGCGTATCTAAGATTCATTCCTGGGTGGGTAGATCCCCTTTAAGCCTACTAAATATATCACGCTACGATAGGCGTTGTCCGGTGTCAATCACAAACCGATTGAGAAATATTAGGGAGCGATTTAGGACTGATTTTGTCGAGAATTCTTTCGCGAGTCTTCCAATTATGCTTGCATAATTCTTTGTACTGCGTATAGATACTGTCACACTTCAGTTCCATCCAAGCGCGAAAGACACAAACCAATTGAGATAATTCAGAGGAGTTAGGTCTCTTGTCCTCGGCATGATCTCTACCTGAGCTGTACGCTTAAAAGGAGGTATCCTGATGCAGGCAAGACCATGGCATTCTCATTATGACCCCTGGGTGCCTACCACAATTCGGTATCCGAGAGTTGCTATCCAGGATTTTCTTCATTTCGCGGCAAATAATGCTCCGGACAAAATAGCGACCGATTTTTACGGGAGCAAAATGACGTTCCGTGAGATTCGGTCCGAGGCGCTAAGGTTAGCGAATGCCTTCCGGAATCATGGGGTGGAAAAAGGCGACCGAGTAGCGCTGCATCTTCCGAATTGTCCCCAATACGTGGTGGCCTACTATGCCGCTTTATGCTGCGGCGCGCTGGTTGTGAATGTAAATCCACTTTACACGGCGCCCGAGCTGAAACAAGTTGTTGAGCTGACCGAGCCGAGAGTCTGGGTCACTTTTGATATGATACTTCCCGCGGTTCAGATGGTTGCGGAAGAAGTCGCCATTCCTGTTGTTGTGGTGACCAGGCTGACCGACTATGTCGCTGCAGCGCCCACAAGCACCAGACAAGATCTAGGCTTGAAAGAAGGATGGCATCATTTCTCCGAATTAGTTGATCAATGCTCCAATGAGAAATTGCCTCGGGTCGATATCCAGCCGGACGATCCAGCAGTAATTATGTTTACAGGCGGAACCACGGGTATTCCCAAAGGGGCTGTGCTCACCCATGCAAATTATTCCGCAGCCAATTTCATGCTAGCCGCTTGGGGCGGTAATATTTCGCCTTTCCGAATGACACCTGAACAGCAAACCGTAGTCGCGGTAATGCCATTTTTTCATGCCTACGGACAAATTTGTTGCTTGAATTGGGCCGTGATCAATTGCGCCACTTTGATACTGGTGCCGCGGTTTGAGATCGAGGAATTCATCGGGATCCTAGGACAATACGAAGAGATATTTTGGTTGCCGGGCGTTCCCACCCTTTTGAATGCCATCGTCAATCACCCCAGGGTGGATGAGCTGAAACTGGACAAACGAATTCGGCTTGTGAATTCAGGGGCGGCTCCCATGCCTTCGGAATTAATCGACCGGATCAGGGACCTGGGATTCATGTATACCGAAGGTTGGGGCATGACCGAAACTACAAGCCTGGGGATCGGTAATCCGCTCTTTGGCCGGAAAAAGTATGGAAGTATTGGCGTGCCGTTTCCTGATATGGACGTTCGGCTTGTGGATCTTGACAACGGGGCTGAAGATGTTCAACCGGGACAACCGGGTGAATTGATCGTGAAGGGGCCTCTAGTAATGAGCGGGTATTGGAATAATCCGCAAGAAACGGCCGAGCACATCCGTGACGGCTGGCTATACACAGGCGATGTCGCGTCACAGGACGAGGACGGATATGTTTATATTGTAGACCGCAAGAAAGACATGGTGATCGCTGGTGGCTTCAACGTGTTTCCTCGCGAAATCGATGAAGTTCTGTTCCAACATCCTAAAATCAAAGAGGCGGTGACAGTAGGTATTCCACATGAGTACAGAGGTGAAACTATCAAAGCTTTCGTGGTTTTAAAGGAGGGCGAGACAGCAACGGAGGACGAGATTATGGATTTCTGCCGGCAAAATCTCGCCGCGTACAAGGCCCCGAAAATGGTGGAATTCCGGAGCCAGCTTCCGAAATCGATCATCGGCAAAATCCTCCGGAAAACCCTTAGAGAAGAAGAGATGGCCAAGATGAAAGAGGGCGACCGCCCGAGCGGGACGCAATAGATATCCCGATTTTGGTGGCCCTTAAGTATAAATCCGTCATCGCAAATGAATGTCTTTCTAGCTATGAGTTCTATTGAGCGTTACTCCATGCTTTACGCAAAAATATCGCCAAATCAGTTAGTTATGATGCATACTGCTGTTTTCGTTTGACAGGGAGGTCGAGATAGTCTATAGAATACGGGCGTCATGTCCCCGATTTTCGCTTTGACACATTGCAGCTTGCCACAGAAGCGACCTTCTTTTCTGAGACTGTAGCGCGGGAAGGAGGCGCCACCAGGGGCGACCACATGAAGATCAGCGAGTTGGCTGAGCGGACACGGGTCTCCAAAGAGACGATCCACTACTATGTCCGCGAGAAGTTGCTACCGCGACCCCGCAAGCTTGGGAAAAATGTCGCCGATTATAATGAGAGCTATGTCCAGCGCATCCGGCTTATCAAAGAACTCCAGGACCACCGTTTTTTCCCTCTGTCTTTCATTAAGCGAATCCTCAAGTATGAGAAAAGCTCACCGGAACGTGAATCGTTCCTTCAACTTCAAACCGACTACTTTCGCCCGGTTGACCAACTTCTTCCGGCGGACACCGTGGGCGAGGAAGCCTTTAGAGAAACCACGGGTCTTGCGCGGAAATGTCTTTCAGATTTGGAGGAATGGGGAATCATTACCCCGGAGCTCCGTGACGGCAAAAAGACCTATTCCCAGGACGACGCCACACTGGGCAAAGTCGTAGTGGACATGGACAGGATCGGATTAGGAGCAAGGGACGGCTTCGATCCGAAGGCGCTGAAATACTTCACCGAGGCGTTCCGGAAGATAGTGGCGAAAGCCGAAAAGAACTTTATTCAGGCCGTATTAGGGAAGCTGGCTCCTGAAGAATACTCCCAACGATGCGTGCAGGCGACAGAAATCATGAGCGTTTTCTTCTACCACCTCTATCGGAAGCTGGCCCGTCAAGAACTCAAGCGCATCCTCATGCTCATGGAACCCAAAACGGACGGAAAAGATTAGCGCAGGACATTGATTACCTCGCGAAAAGAGGTATTGGAGGCGGAACTCCGGTTTGTATCGCTAATCGTGAGTTTTATACCAATTTGAAAAGGGGGCAAACATGAGAAAAGTGTTTTGGCAGCTCGTAACAATCGTAATCGCTTTGACCGTGGTTCTCGGCTTGGGACTCCCGCAAGCCTCAGCAGGCGACTTGTCGAAGCCCAATGCCGCCTTTGACGTAAACAAAATGGGTGACATGTCAGGCTTCGACCCGGGGAATCCCGTGATTCCGACAGGGGATACCATCAAAATCGCGCTTGTTGCCTCCTTTTCCGGGCCTGCTGCGCTCGTGGGACAGATCTATTTCATCTCCGTGCAATGGGCGGCCCATGACATCAACAAGAGAGGGGGCATTCTTGTTGACGGCAAAAAGAAGCTGGTTCAAGTCATCAAGGCCGATCATATGTCTAAGCCGGATCAGTGCAAAAAAGTATGTGAGAGGATGGTCCTCCAGGAAAAGGTTCACGTGCTGTGGGGCACAGACGGCAGCAACCTGATGAAAATCATCAATGAGACCGCCAATAAATACAAGGTAATAGCCCAGAATGCCGCTTCTCTAACTGATGACCTCCAGGATGCGACTAATTTCTCACGCTATGCCTTTATGAGCTCTTTTTCCACCGATCAGATCGGTCGAGGCATGGCCTATTACTATGGCCAACGGAACAAGGAAAAGAAGTTTTATATTCTTTGCCAGGATTACATGTTCGGCCACGCGATGGCTGCGGGTTTCAAGAAAGGACTCAAGGAGTACTATCCCGAGGCTGAACTCCTTGGCGAAGATTACCACAAGCTCTTTCTGACCGATTTCGCTCCTTATCTGACGAAAATAAAAGCATCGGGCGCGGAGGTTGTCTACACAGGCGACTGGATTCCCGACGCGGCGAACCTTCTTAAACAGTCAAGGCAAATGGGAATCACACTTCCATTTGCGCATATATTCTTGGATGAGCCAAACTTCCTTCATGAGATAGGTGTTGAAGGGACCAAAGGACTAGTTCAGCTCAGCCAGTTTTATACTGATAATCCCTACTTCAAGACGCCCGCGCAGATCAAGTACTATAAAACCTGGAACGATCTGTGGAAGACGAAGTGGCAGGCGCCATTCAACACCAAGCTCTTTGAACATGGGGGCGGGAACATAGGGTCTTACACTCAACAGACCTATTGGCTCCTGAGTGTCATCGAAAGGGCCGGGAGCACGGACCCGGAAAAGATCATCAAGGTCTGGGAAGGAGACAAATACAAATTCGAAAACGGCAAGGTGTTGCAGATGAGGGCCTGCGATCATAAGGCGATCCAAGACCTCTATGTGGCCGAATTCGTACCCCCGGACGAGCAGAAGGTGGACTTCAACATTCCTCCTTATCATTGGTTTACAGGCTGTTCCTATGCCGCGCCGTCGGTCAAGATCCCGGCGGAAAAGGCGCTTCCCCAGATGGATGAAAAGCTCGATAGGTGTAAGGGAAAGAACGGCTGGGGCGAATAGCATTCAAAATGGGGCGCACGGGGTCAGGATTTGGACTCTCTGACGCGTGCGTCCCATGTTGTCCGCACATAGGCGTTTCTGAGGGCTACCTTTCTGTTGAAAGGGCGAAGAGATGGATCCAAAGACAGCTATGTATATAGCCCAAGGCATTCATGGGCTGGCCTACGGCATGATCCTTTTTCTGATAGCCTCGGGCCTTAACATTATCTTCGGCATGATGGGAATTCTGAACCTCGCCCATGCTTCTTTCTTCATGCTTTCTGCATATTTTAGCTATCAATTCTTGTTCATGACCGGAAATTTTTGGGCTGCTCTGCTTCTGGCCCCTTTGACCACGGCCTTTTTCGGGATTCTCGTGGAAAGATTTCTTCTCAGGAAGGTGCATGCTCTCGGCCACATGGCCGAATTGATTTTAACCATCGGAGTCTCTTTGGTAGTTCTGGCCGCGGTGAAGATCTTCTGGGGCACCGAGAGTCTCCCCGTTAAGATTCCTCCCATTCTGGAAGGATTGATCAGTATCGCAGGCATGGACTATCCGGTGTATCGGCTTTTCGTTATTGGGCTGGCTCTCGCAGTGTTGGCTGCTATGGCCTTGCTGCTTTACAAAACCCGTTTGGGGAAAATAGTCCGAGCGGCGGTCTCGGACGCGGACATGGTCGCTGCGTTGGGAATCAACACACCTTTGGTCTTTATGCTTGTTTTTGGGATCGGCACATGGCTTGCCGGAGTGGCCGGAGTTGCCATTGCCCCAATCTTGACCGTATTCCCTGGCTTGTCCGACCAAGTGGGCATGGACGCTTTTGTGGTGGTGGTCACAGGGGGACTTGGCAGCCTTTCGGGCGCGTTTGTCGTGGCCATCATATTCGGATTGCTCAGCTCCTACGGCGTTCAGTTTTTCTCCCAACTCGCTCCGGTTCTGATGTTTCTGTTCATGGCCATCGTTCTTGCGATCAAGCCCACGGGCTTGTTTGGAGAAAGGGAATGACCAATAAAGTCCTCAAATGGCTGGCGTGGTCAATTCTCGTTGCGATTCTGGCAGCCTACCCCAGGATTTTCGGGCTTTATTACACCAATCTGTTTGTGACTTTCGCCATATTCGCCCTTTTTTCAGTCTCATTCAATTTGCTGCTGGGTTACACGGGCTTGCTCAGTTTCGGTCATGCCATGTTCTTCGGCGCCGGCGGATACGGCACGGCGCTAGCCCTCAAGCACATCCCAGGCTTGCCCCTCTTGCCCGCGGTTTTCATGGGTTTGTTAACAGGGGTTGTCCTGGCGCTGATGCTGTGCCCACTGGTAGTCAGAGTGAGCGGCACAGCTTTTGCCATGTTGCACCTGGCGTTTGGCGAACTCATGCATGTGCTGGCTCTTAAATTAAGGAGTATAACCGGCGGTGAAGACGGGATCGGTGGGTTCCCAATCCCCCCATTGAATATTCCCGGCGTCTTATCCATCGACATGAAATCTCCGGAGAACTTTTATTACTTTGCCCTCGTTTGCCTGGGAGTTAGCCTCTGGGTTCTTTGGTTCTTTACGAAAACTCCTTTTGGTCAAATTCAGATCGGTGTTCGTGATAACTCCACGAGGATCGACTACCTGGGATTCAAGGTACCCCAGACCAAAGCGGTGGTCTATGTAGTTTCAGCAGCCTTTGCCGGTGTCGCCGGCAGCATCTATGCTTTGTTCCAAAACCTGATTTCATCCAGCTCGCTAAATGTGCTGACCTCTTTTGCGCCCATTACAATAACTATGGTCGGCGGGGTTGGGAGTTTCTTCGGTCCGGTTTTCGGTGCGGCGATCTTTCAGATTATCGAAGAGCTGACGAGTCGGTATACCGAACAGGTTGAGCTGGTCATGGGGCTGATCATGATTCTGGTCATCATGTTTGCGCCCATGGGATTTGCAGGCATGATAAATCTCCTGAAACAAAAATGGGTGTCCTCGCGTGCCGCACGGATTGACTCTAAGGAGCCGTCATGACCATTTTGGAGACCAAAGACCTGTTTCACGATTTTAGCGGACTAAAAGTGCTGTTTGGTGTGAACCTGCAGGTTGAAGAAGGGGAGCGGCATGCGGTGATTGGTCCCAACGGGGCCGGGAAAACTACTCTTTTCAATGTGATTAATGGGGCGTATAAACCGAGGCGGGGACAGGTCTTCTTCAAAGGTATGGAGATCACCGGCGCAAAGCCGCATGAGTTGACTCGTCTCGGCATGGGTCGTTCTTTTCAGCTTACGAGCACCTTTAATCGGATGACTGCTTTTCAGAATATCCGCTTGGCTGTTCTTTCCAAGCAAGGGGTCCGTTTTAATTTGTTCCGCAAAGTGGACAAGATGCAGGAGATCACCACAGAGACGGACGAAGTGCTCAAACGAATCAACCTGCATGGAGAACGCGATATTCCCGCCGGCATGTTGTCCTATGGTAAACATCGAGCCCTGGAAATCAGCCTGGCGTTGGCGACCGATCCGGACCTGATAATGCTGGATGAGCCCACGGCCGGAATGTCGCGCGACGAAACGCATCATGCGGTCGACTTGATAAAGAAGCTAACCGAAGGCAAGACTGTGGTTATTATTGAGCATGATATGGACGTAGTCTTCTCTCTGGCGGATCGTATCACAGTTCTTAATTACGGGACCATCATAGCCACAGGGCCTCCCGATGAAATCAGAAAAAACCAGGCTGTCAAGGACGCTTACCTGGGGGATTCGGATGCCTGAAAAGCTTCTTGAGATCAAAGAACTCCATACTTTTTATGGCGCGAGTCATGCGCTTCAAGGCATCTCTCTGTCTGTCGAGGAGGGGCAGATCGTCAGTCTTCTCGGGCGGAACGGCATGGGCAAGAGCACGACGCTCAAGAGCGTCATGGGCCTAACAAAGCCGCGTTCCGGGGCAATCCTCTTCAAGGGAAAGCAGATCTTTGGTTTGCCGCCATACAAGGTCGCAATGGCGGGTATCGGGTACGTGCCGGAAGAGAGACGAATTTTTCCTACCTTGTCAGTCGCAGACAATTTACTCATGGGAGTGAAGGGAGGAAAAACTGATACGAAAAATCCTAATTCATGGACATTGGACAGGATTTTTCAACACTTTCCTGCTTTAAAATTGAGATCCAACAGTAGAGGTGCGCATCTTTCGGGTGGTGAGCAGCAGATGCTGTCCATCGGCCGCTCTCTTATGGGAAATCCGGCGCTTCTGCTTGTGGATGAGCCGACGGAAGGACTTGCCCCTATGATGGCGACGGAGGTCCGGAACGTGTTGGCCGAGATCAACAAGACCGGCGTATCTATCCTTCTGGTGGAACATAATCTGAAGATTGCCATGTCGCTCGCTCACAAAGTTTACTTGATGGGCAAGGCGCATATCGGCTTCCAGGGGACGGTGGAGGAGCTGAACGCAAATGCGGAAACCAGAGCAAAATACCTGGAAGTTTAGTTACAATTCTGCTCAGCCTCGAATAAACCAATCTAAGCATTGTTAGGTAGCCCACCGTTGCTGCCATCGCACTGATCAAGCAGGGAGGAATATAGTGTCGAAACTTCGCGTCCAAAGCTTCGCGATTTCCATCGACGGCTACGGTGCCGGGCCGAAGCAAGATCCCGAGAATCCGCTCGGCGTAGGGGGCACTGAGTTGATGGAATGGTTCTTTCACACACGTGTATGGCGGCGGATGCATGGCTATGAGGACGGAGAGACGGGAGTCGATAACGGAATTGCTGAGGAAGGCTTTGCCGGAATCGGTGCCTGGATTCTAGGGCGTAACATGTTCGGTTCTGTCCGAGGCCCGTGGCTGGACGATAGCTGGAAGGGCTGGTGGGGTGACGAGCCGCCATATCACACGCCCGTCTTTGTGCTGACGCATCACCCTCGGGCACCGCTTAGGATGGCGGGAGGCACGGAATTTCGCTTTGTCACCGAAGGCATTCTCGCCGCTTTGGAACAGGCGACCGCTGCAGCGGGTGGCCGCGACATCCGCATCGGTGGCGGCGTATCCACTATTCGGCAGTATCTGCGTGAGGGCCTGATTGACGTGCTGCATCTTGCCATCCGGCCTGTCTTGCTCGGTTCGGGAGAGCATCTCTTGAAAGACCTCGATATGCGTGCTTTGGGCTATGAATGCGCGAAGTACGTCGCGGGCGAACGAGCGGCCCACGTCTTTCTGCGCAAGCGCGCGTGACAGGGAGCATTAGCGGAACAATTGTTTTTTGAGGCAAGACCGAATGAAAATGTGCCGATTCCACATAAATTATGTGGTGTAGTCAGCCGCCAAGCATTTAGACAGTCCGAGAGAAACACATAATATGGGAAAAGACCCTACTACCTCCCAATGCCAGGTTCTCCCAGCCCCAGTTTTTACTAATCCACTTTCGGCTCACCTTATTGTCTACCCGGATATTGGTCCACTAGACAAGACCTCTGATGGTTTCACTGACGGATTAGCCCATACGATTTCGTCTTGAGATTTGGTCCAGGGTCAAAGACTTAATTTTCATGTGGCCGGAGTTTCCGGCTTTACCTTACGCCTTGGCTTCTCACATGGGCTCTTCAAGGTAAGAGGTTAGTTGGTTTTCACCAACCCAGGGGGAGCTTCACCGGCTGTCCTCCGGAGACGGCGCTCCGGTCGGCGGCTTCGATGATCTCAAAGGTTTTGATGGCATCGTCCAGATCCACAATGGTCTTCCGTTGTCCAAGAATGCAGTCCACGAAATGGTCGACCTGACTGGGGAAGGGATGGTGCGCTACGTCTCCTGAATCCGGTGTTGTGGTCGGGATTGTAATCCAGTCTTCCTGTCCCGGAAAGCTCTGCTGAGCCCATACCCGGTTATTGATCACTGTTCCCTTGCTCCCAAAGAGTTCAACATTGTAAATATACGGACACGCCACGTCATATGAACAGCACACCTTTCCAATCGAACCGCTTCTGAATCTCACCAACAGAGCAATTGTCGTGTCCTGTTCAAAATCCGATCGGAACCTACCTGAGAGGGCGACTACCTCTACAGCCTCATCGTTCACGAACCACCGGAGGCCGTCCACTGCGTGGCAGCCCCCAACCTGCAGGATCGACCCTCCTGTCTCCTTTTTCACTGACCACGGATAGCACTTATAAGCGGGGGTGATCGCATGCAGGTAGTCCACTTCGGCATAGTTCACCTTGCCGAGCACGCCATCGCTTAGCATCTGCTTAGTTGTCATGAAGAGAGGATTCCATCGCAAGACGAATCCTACGATGGTTACGACCCCTGCTTTGTCAACTGCGTCTTTCATGAGTTTCATATCCTGCCAGTCTATGGCTATGGGCTTCTCAACGACAAT
>Ga0172371_10000613_pt1 | contig 56016 bp, 57 predicted proteins | sample Lak12m_FD_114543 | JGI IMG/M metagenome (GOLD analysis project Ga0172371, IMG submission 114543) | Freshwater microbial communities from Kabuno Bay, South-Kivu, Congo - kab_022012_12m | ecosystem: Environmental > Aquatic > Freshwater > Lake | place: Democratic Republic of the Congo: South-Kivu... | reverse complement strand
CGCCGCCGCCGCCGGTTTTAAGCTCCGTTTTCTATCGCCTTTAACGCCACCTGCTTTGCCGTACCCATGGCTGCTGCGTCGCTGTTGGGGTCAGCGCCCTTGGGAGCGCCACCGCCGCTGGTAACCAGGCAGGCATTGTTCATCGTATGCACGGTCAACTGTTTTTTGTCCCAGGCGGCGTGCATACCGACCCCCTCAACCGGATCGCCGCTGCCCATGTTGAAAAAATCCGCCATGCTGCAGGGCTTGATGATCATCAGGCTGGCCATGCGGCCATCAGAAGCGACGCTGTAGTCACACGAGCGGCTGGCGGAGGTATCGGTGGTCTGGGGCTGGTTGACCGGCTCACCGGTGATGGCTTCCATATCCGCTTTGCTCACCAGAGTGCAAGGATTGGGGATTTCTCCGCCCTGGACAGCCATGGTCTGCGACCGGGAGCCGGTGCTGCTGGTAGTGGTCGTATCGCCGCCGCAGCCCGACAGGAGGGCGCTGGCTAGCAGTGCGATCATGAGGGTGATGCTGAGACTCGTCTTCAAGGGGATTTCCTTTCTCGTCAGGTCAACCGAGGTCCATATTCCACCAAATCGGTGATAATTCAGAGATATTTGATGCGAGTGTAGTCTATCCTGCAGGAATAATTCCCGCAAATACCGGAATATTAACGATTTCGGAGAAAATATGCGATAGAACCTGTTGCATTTTTCCGTCTACATGACATAAAATCATACAACTTAAATCCGGTGTCAATGGATTTACTTCAGATGAGGGTATCGGGGCCCTTATAAATGGAAACTGGCGCGGTGCGCTTTTTTCGTTTTTTTAAGGGAAGGGATGGGGCATGTATTCACACAGGGTCGGCAAAATAACTCCATTTGGAATGTTGGCTGTGACGTTGCTTTGCCTTTTTTTTATGCTACCTGCCGCGTCGGCTGGCGCGGCCTCGGGCACAAAATCCATTCGTGACAATTCTACGGGTGGCGATTGCACCTCGATCGGCACCTGGAACAATTCTGCTAAAACGTGCACATTGACGTCTGATTACGCGGGCACGATCGGCATCCTCAATGACGGGATCACGCTGGATGGCGGTGGCCATACCTTGAGCGGCTCCCGCCCGAATGGCGGCCTGGTGTTCAACGTCAGCGGCGTCACCGTCAAGAATCTGACCATCAGCGGATATGGCAACGGCCTGCTGATCAGCGGGGCCGGCGGCAACTTCATCATCTGCAACACCATCGTCGGCAACGATGTCGGTGTCAACGTGGACTACTCGGACGCGAACGTCATCGCGTTCAACACGATCTCGGGCAATGGCGTCGGCGTCTCGGCGAATGGTTCCTCCGGGAACGAGGTCAATAATAACCGGCTGGAAGGGAATGTCGCCCAGGCCGAGGTAGACCCCTCGGGCAGCAACACCTTCAGCCAGAATTACTTTGATGATTTCGATACTCCCGCGGAAGGCTGCAGCGACTTAAACGGCGATGACATCTGCGATGCGCCGTATGCTTTCACCGGTGGCAGTGACCCGCAAGCGCGCACCGCGGCGGCAACTTGCGGCAGGCCGGATCTGCGTCTGTACAAAGACAGCACGGTCTGGGCCAGCTATGGAGATTATCTGGCGCGTCATGTCAGCGTCAATTACAGCATCCACAACCTCTCCACCTGGACTGCTTACAACGTCACCGTGACGGGGTCCCTGGCCAGCAACGGAGCGGCACTGCTGACTCCCATGTCCGTGCCGCTGGGGAATCTGGGCGGAACGGGCACTGTGGCGGTGACGCTCCAGTACAGCGTTCCCAGCGGGATCGCCGGTTTCATCACCAACACCACCGGCACGGCGACGAACGCTTGCGGCACGCTCTACACTTACCCGTAGGGCACCAGAGAGAAGACGAGGTCCGGCGCCCGGAGGGCGCCGTTAGGTTTATGCGAAAGGCGCCGCGGAACGCGGCGCCTTTCGCATCTCCCGCCACAGAATGTCGGGAAATTCCCCTGCGAGGCAGTCTGCCGCGACTCTGCAGGCGTGACGGCAGGACACGCCGAATAATGCCATTGTGATAGAATTTCACAAGTGTGCCGCATGAAATGAAAATAATGCCTGCAATAAGCGGTATTTAGTATAAGAATTCCGGCTAATTAAGATGCACAACCGAGAGCAACTAGAGCAAAATACCCGCTATTCACCCCAGGATCTCGAGTCCAAATGGATGGACCGGTGGCTGGCAGCCGGCCTGTTCACCCCGGAGGCAGGCTCGGACCAGGAAACTTACTCCATCGCCGTACCGCCCCCGAATGTGACCGGCTCCCTGCACATGGGGCACGCACTCAACGGCAGCATCCAGGACATGCTGATCCGCCTGCACCACATGCGTGGGGAGAACACGCTGTGGATCCTGGGCACGGACCATGCCGGCATCGCCACTCAGAACCAGGTCGAGAAGCAGATCGCCGCGGAAGGTTTGCGGCGCCAGGACCTGGGCCGCGAAGAATTCGAGCAGCGCGTCTGGAAGTGGCGCGACCAATACGGATCAGCCATCATCAACCAGTTCAAGCGCCTTGGTTTATCCCTTGACTACGAGGGCGAGCGATTCACTCTCGACGATGGCTATGTGAAAGCGGTCTACCGTGTCTTTGTTTCCCTTTACGATAAGGGCTTCATCTACCGCGATGAATACATGGTCAACTGGTGCACCCGCTGCCATACCGCTCTTTCCGACCTGGAGGTCGAGCACGAGGAGCATGACGACAAGCTCTATTACCTGCGTTATCCCGTCAAGGATGAAGAGGACGAATACCTGATCATCGCGACAGCCCGGCCGGAGACGATGCTGGGCGATACCGCGGTCGCGGTCAATCCCCATGATGAACGCTATCAACACCTGATCGGCCGGCAGGCAGTGCTGCCGCTGGCCGGCCGGGAGATCCCCATCATCGCGGACGAATATGTGGACATGAAATTCGGCACCGGCGCCCTCAAGATCACACCGGCCCATGATCCGAACGATTTCGAGATCGGCAAGAAGCACGACCTCGAGGAGATCAACATCTTCACCTCCGACGGACTCATAAACCAGATGGGCGGCGAGTTCCAGGGGATGGACATCGAACAGGCGCGCGACCAGGTGATGAAGCGTCTGGAAGAAGAGGGGCTGGTGGAGAAGGTCGAGCCCTATCACCATGCGGTGGGCGTCTGCTACCGCTGTTCCACGGCGATCGAGCCGTATATCTCCCTGCAATGGTTCATGCGCATGGACGAGCTGGCAGCTGCCGCCATTCGCGTAGTGGAATCAGGTGACGTCAGGTTCCACCCCCAGCGCTGGGGTCATGTATATCTGGAATGGATGCGGGCGCTGCGGCCCTGGTGTATTTCGCGTCAGCTCTGGTGGGGCCACCGCCTGCCGGTCTGGTACTGCGATGATTGCGGCGAGGTGATCGTGCGGGAAGAGCCACCCATCTCCTGCAAGTGCGGTTCGCATGAGCTCAGGCAGGAAGAGGACGTGCTCGACACCTGGTTCAGCTCGGCGCTCTGGCCGTTTGCCACGCTGGGTTGGCCGGACACCACCGAGCGTCTGGAAAAATTTTATCCCACCAACGTGCTGGTCACTGCCCGCGACATCATCTTCCTATGGGTCTCGCGCATGATCATGATGGGGCTGGAGTTCCCGGGTGAGATCCCGTTCAGCGATGTGATCATCAATCCCACCATCATGGCCAAGGACGGCCGCCGGATGAGCAAATCGCTCGGCACCGGCGTCGATCCGCTGGAGCTGATCGGCACCTATGGCGCCGACGCCACCCGTTACGGCCTGCTGAACATGGCCAGCACCCAGGATGTGCGCTTCAGCGAGGAGCGCATCGAGATGAGCCGCAACTTCTGTAACAAGATATTCAACGCGGCGCGTTTCGTGCTTTTGGGTGTGGAGGATGTCGAGCCGGCGCCGGCGCGGGAGTCACTCGCGGACCGCTGGATCGAGAGCCGCCTGAGCGCTACGGCGTCCGAGGTGAACCGGCTCCTCGATAGTTACGATTACTCCGAAGCCACGAAACAGCTTTACCGTTTTGTCTGGAACGAGTTCTGTGACTGGTATGTCGAGATCGCCAAGATCCGCCTCTACGGTGAAGATGAAGCCGCTAAAAAAGAGGTCTCGGCGCACCTGCTTTACCTGCTCGATAACATCCTGCGCCTGCTGCACCCGTTCATGCCGTTCCTCACCGAGGAACTGGCGGAGATGCTGCCCGGAAACCGGGATTTTCTCATGAATCTGGCTTATCCCGACGGCGACCCGCAGGCGCGTGACGCAGCCGCGGAAAAAGAGATGGATCAGCTGATGGATACGGTGGTCGCCGTGCGGACCATGCGCAATGAACTCCGGGTGTCGCCCCGCAAGGCGGCCTCGGCTGTACTGGTCGCCTCTGACTCAGATGTAAGAAGTGTGGTAAAAAATGGCGCTGCTTTGATAGAATCGCTATCGAATACCCTGGTCACAGAGGCGGTAGCCGACGAAGCCGAGGCGGCCATCGCGGCCAGCGAGGCGGCAGTGGCGCTGATCCCCGGGGGCAAATTGCTCGTGCCGCTGGCAGGCCTGATTGACATCGAACAGGAAAAAAGCCGCATTACGCAGGCAATATCCAAGAAGCAGCAGGAAGTAAAACGGGCCGAGGGTAAACTGGGCAACGAGAAGTTCGTCGCCAAGGCTCCCACGGAACTGGTAGAAAAGGAAAGGGCCAAGCTCGAGCAGCACCAGCAGGAGCTGGCGGAGCTCGAGCAGCAATACGGGCGATATTTTGGAGCCTAAATGGCTGCAAATAAAAACCAAAAGAATGCAGTGAAGGCAAAAACCACTGCAAAATCGGCAAAAAAGGCATCCGCGCCGAAGAAAGCGCCTGTGGTGAAAAAGACCGCGCCGAAGCAAGCAGCCTCTGCCAAAAAGGCGGCGACGGGAAAAAAAACCCCTGTAGCGAAAAAACCCACCAAAGCTAAGAAAGCGGCCCCCATCAAGAAACCATCAGCAGCAAAGAAGGCGGCGCCCGCCAGGAAGACCGTGGCACCCGCTAGGAAGCAGGCGCCTGCCAAGAAAGCCGCTCCGGCGAAAAAGGCAGTTTCCGCCAAGAAACCGGCCCCTGCCAAGAAGCCGGCTCCCGGGAAAAAGGTTCCGGCGGCCAAGAAGCCGGCTCCCGGGAAAAAGGCCGCACCGTTAAAGAAAGGTGCGCCCGCGAAAAAACCCGCCGCGGGCAAGGCTGCTCCTAAAAAGCCGGAATCCGCGGCCAGAAAAGCTTTCAAGGCATCCCTCAAGGTGGCTGCCGGCAAAAAAACGGCCAGCGATAAGAAGAAGACTCAAGCCGCGGCAGAAAAGTCCAAAGCCGCCGCGGCCGCAGCACTTGCGGCAGCCTTCGACTATGTGGGCTATCTGGAGGAGCTCGACCGCCTCGGGATGAAGTTGGGCCTGGGCCGCATCGAAAAACTGCTCAAAGCCCTGGGCAGCCCGGAAAAGAAACTCAAGGTAATCCATATCGTGGGGACGAATGGCAAGTCATCCACGGCGCGGATGGTTTCCGCCGTCTTAATGGCGCACGGGTTGAAGGCCGGCACCTATCTTTCGCCTCATCTGGTCTCCTTTAACGAGCGTTTTCTCATCGGTGGCCGGGAGATCAGCGACCCGAAGCTGGAGAAGCTGCTGCTCCAGGTGAAAAAGACCGCCGAGGATGTCAATAAGCGTTCCCGCAGCAGCGGGCCGTTGACCCAGTTCGAGATATTAACCGCAGCTGCGTTCCTCTATTTCCACCAGCAGAAGGTAGATGTGGCGGTGATCGAGGCCGGTCTGGGCGGGCGTTATGACGCCACGAATGTGACGGCCTCCAAGGTGCAGGTACTCACCAATGCCGCATTGGAACATACCGAGCTGTTAGGCGATACCGTGGAAGAGATCGTCAGGGAAAAAACAGCAGTCTTTCCCGATAAGGGCAATGTAGTGCTGGGCGCGATGTCGGAGACAGCCATGGCGGAAACGCTAAAGATCTGCAAGCGCAAAAACATCAAACCGCTGGTCTTTGGTGAAGATTATTCTTTGCTCAAAGGCAGGGGCAACATGTTCGATGTCTGGACCGCCAAGGGTCAGTACGGCGAACTGGCATTGTCACTGTTCGGCCAGTACCAGCGGACCAACTGCACGGTCGCTATCCAGGCGGCTGAGCTTTTCCTGCGCAAGACGCTCGATGAGAAGAAACTGCGCCGGGCGTTGCCGGGGATCAAGATCCCCGCACGCATGGAGATCATCTCCGAGAAGCCCATGGTAATCCTCGATGGAGCTCACAATCCCAGCGGTATCGATGAGCTGTTACACTCACTGGCCGCGGTCGTGGAGACCAACCGGACCATCTGTGTGGTCTCTGTTCTGAAGGACAAAGACGCCGGTGCGATGCTCGGGCGGCTCCTGGAATTTTGTGATATCTTATTTATCACTGAGAACTCCAATCCTCGCTGCGCCAAGGCTCAGGACCTGGCCAAACTGCAGGTAGTGGAGGAAAGTCACGTGCAGACATTCGTCGCTCGTGAGAGCCAGTCGGCGCTGGAAAGCGCCTTTAAGCTGGCGTCGATCCGGGATGTGATCCTGGTGACGGGCTCGCTCTACCTTCTCGCGGACATCAAGAAGAGGATGACATGAGACTCATCATCTTGCAGGCTGCCGAGGGCAGTGAATCGTTCTTCGACTCCCCCTGGTGGAAATTCACAACTTTAATGACCAAGGCCGTGCTGGTAGCTCTCTGGCTGGCGCTGGTCTTTTGGACCTACAAGGACGCCAAGCGGCGGATATCCGATCCGATGATGATCGGGGTGGCGGTTGCCACGTCGTTTATCTTCCCTTATATCGGGACTCTCTTTTATACGATTTTGCGGCCACCGGAGTATCTGGAAGATGTTCTCGAGCGTGACCTGGAGATCCAGGCGCGGGAGCAGGAGCTGGGCGGTAGCGTGGGCCGGTGCCCCGCCTGCCGGACGCATGTGCGCGACGACTTTTTGATCTGCCCCCGCTGTCAGCGCAAATTGAAGACTCCCTGCGGTAAATGCGGCCGGCCTCTGGAGCCAGCCTGGAAAGTGTGCCCCTATTGTGAGACGGAAGTGGGCATGGCGATGCCACTGCTCGAAGCCGAAGACGAGTTGTTCGCTTGATGGAGCAGACTTTTGTGATGGTTAAACCAGGTGCGGTGGCCCGCGGGTTGGTGGGTGAGGTTCTGGCCCGTTTTGAACGCCGGGGCTTCACCATCAAGGGCATCCGGTTTTTGCAGATGGACCGGCAGCTGGCGGAGGAACATTACGCCGAGCACCAGGGGAAGGATTTCTTCAGCGACCTCGTGGGGTCGATCACCTCTGGCCCTGTTGCTGCCTTTGTGCTCGAAGGCCCCGAAGCCATCAGCGTCGTGCGCAAGATGATGGGCGTCACGAATCCGCTGGCCGCGGATCCCGGAACCATCCGGGGGGATCTCAGCCTGGAGATGAAGGCCAATGTGGTGCACGGCAGTGACAGCCCCGAGAGCGCGGCCCGGGAAATCGCGCTCTATTTCAATTCCGAAGACCTGGTCTGATCGAATACTAATCAAGACGGCGTCCGTCTATACGATTGTTTCTCGCATCTAAATCTCCCCAGCGAAAAGCTCTTCTGGAGTCGCTTGGAATCGACTTCGAGATCATCCTGCCTGATTATGAGGAAGAAGCGCCATCTCATGAGCTGCCTGCGCAGATGGTCGAGCGCCATAGCCGCGGCAAAGCCTTTTCCGTTTTACACAAATTACCCGACATTTCTGCCGATCGCCCCATCGTCGGTGTTGACACCATGGTTGTATTTGGCGGAGGAGTCGTGGGTAAAGCCCAGGACGAGGAGCAGGCGCTGCGGTTTCTCGAAAGCATGTCCGGCAGGACTCATCTGGTCTATAGCGGCATCACTCTGGTGTGGGCCGGCTCCGGTCCCGGCGACCGCGAGGAGCAGACCGCCCATGCGGTGACCGAGGTCCGCTTTGCGCCGATTTCCGACCGTGAGATCGACGCATACATCGCCAGCGGCGAATGGCGGGGGAGGGCCGGCGCCTATGCGATTCAGGGACGTGCCGCAGCCTTTGTGGAAGAGATCCGCGGCGATTACACCAACGTGGTCGGTCTGCCGGTGCCGTTGCTGGTCGAGATGTTGAGGCTGAGGGGAGCCTGGCCGCCGGCGACATGGTGGACCGCCTGAAATTTCGAGCTGCCGGTGTGACTCTGCAGCTTTACTCGAGACTGGCCAAAACCATAAACCACAACTTGAGACTTCTCGCCCGATTGAGCGGCATTTATTGGTTCCCGCCAGAAATGATGTATAATAACCTGCTTCGTTAAAGGCACATGTCAGTGCAACTATGCTGCAAAACGGCGTGATCAGGGGGGTGCTCGCTACTTCCTGAATGCCTCAGTTCCCCCGGGTAGGTTCGAAAGGAGACATCCATCAGAATCATGAGCTATTTTGCTGGTTTCGGCGGTCGCGATATGGCGGTCGACCTGGGAACCGCCAATACGCTTGTATATGTCAGGGGACGGGGAATCGTCCTCAGCGAGCCCTCGGTAGTCGCCATCGATCAGCGTAGCGGTGAAGTGCATGCTGTGGGCGCGGAGGCCAAGCGGATGCTGGGCCGCACGCCTGGTTCCATCAGCGCTATCCGGCCGCTCAAGGATGGCGTCATCGCCGACTTCGATGTCACGGAGCAGATGCTCCGGCATTTCATCCAGAAGGTCCATCAGAACCGCTTTGCGCATCCGCGCGTCGTGGTCTGTGTTCCTTCGGGCGTTACCGGCGTCGAGAAGCGCGCGGTGGAAGAAGCGACCCTGTCAGCCGGCGCGCGGCTCTGCTATCTGATCGAAGAACCCATGGCGGCGGCGATCGGCGCCGGCCTGCCGGTAAGTGAGCCGACCGGTAACATGATCGTCGATATCGGGGGCGGCACCAGCGAGGTGGCTGTGATCTCCCTGGGCGGCATCGTGACATCACAGTCGATCCGTGTTGGTGGCGATGAGATGGATGAAGCGATCATCGCCCATGTCAAAAAAGAATATAAACTGATGATCGGCAGCCAGACCGCCGAGGAGCTCAAGCTGGAGATCGGCTCCGCCTATCCGCTGGCTGAAGAGGAACAGGCCGAGATCCGGGGACGCGATCTGGTGACCGGCCTGCCCAAGACAGTAGTGCTGACCTCCGAAGAGATCCGCGAGGCTCTCAAGGAGCCGGTGGACGCCGTCATCGACGCGCTCCGGACCACCCTGGACAAGACTCCGCCCGAGCTTGCCAGTGACATCATGGACCGCGGTGTCATGCTGGCCGGCGGCGGTGCGTTGCTCCGGGGTTTGCCCGAGCGGTTGCGCGAGGAGACCGGTATGCCCATCCACATGGCGGAATCGCCGCTTACCTGCGTAGCGGTTGGCTCCGGCCGGTCACTGGAGGAGTTCGAGACGTTGCATAAATCATCCCGGCACGCGAAGTCAAAGCGCCGTTTTTAAGCACCTGACCCAAGGTCTCTCGTGGCCCGCAAGACAGTAGTAAAACGTCAAGCGGTGCTGGCAGTCCTGCTGCTGGTATCCATGGCAATGCTCACCGTGTACTTCCGTGAACCGGTGGGTGGAGTGCTCCATTCCACTCAGCGCGGAGGACTTGTGGTCATCTCACCCCTGGAATCAGGGGTATCCACCATCCTGCAACCATTCAAGGACGCTTATGCCTGGGCTTCCGGCCTGATATCGGCCAGTAGCGAAAACGAGCGCCTGCGTCAGGAAGCGGACATCCTGCGCGGAGAGGTGATCGCGCTCCGGGAGGCAGCCGACGAGAACCGGCGGCTGCGGGACCTGCTCGATTTCACCAATCAACCATCATACCCCCAGGATTACCGGACGATACCGGCCCGCGTCATCGGCCGTTCCGCTTCCCCCTGGAATGCCACCATTACCATCAACCAGGGCAGTGATGCCGGGGTCACCATGGGTCAGACAGTAGTCAGCGGCAAGGGGCTGGTCGGCCAGATCTCGGCTGTCACATCAAATTCAGCGCAAGTATTGTTGATCGTGGATCACAACAGCCATGTGGAGGCCAAACTGCAGACCGGCAGTGCTGCCGGGACTGTGGTCGGCAGCGTCAACAGCCTGCTGGAAATGGATTTTGTGGACAAGAACATGAAAGTCACCAAGAACGATGTGGTTGTCTCATCCGGTACCGGCAAGCTGTTCGTCAAGGGCGTGCCCATCGGTGTCGTTGAGGAAGCCGCCGACCAGGAGATCGAATATTTCAAGCGGATCTCGGTTTCACCTTTCGTTGACTTCGGCAGCCTGGAGGAAGTCCTGGTGCTGGTGCCTCCTGCGGGGACCAGCCAGCCCCTTGATACCGAGGCGGGCAGCTAGATGCTGTCGCCGACCCCGTCCAAGCGCCCGCGGATCCTGCCGGTCAAGGGCAAGACCGCTTCACCGGGCACAGCCAGCGAAAGTCCGCTCTACGCCCTGCGTGTTTTCGCCCTTATCATCCTGGGAGTGATCATCCAGACGACAGTCGCGCCCTACCTGACCGTGCTGGGCGCCAAGCCTGATTCGACGCTCGTGCTGGTCATCTGCATCGCGCTCATCCGCGGCCCTGTCTGGGGCGCTGTCGTGGGTTTTTGCACCGGACTGCTGCTCGACGTCGCGTTGATGCAGACCATGGGCATATCTTCATTTCTCTATACGCTGGCTGGCTATACCGGTGGGCGCTACGCGGAGGGAGTCGATATCGAATCCTGGATCCCGCCGATGGTCACCGTGTTCATCGCTTCGATCGTGGTGCAGTTTGTCCACGCTGTGATCATGTTCCTGCTCGGCATCGAGGCGTCCGTCAGCTTTGTTCTGATCCGGGTCGTGTTGCCGACCGCGGTGCTGGGAGCGCTGTTGGCGGCGCCGATGTTCATTTTGACCCGATGGTGGCTGGGAGGTGACCGGCGCGGTGCCCTCTTTGTTGAGCAATAGCCGCAAGCGCAAGCCTGACCGCCGGATCCCCTCGCTGGCGCTTAGGGCCGGCATCATGGGCGGGATGGCTCTGCTGCTGTTCGCGATCCTCATCTTCCGGATCTGGTTCCTGCAGATCCTTTCGGGCGATCAGTATGTCGCCATGGCGGAGAATAACCGCATCCGTTTCATCGTCGAAGAGGCCCCCCGAGGGATCGTCTACGACCGCAACAAGAAACCGCTGGTTGACAACCGCGCCGGACTGGCGGTTACCGTGTTTCCACCCGCGCTCAGCAATCCGGCCGGGGAACTGACCGAGCTCAGCCAGGCCATAGACGTGCCGGTCGAAGAGATCACCAAACAGATAGACCTGCACAAGGCCGATACCTACCGTTCCGTGGTGATCAAGAAAGACATCACCCCGGAGCAGAAGAGTTTTCTTATTGAGCGCATCCCGCTCTACTTCCCCGGGGTCGACATCAAGAAATTCCCGCTGAGGGATTATCCGGCGGGCGTCTCCGCCACGCACGTGCTCGGACATGTAGGCCAGATCGACGAACAGGATCTCGCCGATCCCCATTACGCCGGCCATAAATCCGGTGACGAGGTGGGCAAGGACGGAGTCGAATTCCAGTTCGACCAGTTTTTGAAAGGGATCGATGGCGGCCGCGAGGTAGAGGTGGATTCTGCCGGGCGCCCCAAGCGGGAAGTCAGGAGCATCCAGGCGCAACCGGGTTCAAACGTAGTGCTGTCGCTGGACAGCCGCGTGCAGAAAGCCACGGAGGATGCGCTGGTGTGGGGCATCGACCTGGCCCACGAGAAAAATTACAAGAACGCCAACGGCGGCGCTGCCGTCGTCATGAATCCCAAGACGGGTGAGATCTACGCCATGGCCAGTTTTCCTACCTATGATCCGAAAGTCTGGGTCGGGGGGATCAGTGATTCCAACTATGCGGTGCTGAATGCCGAGGGCGCCAACGATCCCCTGCTCAACCGGGCGATCGCCGGGCAATATCCGGCCGGATCCACTTTCAAGGTGGTGACTTCGATCGCGGGATTGCAGGAGGGGATCATGTCCACCGCGGACACGGTGAACAGCACCGGCTCCTGGCATGTCCCCGGGGATGAGAACCAGATCTTCCATGACTGGTCTGCTCTGGGTGTGGTAGATCTGCATCGCGCGATCGTCATGTCCTGTGACACCTATTTCTATGAAATGGGTTACCGGTTCTACCAGAACAACAGCCAGGGCCTGCAGCGCTGGGCCCGGCAGTTAGGGATGGGAGCGCCCACCGGCATCGACCTGCCTGGTGAAGCTGTTGGCAGAGTGCCCGATCCGGAATGGAAACAGAGCTTCGGTCAGACGGAGATAGATCAGATGTGGTTGCCGGGAGACAACGTCAACCTGGCCATCGGCCAGGGAGATTTGCTGGCGACGCCGCTGCAGGTGGCCACTCTTTATTCGAAAATCGCTAACGGCGGCCGTGATGTCAGGCCTCACACGGGCCTCTGGGTGGAGGATCCGGTAACCGGCAAGATGGTAGCCGACCTCAGACCGGAGCTCGGCAATCAGCTACCGGTTTCGATGGAAAATTTACGGCCGGTGCAGGAAGGGCTGGCCGACGCCACCGGGCCCGGAGCGACCGTGGGCGATACTTTTGTGGGATCCAGGATCCCTGTCGCTGGCAAGACCGGCACGGCGCAGGTGACGGGCAAGACTGATTATGCCTGGTATGCTGCCTACGCTCCAGTCAACGATCCGCAGGTGGTCGTCCTGGTGATGATCGAGCAGGGCGGCGGCGGTGGCTCGGTGGCTGCGCCCACCGCGCGCAAGATCATCGATGATTTCTTCCTGGCGCCGCCCGCGGCCCTGACTGCGCCGGAGCCAGTGACTCCGTAAACCATGGAATTACGTACCTACTTAAGACATCTGGATTATGCCTTGCTCCTGGCCGTGGCCGGGCTGTTGGCTTACGGCTGCCTCATCATCTATAGCGCCACGCACGCAGATCCATTCCTGCCCAGCCCCTTTTACTACGTGAAGGTCCAGTTGACGGCCGCCGCTCTCGGCGCCGTGGGACTCTTCATCATGGCCTTTCTCGATTTTCGCGGGCTGCGAAATTACCGCATTCACATATATGTGATTATCCTGGGGTTGGTCCTGCTGGTCTACCTACTGGGATCCGAGGCAAAGGGCGGCCAGCGCTGGATCCCCCTGGGCGCCTTTAACCTGCAGCCATCTGAGCTGGCCAAGGTGGGCATGACCGTGGTGCTGGCGGCCTTCCTGGCGGACCGCACCCAGGGCGAGCTGGAATTCCAGACCACGATCTATGCGCTAGCTTACGCCGGCGTATTGGCTTTACTCGTCTTTTTGCAGCCGGATTTCGGCACCGCCCTGGTGCTGGGCGCCATCACCCTGGCGCTCCTGTTCCTGTACGGCACCCGTCCGCTGCACTTTTTCGTCATCGGTACTGCCGTGGCCGCGGGGTTGCTGATGACCCTGAGGGTCTTGCCAATGGTCGGGATCCAGATACTGAAGCAATATCAGATCGACCGCCTGCTGGTGTTTCTGCATCCGGACCAGGACCCGGGTGGCTCCGGGTACCATCTGATCCAGTCGAAGATCGCCATCGGCTCCGGTTTGATGACTGGCAAAGGGCTTTATCAGGGAACCCAGACGCAGCTGAATTTTTTACCGGAGCACCATACTGACTTTGTTTTTTCGGTGCTGGGGGAGGAGCTGGGCTTCATCGGCATCGTAATTTTGATGGGGCTGTATGTGCTGCTGATCTGGCGCAGCCTGCGGATCTGCATCATTTCCGAGAGCCTGTTCGGCAGCCTGATCGCCGGCGGAATCCTCAGTATGCTGCTCTTTCAGGTTTTTGTTAACATTGGCATGACAATCGGGATCATGCCGATCACCGGCATCCCGTTGCCGTTCGTCAGTTACGGGGGGAGTTCCATGGTCGCCAATCTGATAGCGATCGGTTTGCTTGAAAGTATCCATGTGCGCAGTAGACTGATTGGAGACAGGAGGTACAGGCGTGCGCAAACTACCGGTCAGTCCCTTTAAGATCGCCTCCACCGTCGGGGAGGTCCAGTCCATCATGGAATCTCCGTCACGCGTGTTGGTGACCGGAGCCGACGCGGAGCATCTGGACAAGGTAGTCGGCGCGCTCGACGGTGTTGAAACCCACGGTGCTACCGTGATCGATTCCCGGGTGATCGAACCGGGCGCCAGTCTGCCCCCGGAGGCTTTCAGTGATTCTACAGCCGCGTGCATCATCGTGGCGTCCACGGAAGAGCTTGCGGCGGGCGCGCTCAGCGACAGTCTGGCGAAGTTGGATCGCAAAGGCCGCGGTGCGGTTGTCATGCTGACCCGGGCGCCCGGATTTGAAATGACCTTCCCCGGTGTCGGCCCCAGCCGGGTCGTGGGCATGTCCATGGACGGCACGCCGCCCGCCGATATTCTGGCCCAGGCTGTTGTCGAAGCCGCTGGAGATCAATCGATTGCCCTGGCTGCCCGGTTGCCGATCCTCCGGGATGCAGCCTGTCACCACGTGATCAAAAAAGCCGCGCGTCAGAACGCGGTTGTCGGGTGCATCTTCTTCCTCCCCGGGGCCGACATGCCGGTGATGACGCTGAACGAAGCCAGGATGGTTCTCAGGCTGGCAGCGGCTCACGGTGAAGAAGTCAGCGTGGAGCGCGCTCTCGAATTGCTCAGCGTCGTCGGCGCCGGTTTTGGTTTCAGGGCAATCGCCCGTCAGGCGCTGGATTTCCTGCCCGGGCCGGGCTGGCTGATCAAGGGCGCCGTGGCCTACGGCGGCACCCGGGCGCTGGGCAGCTCCGCCCGGTCCTATTTCAGTAGCACGGTGCGCGTAACCCCTTCCAGACTTGCTCCCCTGGTGGAGCGGCTACAGCGGATCCGAGGCTAGTGGTTTAACGCTGGCCGCAAGTCCGGTTCAAATCCGACCCGCGCACATGTCAGATTCCCTCTCACAAAAAATCGAATCCCTGCTGGAGCAGGTGGAGAAACCCGCTCGGTACATCGGCGGGGAAGTCGGCGCGGTCCACAAGACCGCATACAGCTCCCGCGTCGTTCTCAGTTATCCAGACGTCTACGAGATCGGCACCGCCAACCAGGCGATGCAGCTCCTTTATTCCCTGATCAACGGGTCGACAGAAGCTTGGGCGGAGCGTGCGTATTGCCCCTGGCCGGACCTGTCAGCCCTCATGAGAGCGGAGGGCGTGCCACTTTTCTCCCTGGAAGGTTGGGAGCCGGTGGCGACCGCGGATCTCTGGGGCATCACGCTCCAGCACGAACTCAACTTCACGAATATCCTGGAGATGCTGGATCTGGCGGGGGTCCCGCTGCACGCCGGCGAACGGGGGGAGGCGGACCCGCTGGTATTCGCCGGCGGTCCCTGCGCCAGCAATCCGCATCCGGTGGCGCCTTTCTTCGATTTCATCATCATCGGGGATGGAGAGCTGGTCGTGCCCGAGGTGCTGAACATCCTGGACGCCGCCCGGGGGGAGGGCCGGCGCCAGCGTCTCGAGCGCCTGCGCGGACTGGAAGGCGTTTTCGTGCCGGAGTTCCCTGAGCAGGTCACGCGGGCGGCGATCACCGAACTGCCGTACGCGACCATTCCTCTGAGGCCGATCATCCCGTCGATGCACTCAGTGCACGACCGGGCGACTATCGAGATCAAACGGGGCTGCACCCGCGGCTGCCGTTTCTGCATGGCCGGCACCTGGTATCGACCCGTCCGGGAGCGCAGCGCCGCCGATGTCTGCCGTGCTGTTGCCGAGACGGTCGAACTGACCGGTTACGAGGAGGCCTCGCTTAGTTCGCTGTCGGCCACCGACCATTCCCAGATCAAGGAGATCCTCACCAGGCTCAACCAGTCACATCCCGGCCTGACCGTGTCGCTGCCATCGCTCCGTGTGAATCCGGAATCGTTAGCAATGTTAAAGATCACAAAACAGAGACGTGGTTCAATTACCCTGGCGCCGGAGGCAGGCAGCCAGCGCTTGCGGGACGTCATCAACAAGCAGGTCACGGAGGCGGACATCGAAGCGTCGCTGACTGAAGCTTTTTCCCTGGGCTGCACGACCGTCAAACTTTACTTCATGATAGGTTTGCCGACGGAGACCGAGGCTGACCTGCAGGGCATCATCGATATTGCGCTGGAGGCGCGGCGCATCGGCCGGCAGATCGCCCAGAGTCCGGGGCGGGTGCAGGTCAACGTGAGCATCGCGTCGTTCATTCCCAAACCGCATACGCCGTTCCAGTGGTTCGGCATGAACAGCCGCACCGAGCTGGAGGCCAAACACAGCTTTTTTCGCACGAACATGCCCCGCAAGCAGATCAAACTGGCCATGCATGATATCGGCGCCAGCCTGGTGGAAGGGGCGATCGCCCGCGGGCGGGTCGAGACTGCGGTGGCGATCGAAGCCGCCTGGCGCGCCGGCGCCAGGTTCGACGCCTGGACCGAACATTTTCACCCGGAAGCCTGGGAAGCCGGTTTTGCCGCCATCTCCAGCAGCGTCGAGCAGGAGGCGACCCGGATATTCGCCGATGACGAGGCGCTGCCCTGGGACAACATCGACTCCCGGGTCGACAAAGCTTATCTTCTGGAGGAAAAGGGCAGGGCCGAGCGGGAGGAGCTGACCGAGGATTGCCGCTGGGGTGAGTGCTCTTTGTGCGGCGTCTGCGAAGGGGAATTGAGGATGGTCACCGGACATGGCTAGCCCCGTGAAATTTAATTACCAGATGCGGTTCTCCAAGACCGGGCGCGCCCGGTTCATCGCTCACCTGGATACGCTGGCGATCCTGATCAGGGCCGTCCGCCGTTCCGGCTTCGAGATGGCTTTTTCTGAAGGAATGCGGCCCAAGCCGATCCTCAGCCTGGCGATGCCGCTGGGGGTCGGGATTCAGGGAGAAGATGAAATCTGCGACTTTTCCCTCAAACAAAGGGCGCCGCTGACTGAGCTGGCCAAAAGACTGGGCCAGGAGCTGCCGGAGGGTATCGAGCTGAGGTCCGTGGGACCGTCATACGACCGCAGCAAGGCCGCGGCCAAGGTCGAGCGCGTCAGCTACCGGATCGATCTCGGCGTACCCGCGGCGGAATATGAAGCGGCGGTCGCCCAGTTCAATGACGCACCGGAGCTGGTGCTGCTACGCCGCCGCCCCAAAGGCGACAAGGAAGTCGACATCAAGAAATATGTGGATAAGGTCGCCATCGACGAGGGCGGCAAAGGTATCAGTTTTGACATGCAGGTGACCCAGGAAGGCACAGCCCGCCCAGAAGAGATCCTGAGCGCGCTATCGGGCTTCATGGGGCATGAACTTAAGAGTCTCGCTATCATGCGCATGGCTATCGTCCTGCGGGAAGAAGAGAAGCCGGCGGCGGGGCGTCCCAACCGTCCGGGTCAGCGCCACCGTCATTAGCTCTGGCAGGTTTCAGTTTTCCTCCGGATGCGCAAATATATATAATAAAGCGCAGAGGGGGCTCCTCCACCGAGATGCTCCCCGAAAAATTTGTTCCTTTTTTCAAAGTTTGCAGCGTGTTTGTGAAAAAGCAGGGCGCCGCGCCAGCGCGGCAGAAGAGATGGCCCGCACGTTGCTTCATTAAAAAGTTTACTGGAAAGGCAGTTGAGCACAGATGGCATCGCGCGCCAAGCAGATTCTCGTGAGCGCGGAGCCCAACGAGCTTAAAGTCGCTGTACTTGAGCAGGGAAGGCTCTGTGAGATCTACGTTGAACGGAAGGGGCGCCGGCCCCTGGCCGGAAATATCTACAAAGGCAAGGTCGAGAACGTCCTGCCCGGCATGGAAGCCGCCTTTGTCGACATCGGACTGGAAAAGAACGGCTTTCTCTACGTAGAAGAGGTCATGGTCCACGAGGACCCTGACAAACGACCAAAGAAGATCACCCAGATGCTGCGCTCGGGTCAGGAGATCCTGGTGCAGATCGTCAAGGATCCCATGGGCACCAAAGGCGCCCGCCTCACCACGCAGCTCTCCATCCCCGGCCGCTTTCTGGTGTATGTGCCCGATGGCGATGGCGTCGGTGTCTCACGGCGTCTGGCCGAAGAAGAGCGCCAGAGGCTGCGCCAGCTCTGTAAGGAGCTGGGAGTCAAGGGCGCCGGACTGATCGTGCGCACCGCCGCCGAAGGGGTCACCAAGAAAGAACTCACGGGCGACGTCAAGTTCCTGGAAAAGATGTGGCAGACCGTGCAAGGGCGGGAGCGCAACTCCAAGGCGCCATCATTGCTTTACTCCGAAGCTGAAGTTTCCCTGAAGGTCATGCGCGACGTTTTTAATGACACCTTTGAGCGGGTTCTGGTCGATTCCCAGAAGGAGCACGACAAGATCCGTTCCTTCCTGAGGAAGACGACGCCCCAGCTGGCTGAGCGCGTGGAGCTTTATCAGGGGAGCAAGCCCCTGATGGAGACTTACGGTGTGGACGAGGAGATCAAGCAGGCGCTCATGCGCCGGGTGGATCTGCCCAGCGGCGGCTATCTGATCGTCGAGCACACTGAGGCACTGACCATCATCGACGTGAACACCGGCAGGTATGTCGGGCGCACCCGCCTGGAAGACACGATCGTCAAGACCAACATCGAAGCCTGCACGGAAGTCGTCCGGCAACTCCGCCTGCGGGACATCGGCGGCATCATCATCATCGACTTCATTGACATGTCCCGGCCGCGCAACCGGCAGCTGGTGCTGGACACGCTTGGCAAGGAGCTGGAGACCGACCGCACCAAGACCTATATCGTGGAGCTGTCGCCACTGGGGCTGGTCGAGATGACCCGCCAGAATGTGACCGAGGGGCTCCGCGGCATCCTCACCAAGACCTGCCCGACCTGCGGCGGTGAAGGCGTGATCGTCTCGGAAGAATCCATGTCGCTGGATATCGAGCGGCGGTTGCGGCAATTGGCTGCCAGCTCCGCCAGTGAGGCATTTTTAGTCGAAGTCCATCCCAAGGTGGCAGCCATGCTGATCGGCCAGGGTGGAGCCAAGCTGCGGGAGCTTGAGGAGGAGACCGGCAAGTATTTCAGTTTTGAAGGGCTGGACACCATTCCCATCGATACTTTCAATGTGTCGGCGGAGGGCAGCCGGGAAGCGATCCAGCGGGCCTCCTTACCCGTGGCCGAGGGAGATGAAGTCAGGTTGCGCATCGAGGAACCGCACATGTACAACCCGGCGGACGCCATCGCCAAGATCGACGGCTATGTGGTCAGCATACACGGCGCCGCCAAACTGGTGGGGCAGGACCGCAAGATCCGCATCGACAGTGTCACCCGGACCGCTGCTTACGGCAGCATCGTCGATGAAGAGCAGCCCGCGCCGGTTTTGGAGCCGGACGATTCTGAAAAGGAAGATATCGAGCTGCCCAAGCGCGATTGGCAGCGGGCGCGGGGCGAAGAGGGGCATTAAGGCATCAGCTGGCGCCCGCTGATTCGGTCTGTTATAATTCCACGGGCTAAAAACAACCAGAAACCAGGTTAGAATGTACGCAGTCATAGAGGTCAGCGGAAAACAATATAAGGTGGAGCAAGGCGACGAGGTCATCGTCGACCGGCTCGACCTGGATGAGGGCAAGAGCATGACCATCACTCCCTTGCTGCTGGGCGGCGACAAGCAGGCTGTCACCGCCACGGAGCTGAAGGGCGTCAAGGTCAAGGCCAAGGTGGAAGAGCACCTTTTAGGAGACAAGATTCGCGTCTTCACCTATAAGCCCAAGTCCGGCTTTAAGAAGATGAAGGGTCATCGCAGCCGCCTGTCACGGGTCTCGATCCAGTCGATCACGGCAGGCGCCAAAAAGAAGAGCGAGAAGGCTGCTGAATCTGACGCTCCGGAGAAAGCTGACAAACCAGCCAAGGCTGAAACGGCCGAGGCCGCGGAATAAAGGGAAGTTTAGATGGCTCATAAAAAAGGTTCAGGTACAAGTAGGAACGGTCGCGATTCGCACGCTCAGAGGCTGGGCTGCAAGAGCTTCGGTGGTCAGGTTGTCACCGCCGGCTCCATTCTCGTCAGGCAGCGGGGCACCAGGTTCCGTCCCGGTCCCGGCGCCGGCATCGGTTGCGACGACACCATCTTTGCCAAGGTGGACGGCCGGGTCTTGTACTCCAGCGGCAAATTTAGGACGATCAGCGTGGTGCCGGAGGAAATCGCCTAGGAATGTTTACGGGAAACCGTTATCGATAGTTTCAGGCCGCGCGAGCGGCCTTTTTTTGCGCTTGCTGCCAGATTCGTTATGTTAAAATCCAGGCGATGAATACTTGCACCTATACCGTTGTGATCCAGCCGGCGGATGAGGGTGGATTCACGGTCACCTGCCCGGCGCTGCTGGGCTGTGTCTCTGAAGGGGAAACCCGGGAAGAGGCGCTGGAAATGATCCGTGACGCCATCGCGGCTTACCTGGCATGCCTCCGGAAACATGGCGAACCGGTTCCCCCAACTGAAACGGTAACGGTGGAAGTGGATGAGGCTTGAAAGAGCGCCTGGGCCCGCAGAAACCCAATGAAGTGTTAAAAGCGCTGGAGCGGGCCGGTTTTTATCTGGATCATCAAACTGGCAGCCACTGCATCCTCCGCCATCCGGACGGCCGCGGACCGCTCGTCCTTCCTCTGCACAATCGTGACATGAAGACTGCGACCCTGCATGCTATCCTCAAAACCGCCAATATCAGTCAGCATGAATTTATCGAGTTGCTGTGATCACCGGGAACATGGGAATCAAAAATGTTTTATGACCGCGCCAAATTAGAGATCCGCGCCGGCAAGGGCGGTAACGGCTGCATCAGTTTCCGGCGGGAGAAATTCGTGCCTAAGGGAGGTCCCGACGGCGGCGACGGCGGCAATGGTGGCGACGTTATCTTCGTCGCGTCGCCGGGCCTGCGCGATCTGGCATATTTCCAGCGCCAGCGGCACTTCCGGGGCGAAAGCGGGCGTCCCGGCCAGGGCTCGGGCAAGCATGGCAAGCGGGGTGAGGATTCCGTCATCGAGGTGCCCCGGGGCACGCAGATCTTTACCGGCGATGAGCTGCTCTCCGATCTGGTCGCAGCGGGTCAGAAATATGTGATCGCCCGCGGCGGTGCCGGCGGCCGGGGCAACGCCCGTTTCACCTCCTCCACTCGCAGGGCGCCGCGTTTTGCCGAGCTGGGCCTGCCGGGTGAAGATCTGGAGGTCCGGCTGGAGCTCAAGCTGCTGGCCGACGCCGGGCTGCTGGGCTTTCCCAACGCGGGTAAATCATCGCTGCTGCGCCGGATATCGCATGCGAAGCCGAAAGTCGCGGCTTACCCGTTCACGACCGTCGCGCCGATGCTGGGCACTGTCGAAGAGCCCGAGCACCAGCGGCAGTTCACTGTCGCTGACATTCCGGGTCTGCTGGAAGGAGCCAGCGAGGGCGTCGGGCTGGGTGACGAGTTTCTCGCGCATCTGGAACGCACACGCCTGCTCTTACATCTAGTGGACGTCACTGGCTATTATGGCAAGGACCCCGTCGACAATTTCCTGGCGATCAACCAGGAGCTGGAAGGCTTCGGCATCGATCTGGCCGCCAAATGGCAGCTGGTGGCGCTCAACAAGACGGATCTTTTAAGCAGTGAGGAGGTTGCGGATCTTAGCCGCCGCTTCCTGGAGGTCATCGCGGAACAATGCCGTGCCGGCGCCCCTGCTTTTTCCTGGCTGATCAGGGAAGCTGACGGCGATGTCGATGCAATCGACCCCACCCGGGCGGTCCTGCAGATCTCTGCCGCCACCGGCGCTGGCACGACGAACCTCGTTAGGCAGGCATACGGTCTACTGGAGCAGGCCTGGCAGATCGAACCGATGACGTCGGTCCAGGAACCGGAAGGCCGTACGATCTACCGGCCGGTAGCCGACGACCACTGGGAGGTCTCGGAGAGTGCGGGGACCTACCGTGTGAGCGGACCCGCGGTCGAGAAACTGGTGGCCCGCACGGATTTCGAAAACGATGAATCGGTGGGCTATCTGCAGGAGCGGCTGGAGCGCCTGGGTGTCAGTGAAGCCTTGCGCCAGGCGGGAGCGGCTCAGGGAGAAGACGTCATCATCGGCGATGAGGAGTTCGAGCTGTGGTAATTACCCGGGGAAAAAATATAGAATTCCTTATTTACGCACCCGGGAGTTCAGTAATGTGTCCCCCTAATTCATGAGCCGGAATTTTGCTGACAAGGTCAATGCGGCGATCCTCGCCAAGCAGTCCCAGCTTTGTGTGGGACTCGATCCCCGTCTGGAAAAAATGCCGTCCTGGCTGCTGGAAAAGTACCGCGGTCTGGAACCGCAGGGTTGCGGATGCGGCCGCAAGGAAGCCGCCGCCTGCATCGAGGAGTTCTGTGGCAACATCATCCAGTCGACCGCGCCCCATGCGGTCGCTGTCAAGCTGCAGCTGGCGTGCTTTGAATTATATGGGCCAGCGGGCATGCGCAGCTTCAAGAAGCTATGCGACCGGGCTCAGGCAGCCGGCCTGATCGTCATCGCGGACGCCAAACGGGGAGATATCGGGGTCTCGGCGCGGGCCTATTCGACTGCTTACCTGGGGCAGCCTGTGGGTCTGGCCGGACCGGTCAAACCGTTGAGCGTGGATGCGCTCACGGTGAATCCATTGTTCGGCAGCGATGGGGTCCAGCCCTTCATTGAAGATTGCCTCGCTTATGGCAAAGGCATATTTGTGCTGGTCAAGACTTCTAATCCGGCATCTGCGGAGCTACAGGATCTGGGTGTGACCATCGAGGGTGCGGATGTTCTTTACGAGCGCATCGCCGATCTGGTGGCCGGTTGGGGAACGGGTCTGGTGGGGGAGAGCGGTTACAGCAGTATCGGCGCGGTGGTGGGCGCTACCCATCCCCGGACACTGCTTAATCTGAGGCAAAGGTTGCCCCGCACGCTGATGCTGGTGCCCGGAGTCGGAGCTCAGGGCGCCGGTCCGGCTGAGGCAGCGCAAGCTTTCGGACCGGGTGGACTGGGTGCCCTTATCACAGCCTCTCGTAGTATAATTTATGCCGGTGACGGCGAGGACTATCCAGGGCGGGCCGCCGGGGCTGCAGCCCGGTTACAGGCGGAACTCTGGGCTGCCAGCCGTTAGGGAGGCAAGTTCTGAAAGGGCGCGAGTGTTTCCACTGACCGAGGCGCAGATTCTGAGGACCATGGCAGTCGCCTGCCTGGCGGTCGCCCTGCTGGTGTCGGCATTCATCCTGTTCAATTCCGGCATCATCGGCGGTTCTGCTTCGCATTCCGGCGCGGCGGAGCCCCTCGACGCCGTCGCTGCTCCCGCCCCGGAGACGGCCTCGACGCCCGCCCAGGCGGCTGGAGCAGCCACAGCTGCTGATGCAGCCTCACCGGCGGCTACAGTCGCCACGACACCAACCACTCCGTCCGGCAATACCTATATAGTTCAATCAGGGGACAGCTTTTACACAATCGCCCGCAAGTACAACACCTCGATCGCCCAGATCCAGCAGCTGAACCCCGATCTGGACACATCCAACCTGGCCACGGGCACCAGTGTGAACGTGCCCTGACAGACGAGCATGAATTAAAGTGAGCAACAGAAAAAAATTCATCGGCGCGCTCATTCTGGCGCTTTTACTATGGGTCCTGGCGGTTCCGGTGGGCGCGTTGGGTCAGGATCCGTCGGTGGTGACCCCCTCTGGCGTGGTTACTGCTCCGGCTTCCGGCAGCGGCGCCACACCTGCGCCGCCGCCTGTAGCGCCACCGGCCATCGGAGCAAAATCCGCGGTGATGATCAATGCTGACGACGGCCGCATACTCTACAGCCTCAATCCCGATGAGCGGCTGCCCATGGCCAGCACTACCAAGATGATGACGGCGCTCATGACGATTGAGAATCATGGCAAGAGCCTCACTGACGTTGTCACCTGCAGCCAGCGCTGCGCCGAGGTGGGGGAGTCTTCGATCTGGCTCACCGCTGGCGAGAAGCTGTCGGTCAAGGATATGCTGATGGGAATGTTGATCCAGAGCGGTAACGACGCCGCGACAGCACTCGCAGAGTATGACGCTGGCAGTGTCGAAGGCTTTGTGGCCAAGATGAACGATCGCGCCGCCGCGATGGGTTTGAGCAATACGCACTTCGCCAATCCTCACGGCCTGGACGACCCCGAGCATTACACCAGCGCTGCCGACTTCACCAAACTGGCCCGCGAGCTCATGCGGCACCAGGAGATCCGGGAGATCGTCAAACTGGACGAAGCGGCCATTCCCTGGCCCGGCCAGCCCTACAGCCGCGACCTGATCAACCATAATCACCTGCTTGATCTTTATCCGGCGGTCAACGGCATCAAAACCGGTTATACCGATGCCGCCGGTCAGTGCATCATCATTTCCGCCAGCGAGGGCGGCACGAACCTGATCCTGTCTTATATGGGCGGGGCCTCACTTCCGGGACGCAATGAGGATGTCATCAACATGCTGGCATACGGGTTCGCCAGCTACCGGCAGCAGACAGTGATCAGCGGCGGCGCTGAGTATAGCGCGGTCGATCTGCCCTACAATTACGGCCGGAAGCTGCCGCTGGTTTCAGAAGCTGACCTGGTAAAAAAGGTCTATATCGGGAATACCGTCGAGCAGAAGATCGTCCTGCCCGATCATCTGGACCTGCCGGTCCATAAAGGTGACAAGATAGGTTTGGTCGAAGCTTTTGAGGGCCCCAGATATCTGGGAAGCACCTATCTGCTGGCTACTGAAGATGTGCCCCCGCCCGGTTTTAAGGACCGGATAACTTATTACATCGAGGCGGTATATAATTTCCTTCTGTCGGCGATCAAGCTAGGATGAACGGCTGATCTGCGGCTACAACACCGGGGGGCATCTCCGGGCCGTAAATAAGCAGGAACAAGTGGAGGCTGGATGATTGTAACCGTGACCTTGAACGCGGCCCTGGACCGCACTCTGACTGTGCCGAACTTCCAGGCGGGATTCCGCCATCGGGCCAGCGAGAGCCTGACCCTTCCTGGCGGCAAGGGCGTCAACATCGCCAGGGCGCTCAAGACCCTGGGACAGCCGGTGATCGCAACCGGGCTCGCTGGTGGCAAGACCGGCATCAGGATCGTGGAAGACCTCACCGCCGAGGGCATCCTTAATGACTTCGTGCGGATCAGGGGGGAGTCCCGGACCTCGACCGCCGTCATCGATCCCACCAGCAATACCCAGACCGAAGTCAATGAGTACGGCCCCGTGGTCAGCGCTCGCGAGCTCCAGGCGTTCATGGAAAAATTCACTTATATCGCCAAGGGAGCTGACGTGGTCATCGTGGCGGGATCGCTTCCCCGCAAGGTCAAGGAATCCTTCTATAAGGAACTGATAGCAGCACTGACGGCCACAGGCGTCAACACAGTGCTGGACACCGCCGGTGAGCCGCTCCGGCTGGCGATCAAGGCGCAGCCCGGCCTGGTCTCGCCGAACGCTTATGAAGCTGAGGCGCTCATCGGGCACGAATTCGGTGATGATGAAGACTTTTTCCACGCTACCCGGCAATTAGGAAAAATGGGTGCGGGTGCGGGGATCATCACCCATCCGAACGGCTGTTTTGCCTATCTGCCTCAGGGCGAGGGCGATGAAACGGTGTACAAGGTCCAGATCCCGCCGCTGGACCCGATCAGCACAGTCGGTTCCGGCGACGCGTTTCTGGCGGGTTATGTTTCCGCCAGTCTCTCAGGGAAAACCCCGGAAGATTGCTTGCGCCAGGCCGTAGCCTGTGGCGCCGCCAATACGCAGAAATACGGAGCCGGCATCTTCGATCCCCACGACGTAAAAAGATTGTACGCCAAGACAAAAGTGGAAGTTCACGCAACAAAAAAAGGAAGCTGACCGGGCTTCCCTTTTTTGTGAGGATGAAGGATGTTTTGGCTGTTTTGTGTGAATCCGCAGTGTCCGTTTGTGGAGAACGGGAGGCTCCGGTGGTATCGACCGATTAAGTCGGCGGGCCGGGGCTGGTCTCTCTTACCCACTCTTGATTCTCACATTTGCAGCATCGGTCATCTCAGGGTTTTCCTTTAGGCTTCAACTAAGCGAAATAAGGTATACTGGCTCAACTCATGTTGCGGGCGACAGGCGCCCCCCCAGGTTGCGGAGGACAGCTTTGACGAAGGTTGCCTTTGTTTCTTTTCGCCTTAAAGCCCAGGACCGGGTTTCGGTTGAAGCCGAGAAATGGATCGGAGTCTTTCGTGAGTGGGGCTTCGATGTTTACAGAATTGCGGGCTATATCCGGGATCCGGGGGAAAACGATGTTATTGTTCCCGAGCTGAATTCTCAAGACCCGCAGGTAGAATCCTTCCGCGAAAAGGTCTACGGTCTGGCGCCCGGTCAGGCGGATCTGCACCAGGAGATGACCCGGATGGAGGAAGCCGTGCAGCGGGAGCTGTTGCCGGTCCTGCGTGAGATCTCCCCCGACGTGATCGTAGCGCCCAATATCTTTTCCCTGCCCGAGAATCTGCCTGTGACCACGGTGCTGAAGCACTACCTGGAACAGGAAAAAGTCCCCTGCATCGCTTATCATCAAGATTTTTATTGGGAGGATGATGCCTATGCGGGCGGCATCCTCGATGAGCTGATCAGTGCCGGCTTCCCGCCGGCGCTCCGCAATATGAGGCATGTGGTCGTCAACCAGCGTGCCCGCACACAGCTTGAAGCCCGCTCAGGCATCGATGCGGTATGCATCCCCAACTGTTACGATTTTTCCGCGCCCCGGGTCAGGGACGGCTTCAACGACGGTCTGCGCGGCGATCTGGGGATAGGCGAGGATGACGTCGTCATGCTTCAGCCCACCAGTGCTTCTCTCAGCCGCGGTATCGATGGGGCTATCAGCTTTGTCAATGAATTCTCTCATCAAAGCGGCAGGACGGCCCAGCTGCTGGTGACCGGGTCATGTGATGACGGTTTCCAGGACGGTTTCCAGAAGCTTTGCTCAGGCAGCAGCGCCGGCGTCGTGCACAAACCGGGCTGGTTCGGCGATCGTCGAGAGAGCCAGAATGCCAAATCCCGCTATGATATGGGAGACGCTTACGCGCAGGCCGACATTGTCATGTATCCTGTTCCTGGTGATACGTTGGGGAGTCCGGTGATGGAATCGGTGCTGCACCGCCGGTTGATCCTGGTAGCCGATTTTCCGCTGCTCGAGGAGTTGAGGGAACTAGGATTCCAGTTCCTTTCTTATGATACCAATGCTGTGGCCAGGACTATTAAACTGCTGGAATATCCAGTCCTGATGACCGAGATGGCCGATCGCAACTTTGAGATCGGCAAACGGCATTTCGCACTGGAGACGTTGAGGGGCAATCTGGCCGAACTGGTTTCGGCGGCGGTTTTCAGGTAATAATTGTCCGGCGGGCTTGGGGCTATCGCTTCAGATTTATCGCGGCTGCCAGACCGATGGCGAGCATCAGGCCGCCGTATCCATGATACTCGGAGAACCACAGTATGGTTGTGGTTACCAGGCAGGCTACAGTGATTACCAGATAGACTATACGCGGCAAACGGTTCCTTTTTTGAGTTTCGCGGGATCCCGACTGCTTCCCAAAAGCGACTTGCATCATATTATACTTTAGCTTCCATGAACGCACCAGAAAAAGCCAAGGACACTGTCATCGCCCTGGACGCCATGGGCGGGGATTTTGCGCCGAAAGAGGTAGTGCTGGGCGCCGTGGACGCCGCCGGGCCATCCTTGCGGATCGCCTTATTCGGCCGCCAGGCCGAGATGGAAAGATATCTAGAGCAGGCTCCGGCCGGCGTGCGGAAATACATCGACGTGATCGATGCTCCCGATGTCATCGGGTTCGATGAGGAGCCGGCCAAGGCGGTACGCACGAAGCAGCAGTCCTCTCTGGTCTTGGCCGTGAAGGAGGTCAAGGCCGGCCGGGCGGGTGGAATCGTTACGGCAGGCAACACCGGCGCCGCCATGGCGGCAGCCATGCTGAACATGCGCCGCATCAAGGGTCTGAAGCGGCCGGGCCTTTGCGCCGTATTGCCCACCCTGGGCAAACCGACCCTTTTCATCGACGTCGGCGCCAATTCCGCCGTGCGTCCGGTGCATCTGCTGGAGTTTGCCAACATGGCCAGCATCTTTGCTTATGATGTCCTCGGCGTTAAAAACCCCTCAGTCGGTCTGGTGTCGATCGGCGAGGAGGCCATCAAGGGCGATGAAGTGGTGCTCGAGGCACACCGGCTGCTGGCTGAGGCTCCGAACATCAACTTCTACGGCAATATCGAGGGCCGCGACATCGTCCGCGGGGTTGTCGACGTGGTGGTGACGGACGGCTTTACGGGCAACGTCTGCCTGAAGCTGATGGAAAGCACCGCCCAGTTCATCGTCGAAGAGATCAAGAAGATCGCCACTAGCAGCACCTCCGCGAAGCTTGGGGGGATGCTGCTTAAGAGTAAACTCAGGGATTTTGGCAAGCGGATCGACCCGGAGGAGTTCGGGGGCGCTTATCTGCTCGGAGTCAAGGGGCTCATGGTCATCTGTCACGGCAACTCGTCCCGGCGGGCGATCGCCAATGCGGTCAGGTACGCCGGCCGCGCCTCGGAGCATGGCCTGGTGGAGAAGTTCGAAAGTCGTATCGGCCGTTTGAGCGAACAGCTTCCCAGCTCCTGAAAGCGGCTTCTGCCGGGCCTTTTGAAAAAAGCGGCCCGGCGTGGTAAATTCACCCGGATAGTTTCGCTAAAAACGCCGTGGCGCCAAAGACGCCAGCCGGCGACAGGTAACGGAGGATTGCCGGATGACCAAAGAGGAGATCTTCGCAAATATCAAGGACATGCTCGTGGAGCAACTTGGCGTGGACGGGGATGACGTGTCCATGGCAGCTTCGTTTGCCGACGATCTGGATGCAGACTCTCTCGACCTGGTTGAGTTGATCATGGAGATGGAAGACCAGTTCGGGGTAAAAATATCAGATGAAGAAGCAGAAAAGATAAAGACCGTGGAACAGGCCGTCGAATACGTGGCCTCCCACAGCTGACCGGCACTGACCTGAGCCCCGCAACCGCAGGGCTCGGATACTTTATAGGACTACGGGAAAGGTACAAGAGGCAGAAGCTTTAGTGGCGTCGCTAGCTGAACTGGCAGCCCGACTGGAGCCGGACCTCGTCCGGCAGGTCTTCACCCACTCTTCGTGGGCCCCCGAACGGACCCTCTCTTACGAAAGACTCGAATTTCTGGGCGACTCAGTGCTGGGCATCTGCATCAGCACGGATATCTACATTCGTTATCCCGATTACAACGAGGGAGAGCTGGCCAAGGTGCGGGCATATGTCGTCAGCCGCCATACCTGCGCTAAGGTGGCATCGGCCATGGGTCTGGCAGAACGGCTGGTCGAGACCGCCGAGGAGGCCGAGGCCGTCAACGCCGATTCCCTGGCCGGCAATGACAATGTGCTGGCTGCGGTGCTGGAAGCCCTGATCGGCGGACTCTATCTGCAGTTCGGGCTGGATCCGATCCTGGACGCTGTCGTCGAGGCCTTCGATGAACATATTTCCTATGCCGCCAGCGAGCATGTTGATTACAAGACCGTGCTCCAGGAAGAGGTTGCCAAGCGTGGTCTGGAAGTCGTGTATGAAGTGGTCGACTCCGAGGGTCCGCCGCACCAGCGCCTGTTTACCAGTGAGGTAATACTGGAGGGAGAGGTCATGGGCCGGGGCCGGGGCCGCACCAAGAAGGTTTCGCAACAAGAAGCGGCGAAAGAGGCATTAGAGGCTCTCCGGGCGCGCAAGGGAGAGTCTTAAGTGATTATTGCGCCCGCACCGGGTTGGGATTTGAAAGGAGACACATGTATTTAAAGTCGGTCAAGGCCAGAGGTTTCAAGTCATTCGGCCGTCCCGTGGAATTCGGTTTCGAACCGGGAATCACCGTCATCGTGGGGCCGAATGGATCGGGTAAGAGTAATATCGCCGACGCCGTGGTCTGGGCCATGGGGGAGCAGAGCCCCACGGCGATGCGCGGAGCCAGCATGCAGGATGTCATCTTCACTGGCTCTGACAAGCTTTCACCGGCTGGCATGTCCGAAGTCGAGATCACTTTTGACAACTCCTGCGGTCAGATCCCCATCGAGTTCTCAGAGGTGACCGTGTCACGGCGGGTCTACCGCGACGGTGAGAGTTCATATTTCATCAACCGCTCCGGCTGCAGGTTGATAGATGTCTCAGAGTTGTTATCCGATGCCGGCCTGGGCCGCGACAGCCATTCCATCATCAGCCAGGGCAAAGTCGACGCGATCCTGGAGAGCAAGCCCACGGAGCGCCGCGCCCACATCGAGGAAGCCGCCGGCCTGGGCAAGTTCAAAAAACGCCGCCGCCGCGCGGAGCTGAAGCTGGAAGCGGTCAAGCGCAATCTGGAGCGGCTGGCGGATGTGGAAGAGGAAGTTAAATCGCAGTTGCGGCCTCTGAAGCGGCAGGCAACCGCAGCGGAGCGCTCCGCCAGGCTGGAGCTGCAGATTGCTCAGGCCGAGACGCGCCTGTACAAGGGACGGCTGGAGGTCCTGGATAACGAACTTGGTGGCGCCGAGGACGCTTCGCGCCTCGCCTCCGAGCGCCGTTCCGAGATCGAGGGCAGGCTCCGTGCCACCGCCGACGAGCGCCGTCACACTGAAGAGCTCATGTCCCGCTCGCTCCAGGCCCATAAGGAGCTGGCGGATCGTTTTTATAGCCTCAAGGCGAAACGCGATGCGCTGGAAGCCAGGCGTGAGGCACTGGTTGAGCGCCGTGAGATGATCTCGCAGGGCTCCCGCCGGGCCGCGGCCCGCATTGAGAACCTCAAGGGTCAGATCGAGCGCGTGCGGTCGGAGATGCAGAGGGCTGAGACCGAGCGCAGCGAAGGTGAAGCGCAGCTCAGTGGACTGGAGACCGAACTGGAGCTTCGCCAGGCTGAACTGGCCCGGCTTGAAGAGGAACTGACTCACCGCCGGCAGGCCTCTGAGGAAAAGACCCGCCGGGTTGGGGAGCTGTCGACACTTAAGGACCGCTATTCCCATCAGATCGATTACCTTTCCCAGCGGCAGGAAAAATTAGCCGCCTCCATCGAAAGAGCCACGCGCGAAGCGCAGGCTCACCGGCAGGAGCTGGCCGGTCTGGATGAAACAGTCGCGCTCGAGGAAGAAAGACTCGCCGGCTGGAAAGAGAAAGCCGAGACCTCTCATTCCACTCTGAGCGCCCTGATCGAACAACGGGCCGGACTTGAAGGCGAGCGTCAGGATCTGGCATCAGAACTCCGGCATGTGGCGGAAGACCTGCAGATCGCCAAGGCGCGTCTTACATTCATCAGCGATGCGGAGGGAGACCGTGCCGGCTTCCCTGCCGCTGCCAAAGAGATATCTGAGGAACATGATGTCAAAGCTCTGTTCGATCTGATCGAAGTCGAAGCTGGTTACGAAAGGGCGGTCTCGGCCGTTCTCGGGGGCACGCTGTTCGCACTGATGGCGGGAGACATCGCCGAAGCCAACCGGTTGCTGCGGCTGGCGGTCGAGGGCAAGCTGGGCAGCGTCGAGTTCCTCCTGCCCCAGGCAGGGCCGGTGACCGAACGCCGGGAGGGCGAGGACTATCTGATCGACCACGTCGCTATTCCTGATGCCCGCATCGCCGGCGTACTGCGCTCACTGCTGGCTGGTGTGCGGGTCGTCGATGAACTCAATGGATTTGCGGGAGCGACCGGCGAGGGAATCTGGGTCACCCGCGACGGTATCGTCTATCACGCGGGCAAACGCCTGCTGAGTTATAAAGCCGAGCAACCAGCTTCCGCGGTGCTGCGTCAGCGCAACGAACGCGGCCAGCTGGAAGAGGAAAAAGCCGCCGCCGATGCGCGCCAGGCTGAGCTGGAGGGCGAGATCGCCACTATCGATCAGCAGCTGGCAGAGCTGGCAACTCCTCAAGCCGAGGCTGAAGATGTCGCCCGCCGGGTAGCCGTGGAGATCGAAGAGATCAAAAACGCCCTGGCTGGTGTGGAGACTCGCCGCCGGGTGCTGGCGCAGGAGGCGGAGATCAAGGAGGGGAGCAGATCGCACCTCGAGGCCGACGAAGCGAAGCTAAGTGAAGAGCTGACCGAAGCACGCCGTCTGCTGGGTGAGACCGAGCAAAAGCTGGCCGAGGCGGGAGTCCTTCCCGGAGATGGCGCCGATCATCGCGATGCCGCGTCCGCCAGCGAGGAGGAACTGACCGCCAACCGCCGCTCCCTGGCCAAGCAGGTGACTGACCTGCAGATCTCTGCGGCTCGCATGCGCGAGCGGGAGAGGGTAGCGGCTCTGGCTGTCGAGCGTACCGGCCCGCAACTGGCCCGGCTGGAGCAGGAGTTGGCGGCCACGGTCTTTGAGATGGAAGCTTACCGCCGCCTCGATCCGGTGACAGAGAGGTTGCTGTCGGTGATGTCGCGCCTGGGCGCTTCCTTCGGAGGCGTGCTGGCCGGCGTGGAAGAACAGCTGAAAAGCGGCGAGCAGCAGAGCAACCAGCATTCCACGGAGCTGCGCAACCTTTCACAGGCCGAGGCGGAGCTGCAACAAGAGCTTCACCGCGCCAGCGATGCTACCACCGAGCGTGAAGTCGGCCTGACCCGCCTGCGCGATCAGGTGGCTGAACAGCACAAGAGGCTGGCGACGCTATCGGATAGATTTCCTGATGCAGAACTTGACGCTGAGGAACCCGCTCCCGCTGAAGAACTGGAACTGTTCGCAGAAAACATCGAACGCCTGGTGCGCCGCCGCGAGCTGATCGGCCCGGTGAATCCCCTGGCGCAGCAGGAATATGAAGAGATGCTCGAGCGCCAGACGTTCCTGGGCGAGCAGCGGGCAGACCTGGAGTCGAGTCTCAAGGAGTTGCGGGGACTCATCCGGGAACTCACCAATCGCATCGAGACCAATTTTACCGAGACTTTCGAGGCGGTCAAGAATAATTTCACGGAGGTAATCGCCACGCTCTTCCCTGGCGGCGAAGGTCGCCTGACCATGGTGGAGATGCCCGTCCCGGGCTCCCAGGGGGAAGACGATACCGCGGAAGACGCGGATACTTCAGAGGACGGGGAAGATGACAGCATGGGATTTACAGGGGACCAGCGAGGCATTGAGATCTCGGTAAAACCGGCCCGGAAGGCCGTGCGCAGTCTGTCACTGCTTTCAGGTGGCGAGCGGTCTCTGGTCGCGATCGGTTTCCTGTTTTCCATCTTCCTGGCCCGGCCGGCCCCCTTTTACATCCTGGACGAGGTGGAGGCCGCGCTCGACGATCTGAACATCGATCGCCTGCTCAACATGCTCAGGCGCTATCAGAACCGCACCCAGTTCCTGGTCATCACGCATCAGAAGCGCACCATGGAAGTAGCGGATGTCCTATATGGCGTCAGCATGGGCGCCGACGGCACCTCGAAGGTGCTTTCCCGCCGGATGCCCAGGGATGATGATGAACCCAGCGAGGAACCAGAAGACAGCGCTCAGGCCAGCGATGATCCAACCGGCGCGGATGACCGCGAACCGGTAGCGGCAGCGGGTTAACCCATGGCAAAAAACTGGCATGAAGTCTTTAAGGGAGTAGAGTCTCCAGAGGGTGCGGCCGCTGACGTTGCGGCAGAGTCTGAGGGAGAAGAAAAAGGCGGCGGCTGGTTTCGCCGCCTCAAGGACGGCCTCACCAAGAGCCGCCAGACGATGCAGCAGCATCTTTCGGCGATCATGTTCGAGAAGATCGACGCCGAGCTCTGGGAGCAACTGGAAGAGACCCTGATCTTCGCCGACTGCGGCGTCCAGAGCACTGTAGCTGTGGTCGACCGGATGGAATCCGCCGCCAATGACGGCAAGATCGCCACGAAGGAGCAGTTCTATTCCTTTCTGGAAGATTCCCTGGCCGGCATGTTCGCCGCTGGCGACTACCGCATCGATGTCTCACACCAGCCATCCGTCATCCTCGTCGTTGGGGTGAATGGCACCGGTAAGACCACCACCATTGGCAAGATCGCCTGGCATCTGACGCGCGAAGGCAAGAGCGTGGTGCTGGCCGCGGCAGACACCTTCCGGGCTGCCGCCATCGAACAGCTGATGGAATGGGGCAAGCGCGTGGGCTGCCCGGTGATCAAGCAGGAGCACGGCAGCGACCCGGGCGCCGTGGTGTTCGACGCCATCTCCGCGGCGCGCTCGCGCGGGGCGGATGTTGTGATCGTGGATACCGCCGGCCGTCTACATACACAGGTGCCGTTGATGGAAGAACTGAAGAAAATCCGCCGGGTGGTTGCCAAGCAGATTCCCGACGCCCCTCACGAGACCCTGCTCACGGTGGACGCTACTACCGGCCAGAACGGGCTGACGCAGGCGCGCCTGTTCGGCGAGGCCGTCGAAGTCACCGGTGTGGTCCTGACCAAGCTTGACGGCACCGCCAAGGGCGGCATCGCGGTGGCCATCTCTCATGAACTGGGTTTGCCCATCAAGCTGGTCGGTGTTGGCGAGCAGATGGAGGACCTCAGACCGTTTGAGCCCCAGGACTTCGTCAAGGCGATGCTCGAAGCTTAAAATCCATGCCGGTCATGGTTTCAGGCTAGCCGGCAGGGGGGAGCAAAGGACATGACTGCGCGCAAAGATGAATCAGTGTGTGAGGTTCCCCGCCCGGAAGGGGAGCCAGCGGGTGCGAAGTACAGCCGTCTGACCACGCAACTGGCCAATGAACGGACCTTCCTGGCCTGGATCAGAACCGGCATCGCGCTGCTCGCGTTCGGCTTTGTGGTCGAAAAGGCCGGTACCTTTCTGGAAGCCGTGTCGCCCGAGGTCTCCCAGCAGCAGCACAACTTTGTGCGCTATGCAGGCATCGCCGGAGTCGTGCTGATGCTCTCCGGAGCTTTCATCATCGGCATGGCGACGGTGAGGTTCTGGTATATCGACCGGGCTATCCGTCAGGGCCGGTGCGAGACTTCGGTGACGCTCGATATCGTCATCGCCGTCGCCATCACCTTCATCGCTCTCATATTCATCGCATTTCTGGTGTTTCAGGCCTCGATATTTAACTGATCGGTTGGATCGGAAATTTCATCGTCGACCCTGATTTGTCCGCCGCTTGACACTCCTTCGCCCAGTTCTTAGTATAATTCGTATCGAAAGGTGCCTTTTGGGCGCCTGATGGGTGCTGGGAGCGAACCGGGACAACGGCGGCGCAACATGGCCGGCGGCTTCAAAAAGCTCCTTGCTGAGGACAGTGACTACGGATAGCTCGCAAAGCGGAATGTGGAATTGCAGTGGTGAGATTGTTTAGCTGGGAATCATATCTACCTGGATCACGCCTGCCGTTTTATAATTCGGCGGCAGCGCTTGTCTCATCATGCACGCCGCCTGCCTGTTTAGGGCGAGCCGGACTCTGCAGCGCAAACGTCCCCGCGTACCGCACCCATCTGGTCTGACCATGTTTGACTCATTATCTGAAAAATTACAGGGAGTACTGGGCAACCTCAAGGGCCAGGGACGGCTGAGCGAGGATGACATCAACCGTGCCATGCGGGAGATCCGCCTGGCACTGCTCGAAGCCGACGTCAACTTCAAGGTAGTCAAGCAGTTCGTCGAGGCAGTCAAGGCGCGGGCCATGGGCGAAGAGGTCATGGAAAGCCTCACGCCCGGCCAGCAGGTCGTCAAGATCGTTCACGAAGAGCTGGGAAAGCTCATGGGGGCGGCGACCACCAAGCTGACCTTCTCACCCCGGCCGCCCACGGTGATCCTGATGGTGGGCCTGCAAGGCTCTGGTAAGACGACCGCGGTCGCCAAGCTGGCTAAATCCCTGATCAAGCAGGGCAAGCGGCCCCAGCTGATCGCCTGCGACATCTACCGTCCTGCCGCCATCGAACAGCTTAAACAACTGGGTGAGCGTATCAAGACGCCGGTCTTCTCCATCGAAGGCAGCACCGATGCCGTGGAGATCGCCCGCCAGGGAGTTGCGGAAGCGGCCCGGGCTGGCAATGATGTCGCCATCATCGACACCGCCGGTCGCCTGCATATCGATGAGAAGCTGATGACCGAGCTGGTGGACATCCGCTCGGCCGTTAAACCACATAACATTTTGCTGGTCATTGACTCAATGACCGGCCAGGACGCGGTAAATGTCGCAGAGCAGTTCATGCAGCAGGTGAACTTCGACGGCGTCATTCTCACCAAGCTCGATGGTGACGCCCGCGGTGGCGCCGCTTTATCAGTCAAAGCGGTAACCGGTAAACCGATCAAGTTTGTGTCTACCGGTGAAAAACTGGATTCGTTCGATTATTTCCATCCGGACCGCATGGCCGGGCGCATCCTGGGGATGGGCGACGTGATGACGCTCATCGAGAAGGCTCAGGAGACGGTTGACGAGAAGAAGGCCGCCGAGCTGGAGGCCAAGCTGCGCAAAGCGCAGTTCACTTTTGATGATTTTCTCGAGCAGATGCAGAGCATGCGCAAGATGGGGCCGCTAGCCGGCATGCTGGCGATGATCCCCGGCGTGCCCAAGCAGCTCAAGCAGGCAAACATCGACGAGCGGGAACTGGACCGGGTGGAAGCGATCATCCGTTCCATGACCCACGAGGAACGTAATCATCCCGACATCATCAGCGGCAGCCGCCGCAAGCGCATCGCCCGGGGTAGCGGTACCGATGTGCAGGCGGTAAATCAGCTGCTCAACCGTTTCAAACAGATGCAGAAGATGATGAAACAGCTTGCCAGTGGTGGCGGTAAGGGCATGCCCAAGCTGCCACCGGATATGCTCAAGGGTGGATTCTAATTAAGGAGGTGATTAAATGGCGGTAAAAATCAGACTCAGCCGGGTTGGCAGGAAGAAAAAGCCACTATACCGGATAGTAGTGGCGGACGCGCGCGCACCGCGTGACGGAAAAGTGATCGATAGCATCGGCCGTTATGACCCGGCCACTGAACCTTCCCTCATCGAGGTGGATGAAGTGAAGGCCCGCGACTGGTTGTCAAAGGGGGCCCAGCCGACGGAGACCGTGGCAAAATTGCTGCGGATCAAGGGTATCTCTAAAACAGCATGAACCAGGAAGCGGAAATGGAGGCAGGTTTGAAAGAGTTACTGGAATACTTGGCCAAGTCGTTGGTCGACCATCCGGAAGATGTCATGGTTCAGGAAACTGAAACGGACACAACGGTCGTCCTCGAGCTGACGGTTGCCAAGGACGACATCGGAAAAGTCATCGGCAAACAGGGCCGCATCGCGCGGGCGCTGCGCACGATCGTCAAAGCCAGCGCGGTCAAGAACGGCAAACGGGCGATTGTGGAGATAGTGGACTGAAGCAGGCTCCCGACTGGATATTAGTCGGGATGGTGAAGCGCATCCATGGGCGGGAAGGGGAGATGATGATCAGATCCCTGACCGAAAGCCCGGAGCGTTTCCATCCCGGCGCGGAGTTCTCGTTGACTCGCAAACGCAGCGACGAGCACGAGCCGGTACGCATCGCCGCGAGCCGTATGTCCGACCATGGACCGATCGTCAAGCTGGAGGGTGTCGATACTCCCGAGGCAGCATGGGAGTACTTTGGCGCCAGCCTGTTCATCCCCGCCAATGAGCTGACGGAGCTGGGCAGGGATTCTTATTATCCATTCCAGCTCGAAGGTTGCGAGGTCTTTGAGGGGGAACGCCGAGTGGGAGTGGTGACGACCCTGTACGAGTCCTCCAAGGCGAATCCATACCTGGAAGTCGATCCTGGCGGTGGCGAAAAGCCGATCTTCGTGCCCTTTGTCAAAGCGGTGGTCGTCAATGTCGATCTGGATCGCCAGCGGCTGGATATCGTGGAGGGCTTTCTGGGCTGATGCAGATCGATATCTTCACCCTGTTTCCGCAATGGTTCAACTGGTTTTTCGAGCAGCGGCATGTCACCAATGCCATGCAGTCGGGGAGCCTGACAGTCAGGCTCTTCAATTACCGGGACTATACCCCGCTGTCGCATTCTCAGGTAGATGACACCCCCGCTGGGGGTGGGGCCGGCATGGTTTTGCGCGTGGATGTGGTTTATGCCGCCCTGAAGCAGGTTTACGGGATGGATGGCGCCCAAGTGCGGGATAACCGGCCGGTTTACGCGCTGTCGCCCCGGGGCCGCTGCCTGGATGCGCCGCTGGTCGGCGAGCTGGCAGGATCCGGGGAATTTACGCTGCTATGCGGCCGCTACGAGGGGTTCGACGAGCGGATCATCGAGCATCTGGCCACCGGCGAGGTCTCCATCGGCAATTATGTGGTCAGCGGGGGCGAGCTGCCGGCGATGGTCATGGTAGATGCCATCACCCGTCAGTTGCCCGGAGCGCTCGGCAGCGATGCCAGTGCGGCGTTTGAGTCTTTTTCTGAAGAGCTTGAGGGCCGTCTCGAGTATCCCCATTACACCAAGCCCGCGGAGTTCAAGGGCTGGGAGGTCCCGCAGGTCCTGCTTTCCGGCAATCACGCGGAGATAGAGCGCTGGCGGCGGGAAAACCTGCGCTAGCGCGTACAATTGCTTTTTTCCCCATAAACCTCTAAAATCTCGAACTTGGCACTGTTGATATCCACAGGCGCCGCATCAGGCGATATCGGGCCGCAAGGGGCGGCCTTTTCCTAGGGAGTTACGATGAATCCGACCATAGCGAGACTCGAAGAGCAGCAGCTTAAAAAAGGGATCCCCCAATTCAAGGCCGGGGATACCGTTAAAGTGCATTTCCAGGTGATTGAGGGCACGCGTCGCCGTATTCAGGTGTTCCAGGGTGTCGTCATCAAGCGTCAGGGCCAGGGGGCACGAGAGACTTTTACCGTCCGCAAGCATTCATTCGGTGTCGGCGTGGAGCGTACTTTCCCGCTGCATTCGCCGAAGATCGACAAGATCGAGGTACTCAGCATCGGCGACGTCCGGCGTGCCAAGCTGTACTATCTGCGTGGCAAGGTAGGCAAACAGGCCAGGATCCGGGAAAAGCAGCGCTAGGCCCGGAACGGCACTGATGCCGCCTGATGAGATGGACCCGGGGGCGAGCCAAACTCCCCCCGAAGCTGGTAACGACAGCGGTTTCGCACCACCGCTAGAGCGTCAACCCCTGGAACCGCCGCAGCCGCCTTATTCCCCGACCACTCTGGAACGTTCGCGCAAGAGCAGGCGCAGCGCCGCCCGTAGCGTCGCTGATTTTATGCTCATATTCGGGGGCGCCATCCTGGTGGCCTACCTACTGCAGGCGTACCTGGTAAAACCATTCCAGATTCCTTCTGAATCGATGATGCCGACCATCGACCCGGGCGACCGGATCCTCGTCAATCGTCTGGCATACCGCACTGGCACCGTTCAAAGAGGAGACATCATCGTCTTCAAGGCGCCTATCGATCCTGGTGTCGATTTCGTCAAGCGGGTGATCGCAATCGCCGGTGACACGGTGGAGGTAAGGCGCGGACAGGTCATTATCAACGGCCAGTTGCAGGATGAGCCGTATATTAAGGCTGAGGAAAGAACGAATTTTGCCGCCCAGAAAGTCCCCGAGGGCGCGGTGTTTGTCATGGGAGACAACCGGGCGAATAGCGAAGACAGCCGTTTTTGGCCGGTTCCCTGGCTTAACGTCGATGACATCATCGGTAAGGCTTTCCTGATCTACTGGCCGCCCAACCGGGTCGGCGGCGCCTGATGCGCCGGTAAGTCATGGCCAGACGCTCTCCCGCTACAGACCTCTTCGATTTCGATCACGAGATCTGCGGCAGGGCGGAGATAGCCGGCGCTGATGAAGCGGGACGCGGCAGCCTGGCTGGTCCTCTGGTCGCGGCGGCGGTGGTATTCGACTACTCCCGGCGCGGGCCGGCTCAGTTCGCGTCACTGCTGGCCGACCTCGCCGACTCCAAGAAGCTGACCCCTGTCGCGCGCGAGCGCCTCTATCCCTTGATCACCCTGCATGCTTCCCGCTTTGCGATCATAGTCGCGGGAAACCGCACGATTGACGAGGAGGGTCTGCACCGCACCAACTTAAGTGCCCTGTCGAGCAGCTTTACGGCTCTCGACCCTTGCCCGGCGGCCATGATCGTCGACGGCCGCCAGATGCTGCCAGACGGGCCGGCGGGGCACCAGCCGGTGACGAAGGGGGACTCCCGCAGCGCTTGCATCGCCGCCGCCTCCATTATCGCCAAAGTCACTCGCGACCGGCTGATGCGGCGGTTGCATCCGCTGTATCCGCAGTACGGATTCGACCGGCATGTGGGATACATCACCAAAGAACACCGCCTCGCTGTCGATCGCCACGGCTACTCAGCCCTGCATCGCCGGTCTTTCAAACTGTCAAATGCTGATTGATAATCCAGGATGAGCCTGGCATAACTTCATTAGACGGGAACCAGTGGATGCGGATAAGGGACTTACAGCTGGGCGCAGCCAGGACCCGAGGGCGGGCAGGGGACGCCTGGGTGAGCGCCTGGCGCGCCTCCATCTGGAAGACGGCGGCTACGACATCCTCCAGACCAATTTCCGCACACGTTACGGCGAGATAGATATCATCGCGCAGCGCGGCGCTATTGTGGCCTTCGTGGAAGTCAAGGCGCGGCGCAGCCGCCGCCATGGTGAGCCGTTTGAGGCGGTCGGATTCCGAAAACAAAACCAGATCCGCCGCATGGCCGAGATGTGGGTTGCGGCGCATAATGGCCCGGCATTATCAGAATGTTCGTTCCGCTTCGATGTCGCCTCGATTCTCCTGCACGAAGATGACAGGACCGCTGACATCGAATACATCGAGGATGCCTTCCGGTAGATGGAATCCGCCGTGCTTATAGCGCGTCGCTGCACGCCGTTGCCAGGCAGGCGGGCCATCTGATATCCTGACATCCCCGCACCACCCCACGGCAGCAGCCTCCCACCTACGGGAGTGATGTTTATGCTTGCCCGGCTGCAAAGCCATGCCGTCCTCGGGATGGAAGCCTGCCACGTCGATGTCGAGGCCGATCTGGGTTGGGGACTGCCCGCCTTCAGTATCGTCGGACTTCCGGATGCCGCCGTGCGCGAGGCCAAAGAACGCGTCCGCGCCGGCATGACAAACTCCGGTTATGAATTCCCTCTCAGACGCATCACGGTCAATCTGGCGCCCGCGGATGTGCGTAAGGAAGGCCCGGCTTTCGATCTGCCGATCGCACTGTCGCTGCTGGCCGCATCCGAGCAGATGAAATCAGACCTGCTCGGCAGCTATAGTGCAGTCGGGGAGCTGTCCCTGGACGGCGGCGTGCGGCGCATCAACGGCGCTCTTTCACAGGCGGAGGGAGCCCGCCGCGCCGGACATCGGGGAATCCTACTGCCGGCCGCCAACGCCCGCGAGGCAGCCCTGATCGACGGCATCCAGGTGATCGGCGTCGCGTCGCTCAGGCAGGCTGTTGAATTCCTGACGGCGGAACTGGCGATTCCACCAACCCGCATCGACGCTCACCAGATGTTCAGTCAGAAGGCGGAAGAGCTTCCCGACCTCACTGAAGTCAGAGGGCAGCAGCACGCTCGCCGTGCCCTTGAAGTCTGCGCCGCCGGCGGCCACAACCTGCTGATGACCGGACCTCCGGGATCAGGCAAGACCATGCTGGCGCGCCGGTTGCCATCGGTGCTGCCGCCGCTGGAGGCCGGCGAATCAATCGAGATCACCCGCATCTATAGTGTCGCGGGTATGCTGAACGGCCAACCGCTGATCGGCAGCCGTCCCTTCCGGGCGCCGCACCACACCATCTCGCACGCGGGGCTGGCCGGGGGAGGAGGGACGCCGCGCCCGGGCGAAGTGAGCCTGGCTCATCTGGGGGTACTATTCCTGGATGAGTTCCCGGAGTTCTCACGGGCGGCGCTGGAAACACTCAGACAACCGCTGGAAGACGGCACGGTGACGATTTCCCGGGCGCTGCATTCCGTGACCTTCCCGGCTAATTTCATGCTGGTGGCAGCGATGAACCCCTGTCCTTGCGGTCACTTGGGGGACCCTCTGAATCAGTGCACGTGCGCACCCCATAGCGTGGCTGCATACCGTTCGCGGTTGAGCGGGCCTTTGCTAGACCGCATAGATGTGGTGGTTCAGGTTCCGGCGCTCACCCGGCGGGAGATCCTCTCTTCACGGAATGAGGAATCTTCAGCATCAGTCGCCTCCCGGGTTGATGTAGCACGCCGGCGCCAGCATGCCAGACTGAAGAGCGCCAGCATTTTCAATAACGCCCAGATGGACGAAAGGCAGACACGGCAATACTGCGAACTTAAAAGCTCAGCGGCGGAACTGCTCGAAAGCGCAATCGACCGGCTGGGCTTAAGCGCGCGTGCCCACCAGCGCATACTGAAAGTTGCGCGGACGATAGCGGATCTCGACGGCCAGGGTGTCATAGCGGCGGCACACCTGGCGGAGGCCATCAGCTACCGGAGTATCGACCGGCGGGGTTGGAATGGGTTCTAGACCGGCCGCGCATCAAACTAACGGCAACCGCACCGCGGCGCTGGGACTGGCGCATCTGATCGCGTTTTACAGATATCCCCTGGCAGTTCCCACTGGCCGCTATTCACCCGCGCAAATCTGGCAGAGTAGCGATGAAGAACTGGTAAAGCTTCTGAAGATTCCTGAAGCTGCCAGGGAACATTTACTCGGTTTTCGCAGTGAGTTCGATTCCATTGAGGCGTTTCACAATCTAGGCGATTCGAGCGCCGAGCTAGTGGCGCTGGAAGATCCGGAATATCCGCTGCTGCTTGCGAAGATTCACGATCCGCCCGCGGGCATCTTCCTCAGTGCAGCAAGTGGGGCAAGCGCCACGCAGAAACTCGTGCAGCTGACATCCAACCCCACCATCGCTATCGTGGGAGCCAGAGGTGCGTCGGGTTACGGCATCGACGCCGCTGAGCTGATCGCTGAGGGTCTTTCGCGGGCGGGCGTATGCGTGGTCAGCGGCATGGCCCGCGGCATCGATTCAGCCGGCCACCGTGGGGGGCTCAGGGGCGATGGCAGCAGTATCGCGGTGCTGGGATGCGGCTCTGACGTCGTTTATCCCAAGAGCAACGTCCCACTGTACCGAGATATCCTGACCGGAGGGCTGGTGATCTCGGAGTATCCTCCCGGGACTCAACCGCAGCCGTGGCGATTCCCGGCCCGCAACCGCATCATCGCGGGGCTGTCGCTCGGTGTCGTCGTGGTGGAAGCAAAGGAAAAAAGCGGCGCCTTGATCACCGCGGATTTCTGCCTGGACGAAGGGCGCGAAGTCTGGACCGTCCCGGGCAGCATCTTTTCAGACCTTTCCGCCGGACCACATGGGCTTTTGCGCCAGGGGGCAGCAGCCGTCACCGGGCCGGACGACATTATTGCGGAGCTGGGACTGACCGCGGCACCGGCCGCCGCCAGAAAGGAAGCACCGAAAAGCGAAGCACTGCTTACCGCGGATGAACAGGCTGTTCTGACCCTGCTCGAGGCCAGGCCGGCGCTGCCCGACCAAATCGCCACCCGGGCCTCGCTGGCGGGAAACCGGGTAGCGGCCGCGCTGATCACCCTGGAGCTGAAAGGCCTGATTCGCCACGATCCCTTCCGGGGATATAGCCGCTGAAAGAGGATGAACGCGCGCGGGCGTCGAAAAAGTGACAACTACGGGCGAATTGGTATAAATTAATATGTCGGGCAACGAAAGCAAACCAGTCGAAGCCCGGAAAGTAGATCTGGTAGTGTTGGGTCGCTTCCTGGCTTCGCTTGTGCACGCCGGCGCCGCCGAGAAGACTGTGGCGGCATACCGGCGCGACTGCCGCCAGTTTCTGGAGTTTGTCGCAGAAGCCGGCGGTTCATTTCCGGCTCAGATCGATTACCGCTTTCTCAGGCGATACGCAGCCTGGCTGTCAGGGCGTGGCTATGAAAAGTCGAGCATCAACCGCAAGCTTTCCGCCGTCAGAGGGCTTTTCCGTTTTTGCCGCGCCGAAAAGCTGTTGAGCAACGATCCGGCGGAAATGCTGTCATCGCCCAAGATGCCGCGCAAATTGCCCGTCGTACTCAGGCCTCAGGAGGTCGAAGCCTTCCTGAACGCCATAGATCAGCAGACACCCCTGGGTCTCAGGGACCGGGCTATCTTCGAATTGCTTTATAGTTGCGGCCTGCGGAGTGAAGAAGTTGTGAACCTGTCCTCCGGCGACGTGGATTTCGAAGAAGAGCAGCTAAAAGTGACGGGAAAAGGGAAAAAGACCCGTATGGTGCCCGTGGGTGAGATTGCGTTAAGGGCAGTCCGGGAATATATGTTTAGAGGCAAAGCGTTACTGGAGGAAGCAGGGCAGGAGCAACGTGCAGGCCGGGCCGGAACAGAAAAGCTGTTTCTTTCGGCCAGGGGAAAGCCATTGGGGACGTCTGACATCCGCCGGCGTACGGTAAAGTATGTCAGGCTGGCTGCCGTTAAGACAAAAACCTCATCGCATGTGTTCCGCCATTGCTTCGCGACTCACATGCTGGAGGGCGGTGCCGATTTAAGGGCCGTGCAGGAACTTTTAGGGCACGCCTCGATATCGACGACGCAGCGCTATACCCATGTGAGCGGCGCCCACCTGCGGCGTGTGTATGAGCGTTCGCATCCGCGGGCGCGGACTCGCTGAAATAGCGACAACAGGACTGAAAGGGAAAATTGCCTGAAGTAGATAAGGAAATACTGGAACTTTGGCGCCGCTATAAAGAGGACAGCGACCCCCAGGCTCGGGACCGGTTGATCATCAATTATGCGCCTCTGGTGAAATATGTGGCGGGCCGTATGGGGACCAACTTCCCCTCACATGTCGAGGAATCCGACCTGATCAGCTATGGCCTGCTGGGCCTGATCGGCGCAATCGAGCGGTTCGACCTTTCCCGAAACATCAAATTTGAGACTTATGCCATCACGCGCATAAAGGGTGCGATCCTGGACGAACTGCGGTCCCTGGACTGGGTGCCGCGGTCAGTACGCAGCATGGCCCGCCAGATCGAACGCAGCTCCGCCAGTCTGGAGAACAAGCTGCACCGGGCGCCGACAGACGAGGAGATCGCCAAGGATCTGAACATCACGATCCAGGAATTCCAGGATGCGCTGACCCGCATCAGCTCCAGCTCCATAGTCGCGCTGGAAGAGCTATGGACTATCTCGAGCACCGGCACCGAGTCGGTGGCTCTGATCGACACCATCGAGGACAAGCAGAGCAAGGATCCCGCCAAGATGGTGGATATCAACGAGATCAAGGAGCGTCTGGCGCAGGCGATCGCCAACCTGCCAGAGCGGGAAAAGATCGTGATTGCTCTCTACTACTACGAGGGACTGACCCTCAGGGAGATCGGCGATGTCCTGGGAGTCACGGAATCGAGAGTGTCACAGCTTCATACCAAAGCTATTCTGCGCCTCAAAGGCCGTCTCAAGGAGCAGGTCGAGCCGGCTTCGCTCAGCTGACGCTAGAGCCCTTCGAATCTGACGCTATCGCCCGCCTTGATCCCATGGTTGGTGTAAAAACCCTGATTGGCCTCGATTGCTTTGGTATAGGTCTTCCCAGGGCTGTGATGATCGAGTGTCTGCGGAGCCATCTCCTGGATATCGAGCACGATCCCTTCGGCTGAGATGAAGGCGATGGAAAGCGGAAGCAAAGTATCTTTCATCCAGAAGGGCACATTCACGGGTACTTCCCACACAAATGCCATGCCGTGGTCGGGCGCTATCTCCTTACGGCCCATCAGGCCTAAATTCTTTTCCTTAGGAGTGCGGGCCACTTCGACGGTCAGGGTGACTTCGTTGACCTGAGCGCCGGGAGTGCCGGAGCCCGCCATGAAAATGGCTCTGGCTTCGCTCATGCCGGTGGTGGCGGTGGAGGCGACGGTGGTGGGAGAGAGTGTAGCTTCGGAAGAACCACACCCGGCCAGCGCGACAGCCGTCAGCAAGACCAAGGCCACAAGCAGGCCCGCAAGCACAACAAAAGGCCGTGACACCGTCACGGCCTTGTCTTCAAAAAATGTGATCGCATCGCTTTTGCGAATAGGTATCAACCCCTGAAAAATTAATCCACGCTGTTACTGCCAACGCAGACACATATTCGCCAGAAGGCCGCCTTACGGCTGCTTCTGCGAGCCCTTCTCTTCCTCGTCGCTCTGGCCGCACGTACCGCGGATTCCGCAGTAAGCCAGAACAGCTACGACCGGGGCCAGCACCAGGATAAAGAATAAAAATATGATAGCTTCTACCGGCACTGAATGTTCACCTCCTGACAGAATTCGTCGGGGTTGCCGCTACTTAAGTATACCACTCGGATTAAGGCTATAACATAAGTACGCCAGTTGCTTTGGCGCACCTGCCTCGCGAAATAATACTTGCGACCTTCACCTGATTGCAAGAAGGTATATCGCGCCCCCCGGAGTACTACTTAATCGGTATGCGGACACGCTACCGTGAGGAAGCCATGCCGGAATGTAGGCATTAGTCTAAACTAAGGCTGTAATTCTGTCAAAAATAATTAAATTAATACCATTGACAGTATTTGTCCCAAAGTTATACAATTCAGCCGCGCCTTGTGAATTATTGCGCAGGTACAAGGGTGGGCCACCTTTTTATCGTTTTTCCATAAGAATGGGTGATGAATGACAGGCAGGTCTATCTTAGCGGTGTTTTTGCTGGTCCTGTTCATCGGGATCATCGGAGTGACCATATGGGGCGTCAGCTACACCAACAGCCCTGATTTCTGCAACAGTTGCCACATCATCCAGCCTTTTGTGGACGCCTGGAACCAGTCGTTCATGGGCGGCGGCAAGTTGAGCGGCGGCCGCCGCGTCACGTGTGTCGACTGTCATTTCGAGCCTGGCGTCATCGGTTTTGCCCGGGGCAAGATCTATTCCCTGATGAAATTGACGGAGTATGGCACGCGCAATTACGATACGCCACCGCCGACGACCGACCTGCTGACCAATTCTTCCTGCCTGCAGTGCCATGGCGACGATCGCCTGCCTGACTTCCAGGATGGCCACAATGTCGTCAATCCGGCGGATCCAACCTATCCCAAGATAGCGGTCACCGATCAATACAATCCCGCGAACACGATCATGTTCCCGCATGATTTCCACGTCAACAAGGTGCAGTTGAAGTGCGCCGACTGTCATTCGGCCGTCGTGCATGGCACTGAACTGATCAAGGACAAGCCGCAAGCGGACAACACACCTGAGTTCTGCGCTAACTGTCATTCCGGCGATACCGCGCCTATCCTGTTCGGCGATGTGAAGCTGTCCGGACGCGAGCATCCAGGCGTGCCCAAGATCGATACCGCCATCTGGCGAAACAATCACTGGAAGTTGTCTACCGCTCCGGGAGAGATCGCCGGGGTGCAGTACGAAAAGATTGAACGGGATACCTGTCTGGCCTGCCACAAGGAGCCGGCTGAAGCCAAGAACTGCAAGAGCTGTCATTTCCACTCAGAGCCGATGTACACCGCGACGAATGAGACGCAGCGTGACAGCGCGGCGCCGCTTTCGATGTTCGGCCTGGTGATCGGGATCTTCCTGGTGACCCTGGTGCCGTATCCCAAGGTGAAGCGACTCCTGTTTGAGAGCTGGATCGCCCTCTTCCTGGGAGCAGCGGTCGTGGCTACCGACATCTATGCTTTCGTCAGGGTGATACAGCAGGTGCTCGACACCAGCACCGGCGGGCGCGAAGTGGGGCCGACCACACTATGGATCGCCTACCTGCTGGCCAGCGCCAGCCTCCTGATCTTCCTGTTCCATCAGGGAGTTCTGAAGCCGAGACAGAGGAGAAGGTCCGGACATGATTGATCCTGCTACAAATCCGGGCGCGGCCGAGCCGCAGGATTCCACGGCGGAAGTCACCCGGCGCCGCTTTTTGGGCGTGCTGTTCGGCACCGCCACCATCGTAGGTCTGGGAGCCCTGGCGGCCCCGCTGACCCGCTTTGCCTATCCCGTGATCCAGGGTCAGGTTTTTGAGCGGCTAAAGGTCGCAACGGTAAGCACGGTGACCGCGGAAGGCATTCGGTTTGATTATCAGGATACGCCTTCAATGTTGATTCAGAAGGAAGACAAGGATTTCGCCGCCTACTCACTGGTTTGCACACACCTGGGCTGTATTGTCAAGTGGGAAGCGAAGAACAAAGATTTCCACTGCCCTTGTCACGCCGGTAAATTCGATGAAAACGGCGATCCGATCGCCGGCCCGCCGCCTTCGCCGCTGCCTAAATACAAAGTCGTGGTCGAAGGCGCTGACATCTTTGTGGAGGGTCTGGCATGAGGCCGCTAAAAGCAATCGGTGACTTTTTCGATGCCCGCTTCGAAATGCGGCGGGTGCTCAGGGAGTTCGCCGAGCACAACGTCCCGGAGCACGTCAACTGGCTTTACTGTTTTGGCGGCGTCACCTTCCTGTGCTTCATGATCCAGGCGCTCACGGGCATTTTGCTGGCGTTCTATTATCAGCCGACTTCTGAGGCCGCCTATAGCAGCGTCCTGCACATCATGGATGATGTTCCCTTCGGCGTGGTCGTGCGCAGCCTGCATTCCTGGACAGCCAATATCATGATCATCATGGTGATCTTTCATATGCTGCGCGTCTTTTTCCACGGGGCTTACCGGCCGCCGCGGGAGATGAACTGGCTCACGGGCGTGATGCTGTTCTTCATGACGATCACCTTTGGTTTTTCCGGGTACCTGCTGCCGTTTAACCAGCTGTCATATTGGGCATCCAAGGTAGGGACGGAGATCTCCGGGGCGCTGCCGTTTGTCGGCCCGTACGTTCAAGCCTTCCTGCTGGGCGGAGAGAAGATCGGTGATGCCACCCTGACGCGGTTCTATGCGATCCACGTGATCATCCTGCCGGTGGTGCTGACGGGAACGCTGCTGTTGCACTTCCTGATGGTCCGCAAACAAGGCATTGCCGATCCGCTGTAACGTTTAAGGGAGCCAGAAGATGTGTCCACAACAAGAATGCGAACCAGAGCACAATAATAGCCACGACGAAGGCGGCGTGCCGTTCTTCCCCGATCATTTCATCAAGGAGATGTCGGTGATGGCGCTGCTGGTCGGTTTGGTAGTCTTCCTGGCGACCTTGATGCCGATGCCGATGGGCGAACCGGCCGATCCGCTCAAAACACCGGCGGGCATCAAACCAGAATGGTACTTCCTCAGCGTTTACCAGATTCTCAAGTACGTGCCCAAGAACGTGGGCATCGTGATCACTTTTCTGATCTTCCCGCCGGTGCTGATGTTCTTCCCGCTGACCTACAAGTGGTACTCTAAATTCAAGTACGGCAGACTGCTTCTGCATACATTGGTAGCGCTGGGCGTGATGGTGGCAGTGTTCCTTTCCGCCCTGGCTTATCTGGGATTCGAATAAACAAGACAGCAGGAACGAACCGTTTTAGGGGCGGTGCGGGGGGCGTGCGTAGTCGTAAGGGGGTTGAGAGGGGCGTTTGGCGATGGGCACCGGCAGCCATGCCGGCATCAGTAAGTTATTTGCCGTAGATGCTGTGGAACAGCTATCTAGCGACGGATTTCGCAGCGATTCTGGCGCAGCTCACGCCGCCAGGTGACGATCAGCTCGCCCACGACGAACATGGTGACCAGGAATCCGAAGCCGATGACGGTAAAGGCTTCGAAGATTTTCATCGATTCCACTGAGGCTCCTTTTCTTCCCAGTTTAATCGTACCAGCCATATTATAATAGTTTGCTTTTGTTACTTTGGCAAGAGTGGGAGGAACGAAGATGAATGCGGAACAAAAACCGGCGGCCAAGCCGAAAAAAGAGCAGAAGTTAAACCCGGAAATCCTCTGGCTGGTGGCGATCTTCCTGCTCGCCGTAGTTCTGCGCACGGTCGCGGTTTTAATGCGCGACATGATCGTGTTCAATGAGACTTCCTTCGTGCGCATGGCCAGCAACCTGCTGGCTGGTCACCTGCCTTATGACATCACCGGCAGCAGCGCCAGCCACAACTCGATCCTCTATCCGCTGATCATCGCCTCCATCGAGGTCATGACCCGCAGCGTCGTGCCTGCGGCCTACATTGTCTCCGTGCTGTTCAGTTCGCTGCTGATTCTGCCCACATACCTGTTCGGCAAGGTGATGTGGAACATGCGGGTGGGCCGGGCGGCAGCCGTGCTGGTAGCGGTTCTGCCGGTGCTCGTGGCCAACGGGAGCATCATCGACGGCCAGAACATGTTCGCCTTCTGGCTGCTATGCGCCCTGTTCTTCGGCTACCGCATGCAGTTCACCAAGCGTTGCATGTGCGGCATGCTCTCCGGAACATGTCTTGGCATCGCTTATCTGGACGATCCGTCGGCGCTCTTCTATCTCGTGACCCTGTTCGCCTTGCTGGTGATCGTGGGCTTCCGCCAGGAGCTTTCCAATTATGCCAACAAGGCAGCCACGCACTTCGTCTTGCTGTTTTTGGCGTTTGCCATACCCTATGTCGCATTCATGACCTGGCAGAACGGGACGTTCACCATCAATGACCGGCCGAACGATCAGGTGTATGCGGTGACACACAACCTGCCGCAAGATTCGATCGAGCGCGACCAGGTGATGATGAGCCTCGATGCCAACGGGGAGCTGAAACTCGATCAGTACGCGCAGGGACCCGGTCTGATCCGCACGTTTTTCGAGGACCCCGTGAATTATCTCAAGACCGTGGCCAAGCGGGACTATAACTTCTTCTTGCAGGACATTAACAGCCTCATACCGGTCTGGTTGCTGCCGTTAGCCGGTCTGGGGCTGTTCAAGTATGCCTGGACCCGCAGGGAGGCTCTCAAGTACGGCTACTTCGCTCTGGTGATGTCGCCGCTCCTCGTATTGCCTCTTGCCTGGAGCGACACCCGCTTTGCCCTGCCATATCTGGGCATCGTCATGCTGTGGGTGGCGCGCGGCTGGGTCTATCTTGAGGAATGGAGCGCCGAATCCATCGATGAGATCGCTGGCTGGAAGGGTGGTGAGGCCAGCCACAAGCGCCAGGTGCAGACGGTGCTGGCGTTGCTGGTGCTGGTTCCTCTGGCTGTCATGTCGATCTGGAATGTGCAGAAAGAGGTATATCCCACCGAATTCAGGATCGCCGGCCAGTGGTTGTCTGCCCAGGGCCTGGGCGACGCCCGCATCATGAGCCGCGAACCCTCGACCGCCTGGTACGCCGGCGGCACGCAGGTGATCATGCCGTATGCTTCCGTGGACGAGACGCTAAAGTACGCCCAGGCCCATGACACGGACTATCTGGTGATGTCGCGGCGGGCCACGGACCTATTAAGGCCGCAGCTGGAACCGCTCATGAATGAAACAAGCGCCTACGCAAACGTACTGGAGCCGGTATATCATACGGGTCAAGGGACAGACATCGAGCTGATCGTCTACCGGGTCAAACAGTCTTAAAGCAGGAGGGCAAATCTTGAATGACGACCGGTCGCAACGAGTGATCGACTGGGCGCTTTCCAGCGGTATCCGCATCGTCGCCATCATCCTGGGCGCTTTAATCTTTTACTACGGTTTCCGGATAATCTTCAAGCAGCTGACGCACGTTGCGAAGAAGGTGGGGGAAAGAAGCGACTATATCAGTGTCAGCGCGGAGCAGGAGATGCGAGCGCGGACGCTGGTAGGGATCGTCCGCGGCCTGATCCTGGTGGTGACCGTAACCGTCGTCACACTGATGGTGCTACGCGAGTTGGGCTACGATATCGCTCCGCTGATCGCCGGTGCGGGCATCGCCGGCATTGCCATCGGCTTCGGCGCCCAGACGCTGGTGAGGGATCTGATCGGCGGCTTCTTCGTGTTGCTTGAAGGACAATTCTACATTGGCGATGTCGTGCAGGTGGGCACGGTCAAGGGGAAGGTAGAGGCGATCAAGTTGAGAACGACGCTCGTACGTGACGGCGAGGGCGTGCTTAATATCATTCCCAACGGTGAAATGCGAGTCGTTTCAAATCTGACCAAGGGCTGGTCCCGGGTAGTGCTGGATATTCCCATCGATTACCGCGAGGATCTCGACAGGGTCATCAAGGTCATCGGCAGCGCCGCGTCCCAGGCTGCCAAGGATTCGCCGGTATCGTCATTCATCATCGACGGCCCCGAGGTTCAGGGAGTCGAGGGTATCGAGGGCGCCAACATGATCATCCGCCTGGTGACGCGCACGGAGCCGTTCAAGGATCCGGAGGTCGCGCGTGAGCTACGGCGGCTGATTATCGGCGCCTTAAGAGAAAATGAGATAACGATGGGAGCCGTGGTGGACCCAGCCGCAGCGGAGTGATTTGCAAGTGGCTTGCGCCTGATACGCGCCGAATCTATAATTTGATGAGCCGGGAACCTGACTTCCCGGTTTTCCTTCGCGTGGGGGATTAGCTCAGCTGGGAGAGCGTTTGGCTGGCAGCCAAAAGGTCAGGGGTTCGAATCCCCTATCCTCCACCAACTTTTGACCCTCGTTTATGACTTGGTTAAGCCATTTCTTTTTCGGTATATCGATGACATCACATGGGAGTCGAACGTCATCTCACTTTCGACCTTGATATAACAAATACAGTATAGTATATATAAGATATGTGGGAAGTATACGAGCATCGGCGAGCCGATAAATCTCTCAAGAAAGCGCCAATAGAAGTCTTAAAGCGCTATGAGAAATGGAAAGACATCGTCATGGTCTCCGGTCCCACCGGTCTTCGCAAGATAAAAGGCTTTCACGATGAGAGCCTGAGGGGTGAGTGGAGAGGACATAGATCTTCTAGGTTAGGTCTTGGGTTCAGAATTATTTATCGAATAAAAGCACAACAAATATTGGTCGAAGTTGTTGATTTGACCGCGCACGATTACCGGAGGAAAAGATGAAGGATTATCAGAAGGCAAAAAAGAGAGTAGAGGTTTCAGTAGGAGAATCCGTTAGGATAGTTCGAGAGCTGCAGGGCTATAGTCAGAATCGGCTTTCCGAACTGACCGGTATACCTCAGTCGACTCTCTCTGCCATTGAGAACGATAGAGTGAAGCTGGGAGTAGAGAGGGCAAAAGTCCTCGCGCGCGCCCTAAAATGTCATCCCGCTGTTCTAGTGTTTCCTGGCTGGAATGTTGAAGAAGACGCAGCCGCATAACCAAGAAGAATTTTTTTGTTGGATTATTGCGAAACCGCAGCGATAAGCTCGTTTAGAGCTTCAAGGTAATAGCATACACTTAGGTCCACCAAATTCTGACCGCTCTTAAATGGCTTTGTTAAGCCATTATTTCTTTTCAATATCGTAAACAACGTCGGGGGTTCGAACGTTCGCGTGTTTCGGCAGAGACGCTTATTGGAGATGCCAGCCGCCCATCCCAAAGAAGGTCACCTCCGAAATAATAAGACAAATATAGACATGATGGGTATGAGGAGAGTTGTTATGGTATTCGCGCGCTCTTCCGTTGGGAAAATTCGCCTCTTAATTAGCCAATAAGGCTGAGCTTGCGATAGGAAAAACACAAGAATTATCTTTATTACTGGCCAGGCAGTGCTGGTTCGGACATCAAGCCTAAGGGCAAAAACCGTCGAGCCGAATAATCTTGCGATTTCCAAAAATTCTTAAAGTGCCCCCGCCGGGCAATGGTACTTGCTAATTGACATAAAGTAATGAATTTCGTAGAATTAAATACTTTTTGGGCACCGGCAGTTTGCACCTTTACGTTCGAAATCCAGTTTCTGTCGTTCTTTTACCATGGGAGTACCATGAACCCTCAGAAGAAAACGGGATTCCAGATCCTGCTGGCTGTATTTCCCATAGTTCTGATTTTCTTTGCAAGCCTCTTCATTGTCAGTACAGGTGTGGCCAACACTGGCACCGGTACAACCAATGAGTCAATAAACGCAGCCCTGTCTAACGACGGCGGAATCAGCGGTAATGTAACCGACGAAGCAGGTCAGCCTCTAGGCTCGGTCGAAGTCAACGTTTACAGCGGATGGTCGAACGTTTCAACTACCTACACGGATGAACTTGGAAACTTCAGCGTAAGCGGTCTGCCCACCTACCAGTACAAGCTGGAATTCTCCCGTAAGGGTTCCATTTCCGAGTATTACGACGATAAGCAGGGCTTGGGCTCGGCTAATCTGGTATATGTGGCGGCCGGCAGCACCACTGTGGGAATCAACGCAGTCCTGTCAACAGGGGGAACGATCAGCGGCCAGGTGACGGACGAAACCGGTCAGCCTCTTGGCTCAGTGCATGCCACCGCCTATAGAGATGACGGTACCGGAAGATGGTCGTACGTTTCCGATGGCTATACGGATGATCTCGGCAAATACAGTGTGACAAGCCTGGCCACCGGCCAGTATAAGCTGTACTTCTACAAGACTTCTTACTGCGAAGAGTATTACAACGATAAGCCGGACCTGACCTCGGCTGACCTCATCGATGTGACAGCCGGCAGCACCACTCCCGAAATAAATGCGGCCCTGTCAACAGGCGGGACGATCAGCGGTCAGGTGAACGACGAAAACGGTCAGCCACTTGGCTCAGTGTACGGCGAGGCATGTAAATATGAAGGTTACAGATGTACGTACATCTATGCTTTTTTTACGGACGATCTTGGCCACTACAGTGTAAGCGGCCTGCGGACCGGCCAGTACAAGCTGAGCTTCTCCAAGGATGGTTACATCCCCGAGTATTACAACGATAAACCCGACCTGGCCTCAGCTGACCCGATAGATATGACTGAAGGCAGCACCACCTCAGGAAAGGACGCGACCCTTGCTCTCTGCGCCGGTACTGCGCCTGACTTGAGATTGTCCGCGGGTACCCCAATCTGGGCTTCCTTTGCGGATTACACAAGAAGGAGGCTGTCGATGCCCATCACAATCTCGAATCCAGGTGGACCGTCTGCCCGGTATGTGGCACTTACGAACGCTATCAATACTGGCGGAGTCTTGCTGGAGACTTGGCTGCCCGATTGGGTGGGAGACGTCGAGGCGGGTGAAAGCCTCACCACCACAATTTCCTACACTATCCCGACAGGGGTTACGACATTTAGGACGACTTTGTTCGCGAGCGCACAGGATACATGCGGCACCACTTATAATTATCCGCGCACCTAGACATGCGCAGAAAAGACGCTAGCGACATTATGGCTAAAGCTCAGGGGCCAGGCCTAAAGATTACTCACGCCTTTTTCGAGTTCGTCCAGAAGCGATAAGTTCGAATAGCATCCCGTAATGTCCACCATTTTCAGACCCTTCGTTTTTGGCTTGGTTAAGCCATTTATACTTCGATATATCGATGACACCGTAGGGGATTCGAACTTCTCTCCAAACGCTCCCAATTAACACAGAATGAGGCCACAGCTTTCAAATTAGCGAAAGAAATCATACGTCATAGGAGACAAACAATGATTGCGAAAAGGAATAAAATGAATACCCACGTAGTTCTTATCCGCGGCATCAACGTCGGCGGAAAAAATATAGTGCCAATGGCAGGTCTGAAAGAATGTTTAGGACGACTAGGATATTCCAATATATCAACCCATATTGCTAGTGGTAACGTGATCTTGGAATCAGACAAAGGCACTAATGAGATAAGAACTAGGATTGAAGCAGCTCTGCCTGAATGTTTTAAGCTTGATGACGAGCTGGTCAGGGTCCTAGTTTTGACACGTGATCAGCTCCAGGCAGTCATCGACAACAAGCCTAAAGACTTTGGTGAGCAGCCCGAGAAATATCACAGCGATGCGATCTTTCTGATGGGCATTGATGCGGCCCAGGCCATATCAGTATTCTCACCCCGAGAAGGAGTTGACAAAGTCTGGCCAGGTGATGGTGTTATCTACTCACAACGTCTCAGCTCTCAACGCACGAAGAGCCGGCTCAATAGAATCATGTCAATGCCGGAATACAAGTCGATGACCATTCGGAGCTGGAGCACGACAACAAAGCTATTGGAAAAGACTGATCTTTCTTTCTGATTGTTCTGCGATTAGTTCATCAAGGACTGAAGAGTTCAAATAACATCTTCTCAGCTCCACCCAATCTCGACCCCTCAGATATGGCTTGGTTAAGCCATTATTTTATTGAATCGCCCCGGGTTTCCTGGAGGCTCCATCTTTTGAGAGGATGGAGTCATGAACACACGAAAGCGGTACCCCAAAGAGTTAAAGGAACGTGCGGTTCGGATGGTGCTCGATCATGCAGCGG
>Ga0172371_10000612_pt1 | contig 56045 bp, 49 predicted proteins | sample Lak12m_FD_114543 | JGI IMG/M metagenome (GOLD analysis project Ga0172371, IMG submission 114543) | Freshwater microbial communities from Kabuno Bay, South-Kivu, Congo - kab_022012_12m | ecosystem: Environmental > Aquatic > Freshwater > Lake | place: Democratic Republic of the Congo: South-Kivu... | reverse complement strand
GGACTATTAAATATTAGATTTTCATTTGAATTTCCACATTTTTGAATTGTATTAAAACTACCTATATTTCCACTAACTGTTCCAGAACAAGTAGGTAATTTTAAACCATCTCCTATTTCTTTATTATCTCCTGTAGTAATATTACCAAATATCCAACCTGCAGATACACTTGGCATAATAAACGCAAAAACAAATACAAGAGCAAATGTAATTGCTAAAGTTAATTTAAATTTCATTTTAATTCCTCCAATTTAGTTAATTTAAATATATAATATATTTTATTTAACTTTGTAATTAAACCTAATTATATATTTTGATGCCCCAAAAGGTATAAATATACATACCCTATTCTTCGTCCAAGAAATAATCAAACAATATCTCTCTAATTAATAGATACACTGAAAAACAAGTCCAAAATAATACAATAGATTCACTTCTTTTGGTTTAAATAAAACCTATGTATTTTCTCAAAGGAAATTAAGTTATCAAGTTTATCTTTTAATTCAGGTGCAAAAACACCAGACTTATAATAAGAAGATAAAGAAGAATATGAAACATCTGAAAGATTTTCCCATAAACCTGCCATCTTTATTAACTTATCTAGTTCTTCTCTTTCTTTGCTTCCTTTCTCAGGCAACTTAATTGAATCATAAGTCCTAACAAGAAGAGAAGAATTACTACCAACAAGCCTTTCTAAATTATTTTTTTTTGAATAAATAATAATTGCTTCTTTAAGTTTCTCAATATCAGAATCTATCTTTTCATTAAGCTCATCTTTCTTAATCTTTAGTTCATTGTATTTATTAACGAGAGTAACACCAGTATCTAAAAGAAACTCATTAACAGGAAGATCTCTCAATCTAATATCATGAGCCATAACTGGACAAATGCTCCTAAAATCACACCAATCACATAAAGCTGATTGCTTTGGAGGGAAATCATCTTTTTTCTTTGCAATCTCTATCTCTCTAATAATTTTAATAACTTCTTGCTTTAAGTTATCTAAATCAAGATCTGTTCTTGTTGATCTAAGTTCAATACCAACAGATAAAAAATGCCAAATTAAATCAACACGATTAACAAAAGGGAACATTTCTTTAACCGCAATTGAATAAAGAGCTAATTGCTTATCAGAATCAACTTCTTGCTGGGTTTTAGGAGACATGTTTGTTTTATAGTCATGTATTTCAATTATATTATCTGCAGCAAGAGTTAATCTATCTATGTATCCAATTAGATCATAGTTTGTTTGAGTTTCTGGGTCATATGCTCTTATTGTTATTTCATGCTCTAAACCAATTGTCTTACCTTGATTAAATGGTTTATAAGTATCATAATATAAAGCTAAATAATCTTGCCCAAGTTTTTTATAGTTTTCAACAGTGTAGTCTAATCTAATAATTTCTGTTGTGCTTGGATTATATTTTTTATTCCAGTTATCCTTATAAAAAGAAATTATTTCTTCTATAGAGTTAAGTTTATTAAACTTTAAGTCTTTGTATAATTGTTCTAGTGCTTCATGAACCATGCTTCCCATGAATGCCTCCATTGATTGTTTTCTTGTTATATCTGGTTTTTCAATATAACTAAATTTAAACTTACGTGGGCATGATTTAAATGTCTCAATTGATGAATGTGAATATCTCATAAATAACTTTACTCCTTAATTAAAGAATGAACTTAAGAGTTTATATATTTTGTGGAGGGTCTTGACCACAGATATTTTTGCGTGGCCAAGACCTCTCCCTTCCAAAAAAGATATACACTAGTAAATATATATTATATTATATATGATAAACAAGATAATTGAATCAGATACTATAGAATTTAAAAGATCATTGTCTCAATTAGATAATTCATTAAAAACAATCTGTGCATTCTTAAATCTTAAAGGCGGAATCATTGAATTTGGAAAAGACAATATAGGAAATATAATTGGAATTGAAGTTTCTGAATTTACTTTAACTAAAATATCTCAAAAAATAAATTCAAAAATAAAACCAGAAATAATTGTAGTAATTGAAAAGAATATTATTGACTATAAAGAAATTATTAGAATTATTGTACCAGAAGGGCATAATAAACCTTATTTTCTTGAAGGAGTTGCATATATTAGAGTTGGTGCAGAAACCATAATTATGCCACCAGATAAAATAAAAGAAATAATTAAAGAACAACAACAAACGTATTGGGAATTACAAATATGTCAAGATGCAAATCTTGATGATATTGATGAAAATACAATTACGAAATTTATTGATCTTGCAAAAATGTTTAAAAGCCTTCCAATAACTTCTGAAAATAAAAAAACGATTTTAAAAAAACTAGGATTAATTAAAGATGAAAAAATATTATTTGCAGGTATTTTATTATTTGGTAAATATCCTACAAATTTTATTTTAAATAACACACTTAGGTGTGGAAGATTTAAAAACTCAACCTCTTCTGAATTTATTGATCTTAAAGATTATGATGGAAACCTATTTCAAAATATAGAATCAGGAATTTCTTTTCTTAAAGAACACATGAAATTAAGTGCAAAAATAGTTGGATTATACCGTAAAGAAACTTGGGAAATTCCAATAGAAGTATTAAGAGAAGGAATAATTAATGCACTTATCCATAGGGATTATTCAATACATGGAAACACATATATCAAAGTGTATGATGAACAAATAATAATTTCAAATCCAGGTTATTTAATGAAAGGCCTGGATCTAAAAGAATTATATAAAGATCATCTTTCAGTTCAAAGAAATGAACTGCTTGCGAAAACATTTTATTATACTGGACTAATAGATAGTTGGGGTAAAGGGATTACAAACATAATCAATACTCTCAAAAAAGAGAACATAGACATACCTACTTTTAAAGAAAACATGGCTTACTTTAGTATTATTTTTAATAGGCCTAAAATTAAATTGGAAACTGTGGAAAAAAGTACCCAGAAAAGTACCCAGAAAATAATTAAGTTAATTAAAAATAATTCAAATACTACTATTGCAAAATTATCAATAGATTTAGGCCTAACCCCCAAAGCAATTAAAAAAAATCTATCTAAATTAAAATTAGAAGGTAAACTAAAAAGGATTGGGCCAGATAAAGGAGGATATTGGAAAATAATAAATAAAAAGGAAAAGAGGAAAGTATGAAAATAAAAGATTATACACCTGAAAATAGACCTGTTGAGAGAATGATTGAAAAAGGAAGTGATACCCTATCTGATGCTGAACTACTTGCAATTATCTTAAAGACAGGGACAAAAAATAAGAATGTTCTTGAGCTTGCAAATCAAGTATTATCTAAATTTCCAATTAATTCAATTGATAATCTTGAAATATCTGAATTGACAGAAATTAATGGAATAGGCAAAGTTAAAGCAAGCCAAATAAAAGCAATTTATGAACTTCATAAAAGACTTTCAGGAAGAAAAAACATTCTAAAAGAAGACATTAAAGTTTATGCTCCAAGCCAAATTTATGAATACCTAAAGGAAGATATAGGAAACAAACTTCAAGAAAATCTTGTTGCTATTTTCTTGAAAGGAAACAATATAATTTCAAAAAAAATTATTACAATTGGAACAGATTCCCAAACTCTTATTTCTCATAAAAATATTATCTCCCTTGCATTAAGAGAAAGAGCTCAAGCTCTAATAATTGCTCATAATCATCCATCAGGAGAAGCATACCCATCAAGAGAAGACATTTCAGAAACTCAAAAGCTATCAAGAATATCAAAAGAACTAGATATTTGCTTTCTTGATCATCTAATTGTTACAAAAGAGGGCTATTTCTCATTTAAAGAAAAAGGAATGATGTAAAAAAAAAAGAAAGAAATATAAGAATAAATAAGATTACTTATTTATTGTGAAATATAAGTGACTTCAAAATTAAGGATCACAAGAAATGGAAAACACAGATTATTTATTTCCATTTTTTAAAGAATTCATCTTGGAACTCTTTGTATTTGCCTTTCTTTATTGCAAGCCTTGCATCATTAACTAACCTTTGCATAAACCTAATATTATGTGTAGATGCTAAAATCTTGTAGTTTGGTTCATCTAATCTATAAAGATGATGAAGATAAGCAATTGTATGATTCTTACAAACATAACAATCACATTCTTTTTCAAGCTTATTAAAATTGTGCTTGTTTATTCCTTTTGTAATATTTATTTGCCCATTTCTTGTAAATAATATACCATGCCTTGCCATCTTTGTTGGATAAATTGAATCAAAACAATCAACACCTTTGCTAATACACTTAACAACATCCTCTGGAGAACCAACCCCCATTAAATACTTTATTTTATTTTCAGATAAATGAGATAGCGAATAATCTATTGCCTTATACATTTTTTCTTTGCTTTCTCCAAGTGCAAGCCCACCAATAGCAACTCCATCAAAAGCAAGAGAATTAATTGCTTTTGCACATTTCTCTCTTAAGTCTTTATATGTCCCACCTTGAACTATACCAAACAATAATTGTTTTTTGTTCTTATGAGCAATAACTGCTCTTTTAGCCCAATCTATTGTAATATCAACTGCAACTTTATACTCTTTCTTTGGTTTATTAGCATCAATCATATCATCTAAAATCATTGCAATGTCTGAACCAATCTTATTTTGAGTTTCAATTAATTTTTCTGGAGACATAAATACTTTCTCTTTTGAAAAAGGATTTCTAAACCAAACACCTTTTTTATCAAGAGAAATAAAAAACTGTGGGTCCTTAAGTTGAAAACCTCCACTATCTGTAAATATTGGTTTATTCCAATTAATAAACTTGTGATACCCACCTATTTTTTCTAGAGTCTCAAGACCAGGTCTTAAAGATAAAAGGTAACCATTTGAAATAAATACTTTTGTTCCTACTTCTTCTAGGTTTTTAAAAGTAAGATACTTTCCAGCTCCTTTTGTAACAACAGGCATAAAGAATGGAGTTGCAAGTTTACCGTGTGCAGTAGTTAGTTCTCCGTTTCTTGCTTTTGTGATTTTATCTTTATTTAATATTTTAAAACTCATAATAATTTTTTCCATAGCTTATATTCTTCTTGAAAGTAAGAAACCTAAAAATAATAATATTCCAGCAAATAAAAACATTGATTTAACTGAAAAGAAAATAAATAATAAACCACCAGACAATCTACAAAACAAACTAAACAAAGAATCTGATGTTCTATATATCCCATAATTCTTTTCTGAATCTAGTTTATTTGTTATTTTAAAGAAATATGCTTCAATTGTTGGTTCAACTAAAGATGCACCCATAACAGAAATAATAACTAAAGCAAGTGCAAAATAAATATTATTAATAAAAAATGCAATTATTAAAGATAAAGACATTATTAGAAAACCATACATAAACAAATATTTAACATTTACTTGATCAATTAATTTCCCAACTTGGATTTCCATTAAAATTACAGGAATACCCAAAATAAACAAATAAATCCCAATATAGTACATTGGGAGGGTCTTAATCATATACAATGGAACAAAAACATAAATAAAGGCCCAATAAAAAGATAACCCACCTCTTAAAAAATAAACAAACAGGTTTTGCTTATTTGTAAAAAATAATCTTATGTTTTGATTAACATGACTAATTGTAATTTCTGGTTTTTTATTCTCTTCAAAGGCCTTTATTTCAAAATAAATAAATAAAATCCAACCCAAAAACACAAATAAAGATATCCATAAAAAATTAGTAACTATTTCTGTTTTTAATAAAATATATCCTGCTAGTAATGGCCCTATAACCCACCCTAGATTTTTAAAGGTATAATACACCCCCTCTGTTTTACCAATATTTTCAAGAGAAACAGAGCTAACTAAAAGAATTGGGGTCGTATTCATTTGAAGAGCAAGTGCAACATGAACAACAATCATTATTAACATTGCAAAAAGAATATTTTTAGAAAAATAAAGCAAAATTAAACCAAGAAAAATAAACATAGTAGAGTATAACCACACCTTTGTTATTGGATACCTAGAATACATTTGAGTTAAAATTAAAAAAGTTACAAAAACAACAAAGGTTAGTACTCCAGACATTAATCCAACTATAGAATCACTACCAAATAAAGAAAGAAGATAAATACTAAGTATTGTATCAAACATACCAAGCCCAATACTTATAATTAAAGTTATAAAAATTAATTGAGAAGAACTACTTTTTAGGAAATGAAGATGACTTGGTCTATTTGTAATCATTTAAATTATCACCAATTAAAAGAATATTGCTCCACCAAATAAAATAATAATTAATATCCCAAAGAATATAAAAGGGCCAAACCTTGGAAGTGAATCAAAAATAGGTAAAGTCTTTAGGCCTTTTATTTTTTTAAGTCTTTTTATATCCTCTTCTTCTAAGATATTCTTTTTAGTTAGTTTTAGTTCAATCAATAAATTCTTTTTTATAAAATCAAGAGCAAGAACATCTCCATCTTCAAGTTTTGAGATTGGCTTTTGTTTTAAGTAAATATACTTTCTGACTTCTTCTTCAAAAATCATAAGCTTAAGCCCAAGCAATAAAGGAATTAAAACTAAAAAATAAAGATTTGAAACTTGAAATTTCAAAACAAAAACTAGAAGAAAAACAAAGAATATTAAAAACATAAGAATAGATTTTAATACAAGAAACTTTCTTTTTAGCATAATTTTAAACATATTCCTAAGCTTAAGCTTTTTCTTAAGCAAATATAAATAATATACTGAAACAAACAAAACAGATAATAATGATGAAACAATTAATAACCAAAGAATCATAACTTGCCCAAGATAATATGGAATCACAAGATGAATGCCTAAAAAAAGCTTAATGTCCCCCCCACCAAGCTTACCTGCTTTATAAAGAAAGAAACCAATCCCAAATATTAAGATTGCAATTAAAAGAACATTAAAAAAATAATTAATCCCAAAAGGAATAGAAGATAAAAAGGATTCATAACCTAATAACAATAAACCAATAATCATTAATGGATAAGTTAACCAGTTCTGGATTAGTCCAGTTTTATAATCTGTGTAAGCTGCAATACCGCAAGCAAGAAGAACAAGAACAATTTTTATAATCAATATATCAAACATAATTTAGTTCACCTTTGGCCAAAGAAGAGCCCCATTATAATCATATATTGGGGGTATATCATTTATTGTTTTTGCAGTTTCAAGAACCATTTTAAAAACTTCCTCAAAATTATCTTTATAAATCATAATTCCTTTTATTTTCGAACCTTTATTAATTAAGAATTTTGCCCAATCATAAAATTCTCTTTCTAATCCAAAAGCATCAACTTTATTAGAAGCATCTTCTTTATCAAATATTAAACAAATATTCATTGCAGACCTAAATTCTGAATCTGACCGATTTAATGTAATATATTCGTTTCTAGAATACAATCTTACTAATAATTCATGAAGAGAATTAATTTCTTTGGGGGTTAGAAAATCTAATGTTCTATTTTTTTCTAAATATTTTTTTTTGTTTTTTTCTAAATATCTTTTATAGTAATTTGATATACTCTTTAGTTCATTATTGTTTCTTAAGTTCTTTTCTTTAAGGTGTTTAAAAAAGTTTTGGCGCCAAAATCCATTAAATACATCTTTAATAAATGCTTCTTTTGAAATGAAAATAGATTTATCATATGTATAATCTTTATGATCATCTTTATAAAATCTGTAAGTATCTAATGCAAACCCAAATTGCTTTCCACCAATATTTTTTATATCTCCAAATTTAGCATATGTTGCTTCTGAATAACGTATTCCTTTTATTAATATATTTCTAAGAAAATGAGTGCCAGTAAAATGAACTAAATTATAATTATCTTTTGATTGGATTATTTTTTTCTGGACTACACTTAATTCTTCTCTTGTGAATTTTGCTCTTCTAAACCTTGACATTCTATTTTTTAATTCAAGTATGTTTTTATCTCTAACTACTTTTGTGAAAAATTCTTTGTGTTCCAATTTTCTTTTCAATAAAGTAGGTTTTTTGCATTTCAACATTTTTTTTCACTTCACTTGAACTTCATTGTTTTTGCAATTTCTTGCATCTGTGCAGGATCCATGTTCTCAAGCTTTGATAAATCCATTTTACCACCCATCATTTTTTTCATCATTCCTTCCATGTTTTTTGCCCCCGCTCCACCAAAGGACCTAAACATTTTTTTCATTTTTTTAACATGAGTGATTAGTTCTTTAACTTCTTCAAAAGACTTACCAGAACCTTTTGCAATACGATCAATTCTGCTTCTTGTTAGAGCAGAAGTATCTGAATTTAGTTCTTTTTTTGTAAATGAATTAAGTATAACTCTGTAACTATCAAGCTTTTTCTGACCTAAATTCATTTGGTCATTTGATACCTTGCTACCAACCCCTAAAAGATTCATAACCTTCCCAAACGGTCCAAGCTTTTTAGCTGCATCAATTTGTTTTTTAAAAAGAGCAAAAGTAAACTCCCCTTTCATAATCGAGTCTGGATCAAGCTCATCATTAAAATCTTCTTCTTTTGATAACTCATTTATTTTTTCAACAAGTGTCTCTAGATCACCAAAACCTAAGATTCTTGATAAATATCTATTTCCATCAAATATTTCAAAATCATCTGGTTTTTCTCCAGTACCAATAAAATAGATTGGTGAATTTGTAATATAACAAGCAGTTAATGCTCCTCCACCTTTAGCAGAACCATCCAGCTTTGTAATTATTACTCCTTGAATACCAACTGCTTGATTAAAATGCTCTGCTTGATCTTTTGCTGCTTGACCAATGTCTGCAGAAATTACTAAAAAAGAAAACTTAGGTTTAAGTACAGAATAAATTTCTTTAAGTTCAGTTACAAGCTCACCATCAAGAGCACTTCTTCCTGCAGAATCAACTATAACTAAATTTACATTATTTTTCTTCATAAAAGAAAGTCCTTCTTCAGTTACTTTCTTTGCAGACGTTTCTGCTTTATTACCATAAAAAACAATATCAACTTGCTTTGATAATTGAGATAATTGCTCATAAGCTGCTGGTCTATAAGTATCTGCACAAATAACTCCGACTTTAAATCCTCTTTTCTTATAGAATTTAGCAAGTTTAGATGCGGTTGTTGTTTTACCTGAACCAAACAATCCACAAAGAAGAATTGATTCTGGGTTTTCTGGAAGAGCTTTATTTTTAGTTTGATCTCCACCCATATATCTTAATAAAACATTATAACAAGTCTTAATTAAATGCTCTTTACGAGAAACTCCTTCAGGAATGTTTTCAAATGCTTCTATCTCTATCTCTTTTGATATTTTTAAAACTAATTGTATATTTACATCTGAAGAAATTAATGCTCTTTGTATTTCTTTAATAACTTCTTTAATTAAGTCTTTATCTACATGCATTGAGTTTTTTATTCTATCAAGTGCATCTCTGATTTTATCTGAAAATCCCATATACTTTACACCTATTACACTAATATAATATATAAGAAGGAAATAAATATAAATGGATTATTAAATAAAAATATAGTGTTTAAACCAGTATTATAGGAACTTAAAAGAGAATTTATAAATCTAATTATAGATTATATATTTATTAAATATTAAGTGAAATTTCAAAAGGAGAAAAGATTATGGGATATACATCTTTGCTTGGTGAACTTAAGAAAAAAAACAAAGAAACAGAGTATAGCTTTAGAAAGAAAAACAGAAATCAAACTCATCCAGAAACAAATGAGGATAAAGAAAAAAGATTAGAAATAGAAAGAAATGCACTTTTAAAAAAGTTTTATAAAAAATAAGGATAGATAAATATGGATAACTCATCTTCAACTTTAAAAGAATATAATTCTAGATATAAGAAAAAACAAGAAACCAAGCAAGAACAAAAAGATCCTGATAAAATAAGACAAGAAAAACTAGAAAAAGAAAGAGAAGCACTTCTTAAGAAGTATTATAAAAAATAAATTCTTTATTTGCTTTCTATTTTCTTTAGATGCCTATCTATTTCTTTAATGTATGTTCTATTTAGAAGATTAATTAGATTACTAATTAATTTAGGGTCTTTATTCTCTCTAAATATATTTATTAGCTCACCAGTATATTTCTTTATATCAATACATAATTAAAAACATAGACATCAAACAATTCTTTCAATTATGTATTCTGGAGAGAATTTCTCAAGATTATTGTATTCTTGACCAGTTCCTAAATAGAAGATTGGTTTTTTAAGCTCGTTTAAAATAGATATTGCAACCCCACCCTTTGGATCTGTATCAATCTTAGTTAAGACTACGCCAGATAAACCAATATCTTTATCAAAATTTTTAATTTGATCAACAATTGCTTGCCCTGCTTGACTTTCTCCGACATAGATTGTTAAATGTGGTTTGACTACTCTTTTTATTTTTTGTAATTCTTGCATTAAGTTTATGTTTGTTTCTTGACGCCCAGCAGTATCAATTAATACTACATCAACTTTATTTGCTTTTGCACTAGTTACTGCATCAAAAGCAACTGCTGCTGGATCAGAATTATAATTTTGCTTAACAACTCTTACTCCTAATCTTTGAGAATGAATCTCAAGCTGATCAATTGCTCCGGCTCTAAAAGTATCACTTGAAGCAAGAATTACAGATCTATTTAATTGCTTGTACATGTAAGCAAATCTTGCAATTGTTGTTGTTTTACCTGCACCATTTGGGCCAACAAACATAATAATTAGCGGTTCATCTTTTGATTTATTAATATAATTATCCATGTTACAATCTATGTTTAATTGAATAAAAAGAGATTCTCTAATTTCTTTTTTTATATCTTCTAAAAGATTAGATTTTGAAAATTTTGCACTTGATAGTTTTGTTTTTAAATCATTTACTATTGCTTGAGATGCATCAAGAGAAACATCTGCTTCAAGAAGAGATATCTCAAAATCATCTAAAAAATCATTTATTTCTTTTTCAGATAATGATACTTTTGATACAAAAATACTTTTAATTGAAGTAAAAACACTAGTTTTAACTTTCTCTGGTTTTTTAGTTTTTAATTCTTCATATCTCTCTGAATTAACAGGTTCTTGAATTGAGATATTTTCAATTTCATCTTTTTTAATTTCTTCGCTAACCTTTTCAATTTCTTTTTCAACTTCTTTTTTAATTTGAAATGATTCTTGTTTTGAATAAGTTTTTGGTTCTGTTTCTTTTGGCTCAATTAGTATTTTTTTAATGGGCTTAGGTACAGGAGTTTGAATAACTGATTCTGAAGCCACTTTTGGTTTTTGTGGCTCTGACACCTTTTGAACAAGAGGTTCCTTATATTTATATTGTTCGAGCTCTTTTTCTAACTGTTCATCAAAATCATCAAAAACCTCCTCTTTTGTGGCCACGGGTTGAGATGTTGGAACTGACTGTCTAATATTTTCTGTAAACCTTTCTTTTTGAACATTAACTTCTGGAATTTGAGAAGTAGTTGCTACATTTGTTTTACTTAATTCTTGGGCTGGAGGCTGAATTGTTTTCTCTTCATTAGAAATAGGTTCTTGTAATGACTTTTCTACAACCGGTTGTTCTTCTTTTTCTTGGCTTTTTCCAAAAATCTTACTTGTTAATTCTTTAAATTTGTTTTTTAATAATCCAAACATAAATTATCCATTATATTTTTATTGGTTTATAAAATATATATTAAAAGACAATCAAAATTAAAAAATTTAAATTACGTTTAATTAATATTATCCATTTCTGAAGGCAACTTATTCTTCTGCTCTGCTTTAGATAATTGATTTAAAGCATATGAAAAGGTCTTTAATGTTTGTACAGTTTGATTATAGTTTTTCATAAAATCATTTCTTAATTTATTTAATTCATCTTCTCTTGATTCAATATCTTTAATTATGGTATTAATATCTTTATCAACCATAATATTACCAGGAAGCGTTATCTTTGCATTTTCCTTATTTGTAACTTCACATTCAACTAAAATGCCTGCTCCAACATTAACTAAGATTTTTTCTTGAGATTTTGTTGTTTTAATTTCTTTTAAGGTTTGTTTAGATTTAATAACTTCAGTTAAAAGAGTTTCAACTTCTTTAATCTTTGAAGTAATCTGATTTAATTCTTGCTCTTTATTTTTATACATTGCAAAAGTTTGATCTTTATTAAGTTTAATTGTTCTTGATCCAGTTACTTTAGCTATGTTTTCTTTTTTATTAACCATAAATACAACCTCTTAATTTATTTTATAAAAAATAATTTATTTGTTATCAAACTCAACAACAATATCATCAACCTTCATAAGCTCGATATTACTAGAAAGAGATCCAACAATCATACCAAATTTATTTGCAATTAAATCATTTCCAACAAATGAATCTCCATAATTTAGTGTAGTTGCAACTGCAGGAGTTTGAAATTTAGTTTTATAATATGCAAATTCTGAATTTTTTATGTTTGGATTAACAATAAAAAGATTATCATTAGCATAAAGCGAAGAACCAGGTAGATCAATTCCTGCACAAAGTCTAGTTTCAAAAGGAACATTAAAGAATTTAGATATTTCTTTCACTGTTTCTTTAGCTAGAAGCGGAGATGCAATTCCAAACTTTGAATTAAGTGTAATTAAATTTCCAATTGCATTATAATCTTGAATTAATTTTACTTTTACTCCTTCTTTTTCAATAAGTTCAAGCTCTTTTGGGTATATTGAATCTTGACCAACAACCATTTTTTTGTGTAAACATTTAGCAAACACACCAATTAATGGAGATTGATTAATTTCTGTTTTGATTATCTTAACATTTAGGTATTCTTCTAAAACTTTAAGCTCTTTTCCTAAAATATTTTGAGGAACTAAACAAAAATCATTTGTACAAATAGAATTAACTCCTAAATATGGAGAATTACATATTAAAGATTTTGTTAATCTCATTTTGTTTCTACCTTAGATTTATTTGGGTTTTCCATTGGTCTAAGTTTTCCTGTTTTCTTGGGTTCAGTTTTTGGCTTTTCCTCATCTTTAACTTTCTCTTCTTCTTTTGGTTTTTCATCAAGCTTTGGTTTTGCAGTTTTAGCTTTTGGTGCATCTTTACCTTTAGAAGAAAAATCTTTAAAAGCCTTAGAATCTTTTAAGAAAACATAAACTAAATTATTATCCTTATCTTCTTTAATACTAATTTCAATTGATCTAGGAGGCTTTGTTATGCTTCCGCCCCAGATATATTCATTAACTTCAGAAGTAATGATTATTTCTTTTCTATTCTTTCTTGTATGCTTCTTTAAGAAATTATAAAGAGAAGTAATTGAATACTTTGCTCTTTTTGCTCTTGGCTTATCATAAGCACTTCTTAACGATACATTATAACTTTGTGATGGCATAATATTTTCACTCTTTTAATTTTATTTTTTCTTTGGTTTTTTTGGGAGAGCAGTAGTATTTCTATTCATTACCCTCTTTGTTTTATTGAACTTTGTAGACTTTGTTCTTTTTCCGCTTTTCTTTCCAGATTTAAGTTTTTCTTTTTCTAAATCAAGTTGTAGTGATCTATACTTAGAACCAAATTCTGTTTCTCTCCAGTTTCTCTTTTGTCTTCTATTCCAAATTCTTTTTCCAGCTTTTTGTATAATCCAAACAGGAGTATTCATATATCCTGGACCAACTTTTTTTCTTTGAGCAATCAAGAACTCTTTCTTGTCTCTGTCTTTATTTCTTGCCATAAAAGATCTTTTCTCCAAATATAATTAATTTATTCTGTTTCTTCTTTTTGTACTTCTTCTTTTTTAGAACCTTTTTTTATTGCCGTGTGTGGCTTCTTTCCAGGATTTAATTCCTTAAATACCTTAGAAGCAAGCTTATCAACATACTTTTGGCCATTTGGTGTAATTATTCTGCCTTTTTTATTATCCGAAATTTTAATAAAGCCAAGCTTTTCAAGATCTTGCATAGCTTGTCTAATTATTTTTCCACCAGCTTGTCTAAAAATAGGTGGGCGTACCCCACGATTTTTCTTTCCACCATAATAGTTTCTTAAAGCATTAACTGTTACGTGACCTTCAATATAAACTTTCCTTAAAATAGATGCCATTCTTACATACCACCAATCATCCCTAACTGGTGCTCTTTCCTTGTGAGAGCCTGTCTTTACATAACTTGCAAATTCAGGAGCCTTTACTTTTTTATTATCTTTAAGATCTTTTGCAATCTCTTCAATTAATGCACTTGGTAGTGCATCTTTAACTGTTGTCAAAATTGTTCACCTCAAGTTTTAAATTAAAATTTTCTATAATTTATAAAATAAGTTATATTTTATGTTTATATATAATATACGCATAGTTCTATTTAAATATGTTTCTTTAAGGATTTTTTCAAATAAAATTGTTTTTTTAATAATTGATTAATCTAAATTAATTTTTAAGAACTTTAAAATTAGATACAATTAACTTAATTCACTTTCTCAAAACTAATCTTTTTAATAAATCCACAAGATAGACAATGATATTGAATATATTTTTTTATATTTTTGTTGACCTTCTTTTTAGTAATTCTTATTTTAGTGTTTTTAAAATCTCTTAGGCAGAAACAATTCTTACATACTCTTTTATGTAGATTTGGAGACAATCTAAAATTAATTTTTTTTGAAAGATTAATTGCAATCTTAACATACCTTTTAATGTATGGATTTTTTGGATAGCTTTCATTTTCCGAAATTGCAAAATCAATTAAAAAATAAATTTTATTTTTAATTGCATCTTTGTTTTTAACCATAATTTCTCCTTTAACTTTATTGAAAAGAGAAATGCACCCGCCGAGATTCGGACTCGGGCCGAAAGCTTGGCAAGCTCCCATACTAACCACTATACTACGAGTGCATTATTTATTTTCTAATATAATTAATATAAAAAATGTTTATAAAGGTGTTGGCTTGAACCTAAACATCTATTAAATTACTTGCTTTTCTTTTTGGCTTAAAAATACAAAACAAAATAACACATAGAATAAATAATCCAATAAGAATATATCCTGTTGATTTGTTATTTGTTTCTTTTTCTTTTACCATAATATCATTTACATCTGTCCAAATATCTGATTTATTTACATCAATTATAGATGAGTTGTTATCTGATTCTGTTTTGTCGATTACTTTAATCTCTTTTGTAGGATAAATAAGTATGCTTTTTGAATAATCATAATCTCCAGAAATTAATATATCTAACTTGCAAGAATCAGTTTTACTAAATCCTTTTGCAAATCCAAAATTTGTTTGTTTTGGAATTATTTTTGATTCATTAGTTAACACCCCACAATAATTATAATCAATATTTAATGTTTTAAAATCATCTGTGTGATTAATAATATTAAAATCAACCATTAATTGATTTTCTTTAAAATAAAATATTGGGTCTAATAAAATAAATGCTTCTTGATATTGGCCATCATTAACATATATATTTACATCATTTTCTATATCTTTATATTGAGTTGCAAGAATATAATTATAGTTCATTGGCTGACTAAGTGTTGGAAGAATAAAATAATAAACCAGTTCTTTGTTCTCAAATGGATCCAAATAAATTATTTCTTCACTAAATTTTGGATAAATTTGAGTAAAAGAATCATTGGTTCTTAAAATTAATAATGTAGAAATTGGATTTGCAGTTGTGTTTGTTATTTCTGCTTTAATTGTAAATGCACTATTTATTCTCATTTTACCTGGAGAATTAAGATTAATATTTAATACATTTGAATACCCATAATCTATATAGCTTTTTTGAGAGATAATATCAAATAATTTTTCTTTCTCTAAGAATTCTAAGTTAACTGTGCTCATTGTTGTAATTCTATCTTTAATATCATCAGGATCTTTTGCTTTAGAGACAATAATATGACTAGAGTCAACCATCCCAATCTCCCCATAAGTTGGATCAATTGGTATCCAATCATAACCAGGTACATAAGCTTCTAGCCAAGCATGTGCTTCCCATGAAAGAGTACTATTTGCATATCCTGAAACATATCTCGTTGGTATTCCTCTTGCTCTTAATAAAGCCGCAGTAAGATTTGCGTACTCATCACAAACACCTGCCCTTTGTTCTTGAACATTTACTGAATCCACAATTAAATCAGCATAAGCTAAATCATAAGTAATATTTTGATGCACCCAATTTGTAATCTCAATTATTTCTGTAATAGCATCATTACCTGTTTTAATTGAATTTGCAAGAGAAATAATCTCACTTCTGTTTGATTGTATATTTCTAGTAGGCTCAAGATATTCATTATTATCTATAATTGGTTTATTTAAATCATACTTTGTTTTTGGTAAAACAGTTTTATTTTCTGAAATTACTTTTCCTACAATTTTGAAATCATATCTATCTTGTTTTATAGGATCAATTGTAAAAACTGCATTTTCGTTCCCAAGTTCATCTTTCTCAATTATTGCAGGTATTTTGTTTCCATCATCAGTAATATAATAAACTTCTTTTGTTACAATTTGAGATCTTTGATTTGAAAAAACAGGGGTAATAAAAGTAAAGCTGTTATCATTTGAATAACTCTTTAAGATTACTGGAATTGTAATATTAATATCTACTTCAATATATTTTGTTTTGATTGCATCAAAATTTAGTTTTTGAGTAGGAATATCTGATCCTGCAAAAACATAAGAACCAAGACACAAAAACAAAAATGATACAAGTATATATTTATTCATATTTATCTAGATGTATATAATATAAAAAGATTTTTAAAGGAAAGCAATAATAATTGATTAATATAACAAAGATAGATAAATAGAACTGATTATGAAAACAATATACACGAACTTAATTGTAATTATATTAATTGTAGTTGCAATAATAATAGGGATATATGCTTATCCATTAATGTCAGAAAAAATGGTGACCCATTGGAATGCAAATGGAGTTGCAGACGGATATTCATCTAAATTCTTGGGATTATTCTTATTACCAATAATATTAATTGGCTGTATTGTTTTATTTAAAATATTACCAAGAATAGATCCTCACAAAAAAATAAAAGAGTTCGTTGGGTATTACAATATTTTTATTGTAATCTTTTCTTTGTTTTTGTTCTATATATTCATGTTATCTATAATGTTTAATCTATACCCAAATATGGGAAACATGTATATTTATTTAGCGCCAGCATTTGGAATTTTGTTCTATTATTGCGGAATATTAATGGAAAAAGCAAAAAGAAATTGGTTTATTGGAATAAAAACACCTTGGACATTATCATCAGATTATGTATGGAATAAAACACATAAGCTTGGCGGATATCTATTTAAAATTTGTGCAATATTTTCTCTTATAGGAATATTCTTTAACAAAATTGCAATTTGGATTATGCTAATACCAATTGTTGTTTCCACAATAATAGTTATTATCTATTCATATATAGTTTATAAAAAGGAAAAAAATAATTAGTGCAAGGGACAGGATTCGAACCTGCGAAGCACTAAGCACACGGTCCTTAGCCGTGTCCCTTTGACCGCTCGGGAACCCCTGCAATAACCAGTTACGCTTGGTTAACGCACAACGACTTCATTAACCTATTGTTCCAAGTTAAAAGAGTGCACTTGAAACTTAATAATTACCTCAACTAAATATGCAAATATAATTTTAAATAGAATACACAAATTATAATCATATTAAAAAAATAAAAATTTATATCTGCTAAATAAAATCTTATAAAAATGACCCTAAGCGGATTCGAACCGCTGATTCTCACCTTGTAAGGGTGATGTCATAACCGCTAGACCATAGGGTCAGATATTAAACTCTTATAATATATATAATCTATATACTAAAAAGTATTTAAATAAGTTGGTTTTTTATTTATTTTAAAAAAATAAACTAAACTAAGGTGCCTAATCATTAAAAACCATAAAAATGAAAAGGTTTAAATAGTTAATATCTTAATATATATACCTGTAAAAAAAGAAGAAAATAAATAGGTGATACTTAAATGTTTAATAAACAATATATATCCAAATTAATTGGTGCATTCATATTTGTATTTGGTTTGTTCTTTCTATTACTATCCATAACAAATATATTTAATGAAGTAGAATTCATTAAAGAATATAATCATTGTGTAACTATTTCAGATTATAGCCCAGAAGTATTAGATACTTGTAAAGTAAATGTATCTAATGGACTAAACATAGTAATTAGAGCAAATCAAGTTGAATTAACAACAGGTCAATACTTAAGAGTTTTCTTTTGGCAAATTATACAAATCTTATTTGCAGTAATCCTAATAATTATTGGAGATTACATCTATTTAAATAAAAAAAAGGAAGAAGTTCCCCAAAAGAAAGAAGCAAAAGTAATTAAAAGAAAAGCAAAAAAAAGAAGATAAATTTCTTCTTTTACTTTTTCATATTTTTAAGTCATCGAATGTAACTATGTTTATTTCTTTATCTTCTTTAATTGTAGATAATGGACAAACTAGAAACATTACTCCTTTTTCTTTAGATACTTCAATTAATTTAGATGATAAAGGAGTATCAGTTACAATCGCATAAATCTTATTTGCTTTAAATCCTTCTAATTTAGATAATAAATCTTCGTTTTTAGAAGACCCTATTCTTCTAAACTTTTCATTTAGGATTCTTGCATAACCAGACTTTTCTCCTTCCATTACAATCTCAAGAAGAGATGCTTTTATTTTATCAGTTAATTTAGGTAGAACAATTGCTTTTTTTGGTTCAATTTTTTTTGGCTTTTGTGTTTCTTTCTTTTCAAGTTCAACTTTATTTATTGACTGTTCAATAACAGGCTCTTGTTTAATTGTAAAATCATCAAAATTAGTATTCTCAACAATAGCATCTTTTACAAAATCAGTAATCTTCTTTGTATCATTAATTTCTTTAGTTATATTTGATTCAATGAAAGCATTATTGGAAGCATCATCTTTTGATAAAGAAGTAAAACTAGAATCATTATTTAACTTTGGTTTTTCTCTAGCATTTAATTCTTTATTAAATATATGACTAATTTTTGAATCCTCTTTTTTATATGAATCTCTTCTATATGCACTATCCTTTTCTCTAAATGAATCTTTATCTCTTTGTGAAAAAGAATTTCTATCTCTTGAAAAATGATTCCCGCCTTGTTGCCTATCTCTATTAAACCCACCTCTTGATTCTCTTGGTGGAGCATCTACTCTTTCAACATTTGGAATTGAAGATAGCATACTTTCAAATTCATTTTTCTTGAAATCATCTTTTGGAGCATATCTTGGAGTATCATTGTATTCTTGATGTGATTTATAATTTTGGTGCTCATACTCTGAAATTGGTTGTGGAATTGATTCCCCAGGCATTATTGGTTCTTCTCTTCTTGGAACATATGCTGGTTTTATTAATCTTTGATCAACTGGGTTTGTTGTTGAAAACTTAGTTTGTCTAATTAAATTTGGTACAGCAGCATTAACTTGCCCAATTCCAGGAACTGGTTGAATCAATGGTTTTGGTTTATAATTATTGTCAATAAAACTTGGTTTTACTTTCTTTCTAATTGCTTGATTTATTTCTTTTTGGGTTAATTCTTCGACTTCTTTACCATCTGGGGCCCTAGCAACATAGTCAACCTTAATTGCTTTCAATAATTGAGATTGCTGAATTTCACCACCATGATCTCCATCAAGAAAAAGAGTAACTATTTTACTCTTACAAATATCTGCTAGCGTACGTGGTATTCTTGCACCACCAGTAGAAATAACATTAGTAAAACCATATCGAAGCATGTTAATTACATCTGCTCTACCTTCAACAACAATTATTTCTTTACTAGACCCTATTGTTGGACCTGCAGGAAGTTTATCTGGACCATAAAGAATAATATCTTTAGTTTTAAATGTTTCAGATATCTCATCCATAAGTTCTTTTGTGTCTGGTATTTCTTCTTGCATAACTTTACCAAGAAGCTCAATTGCTCTTTCTTTAATTTGCTTTCTTTTAAGTCCTCTTGTATCTTCAATTTGCTTAATTACAAAAAAAGTATCACAAGGACCAACCTTGTCTATTGTTTCAATTGCAGCTGCAATTATTGCTGTTTCAACCATAGATAAAGAACAAGGTAATTTTAATGAACCTGTTGTTTTGTTGTTTGAATGATTAACTGTAATTTCAATTCTTCCAATCTTTCCATTCTGTTGAAGTTCTTTAATATCAAGTTGTGATCCAAGCAGACCTTCTGATTGCCCAAAAATAGCACCAATTACATCTGGCCTCTCAACTAAACCTTGAACCTCAAAATCTGCAACAATCAAATACTTGATTGTTTCTAAATAGGTTTTACCCATAATTTATTCACCTGTTTTTCTAATTTATATTTCTTGTTTTGTATTAAACTAAAAACAGGAATTTAAATCATATTTAAAAAATAGTTAAATATCAAAAACTTATGGCTAACAAGTAATTAATTATAGAATCTTAATAACTTTTGAATGTGATTTCTCGCCCTTAAGTATCTCTATTCTATAACCATTCTCTTTAAAAAGCTCCATTAGTCTCTTATTAGCACGCCCATCCAATGGAAGTGCTTTTAACCTGACCTTAAGCTCTTTATCATTGACTTGATCAATAATCTCAGTTTTAGAATTACAAACTACTGTAACTTTTAAAACAGAGTTTTTTTGTAAACTAATTACTTTTGTCATGCTTAATTTTTGAAATAAATTATAACTATTTTTAAATTCTTAAATTCTGTTCTTTAATAATTTTATTAAATCTTATTTTTTAAAAAAATAAATAAAAATAAAAACTTAATTTTATACTTTATTTGTTACTTTATTAATATATAATGAAACAAAATGTTTATAAAAGAAGAGTAACTACTTATATATATTTAAGAGATTAAAAATAGAATAAAAAAGTGCAGAAATTCATGAAAAATAAAGCTAAAGCTTCAAAAGATGAAAAATTATATATATTATCTGAAAGTGCATTAAAGAAGACTTGGGATAATAATAAAGATGAAAGATGGAACAACGTAAGGAAATGAAAGTATTATGAAAAATAAAGCTAAAGGTTCAAATGCTGAAAGAGAGCTTCTCTTAATGATGTTTAAAGAGGGCTTTGGAGTATCTCGTGTTGCAGGCTCAGGTTCTTCTCAATTACCAACACCAGATATTATTGCTTGCAGGAAAGGATCTTGTGTAGCAATTGAATGCAAGACAAAGAGTGGGGAGTATCTTAATATTAGGTCTGAACAAGTTGAAGAGCTTAAAATTTGGGAGGGAATGGCTAGTTTTCCTGCATATGTAGCTTGGAGGCTTGGTAAAAATAAATGGTACTTTATATCTTATAAAGACCTAAATAAGACAAAAAAAGCATATTCAATAAAAAAAGAAGAAATTCTAGAAAAAGGAATGGACTTTGAAAAGTTCATAAAAGGATTATAAAATAGGAACTATTTTTCCATCTACTACTTTCATAATTTTATATTCTTTAGTAAATCCACCTTTTCCATCACTTACAAGATGACCTGATGCACCATCCCGTTCTTTAATGTTATGAAGAGGCAATAGTAATTACAATTGTAAGTGAATTTCCAATATCAATTGAAATTATTAATCAACAAATAGCTGATGCATTTATGGCTTATTTTGAAGAGTTCTGGAAAAGAAGCAAACCTTTTAAAGGATAATAAAAAAGAGATTAAAAACCTTCTGGTGTATATATTATATTATAGAGGGAATAATCATGTACATGGAACTTGAAGAAATAATAAATGCTCTTGAAAGAGAAGCAAAAAAAGAAAAAGGACTTAAAAACAAATGCTTATTTGATACTGCTCTTAATGCTCTTCAGGAACTAAAAACTAGAAAATTAGAAAAATAAAATTAATTTTTTAAGATTTATACCACTTTTCATAATCTTTATGATCTCTAAAAAATCTAATTATATATAATTTATTTTCACTTATATTGTAAACTAATCTAGAGGATTCACTTATTTTTTCTACAAAGTAAGGCTGGCCATACATTAGATGCTTTCTTGAAATAAATGTTTCAAAGCTAATTTTTAAAATCTTCTTATATATTATTATTTGGAGTAATTTATCTTGTTTTAAAAAATCCTTTTTGAAATCATCAGAATAAATTACATCATACAATAAAAATCACAATTTTACTTTCTTAAGATGAGGAAACAAATTTAAAAATTCTTCTTGAGAATGAACTTTTGTTTTATTAGTTTTTATTTTATTCATTTCTTTCTTAATTGCTTTATTAACTAATGTAACTTCCTCATAACTGGGTTCATCTATCTTATATTTGCTTGCAAGTTCCATTATTCCAAGTCTTATAATTTCACTTTTTGTATTAAAATAACCTTTTTCTATAAACCTATCAACATATTCTTTTGGTTTACCATTTAATCTTACCACAAATTCATCCATATACGTTCACAAATATATAATAACACCATTAATTTAAAAAGATACCTAATAGATACCACATCGGTACCTATGCTTTATCTAAAGAAGTTTATATCTTTTTGTAAATTTATCAACTTCTGACTCTTTTATTGGACCAATCCCAATACAAGTAAAATCAGGTTCTATAAGCTGAGTGTGTGCCGCATCTTTAATTAAAACTGCATTTAATTGATTCTTTACTTCTTGATATAAAGAAAGAAGTTCTTGGCGAGATTCAATTTTTAGAACAACCTTTTTTTGGCCTTCATCAAGCCAAGCCTCTGCAAGCTTTGGATCTCGCTTAGAAGTTAAGATGTATGATTCTACTGCTGCATGAGAAACTTGAGCAGCAATCTTACCCTTACCTAATTTTAAATCATTTCTAAAAACAATTACTTGTTTGTACATATTTTTTATCTCAAAACAGAATAAAGATATGAAATTACTTTTCCATATCTAATTTTTTTAAAACAACTTCACTATCTTCCATTCCTTGGTATGTTACTTTCCAAGTTGTGTGGTTCTTTCCCCACATAGAAGTTATTTCTTTTGTTTCTCCAACAGTTAGTTCAGTATTATATTCATAACCCTTGTGCTCATTTTTAACCATATAAAGTCTATTATATTCTAAAATTGCATGTTTTGGACTTGCAGCAATAACCTTAAATATGTTTTTTCCAGCATCTTCCTCAAACTCCTCGTTTAGTTCAACATAAACAATCTTATCTTCAAGCTTATTGTTTGATGGTCTTTCCATGTCAGTTACTTTCTTTATTAGATGAAATTTTATTTCCATAATTACTCAATCTCCAATATTTTAATAAATATACGTTGTCTTACTATTAATGAAGTAGATAAATATCTTTTTAAATATATTTACCAGTTAATAATTGACTGATCCGTCCTAAATAAAGGATTAATTGTTGTTTCTTCTAATAAACCTGTACCATTTACTTTAAATTGCTTAAGCCCTAAATCAGCAATCATTACTCCATTATCCAAACACACTTGAAAAGGAGGGATATATAATTTAATACCTCTTTGGGAACAAAATTTAAGTAGCATATCTTCAAGTGCTTTACTTGCAGCTACTCCCCCTATAACCATGATCTCTGTCTTTTTTGTATAGGATATTCCTCTTTCAGCAACTTCAAGAAGCATAGCATATGCTGTGTGCATAAAAGAATAAACTAAGTCTTCCTTTTTAACTTTTCCAATTAGTCTTACTGCATTAGTTAATAACCCAGAAAAAACTATATCCATTCCTTTAACTGAATAAGGAAGATCAATATAATTATTTGATTGAAAATAAACTTTATCAAGAACTGGACCACCAGGAAAGCCATACCCTAATTCCCTTGCAAAAGAATCAAATAAATTCCCAATTCCAATATCTAGGGTTTCTCCAATAATTTTATATCTTTGATTATCAAGAGCAATTATTTGAGTATTTGCTCCAGAAGTATAAATCACTAATGGATCTTTTGCTTTCATTAAAGTTTTACCAATTTCTATGTGAGCAACACAATGATTTACTCCAACAATTGGTTTATTGTATTTAATTGATAATGTTCTTGCAAGAGTTGCTCCAACAGATAAGCAAGGCCCAAGACCAGGTCCCTTAGCAAAAGAAATTAAAGAAATATGTTTCATTTTTAATTTAGAAGCATTTAATGCTTCTTTAATAGTATCTACTGCATTAGAGTAATGAAATTGAGAAGCATCAAATGGCTTAATTCCTTTGTCTGGTTGTTTATATTGTTTTTTTATGTTTGCTAAAATTACTCCATTAGAATCAATTATTCCAACTCCAAAAGTATGTGCAGTTGATTCTATTCCAAGAGAAATTATTCTTTCCATAATTAAATTCATTCCTTTTCAAGAAGATATTCTTTAACATAATCAAGCTCTGTTTTTCCAAGCTCGTCTTTAATTGTATTATCGTAAAAACCATAAGGAACAATAACTTCTTTTAATATAAAATAATAAGGTGCTTTTGTTCTTTCAAGGTAACGACAATAATTTGGAGAGTATTTATTAACTTGAAAACCGTGGATTTTTGAATGTTTATCTGACAAATAATCATCTAAAGAACTATGCACAACTTCTGATTCTGCAGATAAAATTGATTGTTTTTTATTTTTAAAGTCACCTACATAAATTATTACATGAGAATATGAATTTTCATCAAGATCATACCTACAATTTGATTCGGAGCTCAGAAATATTCCAAGTTCAGTACCTTCAAATATGCGAGATTTATTTATCTCTCCATCAGTTATTTTCCATATACTTTGATTATTTTCTGCTTGATGCCACGCATCCCCAGATATATAATCAATTCTATTTTTATTTGCATCAACTCCATAGGTGTAACTGTTGGAAATTTCTTGCACAAATCTAGAACACCACCCAGAATATGCGCTTGTTCCAATATAACTTGCAATACTTGACTGATTAAAATTAGACTTTCTTTTTGGAAATTTAAAATTCAAAGAAGAATAATCAATTACATCCAAATAATTCTGTTTAATAAAAGAATTATTTGAATCTAATTTAATTTCTCTTAGAGCTATATAATAATTAAGTGTTTTTATTGATCCCTCTAATTTATTTATATTACTAAAATCTAAACCTAATTTACTTATTTGATTGCCATCAATTACTTCTAAACTATCCACCAATAAAGAATTAGAGTCCTGTGATTTAAGATAATTTGCACCATAAATAAATAATATAAAAAATCTTTTTTCAGAAAAAGCTTTTGCTGAACAAAATGAATTATAATCTTTAATACTAATAGTTCCTGGCAATATATAATTATACTTTAGCCCATCAATATATTTTTCTTTTGAGATATTTAATCTACCCTCATCTAGATATGGTTTGAGATTATTAAATAACAAAGTTCTATTTGATGATTTACAATAATAATTATAATCATTAATAAGTTGATTATTTGTTCCAACTTCTGTCTTGTTTGCAACATCTGCCCAAAATAAAGAGGTTTGATATTTATTTAATCCATAAACATTGATTATATCAAATATTTCATAATTAAATTTATTAATATCTGATTCATTAATTGTTAATGGTTTGATATTTAAATTTGAATCAATTATTTGATTACCATATAATTTGGTTTTTATTAAATAATGAACACGATCATAATCTAAAGATATATTTGAGTCAATGTTTGTATCTTTAGTTGTTGAATTGATTGGAGTATAAACTGGTTTTATTTTATAAACATACAAAATATCCCCAACTACGCTTATTGAATATTTGTCTTCAAAAATTATATGCTCATTTGAAGAAATAGAAAATATTTTGTTGTCAATTTTTACAATATATGTTGCCCCAAATTCATTTCTGTGAAATGAGCTTATAGTTATATTATTTTTATGTGTTGTCCATAAGTAATTTTGTTTAACATAACTTGAGGAATAGGATATTAATTCATAATTTTTTGAATTGATTACATCTAAAATAAACAAGCCTATATTTTGATCATCTTTATTAAAAATATTGTTATCAACAAACATGAATTTATCAGGTCTAATAATTGAAGTTAACTTTGATTTATCTACATATAAATCAAATAAGTTTTGATTAGCAACAATTTCATCTGTTTTTTTAAGCTCAACAGAACTAGTCTGTAAAACTACTGGGCTTTCAGTTTTTGGAAGAATTAAATAACTATCCTTTTCAATCATATTATTTAAATAATACACATTTAAATTAAATTGACCATTAGCTGGATCACAAACCAGATTATGTATTTGATATACTTCTGTATCAAAATCCACAAAAATATTACTAAAAGTTAAATTATTTTTATCTTTAAAAACAATAGATTCGTTTGTATCTGCAAAAACAAAACTATAGTCTCCAAAACAACCTTCTTCTCCTCCTGCCTCAAAATAATTATTTAATCTAATTCCAAAACCACCTTTTGAATCAATATATTTATCTGGATTAAATTCAAAAATATTTGAAGAAAATACATAACTAGAATCAATAATATTATTAAGATTAAAAGAATAGTCATTAGCAAACATACCAAGAATATTGTGATTAATAGTATTTGGAATATAATTAATTGTGCCAGTATTAAGATAATTTATATTTATTGTATAGGGCTGAGAATATAAAAAATCAGATTCAGGATTAATAATTATATCAGTAGTTATTTTTTTTTCATAATCAAATAAACTATCATTATCATTATAGATCACCTTCAATAACTGTTTTGATGGAAACAGATAATGCTTGTTAATAAGTTCAGAAATGCATTCTTTACTAAACTTACTATCATTAATTAAACTAGATCTTGTTCTTTGAATTAAATCAAGTTTTGTAGTTATTGGGTGAGTTGAATAAAAATCAAATATTTCTTTACATGATTGACTTACATCTTGTGTGGGGAGATTGTTCCTACTAATGAAACTATAATCAAGTATTGCATTATTGGTATCAATTATTATTTTATTTGGGTCGACCATAAACAATACATCTACAACCTCAAAAGAAAGAGAACCATCATCTAATTCTTGATTAATTGTAATTTGAGGGATTGTATTTGGTAATAGGAAATCAAGAGCAATAGGATAATATATTTCTGTGCTTGTTTTATTTGGAGAAACATACAAATCTATTGAATAATCATATGTAAAAGTACTCTCAAGAGTAGGATAATCAATTTCTAGATATTTAAAATAATTTATCATATCAGATCTATCAGCAAAAATATTTGAAGTTAATAAAAGTAAAAACAAAATAAAAAGAACAAACCCTTTTTGATGTTTTGATCTAAATTCTTCTCGTCTTGACTTTGGTTCTTCTTTTCCAACATTTGGTTTATTTTTTTTATTTGAAAAAATAAATAATAAAGAAATTAAAATTAAAACAATTATTCCAAACAAAATATACATTGTTTTTGAGTTTAATTTTTCTTTAGTTTTTGATTCATTAAAAGAAGGCTCAATTGAATTTTGGTCTATATCTTGCTTTGAAGATAAACTTATTTTTTCAAAATACAAATCCCAATTATCTTGTTTTGTTTCTGAATAAATGTAATCATTATTATTTACAATTAAATAAATAGTATTTGAATAAAGTATATCATCTATATTCGCTTTAATTGTTAATTGGTATTCGCCTTGCTCTAGATTTAAATTTAAAGGAAGAGATTTATTTAAAAGAAAAAAAGAATTATTTCTATCTTTAATTATTATATTATAATCAATTACTTGGGGATTAGAAGAAAATAAATAAATATCTTGATTAACATTAAAAATATTTCCTGTGACATCATTGCAAGATAAAGTATTACAAAAATAATAATTAATTGTAAGATCATTTTTGTTTAATAGAATTGGATAAACATAATTTGAAATAATGTTACCTAAATTATCATACAATGTATAATTTATTATTAATTTATTTGGATATATATTTAGAAAAGAAAAAGGATAATTGGTTATATTTAAAAAAGAAACATTGGAATCAAAATAAATATTTTTTGTAGTAATGTCTGTTATTAAGATATTAATATATTCTGTAGTTTGTGGTAGATTATTTAATCCAATATCAATTTCCTGATTATAATATAATTTTTCATTTTTAGAAATATTTGTTTGAAGACCATATATAGTTGGAAGAAATAGAATAAATACTAAAAACAATAAAAAAAGATTTGTTTTATTCATTTATATACTTCCTATATTTTTTAATACATACACACTATATATAATATATATTAGAAAGATTTAAAAAATAAAACAAGTTACAAAATTAGGACTATATTACTTTAGTAAATTACTAAAGTAAAAATATAAAAGAAATATTTTTAAAATAAAGAAATTATAAACCAAAATTTAGCTTAGATTTTTTAGAATTTTAGGCAAACGCTTTACTTGGCTTACTATAACCCAAGAAGACGCCAGAGGTCAGAGGTCCAGAAGTACCCATTAAGGGACTACGACACAACGAAACCCGATGTAGATGAACGTGTCACCAGGAACGTAGATCATGCTCGAAGCCAAAAGCCCTGCCTCCGTAGCATCGAACCAATTGCCACCGCGCAAGAACCCATATACAGTTGTATCTGTATCTGCAATATCACTATACGTAAATATTCGGCCAATTCCATTTGTTGTAGCTGTATAATTTGAATTTAATAAAAACAAATCATTATATGCCAAAGTTGTTGGACCTAAACTATTACTTTTTAAATAATTAATACCACCACTTGTTTTAGAATAATCAAACCAATCAAACCCATCTCTATTTGCAGCATCATCAGTATTATTAAATCCATCTGGCTGATTTTTTCTTTGTATTGTATTATTTGTCCATTCCCAAACATTACCTGATAAATCCCATATTATTTCTCCGTTTGTTAATGTAAAAGTTCTTCTTTGATTTCCGCTTGTTTGGCCAGTTAAATAATACCCCTCAGAATCATTACTAGATGCAGAAAGTGCATTATTTGGCTTTCCATCGTTATGCCCTGAATAAATGTAACCAAAACCAACTGCTCCTCCAGACCAGTTGCTTTTTACTTGTTCTATGTTTCTTGCTATTGTCATCCATTCATTGTTTGTTATTAAATGATACTTCAGTCCCAATGAACTACATTTAGCAATTGCATTAGTTTGAGAAATATCAACCCATGGATCTCCAGTTGCTGTTGAAACAGGAGAATCATTACTTCCTTTCTTTGCTTCATATTTCATTACACAAAAATCAGATAAATTATAAGTTGAGTTACCAGGAACTTTTATGTACCCTTCTGGACAATTAAGACTTCCATTATTATTTTGACTAGAACTACTTCCGTTTTTTAGAGTTGGAAGATTATTTGAATAGTAATCTTTATAGGATTTAATAAATTGCTTACACATCTCTTCTTTGTAAATTAAATAAAATGCAATCTTTTGAGTTATTGCTCCAATATCTGATGTATAGTCAACCAAATTACTAGAATTATACTTTTTATTAATAGAAAACGTTTGAGACGGACGTTTATACTTGTAACCAACTGCAAACATTGCATCAATTGCATCGTTATCATCATATACTTTAAATGCATTTTCTGGAAAATCAGAACTATTTAATCCCCTAATTTGAGCTTCTCTTCTTAAATATATTGCTCTTGCAAGAACTGTTGAAGCATCTAACTCTTGATTATTATAATCGAACTTTCTAGATTTATTAATGTCATCACACAATGAATTATACTTTTCTTGGGAAGTAATACCAAAATCAAGATATGTCTTTAATTCATTATATCCTGCTGTACGTTTACTTTCACTACACCAAGAAGTATAATTAATTTGAGCCATACCTATATCCGAGGTATTTGCATTAGAAATATTTTTTCCTAAAGTTGATTCTTGAGCAAGTATAGCCCAAAATTGAGCAGTTTCTTCTTCAGATAATGGATTTGAACCATTCTTTGCAACCAAGAAAACATTATTATTGAAATTATTAAATTTAGTAATCTCTTTATAAACAATATCAAAATCAGATCTCTTGGCAGTAATTACAGTATCTAATGTTTTATTATTATAATTAAATATACTTTGATCTACTATACTAAAATTATTTTTTAAAGAGGTTATATATTCATCACACTCTGTAACTGTAGGAGTATTATCTTGACTTGAAGCTATTTCAACAGGAATCCATTCAGGAAGAGAACCACCATAGAAATCAATTATTCTTCTATTGTTTATTTTATATAAAAGAAGATTTGAAAATGTAGTTGTATCTACTTTTGTGATTATGTAATAATCATATTTTTCTGTATTTGGATAACCTATAGATAAAACTCTTGGAGAATTATAATTTGTAGGTAAATCACTTAACCCAAAATAACCATTATTTATTGGTAAATTAATTTCATATTTTGCATTTATTGTTAAACTAAGAGGATTAGAAGCACCAATAGAAGGTTTATTTGTTGCAGGTGTCTTTAATTTGGTTATTATTTCTGTATTAATATTCATTCCTTGACGTAAGTCAAAAATATTTATATTTGCTGAATCTTGTTTACTTTTAATACTAAAACTAATTGAGTCCGCACTATTATTATTATATGTATCAGTAAAATAACAAACATGATTATCACAAATATATCCTTGTACAGAAGAATTAATTGGATTTAAACTAATATCTTTCTCTTCTTCTGAAGAACCTGAATTTGATGAATTACCTTTATCTTGATTATCTTGTTTATAAGTACATGAAGAAATATTTAGTGTACAATCTGAATTACATGTAATTTTATTATTTTCTGAACCACTTATTATTTCTGTATCTTTATATTTAGAATAAAAAGGATAATCATCTTCTAATAATCCTGAACAAGATAATGTATTCCCTGATTGCAAAAGCCCATTGTTTTTAGAAATCCAAAACTTAGAATCATCACATTCTTCTATATTAGATAAAATACCATCCCCACAATACAATAAACTTGTGTTCATAACAGATGTATATTCGTGATCTCTAAAATAATTATTACGACTACTCCTATTAACAAAAAAGTTTTTTATTTGAGAAAAATAGCTTATGGGCCCATGATCAATTAAATAAACTCTCACATTTGGAAAAGGAGTACCATTACTTGAAATACAAACACTATACTGATGTTCATCAGTATCAAAACTAAGTTTCCAATTACCAGCCTTCAACTCATAATTCACAGAATACCTAGTGATAGCTACAGATTTATTGAATTTAATATCAAACTGAGAATACATTTCATTGAATATTTCTTGATCTATAGCTCCATAGGAATAAAAATAATCCAATAAAATATTATCTATCTCAGTTACATCTATATCAGAATCATAATAAACAATAACAAAATAAAGTGGATTATCATCACTATATTCTCTATTTTCATCTAAACTATATTTAATATATATGCTAGAATCATCATATTTAATATCATTTATTGATATTCCATCTTCTGCAAAAACTATTCCTTGGTTAATTAAAAACATTAATGCAATTATTACAAGTGAAATAGATATCTTATATCTCATTATTTATCCCTAATTTATAGTTAATTAGTTATTCTATGCTAACTATATATTATATGGATATATTTAAAAAGGTTAATTCTTGAGTTAAAAAAGAAAAACTTCATTTCAAAAAGGAAAATACTTTCTTTTTAAAATAAAAAGGGTATTTCTGTAAATATTCTTTTAACTTTTTTTTGTTTATTTTCCTGTTTATATCTCCAATTACTTCTTTAGACAAAGAAGATTCTTCTTTGTAATAAATAAAATCAATTAAAGTTTTTTCAATATCAGAAACTGGTATTTGTATGCCATAGTAATTAATAAAATCAAATCCAAAAAAATATTTACGATTTATTCTATGTAGAACAATATTTCCATTATTAAAAGAAGATTTTATACCAGATCTTACTTTATTTATAGTAATTATAACTGGATTTGTTTCTTGTTCCCAAAGATTTCTAAAAGACAAAGCTTCTTGTAAACCATAATAAAAAGGAAAATAAGAAAAACCAGAAACAACAATATCTTTTGAGAAGGTATATTTTCCCCTTGTGATTCTTATTATTTCTTCTTTCTTTAAAAGATTAGAAATTAACTTTTGTAAATATTGATCAGAAATTTCTTTGTTCTTGAGTAATATAGATAAATCTCTTTTAGAAAAACAAAGCTTATCTTTATATCTTTCTCTAATTAATTGTATATATTTCATAAGTGATCATTATTTTTATTATAAAATCTGTTTTTCAATAAATCAAGCATTTGTTTTGTAGTTGGAGTTATTCCTATTAAGATAATAGACTTAAAACTGGGTTCATCAAGTGCAGAAGAAGGAAATCTATTTATTAACTCAACAACTTTTTTATTATATTCTATATTATCTTTAATAAAATTAGATAAATAATAAACATCATAAAGATCTCTAATTAATCTTCTATTAATATATGCATTTGCTTTTTCAATTAATATATCTTCGACACTCAAAGTATATATTGAGATAGTCCCTCCATCTATTCTTTCATATTCTCTAACTACTTTTTTAAAAAAAATTGGATCTTTTTTTTTTAATAATCTTATTTCTACTCTAACCTCAATATTGTTATCTGATACTTTTGCAAAGATTACATTTTCTGTTTGCTTATATTTTAGTAAATTAAGATTTATTTCTTTTAATACTTGAGTTATTTTTGTATAAATATCTACTTGATCAACTAAATAAAAATCTAAGTCTTCTGAATATCTGTTTCCTGAATAGCATCTCCAAATTGTTGTACCCCCGTGCAATATTAAGTCAGGCAATATGTTATAAAGACAAGTAACTAATTCATCCTGTAAATAACCTTGATCCTTATGAAATTGTTTCTTTAATTTATTTACAATAGATATTTTTATAATTAATCACAAATATATGAATAACCAAAAGGTATATAAAAAGGTACTTTTGGTTATCACGCCCCTTAACAACAACATAAATACTTTTATAAGTATTTTCTATCTTTATAATATATCTAACTTAAAATAAAAAAGGACTAGATTGTATGACTATTAAATTATATAATACACTTACAAGAAAAAAAGAAAACTTCAAACCTGTTGAAAAAGGGAAATTAAAGATCTATGTTTGTGGTGTAACAGTTTATGATGAAGTTCATTTAGGACATGCAATGACATATATCTATTATGATATGCTTATTAACTATTTAAAACACTTCCATAATTTTAATATACTATATGTAAGGAACATAACTGATGTTGGGCACATGACTACAGATGCAGATGGAGGAGAAGACAAAATAGAAAAGAGAGCAACAGAAAGAAAAATGCATCCAATGGAACTAGTTTATAAATATACTCATAGCATGTGGAAAAACTTTGATGCAATTAACTTAACAAGACCAAACCTAGAGCCTTATGCATCTGCACATGTTCTTGAAATGCAAGAATGGATTAAAAAGATGATTGAAAGTGGATTTGCTTATGAGATTAATGGAAACGTTTATTATGATATCTCAAAATATGAAGATTATGGATCCTTCTCACACAACAATACAGAAGATATGCTAAAAGATACAAGATTTATTAATGATGAAGGAAAAAAACACGCAGGAGATTTTGCATTGTGGATTAGAGCACAACCAAATCACATACTTAAATGGCCAAGCCCATGGGGAGAAGGATATCCTGGATGGCATCTTGAATGTTCAGTTATGGGCACAAAATATCTTGGAGATCATTTTGATATACATGGGGGAGGAATAGAGCATCTATTTCCACACCATGAAAATGAAATCGCTCAAAACTTTGGTTATTTCCAAAAGAAGGTTGTTAATTATTGGGTGCACACAGCTCTATTAATGGTTGAAGGACAAAAAATGGGAAAATCAAAAGGAAACTTCATAACTATTGAAAACTTCTTAAAAACACACCCCCCCCAAGCATTAAGATACCTAATACTTTCAGGACACTATAGAAAACCACAAAACTACACAGATAAAGCAATACAAGATTCAGAAAATGCTGTTGAAAGAATAAATAATTTTATTTTAAGATTACAAGAAGTTAGAAATGAAAAAGACAGTAAATTCGGACAAGCAATTATTGAAAACACAATTGAAAATTTCTCAAAACAAATGGATGATGATTTAAATACACCATCTGCTTTTGCAGAAATATTCTTTTTAATCAAAGAAATTAATAAACTAATAGATGCTGATAAGTTAACAAATCAAGAATCTCAAAAAATACTTGAATTTTTAAAAAAAATAAATCTTGTATTCAAGATATTTACTTTCAGTAAAGAAGAAAATAATAAACCAAAAAAGAACAAAATGCCAGAACCAGAAATAATTGAAGCAATTAAGAAAAGAGATATTGCAAGAAAAAACAAGAAATGGGAAGAAGCAGATTTAATAAGAATGAATCTTGAAAAGAAAGGAGTTGCTTTATTCGATAATAAAGAAGGAACTACTTGGAGATACGAGTAGTATTATTTATAAGGATATATATTCTTTGATATAGGATACCAAGTTGTATCTCCTTGATATTTTATTTCTTGTATGTATTTTGAGATATTTGTTGAGACATCTGAATTAAATGAAAGATCATTCATTCTTGCAACAATTAAGTTTCCTTTATTATTTGAACGATATGTCTCTAAACTATCTATTACTACTTTACGTCTATAAGAACTAGCATGTATAAATAAATGCTCAATTACTAATCCTTTACCATTCGCAACAGATTTTTGTTTTGTTCCAATATAAATACCAGAATGGGAATAATCATTAAAAAACAAGAAATCCCCTGGGACTAATTTATCATAATCTGCACTATCATTAATAATAAATTTTTCATCACCAACATATTCTAAAATTGTTCCTCCAAAACTAAATATCTTAGATATGTTTTGGTTTTCTTTTAAATATCCAAGTTCAAATAAAGTAACATATAATAATCCTACACAATCAATTCCAGCATTATATTTTGCAATACCATTTCTACCACCACTCACATATGGTTTATCTATTAGTGTGTTTGCTTTATCAACAATATATTTACGGAAATTTTCTGGTTTTATATTTGAGATTCCTTGATAAGTATTATTTAAATAATAATTAGAATAGGAATCTAATAATATTTTATTTTTAGAGCAATATAATTTTTTATATAACTCATAGAAATATATTTTTTTAGTTACAATATATGCCCCTTCATATATAAGCTTGCCTTCTGAAATTTTACCAACAACATAAGTCGTATTATTCTTAAACGTAATTTTAGATGAAGAACTATATCTATAAGATATTGCAAAAAAAGCATTATATGATGATTTATCATTATAATTAGAAAATCCAGCAACAGGAATATTTATTCCTCTGTTAGATACTCTATCACGATAAGAAGAATATATTGAACCAGCATAGACTACAGAAATCAAATCAACAACATCCTTTTTAGTGTATCCTAATGTTGTTTTAGATAAACTATCTTGTTGAAGTTTAGTTGCAGCATTCCAATCATGATATTCTCTTACAATTGCAGTTGCAAGTCTATTAAACTTAACTGGATCAAATCCTGCATCCTTTAAGATTGGTTTTAGTGGTGCAAATTCAGGAGCAACTAAATAATCTTTGCTTAATAAAAATAATCTTAGATAAGTATCTAATTCTTGCGGATAAGTTGTTGGTTTAAACCAAGTCGAATATTCAATCTGTGCAATCCCAATATTTGCAGAATAAATTGTATTTGTACCAAAGGTTGACTCTTGAGCAAGAATTGCCCAGAACTGAGAAATTTCTTCTTCTGAAAGACCATAAACTTTAGATATTGAAAATACAATATTATTAAACTTATTAAAATCAGAATCATTTGGGAGTTTAAAATTTGTTCCATTTAATATATTCAAATAAGATGTATTGTTTATATCTTTATTTTTAGAAAGATGTAGGTTACTTGATAAAGAAAATATACTTAGATTTTTTCTGTTATTTAAAATGGTTGCTTGACAACTATTTTGAGCAGGCACTTCTGGTGCAAGAGGTTCTAGTTTATCATTTTTTTCTAATTCAATTGAATTTTTTGAAATAATAAAATCTTCTGGCGGAATAATATCTATATTTTCTATTTCTATTTTCTCTGGATCAGGCCATTCTACTTCAGAAGTATCAATATTAATTATGGGCTCACAAATAACTGCAGGAGCCACTCCATCCTCTGTTGAAACAATAGTTTCTTTGGAAGGTATACAAGGTTCAGCTTCATTTAAAGTATTATTTGTTGGGACAGTGATATTTTTAGTTTCAGAGATATTTTCAACACTATCATCAGTACCATCTTCATCTAATTCTTCAAGATCATCTAATATATAAATATCACAATTAGGATCAAGAACATCATCAAAATCATAATCTAAATATATTGAACAAGGCTCTTGTTTATATAAATTACAGGATGATAAACTAACCTCTTTAATAGAAGGTACTCCTATATCATTTGGTATCTCTGTAATATCAAGCATACATGGTTTTTCAAATCTATATTTATTTTTATATTTAAGAGTTAAGAAATCTAAATACTCTTCTGTAATTGGATTAATCTCAATTTCATTTATTACTTCAGGTTTTGGTTCAGGCACAATTAAAACAGGGACTGTGGTTGTTGATTGTAATCTTTTTTTTTCTAATGTGTCTATCTGATTTAAAATATCTTTTGTACTTAATGGTTCAGAAACAGAACTTGGAAGAGATTGTATTTCAGGAATATAATCAATTAAACAGGAATTTGAATCATTATAAAAAGAACAAATCTTCCGATTTATATTATATAATAAAACATCTGAATAATCATCAGTATCAAGTGGAATAAAATAGATTATTTGAGGCAAAGTAAGATTACTATCACTTACTTGAGCAAAAGATAGATATCTTGGAAAATCAAGTTTTCCACTCAAACTAAACTCCATCTGTTCAGAAGATACTTTATTTACTTGATATGGTTTATCTCCTGAAAGGGATATCTTAAAAGTAGTATCTAAAACATGAGTTGTATAAGTATATAATTTATTGAATGCATCTTTTTTATAGTCTCCAATTAAAAGATTACTATAAAACACTAATTTTGGGTTTGGTAAGGTAGGATCAAGATTGCTAATTGTAAGCTTAAAACCAGTGTCTTCTAGATTTATATTTTTATTAAAATAACAAAGATCTTTTCTTGTGCAAATAAAACCATCTTTTGGGTTATTAATAGATGTATTTATCTTATTATAAGAAATTATATTAAGACTTGTAAGAAGTTCAGTTTCATTATTAATCTCAGTTGTATTTGTTTTTCTTGCACTCAAATCAATATCTATTGATTTATAATCTGATTGTTTATTTTCTGGAATAAAGGTTAAATTAGGATTATCAATTAAGATACCAAAAAGAAATCTGTTTTTTGAATTTGCAGAATAATCAAAATCAAAAAATTTAAAGTACACATCATCAATTAATTGAGTGTTATTAATTGAATTCTCGGGTTTGTATAATTTTGAATCATAAACATATTCCTTACCAATCGTTGGATTCTTTTTATAAATATCTTTTTCTAAAAGAGTATATTTCTTTTTAAGAGAAGTAAAAGTAGAATCATATAAGTCTATACCTGATTTCTTTTTAGTATAAAAACCATCAATTAAATTTGCTTTATTTTGTTCAATTGGTTTTTTAATATAGTTTACAGCAAACAAATATATTTTACCAGTTTTACTTGAAAACAAATCATTTCCAATAGAAAAGGTGTACTTTATTGAACTATTACATGATGATTCATTTTCTGAAGATAATTGAGTATATTTACTTATTCCTAAATCAATTAATTTTTGCATCTCTGGTTCAATATTTTCTTTATTATAAAGAACTGGAGAAAAAATATTTACAATGCCAGAAGTAGGATCAGAACCTGCATCTCCTGAATTAATATAAACTCCAATAACATGTATATCTGAACTTGGTTGACAACCACTAAACTTAAGATCAAAAATAAAATCTGTATTAATATCTCCTTTCTCAATCCTATCTAAAGTAAATGTTTCTATTTTAAAATCAGAAGATATAATACTTGATTCTAGAGAATGCACAGAACAAGAAATAAATATTAAAAATATAAAACAAATTAATTTAAATTTCATATGTAAATCTCTATAATTGAATGGATTAATTATTTTTGTGAAACTCAATTAATTTGTTAATTGTACACAGAGTATCACAACCACATAAACAATATATAGTTTAAGAATAGAAAAGAATATAAATATATTATATTATTGAACCAAAAAAACAATAATAACTATAGATGATTTATAATTCTATACAAAACGAAAGTATACAATAAAATGATTCAAATTAGAAATTAAAATTATTGATAATCATATGGAAATACTTTTCCAAGCACAGGCTGCCAAGCAACAAGTCCATTATTTGATTCTAAAGGGATCTCATGTATATAATTAGATATATTATTATATATCTCTTCATTTGGAATTGTATCCATTAATCTTGCAACTATCATTCTTCCAGATTTATTTGGAGCAAAAACATAATTATCTAACTCTTGTACAACAACTTTATCATAATATGAACTTGCATGTATAAATTCATGTTTTCCTGTTTTTGCATTTACACCTATATAGATTCCAGCATGGAAATAATCATTAAAGTTGTAACTGACGAAATTAAAAATTTAGTAAATAATATTAGTTTAGAGGACTTAAGAAATAAAGATGTCTATAAACAATTTATGGTTATGGTAAAGATTAAACCAAACAATGATTTTTTACCAATTAGAACATATTACAAAGGCAATAATGAAACAAATAACTTAGGTATAAATTATCTCACAAGTAATAAAGAAATATGGTATGCCTTACCTGATGTTATTGCATCAAAGATTTATACTGGTAAATCTCCAGAAATATTAGAAGCAATTAGATTTATTCCTAATGGTGTTCAAGAGAATCTTAATCAAAGTAAGATTGTTGAAGTAGACATTAACCCAAAGAAAGATAACTTGATAAAAATATTAGTAGAAGAAAGACAAAAAATTAAAAACAAATTAAATATATTAAATAAAGAAGATAAAAAATTAGATGGAACACAAAAAGCACTTAAAATATTGGTTAATGCTTTTAGTTATGGTATTTTTTTAGAACTTAATCCAAAAGACACAAAAAAGAAGATTAAGGTTTATGGATTAAATGATTTTTCTTCAGATATTAAATCTATTGAAGAAGTTGGTAAGTATTATAATCCAATTCTTGCATCAATAATTACCTCTGGGGCTAGATTGTTCTTAATGATTGCTCAAAAGTTAGCTGAGGATTTGGGTCATAAGCATTACTATATGGACACAGATAGTGTTTTCATATCGCCAAGTATATCAAATAAGCTTATTGATTACTTTAAACCCTTATCGCCTTATTCTGTGAATGTTCCTTTACTTAAGAAGGATAAGGAGAACGTGTATTTTTATGGGATTTGTAGTAAGAGATATTGCTTATATTCCTTGTTAGATAATCAAATTGTGCTTAAAGACCATAAGCTACATGGCTTAGGGCATTTAATGAATCCATATAACACAAAGAAGAGAGAGAATTGGCATGAAGATATCTAGAAAGATATATTAGGGGTAGTATATGGGTATATAACAGAAGCAGATATTTATTCTAAATATAGTCTGTTATATGCAATAAATAGGCAAACTATTTCTACACCGAATATAATTAGAAGATTTAAATCTTTTAACAAAGATAAGGAATATTCTGTTCAAATTAAACCTTTTAACTTCTTTTGTACTGGATTTGAATTAAAAGATGGTATTAAGCCATTAATTCCTTATGGAACTAATCCTCAAGAAGCAGTTTTTGGAGAATTTATTGATTATAAGTCTGGAAAAATATTAATTGGAAATGAATATTGGAAACCATTAGGACATACTATACTTCAATATATGGGACATCCTGAGCATAAGCTAGATGGAGATAGAGGATATTTAGAAAGAAAGCACATTATCAGTAATGATATAAGGTATATTGGAAAAGAAGCTAATAATATAGAAGACGAAGCTTTAGAATTTATGAAACTAATTGAGTATAAAAATAATGATGAGTTTAAAGAAGATATAAAGAAGATGAGCAATAAAGAATTAAAAGAAAAGTGGGGACTAAAGACAAGAAGCCACATTAAATATTGGAGAGATAAAATTAAAAATCAATGAGTTTTTTGTTTATAGATGAAATGTACTTTTCTTTAACGAATATAAATCTTTTTTTAATACAACAATCTTTAAATGGCTTTTCACTTCTGCAAGGACACAATAATTCTCGATTATAGGTATTAATTTCGGAATGAGTAATTATTTTTGGTTTAATTAATATTTCAAAATCAAAAAAAGGTTCAGAATATAGAAAAAAGGAATAAATCATACCATATGATGACATTAATGGGAAATTTTTATAATCATACTTATTTTCAGGTAAAAGTGTACATGATTTGTGTGCGGGTTTGTAAACTAATGAAATTCCCAAAAATTCAATTATATTTATATTAACTCCTGCTAATTCCCCATTATAAATATCCCCTGATAAATGTGTGCATTTTTTATCCAATAAGTTATTTTTACAAATTGAACAAGTCTTTTCAACAATACACTCTGTACTTGAAAATACAACATACGGATATAGTTGTTCTATTTTGTATAGGTAATCACTGAGTGTATCTAAATTAAAATCAGTTTTATTTTGTATTAAATTATAACAGATTGTAATTGTATCTTGTATATGTTGTAATGTACACCATGATTTTTGAAATTCTTTTTGTTTTAAGTCTATCAAAAATTCTGCAAAATCATAAAAAATAGATAAATAGTAATGTTTTATAAAATTAATATTGGTAGTTATTTCATCTATATCTTTTAAAAGTAATTTATTTTTTGTAAATTTATTTTCATTGTAATGTTCTATTTTTGATTTTATATCTTCGTATTTTTTTAAATCAAATAAATATAATATATTTTTAAGTAAATCTAGATAATTTTTATCTTCTAACAAAGATACTTTAATATTATTCATCTTTTTTCGCTAATTTGTTTATATCTATATTTTTTAAAGCTATATCTAATCCCTTAGAATCCCCTTTATATTTAAACTTAATTGCTTTATTTGATTTTTTGTCGTTTATATATAATGTCAAATCTATATTTAATGTATTATTCCTATAATCTCTCACATATTTCTGCTTAAAGTATTCTACAATAAAACTTGCTAATACTTGAATAGTAATTGCTTTAACAAAATCTAAAGCAAAACATATTATTGGGATACTAATAGAGCTATCATTTAGTTCTAATAATTTAATATTTATTTCATCTTCCTCTGCCAAAACAATATTTTTGTTTGGTATTTTTTGAATTAAATATTTTTTGAATTCAGGAGTTTCATCGGGAAAGCATCTGTTTATGCCTCTATCTACAAATTTATTAGGTAAAAACACAACATCAGCAGAAAGAATTTTATCAATGATAGTATTTGAATAATTCTCCGTTTTAATTAGATTTAAAATAGGACTACTTATTATTTCATTATCTGAGGACATATTATAATATATACTACATAAAATTTAAAAAGCGTACAAAAAACCCTCGTCCCCTATAACCCATTAAAAAAGCGCCTCGGGCAGGACTCGAACCTACAACCTATCGATTAACAGTCGATTGCTCCACCATTGAGCTACCGGGGCACAACTTCTTACACCAGTTAACAAGCGCAGATGTTAACAAACTAATTAAAGGCATATAAAATAAATAGTATGGTGGATAAACCACCAAAAAATACCATACAATTTACATAATTGGAATACCTCTCTTTTCAAATTCATTTATTATTTCTTTTGGCCAAACACTTGATTGAACTTCTGCAATATGTGCTTTTTCAAGAAGAAACATACATAATCTTGATTGACCAATTCCGCCCCCAATTGATTGAGGAATTTCTTGACTTAATATTTTTGTGTGAAACTCAAATCCAAATTTATGTTCTTCTCCTCTTTCTTTTAATTGATAAATCAAAGAATCTTTATTAACTCTAATACCCATTGAAGAAATCTCCAATGCCTTGCTCCTAACTTTATCCCAAACAATTATGTCCCCGTTTATTCCTCTTGTTTTTTTTCCAGTCTGTAACATAGTGTCCATTGACCAATCATCATAATCAGTTGCACGTAAATCATGTGCATCTCCTGATTTTAATTTATGTCCAATCCCAATAATGAAAACAGCTCCGTACTTTTTTGCAATTTCATCTTCTCTTTCTTTTGGATCTAATGTAGGATATAAATCAAGAAGTTCTTCTGAATGGATGAAATGAATATCCTTTGGAATACTTAGTTTTAATTCTGGAAATCTTTTTTTAAGCTCATCTTTTGTTTCAACAATTGCAGAATATATATCTTTCACAGTTTCTTGTAAATATCTTACAGTTCTTTTTTCTTCAGAAACTACTTTCTCCCAATCCCATTGATCAACATATATACTGTGAGTTTCATCTACATCCTCATCTTTTCTTATTGCATCCATATCTGTGTATAATCCTTTATAAACTGGGAACTTATGTTTGTACAACATATATCTTTTCCATTTAGCAAGGGAATGAACAATTTCAATATCTTTTTGTTCAAATTTTGTTTTGAAAGAAACAGGGTATTGCGTTCCTGCAAGATCATCTAGTAGTCCAGTTCCAGATATTAGAAATCTAGGTGCTGTAACTCTTATTAGATCAAGCTTACTTGATAATTTTTTCTCAAAAGTATCTTTTAGAAACTTTATAGCTATCTGTGTTTGTAAATAATCTAAACTTGGTTTATAATCGTCTACAAGTACTTTTGATGTGATTGGGTTTTTCTTTTGTTAGTTCTTTTTTCATAAAATCTTCTCCTTTTTTTATTTTAGCGCCTCGGGCAGGACTCGAACCTACAACCTATCGATTAACAGTCGATTGCTCCACCATTGAGCTACCGGGGCACAACTTCTTGCGCCAGTTAACAAGCGCAGATGTTAACAAACTAATTAAAGGCATATAAAATAAATAGTATGGTGGATAAACCACCACCAAATTATTTATAAGAAAGCCTAATAAAACATACACTATGGCTTATATCTTATCATTGTTCTTGGAAAAGGAATTGCATCCTTTATTGATTCAGCTCCAATAATGTATGATACTAATCTCTCAACACCCATTCCAAAACCAGAATGAGGTACTGAACCATATCTTCTTGTATCTAGATAGAACTCATAATTCTCTATTTTCTCTCCTTGAGCAATTAACTTTTCTTTGATTTTAGAAATATCTGCTTCTCTTTCACTTGCTCCAATTATTTCTCCGTACCCTTCAGGACCAATACAATCAAATCCTAAAACAACCCTATCATCTTCAGGGTCTTCTTTCATATAAAATGCTTTTACTTCTTTTGGATATCTACTAATTAATAAAAAGGTATCATGCATCTTAGATAACTTATCTTCTTCAATTGTTCTTAGATCTTTACCCCACTCAACATCCATTCCTTCTTTTTCTTTTAAAAGCTCTAACGCATCAGTATATGTCATTCTAATAAATGGTTTTGAAATTGCAACTTCAAGCTTTTTTGTATCTCTTTTTAATATTTCTAATTCTTCTTTATGTAGATCAAGAACTTTTTTTATAACATGCTTTAAAAGACCTTCTCCATAGTCCTGAAGAGCATCAAAATCAATCCATGCTCCTTCCATTTCTGCATGCCAATATTCTGTTAAATGACGAGAAGTCTTTGATTTTTCTGCTCTAAAAGATGGAGCAATGGTGTATATTTTTCCTAAAGAAAAAATTGCAGGCTCTGCATACAATTGCCAAGTCTGTGCTAGAAAAACTCCTTTCTTTTCAAAATAAGGAACTTCAAATAAAGTTGAACCACCTTCACATTGAACTGATTGCAATATAGGAGATTGATATTCATAAAAATCTTTGCTTCTAAAATATTCATGAATTGCTCCAAAAATTGTTGATCTTATTTTTAGAATTGCAGTCATTTTTCTACTGCGAAGCCAAAGATGCCTTACATCAAGCAAGAACTCTTCTGAGAAATCTTTTGAAATTGGGTATGTATCTGCAATTGAAACAATTTCAAGATCCTTAACTTTAAGCTCAAACCCACCTGGTGCTCTTTTATCTTCCTTAAGTTGACCAAAGACACAAAAAGAAGATTCAATAGTTAATTTTTTGGATTCATCAAATATTTCTTTACTTACTTCTAAATCAGAAACAACTAATTGAATTATTCCTGTTTGATCTCTTAAAGTTACAAATATATCTCCTTTTTGATCACGTAAACGATAAACCCAACCTCTTAGATAATAATCTCCTTGCCCAGAAGAGATTGCATCTTTAATTGTTGTAAATTTTGTTTTTTTACTTAACATTCTATATTCCATAAATATTACTCCTTAATGTTTAAATTAAATCATTTAATCTAATAATAGATACTTGATTTTAAAAAAATGGTTTTAAAAAAATCCTTTCAGTCTACAAAAAATATAGACTTATAATTAAATAAAAATAGTTGGCCTAGAGGCCATTAAAGTTATTAATTGTAATAACAAATTTTAAAATTGATAAAATTGTTTTGTATATCATAATTATGATTAATGAGTAGTTAAGTTTATAAAGCTTGTGAAAAATTAACTAGAATATATTATATTACTTTAAAAAAAGAGGGAATACAAGATGTGGTGTCCAAGAAATATAACGTTGATTAAAATAAGCTAGAACCAATGCCACACGTAATATTTGTTGGGCAGTTGAACAGAAAAAATGAGCAGACAAAAAAATACATTTTATAAATATATTGGGCCCTAATTTAATGAATTAATTATAATACAAAAGTATAAGCACACTACAACATCTAAACTGGTGGAGTACTCTTACATTGAATCAAGAAAATGAAAAATATGATTTGACTAGACTATGAAAAAATATAAATATTATTTAATACTTTTTTTGTGCTTGATATTATCCATCTTAGTCACATATTTAATACATAGTGTATTCCTTAAAGATAAAATTCTAGGGCAATGCAATTGTAAATACACAAAAACATATTTTGATGTAAATATTAATAATTATTGTATTTCAGAAAGTAAGGACAAAACCGAATTATTTGTGTCAGCTAGTTGTTCAATCCAAGAATGCGAATCATCCACAGATTGTTTTAATGGAATCAAAAAAGAAATAAATAAATTGAGAGTGAAATAACAGATGATTAAAAAAAATATTCTTTTTTTATTTATATGCATTTTAGTTATTTGCACAGGCTATTTTATAGGCGACCTATTTGGTAATAACTACATATCAAACCACAGAGGAGATTATATCACGTGTCACTGTTACAAAAGCATTCTTCTAACAACAATAGATTTAGATAAAAATTATTGTGTTAACTTTTCAGATTCAAATCAGTGTATAATTTATGCATCCAATGAATGTATTAATTCCACTAATTGTGTAGGAGGATATTGCTCTAATGATTTAAATAACGCTTACTTAACAGAGAAATATGAATGCAAACATGTTTCTGTGGTTAATTAGCGAAATAAAACCAATTCAGGGTAATATTTTATGATTGTAATCTATCATTAAAAAAATATAAATAGAGGGGGCCAAGAAATATAACGGTAATTAAAATAAATTAGAACCAAAGCCACAGGTAATATTTGTTGGACAGTAGAATATATAAAAATTTTAAAAATAATTTATTTAAATTCAATTGTATAATTATACTTGTGTATTCCTGCTTTTAGAAGCTTTAAAAAATCATTATATGTAAGATATAAATCAATATATTCATTGCCTTTTGAATAGGTATGAAGTAATTTCTTTGTTAAAATTAATTCATTATTTACATAAATATTTGCAGTATTACAGCTAATTAATAAATTATTTGCGTTAATATTTTTATTATAATCAATTGATTGAAAATAAATAATATTATCTGTAAAATAAAAAGTATTATTTATACTAGATAACCTTATTTTTTTCCAATAATCAGAAGAATAAATATCTAGACGAGACCAGTTAAATGAATCTACAATTATCTTTTTGGAAATAATAGAAACATTATTATCAATATACGAATCTAAATTGGATAATAATGAATCAATCTCGAAATCAGATAAATAATAGAAAAATAAATATTCAATTTCAAAAAGATTATTTTGATAATTTACAATTCCTGATGATTCAGTTAAATTATCTGGATCAACTTTTCTAGTATATGTGTCTGTTAAGTCCATTGAAGAGTAGGCTAATCCTTGCTTAAAATCAAATTTATTAAAATAAATAAAGATATTTGAATCAGTAATCTCTAAAGTCACACTATCTGATGATTCTGGGTGTATTAAATTAATAGATGGGTCTCCAAAAAGAATAAAAGGATAAGAATCAAAATCAGAATCAGGAGTATAAGACAAATAAGAATACGCATAATTTATTAAGTCAGATACAAATTCACCTATTTGCTCATCATTTTTTAGGGGCAATGGATTAATAGTAATATATGCAGTAGATGGAAAAACACTTCCAAAATAGTATTTTGATCCTGCTTTTAATAAATATTCACCCATAAAATATGCTGTGTTACATGATTCCGTAATTATTCCTGGCCTGTTATTTAATCTGGATGAACTTGCAAGAAGATCATAAACAAATAATTTTGATTTATCAAAAGCACTTAAACTATAATTATTATTACTTCCATGTGTATAAATATTTATTGCATCATAATTATTTATTGCAGAAATTAAATCTTCTTTCTTTGGATTAACATTGAAAACAAAATTAAAAGAATTATTTGGAACAGAAGTAATTATTTCTGAATAGTAATCTAAAAATCGTTTGTTCTCGAAATTAATATTAACTTTTGTAGGAATTATGTTATTACTTGTATATGGGTATAACACATATTCAGTAAAAAGCACATAATTGTCAGGATATATTGTAGTATATATACTTGGAACATTTGAATCAAAATAAGGTAAGGAATCATAATAAGATAGCATGTCTACTTTGTTTGTAAATGGTAGTCTCCCAACAGATATACCTCTATTTTTCTCGGTTATCCCATAACACTTATTTACATAACAGTGATCTAAAATTAAAGATTCCTCAAGATTTGATAAATAGATTTGAGGGATATCAAATTTATCACCCAATAATAATAAATATTTATAATTAATATCATTATTTGAATCTAATTTCTTATTTAATTCTGAATAAATTTTATTAAATAAAACAATATTTGAATTTTGAGAAATATATTCTTCTAGATCAATTGGATACGAAATATTAAACTTAACTCTAAACTCTTCAAGAGAAATTGATACTTTATTTTTATTAGAATCAAAAAAATCAAGTGGCTCTTGATTATTTGGATCATAAGCTATAATTAAATCAATAAAATTACCATCAAAAGTAGAAGGAATATATATCACATTATCTATGTAGTAATCTTTTGAAAATTTAAAACGCAATTTATTATCTAAAGACCTGTTTAGATCAGTTACATTAATTATAGTATCCAAAGTAGTAATATAAGAATAAGTTTCACAATTATACTTGTATTTATCTAAAACAAAATAATGAATATCTATATTAATTGAAGAATCTTTTACTGATTCTAAAATATAAAAATATTCACTATCGTTTGAATTTGATAAATAAAAAACAAAATCAGGATAAGGATATTTATAAAGTATATTTTCTACAGACAAAATAGGATTAAAATTAATGTCTTGTAAAGATGTATCATAAACATAAATTTTAGACCAATTAGAATCAAAAATAATAAACAAATTATTATCAACTAGTTTTAGATTTGAAAAATAAATTCTTTCTAAGTCAGAGGTAGTTGTACTTATATCTAAATTATAATCTATGTTGTTAATTGATAAGTATAGTTTTGGAGTATCAACTTTAGTTATATTACAATTAAATTCTGGAAAATAATTAAGACTATGTTTGTTGCTCTCTTCTACAATATTATAGAACGATTTTTGTGGGGTACTTGATAAAAATATCCATCGATTAGTATTTAAATTAAGTCTAATATTTTTATCATTTAGATTTAATATGGAATTATACCCATAGAAATACCCTGATACGTTTTTATCAAATACTCTTTTTGATTCAGTATACTTTAAATTTATTTCTGGTTTAAAATCAGAGATCTTGATTTTATTTAAGACATCAGTATCTATTCCATTTGAATATACTTTATTTGAAATAAAATCATATTTAAATTCTTTAATCCCTAGAACAAAAAATAATTGCTTATAAACTGTATCGAAGCTATTTAGTTTCATAGTTAAGAAATCATAGTTATATGGGTTCTGACACCCCTCAAATCCATATTTTGGATGCATAATTTCATTAATATTGCAATCAAGCAATTCAACATTTTTCTTAAAATTATTATTCTTTTTATAAACAAATAATGTATTAAGATGCTTATAATCAAAATATCCTATTTTTTCTGTTTTAAACTTATTAATTAAAACATAATCACCAACAACAACATACCTATTTAGAGGAAGAATCACAGATGAATCAATTTTATTAAGATAAACAATAACATTATTAGGAGCTATTTTTTTAATAGTTATTTCTTCATTTCCTATAGGAATGTAATCAGTAATTAAATCAAAACTATAAGCTTTGACTACAAAATATTCTTTCCCGTAATTTTCCAGCGTTTTACTAAAAACATAAATTTTATTTTTAGATATATCTAGTATACTAGGGTAATAATAAGGGTCATTATATAGGATATTATTTACAAAAATTTCCTTTCCATTTGCACTTTTTTTTATTGTAATACCGTCAAAGATAATTGTTTCCTCAAAATCATTGCCTAAAAATATCTTATTAAAATCAATAACCTCAGATATTTCATATTTAGAGATATATATTTTACCCTTTTCTATTCCGCCTTTATAAAATTTATTATTAGACTTAGACAAATTGTTTTCGTAAATTTTATTGTCAAGATTATAATTAAACCCATCAATATTAATAAAATTGACAGTATCTGAATTTGTATCATATAAAAATGAATTGATTTTAGGTCTAGAAATATCAAACTCAAATATATTATTATAATTACCTAAATTTTCATCTTCTATTGGAAAAAGATCCCACCCCTTCTCTGATGCAATAATATTTATAGCATCATTATTTCGTTCATTAGGATTATAAAGAATAATACCTCTATCTTGATAGTTAATAAAAACATTAATTGGTTGCTTACCAAAATTAAGATATTCAAAATCAGTGTATAAAAAAAGCTTAGAAGTAATTGTTGACTTTTCTTTGAGGTTTGAAATATCAGATATACTTAAACTAAACTTTAATAAATAATCTTTTTCAATAAATAATGACTTGCCATTAAGCTTATAACTAACCAAATAATTAAATGTATCCTCTCCAAATAAATTTACAAGATTATCTCTTGTTCTCTTAATTAAATCATCTTTTGCAAGTATTGGGTTTGACAGATAGTAATTTATAAAATAATCGATGTTTTCAGAATTGAAATCTGTATTCGTTCTCAAAAGACCATTTTCATCATAATATTCAAATCTAAAATCATTCAGCACGGAATAATCAATCAAGTAAACAGGAATAACATCCATTTTTATATTACCGTTAATTGGTTTTGAAAAATCTAGAAGTCTTGCTTGAGAGGTCTCAGAAACTAGAATCGGAATAAATATATTCTTTAAATAAATATTATTTACATCTTTATCTGCATCAGTTAAATTTATATTAATTATTTTAGGTGTTTGAAAGGTTTGTCTAAAATCATTATCATTAAATTCTGGAATAGCATATGTATTTGAAAACATAAAAAACAAACAAATAAAAACAATAAAGAAACCTATTTTCTTTCTTTCAAATTTTTTGGGGGAATTAACTTTTTTAGAAAATAAATAAAATAAAATTAAAACTATAAACAAACCAATAATTATTATCAACACTGTATTTATCTTATTTCCAATTTTAGATGCATTACTATTTGAATCAAAACCATTCTTGTCTTGAATTAAATTGGCATTATTATTTGATTGTACAGCTATATTATTTTCATCTAGCTTTGCTATCCAAATTGGTTTTTCAATAGGTTTATCTTTATCTTTAATATAATAATATACTTGCTTTGAAAAATATATATCATTATATTTACCAGAAATATTAATCTTATAATCTCCAGAGTGATTGGAATAAACAAGAATTGGGAGAGTTGATTTTGTTTTAACCAGGAGAGTATTGTTTAAGTATATATTATAATCAAATTCATAATTGAAATCATTAGAATATAAATAAATCTCTTGATTAATATCAAATCCAATTTTATCTCCGTTCTTACAATCAATTGAATCACAAGTATAGAAATTTATTGGAATAAATTCATCAGCATATACTTGCCCAAAAACAAAATAAAAGAATACAAAAAATAAAAAAATATTTCTATTTACCATAAATAACCAAATAGATTAGTAAACACAAATATTTTTAAATTAAACCAACAAAAAGAAATTAAAAAGAGAAAGAAACTTCTCTTTCAATTAGCTTTTGGGTGTTATCTGTAAGTTTACCCTGTTCTATGATTACAAGAGAAGAGCTTGTGGCATCTTCTATTTTTGCTTTGTTTGCAAGAAGGAAAGATTTATCAGAACAAGAAATTTTTAAAGAGACCTTATCTTTTGGATTTAAATTATTTTTCTTTCTTAAATCTTGTATTGCTCTTGTAAGCTCACTTCTCTCCCATTCGTCCTTATAGTTACCAGGAATATCTAGATCAAGATAAATAGTAATATTATCATTAACAACTTTACTTGCAAAGTTACCTTTTGGTTCATTTCTTGTGATTTCTATCTTCTCTAGATTTGCTTGATCTTTCATGATATCTATAAAATAAATTAATTTAGATATGTCGTTTGTTTTGATTACAACTCTTGGTAATATCCATCTTAATCTATTTTTTGTTTCTTCTCTAACAGATAGTATAGTTGCAACCACATATTGAGATAAAGCAAAATTATCTTCTAAAGACTTATTAATTAAACCTTCATTAGATAAAACCATATCCATTAAATGGATTGAAATGGTTTTTCTGTTATTAAATTTATTATACAAGTACTCTGTAAAGTGTGGAGCAATTGGAGATAACAATAAAAGAATTGAAGAAACACAATAACTTAGAACATTATTCTTTTCTTCTCTTTTTCTTAAAAGCTTAATATAGATTCTACTTAGATCTTCTAAAATAAATTTTTCTAAACCTGCAACCACAGCACCATACTCTGTATCATTATATTCACTATGTGCTTCTTTTAATAAACTATTTAATTTTGATAATATCCATTGATCTTCAATAATTATATTTTCTTTATTTATATTTAGTTCTATAACGAAAGATAATTTATCATCATAAAGTTTTAAGAAATTAACTGTGTTTTCAAGTAAATTAAATATTCTTTTTACATCTTTAAACTTTTTATCATCAACAACTAAATCTGTTCCATTGTACTCTTTTGCAAAATAATATCTAATATAATCAATTGAATAAAGACTAAACCATTCTTCAAGTGGTTTATCATTTCCTTCTGATTTTGATAATTTTCTTTTAGACACATCAAGAACCATTCCATGTAAAGAAACATGCTTAAATGGTGCTTTATCAAAAGTAATGGCTGAACAAATCAATTGTGAGTTCCACCATCCTCTTATTTGATCACTTCCTTCAAAGTTAATGTCTGGTGGCCAAAATAAATTAAACTTATCTTTATTTTCTGGAAAGCCAATTGAAGCCCAAGACGCAATTCCTGAATCAAACCACACATCAAATATTTCTGGTATTCTTTCTTTTGTTCCACCACAAGAACAACTATACTTTACTTGATCAATGAATGGTTTATGGAAATCCATATTTAAATCAAGCTCAGGAACTTTATTTTTTAATTCTTTTAATGAACCAAAAACATCTATTTCAGAACATTTATTACATTTCCATATTGGAATTGGTATACCCCAGTATCTTGCACGAGAAATTGGCCAATCAGATATTGAATTTAACCAATCATTAAACCTTTCTTTTGCCCAAGTTGGATACCAAGTCACTTCTTTTTTATTTATTTCTTTTAATCTTTCCTTTAGATCTTCTGTTTTTAAGAACCATTGCGGTAAAGCGACCTGCAATAATGGAGAATGACATCTCCAACAAACAGGGTATGCGTGCTTAATTTTTCTTTTACCTAATAAAACACCTTTGTTATCAAGGTAGTCTATTATGTGTGGATCTAATTCCTTTACTTTTTTTCCTTTATGAACTAAAACTGTATCATCATAAACTCCAGCGATTGTTACTGGGCAATAAGCAGGCACTTTATTTTCATGACCTACTTGATAATCTTCTTTACCGTGCCCTGGAGCACAATGAACAAGACCAGTTCCTTCTTCTAGGTGAACAAATCTTGGACTTGAAATTATTTTATAACTTCTATTCTTGTAATCATCAGAAATATTAATCCATTCTTCTAGAATTGGAACATATGTTTTCCCAACTAAATCTTGACCATTGTATTCTTCTCCAAGTAAATAATCTGATTCCCATTTTAATTCAGAAATTATTTTATTTACTAATTCTTTTGCAACAATGTATTTCTTTCCAGAATGAATTAATTCAACATAGGTATAACTTGGATTAACCATAATTGCCATATTTGCTGGGAGAGTCCAAGGTGTGGTTGTCCAGATTACAAAATATAAATTTTCGTGTTCAGTTGATTGCATAGCAACATAAATTGATGTATCACTTAATTCTTGATGTTCAATTTCATTAAATGAAACTGAGGTTTCACAAGACGGACAAACATGAACAGGATACTTTCCAAAATATAACATTTTTTTATCAACTGCTTTTTTAAAAGTAAACCAACCAGCTTCCATGTATTTATTATCAAGTGTTCTATAAGGATTTGCCCAATCCATCCATTGACCAAGATAAGCTATATCACGAGACATATCATCTATATGTTCTGTTGCAAACTTTCTGCATTCAACAACAAATTTATCAATACCAAAAGATTCAATATCTTCTTTTGATTTAAGATTATATTTGATCTGCACCTTACGTTCAATTGGAACACCATGAGTATCAAACCCAGGGGTATCAAGAACATTATAACCAGTCATACGCTTATATCTGATTACAATATCTTTCATAATTCTATTAAAAGTTGTTCCTAAATGAATTGAACCAGATGCATATGGTGGACCATCAATAAAGTAATAAGGTTTATTTGATTTTTTACCTCTAACCATTTCAGGAATATTTTCTTTAGCCCAAAATTCCTTAATTTCTTTTTCTGTATTATATGAATATAATGTACTTGCATCTTTTGATGTTTCATTTACTTCTTTTGATGTTGATGACATAGCTTTTCTCCCCCATTTCCATTCTTCTTTAGATGGTCCCATGAATCTTTAATTTAAAACTCTTGGTAGTGGAAATAATCAATTTGATTATCCACTACTATTGTATAATAATAGAATTTGATATAATGATAATTGCACTAATCTTTTTATTTAAGAAATAAAGTTTATTATTTTTAATTTGATTTAGTGTATGCATATTTAATCAAAAATTTATTTGTATTTAATATAAATATATATATCTAAATAGGTTTAAAAATACTTGGAAAAAACACACAATAGTTTTTTAACATAGAAATAATCAAATATTAAATTAGGTTTTATTTCTTCTTAGTGGATATCTTTTCATATGTTCCATTAACAAAATCAACAAGAATATCTAAAAATACTTTTTTCTTTTTAAAAATATTGTTTTTCTCAAACTTCTCACTTAAATCAGTTGCAAGCTCATAAGAATAACCTGTCGATACCATAATAGAAATAAATTTATCCATTGTATTATTCTGTGCATAGGGGTATAATAAATAATATAAATCATCAAGCATTTCTTGATACTTGTCATCATTCTCAATAGAAAATTTATTGTAGTTAGGTACTTTCTTTGGGAGTGGATATTTGATTTTATTTTTTATAATTTCGGTTTTATCATTAGACACTTGATTTTCTTTTTGTTTAACAATTGATTCTAATTTAGTTTGTTTTTCAGAAAGATTAGTTACTTGGCTATTTAATGTTTCAATCTTACTATATAATTCTTTTAAAGACAAAAAATCCTCGTGAATCTTTGTTAAAGATAATTTTAATATGTTTTTTAATGCTGGTACTTTTTTTGATTTGTTTAAATTTGCTTGTGATTCGGTTTTAGATACAAAATCATTTGCAACCACCTCATTTAATCCATATTTTTTTAATATTTCAACTATATCTGATTTAGTAATACCTGAATCTAATAAATAAGATATCACTTGATTTAGATTTTCAAGGGTTTTAGAAACTTCTTTTTTTGTGTTTTCAAGCTCTTTTGTCTGGAACAACATCTTATTATTTAATTCTATAATTTTATCTTGATTAATATTCATTAATTTAATATAAAATGAATCTGGCATTTTTGTAACTAAGATACTCTCAAGAGAAAACAACATAAAAATAACAAATGCAATTAACAAAGGAATATATGAATTTGCAATAAATTTATTTAATGGTGAATAAACCATTAAAAAATAAAGAGTGATTGAAACAATCAAACCCAAAATATAAATTAACTTTCTTATTTTTCTATTTTTCTTTACAAGTTTAACTACATTATCCGCAGAGGTTTTATCTAATCCAACAGAATTCATTAATGAACCAATAGATTCATTTGAATATTTCTTAATTGCAAAAGTGTTTATTACTTGTCTAAACTTAGAAACAAATTTTGAAATATCATCTTTTGATTTTTGAACAGAAATTTCATTAGACAATTCAGTTATATTTTTATTTTTGTTAAGGCAAAGTCTAAGTTTAATACATAAAAAAGATAATTTTTTAGAAAATAAAGCAATAACTAAAAATAAAACTAAAAGAATTAAACAAATAAATAAGTATAAATAATTTTTATTTAAGTATTGTAAAACTGGAATAAATTTAATTCCAAAATAAATCAATACAGTAAAACCTAGACCAAACAATAGAAAGAAATTACTATATAAGTTTCCTCTTGTATTCATAAATCAATACCTTTTATAAATATAAGAAAATAAGATTTAAAAAGGGTTGCAATGTACATCAAAATAAATTAATAACCCTAAGATTATAAAATATAAAAACAGTAATTAAACAATTTAAACATAAAATAATTAAGTGGGAATGGCAGGATTCGAACCTGCGACCCTTGGTGTATAAGACCAATGCTCTAACCAGGCTAAGCTACACTCCCAATTTTATAAAAACAAAATATTTTTTAATTATATGAGAACTTATTTTTCTTTAATTTCATTGAATTCTCCAAATCTACCAAGATTTATTCTTAATTCCTTCTTGAACTCAGAAGAATATAGATTTGTAAAAGAATATTTTCTTCCAACTTGCAAATTATCAATTGAAGCATCCCACAATGTAAGGTATATTGTCCCAGTATCATCTGAAATTTTTGCTTCACAAATTTTGTGTTCAACATTATCAAGTCTAGAAGTAACAGATCTCAATGGTGTCTTCTCTAAAACATCACCAATAATATCTATTTTCTTTTGATATAATTTAATTTCATTTATTTTCATATATCCTCCAATAAATAAAGTAATCTATAAATATATATTAACTACCCAAAGGTATTTATAGTTAATTATTTTACCTTATGTAATTTAGAAAAGAATAAAAACAGTTAGGTAAGAAATATAATCTTGTGTTATCCTCTAATTATTTCGCACCTAGTGATTTAGCTTTAATTTCATCCTATTTTGATATCCTTATGACGAAAGGATTATCAAAAAACAAGATATTATATCTGATAAGACAAAAGAAAAAACAGATATCTACAAAGCAGATATCTG
>Ga0172371_10000609_pt1 | contig 56184 bp, 27 predicted proteins | sample Lak12m_FD_114543 | JGI IMG/M metagenome (GOLD analysis project Ga0172371, IMG submission 114543) | Freshwater microbial communities from Kabuno Bay, South-Kivu, Congo - kab_022012_12m | ecosystem: Environmental > Aquatic > Freshwater > Lake | place: Democratic Republic of the Congo: South-Kivu... | reverse complement strand
ACAGCAATAGGTTATCAGTCGGGTTATACACAGACTACTGCTGCTAATAATGTTTTTTTAGGGGCTTATAGTGGTAAATATGAAACGGGAAGCAATAAATTAATAATAGATGGATTAGACAGAAGCACAGAAGCCACAAGTAGAACAAGTGCTTTGATTTATGGGGTAAGCAATGCAACTGCATCATCACAAATATTATCTTTAGGTGGTGGAGGTAAAGTAGGGATAGGAACGACAACTCCAAGTGAAAAATTAGAAGTTAGTGGAGGAAATATTAAAGTTGATGCAAGCTCGAGAAAAATTGGTTATTGGCAAAGTGATACATTCCACGATGGATATATAATTCCTTATGATAATCTTGGTTTTCTAAATTTAGTTAGCACTTTTTCAACTGGAGGAATAATTTTTAAAACTAACTCTACAGAAAAGATGAGAATTACAAGTGGAGGAAAAGTCGGAATAGGAACAACTGCACCATCAAATCAATTAACTCAACAGACAACCACTACATTAGAAACAGCTCCTTTAGGTAGTGAATTATTATCATCATCTGGTTGGACTTCAACAGGTTGGACAGGAGATTGGACAACAGGTTATACACATACTGTTGGCAATACAACAGCTTTAACAAATACACTTGCAGCAGTAACTAATAACCTCTATCAAATTACTTATACCGTTGCAGGGAGAACAGCTGGTTCATTTACTATTACGTTTGGAGGAGTAACATCATTAGCAGTTTCAGCAACAGGAACTTGGGGACCGAAAGCTACTTCAACAGGAACACTATCAATAACGCCAACGAGTACATTTGATGGGACAATAATTATTTCAATTAAGCAGATTACAGGAACTTATGCAGCTACCTATGCTATTCAAGACAATACAGGAACAACTAATTATGAAATAAGAAATAGTTTATATACTTATTATAATACGTTTGTAGGGAAAGATGTAGGTAGTTATAATACGACAGGGAATACAAATACAGCTATTGGTTTTCAATCACTTTATTATAATACGACAGGATATACAAATACAGCTATTGGTTTTCAATCACTTTATTATAATACGACAGGATATTATAATAATGCTTTTGGAAGAAGAGCTTTGTATTATAATACATCAGGTTATTATAATAATGCTTTTGGTATTAATTCTTTATTTAGTAATACATCAGGTTATTATAATAATGCTTTTGGTATTAATTCTTTATTTAGTAATACGACAGGATATTCTAATATAGCTTTTGGTATTAATTCATTATACAATAATACGATAGGAAATTCTAATAATTCTTTTGGGTATCAATCTTTATATAGTAATACAACAGGAAATTCTAATAATGCTTTTGGTACTAATTCTTTATTAAGTAATACGACAGGATATTCTAATAATGCTTTTGGTATTAATTCATTATACAATAATACGACAGGATATTCTAATAATGCTTTTGGTATTAATTCATTATATAATAATACAACAGGATATTATAATAATGCTTTTGGATATCAATCTTTATTTAGTAATACGACAGGGAATTATAATACCGCTTTTGGTTATAACTCAGGATACGTACAAACAACCGTTTCAAATAATGTTTTTTATGGGGCATATTCAGGAAGGTATGAAACTGCAGGGAATAAACTTATAATAGATGGATTAGACAGAAGCACAGAAGCAGCAAGTAGGACAAATGCTTTGATTTATGGAGTGATGGATACTACTTCTGCAAATCAGATATTAAGTTTAGGCGGTGGCGGTAAGGTAGGGATAGGAACGACAACACCAGTACAAACATTAGAAACACTTGGTACTATTTCAGCAGTAACAGCAGCTGGTTATGGAAATTCTAATTATAGTTTTAGTTCATATTGGGGAAATTCAGCAGCTATAACAGGTGGATTAGTAATGCGTAATGGAGGTGCTAATAATGGGGCTGGAATTAAATTAACTCAAACAGTTAGTTCTGATTTTAAAAATAGTATTGTTTCTATTATAAACTCCACATTAAATGCAGCAGATTTATATTTTACAACAACAACAATAGCTGGTTCTGAAACTGAAAAGATGAGAATTACAAGTGAAGGTAATGTCGGTATATCAACGATAGCACCAACAGCAAGACTTCATCTACCCGCAGGAACAGCCACAGCTAATACTGCACCATTGAAATTTACAGCAGGAACTTCTATGACTACAGCAGAAGCAGGAGCAATGGAATATGATGGAACTTCATTTTATGTTACACGTACAGGAACACAAAGAGAAACCATAGGAACGGTTGTAACAAAGACAACAACTGGAGATGGAACAGGAGCAGAAGGATTATTTCAAATCAATACTTTTGATAATACTTTTAAAGTATATGCTGAAGGAGTTTGGCGTTTATTATCTTCATGGTAAAATAAAATAATTAATAATAATTAAAATTAAAATAAAATGGTACTATTAAAGAAACATGGGGAAAAAGAAGATGCTTTTCAATTAGTATTAAACCCAAGTCAATTATGGAAAGTAATAACTATAATTATTGGTTTTATTGGTTTTATTATTCAGATGGAGTATGTAATTATAACTTATTCTATACGAATAGATAATAATGAGAAAGAGATTAAAGAAGAAAAGTTAAATAATGCTGCAGACCATAATTGTTTTAAAAATGCTTTAATTTCTCATGGAATAAATCCTTATAATTATCAAATGGGGAAAAGAAATCAATAAATATAAAAACTATGATAAATACACATTTACATTCATTTAAGATAGAAGATGTTCCAAATAATATATTTGGATTTATGACTAAAGTTTTAAAGACGAAAGTAGGATATTTTCTTTTTTCAAGGTTATTATCTGAATTAAATCCTTTCTCTACAAAAGATAAATTTGATAGATTGGTTAAAGTTATTAAAATATCAAAGTTAGGTTCTCAAAAAAGTATCATAGAAGAAAATTCTAAATGGTATCCTGATAATACAAATTTTGTTATTTTATCAATGGATATGGCTTTTATGGGAGCAGGAAAAGTAGAACGCGAATATTATTATCAGTTAAATGAATTGTATGAATTAACAATATCTAACAAAAAGATAATACCTTTTATTCATATTGATCCTAGAAGAAATGAATATAATGAATTGTTTAAATTATTTATTATTTCTAAAGGGTTTAAAGGAGTAAAACTATATCCTCCATTAGGAATATATCCTTTTGATGAGAGATTAGATACTATATATCAATATTGTCAATCAGGCAATTTACCTATTATAACACATGGTAGTCCGTTAAATCCTGTACATTTTAAAGGTTCTCATAAAGAACTTGTAGAATTATTAAAAGGAGGTATTCTTCCTATTGATTGGACAAAAAAAGATTCTGAATTATGTGCATATTTTACCCATCCTTTAAATTATAAAAAGATTTTAGAAAAATACCCAACATTAAGAATATGTATAGCACATTATGGTTCCATGGGAGAATGGGAAAGAGATTTGAATAATCCCGGAGATAAAAATAACTGGAAGAATATAATTACTAAAATGCTTATAGAATATCCTAACTTCTATACTGATATATCTTATACAATGTCAAATAAAGAACTATGGCCAGCGTTTAAATTACTTATGATAACTTATCCTCAAATAAGAAATAAGGTACTTTTTGGAGATGATTATTATATGAGTGAAGCAGAATGTAATACCAAACAATGGTCAATGGAATTTAGAGTATATTTAGGAGAAGAACTATGGGATTATCTTACGAATAAAAATCCAAATTCATTTTTAAGAAATAAATAATATGGCAACAAAACCTGTTAAAAATAGTAAAACTGTAATAACAAGTGGTTATGGACAAAGACAAAATCCATTCACAAGACAGTTAGAATTTCATCCTGGTATAGATATAGCAGTTATTGGGAATCCTAATTGTATTCCTATTTACTGTACTAAGAAAGGTAAAATAGCACATATTAATTATAATCCTTTAACCGGTGGAGGTTTTGGAAAAGTTGTTTATGTTAAGATGGAAGATAATTGGTATGCAATATATCCACATCTTGCTTTTGTTTGTGATGATTTTAAATTAGGAGATTTAATAGACGAAGGATCGTTTATAGGTATTATGGGAAGTACAGGTAAAAGTACAGGACAACATTTGCATTATGAAGAAAGAAAAGGATTAACAGCCGGTAATTCAAGAATACCACAAGATATTATTGATTTGTATAAATGAAAAAACCATATTTAGTATCAATAATATTGGTTTGTATAATTATAATATTAATATATTTAGTAATAAAAAGTTTATAATATGTTTTTATATATAGATAAAGATTCAGAAGAAGTAAAAATAAGACCAGAGGCAATGGCACTTTTATCAGTAAAAGAACTTTATGCTTCAGATAAAAGACCAGGAGAAATAGAAAAACCATTCTTTAAAAGATGTCTTAAATATATTTATCATACTTATTATAATGAACATCCTGTATTAAAGAATACATTACCGAATGAAAGAAAAACAAGAGTAGCAGAAATGTATTTTAGTGATGATGCAAGAATTGATATAAATGGATTTGAAAAGAATAAAAAAGTATTAGCGGTTATCAATGATTATTTAATTTCACAAGATACAGTATCATCTAAATCATATCGAACAATATTAAAAAAAATAGAAGAAGTCATAGAACATATAGGGACTATACCTTTGAAGAAATATCAACAAATAAAAGATCAAAGAGTAACTTGCATGGTGGCAGCAGGAGAAAATGATACTTTGATAGAAAAAGAATTTTTTATTACTACTGAAATAGAAATAGATAATATTAAAGAATACACAGAATCATTAAAGACGTGGGATCAGTTACTTGATTTTGAAGAAAAAATTAAAATTAAACTTCAACATGAAAAACAAGATATTGAAATATCAAATAAGACCATGTTAGAATTAGATTCATTTAATACGACAATTATATAATGATATTTAAAGATACTCATAGATTTAGTCTAGTAGCATTAGGTAAGGATTTACCATGGAAATATGATCTATTTCATATTAATCCTACTATGATACCTAAAAATAAAGATTTAAGAAAAGAATTTATAAAAAAAAATAATATAAAGATTGATAGAGATTGGTGGAGAAAACAATATGATAGATGTATTAATGGATATACAGTTGAAAATGCTATAGATAAAGGTGGTAGTTCATATGTAGATGGAGAAGATTGTTTTTGGTATGAAGATAATTGTAGTGTTCCAATATATGATACTATATTTAAGAATCGCGCAGTACATATTTCAGGTAGAATGTATTTCTATCTTAACTTCTGGCCTATATATGGTTTATTACCAGGACAAGAAATAAAAGGATTAATGAAACCCAAGTTTCTTGATATGGATTATTTCTTTTTTCAAAGAATAGAAATGATGTTTAAACAAAAGAAAGATGGACAGGATTTAAAAGCAAGACAACAAGGATATTCAGAAAAGGTAGCAGGTGGGCAATTAGCATGGAATTATACATTTATTCCTAATAGTGTAAATATAGTAGTAGGAGGAGAACAATCTGATGCTGATCATACTATGGAAAATTGTGAGAGAGGATTAGATTATCTTATAAATACTCAATTCTATCTTCATAGACCTCCTGGTGGAAATAGTAGTTCATATCTTCAATCTGAAAATACATTATCAGAAATTAGATCTATGACTGCAAAAGATAAACCTCAATCAGTAAGTAGATATTCACCATTTTGGGTAGTACATGAAGAAGTAGGAAAAGGAAAGGCTGGTTGGTCATTAGCAGTATCAGATTTTATTAAACCATCTCAATCAGCAGAAGGTATAAAAACAGGTTATCAATTCTATTTAGGAACTGGTGGTGACATGTTAGCAGGAGCACTTGATTTAGAAGAAAGACATTATAATCCTGATAAACATAATATTCTATCATTTCCGGAAATATTTTCAGAAATTAAACAGTCTGAATTAAGAGTAGGACATTTTACTCCCAAATGGTTATTTGTTAAAATTGATAAAGATGGTAATTCATTAAAACAAGAATCTATTGAATGGATTAATAAAGAAATTGAAGCACAGAATGATGCAAAAAAGAGATATAGATTAATAACACAATATGCAATATTTGATCATAATGTATTTATGATTGAAACAGGAGGTTATTTTGGAAAAGAAGCAGCACTTCTACTTAATGCACGTAAAAATTATATGCGTTCACATCCACATGAAAATATTATTCAGATTGGTAGATTGGAATGGAAAGATAAAAATAATAAATCTAAAGGAGTAAAATGGGTTCCTGATCAGTATGGATGGTTAAAGATTATAGAACATCCATGCATGAATACAGAAAAAGGAGAACAAGGCATTCAAGAATTATTATATGCTAATTTATATGAAGGAGCTTGTGATTCATATGATCAAGATGAAGCTCATACATCAGATTCAAAAGGTTGTCAGGCAATACGTAAAGGATTTGTTCCACATCATGCAATTTATAATACATTCGTAGCATTAATACTTGAGAGACCAACTGTAGCAGAAGGAGGTGCTGAATTATTTTATGAACATACAGCTATGACATGTATATATTATGGTTGTCAAAATAATATTGAGTATTCAAATTTACGTATTTTTGATTGGTATAAAAATAATGGTTTAACACATTTATTAAAACAAAGACCAAAATTAGCATTTGCAGGTAAGATAAAAGAAAGCAATGTATCTAATCCTTATGGTACAGATAAAAGTTTAAAACCTCATATTTTAGCGATACAACGAGATAGGATGACAGAGGATTATATTAATCGACAATATTTTCCTGAAATTATTGATGCATGGATAAAGTATAAATATGATCCTTCCGGAAAGAAATATAATTGTGATATAACTATTGCAACATCACTATGTGAAGTATCGGCAAAGGAAGGAGAACATTATATAGTAATAAAGAAAGACGAAATAAATAGTAAAAGACAAAAGAGTTTGGTATATGTAAAAGGACTAAATGGTCATATGATACCTCAATTTATATAAATTTAATAAATGATATCCAATGGAAAACATCATTCAAGAACCTGAATTATTAGTAGAAGAATTTAAAAAAACAAATAAATGGAAAGAGGATCATTTAAAATATTATGGTCAAATTACTGACAATAGTAATAATAAAACACAGGATACTATATGTTGGCAGTATTATAATAATAAAACATCAGTAGCAAAATTTGAATATTTAACTACAATGGGTAATTTCCATTTACCATCAGAAATAAGACATATACCATTACAGAGGACTAATTGTGATATATTAACATCACAAAAATTATATAGACCATTTGTATATGATTGTATAGTAGCAGATAGAGCTTCAATGGAAGAGAAATATCAATTCAAGATACAGGAAATGTCTAATATTATTATGCAAGCTACTATGCGAAAACATAATATTGAACTTGCAAATATAGAACAAATAGATATGCAATTTGGAAAACTTACTGAAGTACTTCAACAACAACCTCAACAAGTACAACAAGGAATGTCTCCGGAACAACAACAACAAGTACAAATTTTAAATAAACAATTAGTACAACAACAAGAATCTTTAAGAAATGCTTTACCTCAATTAAAATCTCAATTTGATTCAATGAAAGATATTCTTAATGAACAGATTGGATTTACAGAAAGAGAATTGAATCAATTAAAAGAATTTAATCAAAATACTAAAAAAGATATAAAAGAAGATATTGCAATGCATATTGCTAAGGATTTACGTAAAAGTTTAAAAATACAAATAGAATCTAATAAATCATTTTTATCAGAAGTTGTAGTAGGAAGAACAGCATTTTATGTAAATCTTGAAGAAGGAGCAAAGAAACCTATATTTAAAGCATTAAATGTAATGAAAGTAACATATCCTTCTATTGATGGAATAGAATGGATACAGGATGGTCCATGGGTAGGAATAGAAGATGGATTGTCATATCAACAGATAGTAACATATTATGGAGAAGAATTTATTAAAAAATATGGGACAAGTGAATTACAAAAATTAGCAGAATCTGGAAATATAAATTCTAAAAATGAAATGTATGCTGTAAGTGGAGGAGGAGCTATATTTGTTGATGAATTATATTCAGGTTCAAGTATGAAGAATAGTGCTATTCCAAGACAGAGAATATGGTTTAAGGTACCAAGAAAGATATATGTAAAATACTCTCCTAATCCTTATGTACAAGGAGAATATTTTAGAAAGTTCTTAGATGGTAATAAGATGGTTATTAATGAAGATGATTATACTTATACCAATAAAGATGGAGGATATTATATAAATAAAAAAAACAACTCAGAAGTATTACCAAAAGAATCAGTAGATACTTATAAAAAGACAAAAGGAGAACAAATGCGTATTTATTATACCAATGATATTTATCAAGGTGTAATAATTAATAGAGAATATGTTGTAGGAATACAAAAGAAATATTATATTTTAAGAAATCCTGATAGACATTCAGATATACAATTACCGGTTTATGGAAGAACTCATGCAGCAATAAATGATCAACCATATTCTATTATTAAAGATACTATTAATCTTCAGGATATGTATGATCTCATAAATTATTATAGAGATCTTATGTTAGCTTTATCTGGTCCTAAAACTATACTTTATGATAAAGCATTTAAACCAACAACAATGACAGATCCCGAATGGGAATATCAAAGGAAAATAGGTATGTTACATATTCAAACAACTGATAATCTTGGTAATCCCATTAGAAGTGCATTTAATCAATGGAATGCATTTGATTTAACAGTTTCTAGTTCTATACAATATTTTGATCAAATACTTAAAAGTACAGAAGAAACCATGGGTAATGTTATAGGAGTTCCATATACACGAAAAGGACAAGTAGTACAATCTGATCAAGTAGGTACTTATGAGATGAGTTTAAAGCAAGCTGCTTTAATTACGGAACTACGTTTTTTTAAACATGATGAAATAGAATCAAAAGCTTTTGAAGCATGTATAAATTATGCATTAAAATATACTATTAAAGAGGGAGATTTTATAAATACTATAGGAAAAGAATTATCTTCTAATATTTATAAAATACCTAAAGGAACATTTGATGATGTACGGATAGAAGTTATTATTGCAAATAATGGAGAACAACAATCTTTAATGGATGAATTGAAACAACTTGCAATGATAGGTTTAAAGTCAGGGACAATATCTTATGATGGTATAGTACATACAATAGTAAATTCTGATAATCTTATAGAATTTAAAAAGAATGTTGAATATTATACAGATGAAACAAAGAAATTACAACAACAAATGGCAGGTGCAGGAGAACAACAAAAAGCACAATTAATTGAAAAAGCTGAAAAGATGCGTCAAGAATATGAAAGTTTTTGGAAACAAAAAGAATACGAAAGTAAACAACTAGCACAACAGATAGAATCCGAGAATAATAAAGTTAATCAACAGATTATGATTGAACGTAATGCTATAGAAAGAGATAAATTAGAAAAAGAAAGTGCATTAAAAATGTTTGAACTTACATCAAGAGATACTTCTGAAAAAGGATTATTGGATGAAAATATAGAAGCAAGAAAAGTTCAGAATGAGTTTGAAGCAATAAAATTAAAATTAGAAACATTAATTAATACTATGGGATTAAAAAATGAAGAAACTCAAATGCAGTTAAATCATATTCATAATATGAAAAAAGTAGATGTAGACATTAAAAAAGAAAAAAAACGAACAATGGAACAAATAGGACGATAAAAAAAATGAAAATAAATCAATGAATTTTAAAAATAACTATTATATTTGTAAATTAAAAATTAGAAAACATGCCAGAAGAACTAGAAAAGAACTTAGAAAAACCTTTTGATTCACAAGCTTTTATCAAAGGCGAACCAGCAGGTATAGTATCTGCAGAACCTACTAACGAAGAAACACCACCTCCTCCAGAGAATGATCCATCTCCTCAAAACGAGATAGATGAATATTGGCAAGAACATATAGAACGTATGGGAGATGATTATGAAGTACCTAGTATTATTAAAACAGGAAAGAATGATAAAGGAGAAAAACTTACCCGTAAGGAAAAGTTTGATTTAATAAGAGAAGAAATTTATAAAAATACTGATATAGGAGATGATGATTTTATTATTGATTATAAAAAGAAGAAAACAGAACAAGGAGATAAATTTTCTCAAGAAGAATACTTAAAAAGTAAAATTATACAACAAGATATATCTAAAATGTCGGATGAAGATTTTCTTTTTGCGATTAACAAACAAAAATATGGGAAAACAGATAATAATCCAGAAGGATTTGATGATGATGAAATAAGAGAAGATATACAGAAGATGTCTAAATTTCAAATGCGTGAACTAAGACAAAATATAGTAAAAACATATAATGATTTACAGGAAGAACAAAAATCTAAAAATAAAGCAAAGCTTGATGAAGATTTTGAAAAGAATGTAAAGATTGTAGATAATAATAATTCGAAATTAATTACAAATTATTTAAAGAATATTGAAGGAAAATCAAATATTGATGGGATAGAATTCAGCGAAGCTGATCTTGCACAATATAAAAAAGATATTCCTAATATGTTTAAAGTAAATGTAATTAAAGAAAATGATGGAAAAAAGGTAGCTAAAATTGAAGCACAAGAGTTATTAAATGATATTTTTTCAGATGAGGATAAGTCAATGACATTCCTTCCTCTTTTGTGGATGATCAAAAATAACAAATTGCGAGGTTATACTTCTTCTATTAAAGAAAAGACAAAGAAACAGATTATAGATAAATTGGACCCCAATCTTGGAGAACCTTCAGGAGGTAATGTAGGTGGTTCATCTGAATTTAATCCTAAACAATTTATTCAGAGTACTTAATATTAAACTATAAAAAATTATAAAAATGAGAATGACTTTAGGTCCAAGAGAGACCATTGCACAAGAATCAATTACAGGACGATTACTTATTGATTTAGGTATTAATGATCCTGATTATTTACCAACCATTATGGGAGAAGTAGCTACACAAGAAGCACCGGTATTATCATTATTGGATATGAAAGGACTTAAAACAAAAGGACTTAATTATACAACAAATGCTAATTTTGATAATGGTAGATTTACTACAGTTTCAAGTTCGCATGTTCAATATCGTATTGCACAAAATGATTATCGAAAAGAACATTTTCGCGCGAATGTAAATGGATTAACATTTATATCTGATGCTAATCCTACAAAACCTGGTTTACAGGGACAACCATTTTATATTTTCTTAGATTCGAATGTCATTGGTGGTAAGGATATTATTCTTTTAGCTGATGGAAAAACTCAATTATGGGTTGATAACGAAAGAGGTGGAGAAGAAAAAGCAGGTGGTGTATTTATGTTCAAAGTAAAGATTATAGGTGCAGAAGATGATATATATGTTGATCCTAATATTATGCAGGATGGTTTTGAATGTCAACTTGTAGGAGCATTACATGAACAAGATTTCTCAGAATTTGGAAATGAAAGATATTCAATGGGAACATTTGGTGATGCTTATTTATCATTATTCCGTTTAAAATATTCATGGTCTGGTACAGCAGCAGCTATGGACAAAAATCGTAAGATTGATGGTCGTAAAGTAGTAGTAGGAAATGACAAAAATAACTGGTCATTTTTACGTTATGCTGACGAAGAAATGTTAAAATGGGCAGCAAGATTTTCAAATTGGCAATTACTTGAAGGTAAATCTACTGTTAATCGCGATACTAAAAAAATCAAATTAACTGATGAAAGAAATAAAGAAATTCTTGCCGGAGATGGTATTATGAATTGTGGAGATGGACCTATTGAATATCCACAAGGTTCCGGTTGGACTAAAAAATGGTTAGAAACCTTTATGACTGATATTAACTCATATGTTAATTATGATGAAACAGGAGAAAAATCAGTAGCTGTTCTTTTACCTTCAAGATCTTATGTAGAATTTAATATCCTTATGGGTTCATTAGGTGTAACAAAAGATGTAAATATTGTAGGAGAAGGTGGACAGAAGATTCAAAATAATACCTATTTGGGATATAATCTTGCAGGTGTTACCTTATATGTACACGAATATAAATCATTAACAGCAAGACCCGGATTACCATTAAATGATGGTACAAAGTCTAATGATTATGATGGACTTGTTATACCAATGGGAAAAACAGCATCTGGAGATCCAGGTATTCAACTTATTCAATTAAGACCAATGGTACGTGGTAAACTTGCAGGACTTGATCAGGGTGGTAATATCTGTAGTTCAGTTGATGGTTCATCAGAACATTTACTTGTTCAAAATGGTGTAGTATCACAGAACAAGGTATTTAAAATTTATCGTCCTTATATGAATTCATTATTGTAATAATAATTTTAAAAAATAAATTAAGATGTCAGAAAATAGTTTAGAAAATAGAAAAGTAAGAGTAATTTGTGGAACTAAGAATGGTAAAAATCCTAACAGAGAATTTCCATATATTATTCCTATTACAAAAACCAAGTCTGGTTATTTGACAGGGCAAAATTTGCCTACTGAAAAAATGTTAAATCCTGCTTTATTAAATGAAACAGAAAGAAAATCTATTCCATATGTGATTGACCCTACAGATCATCTTAGGGTTAATCATTCGGAATGGTTAAGGCTTGACAATCCGGTAGATAAAGCAAGGTATGAATTATTATTATTAAGTAAGAAATGGGCTAAAAGCAAAAAGGAATATAATGATAATAAGTCTATATATGATGGTTATTTAGAGGATAGAACTATTGAATCAAAAACAAACAATGATTTGAGAGATCAACAATTTGAAGTTGAAAGTTTATTAAGAAAATCAACAGTTGAAGATCAGAAAAGAATTGCTTTGAAATTGAATTCAATGATACCTATATTTAATGCAAATGTGAATAATCTAACTATAGATGAACTTAAAAACATATTACTTGATGCATGTAGAGATTTTCCTGATAAAGTAAAAGAATGTTTTAGTCAATATAATTCAAAAGTAGAATTTGAGTTCTTTATATTAGAATTGGTTCAACACGGAATACTTAAAAAGAATCCTGATGGTTCCTATTTTGATGGTAAAGATTATATTGGAAGTAATATGACAAATATTGAATTATGGGTTGATAAGAATGAAAATTCATATCGTAAGAATAAATGGGCAGGATTATTACAAGAAAGGAAAGGTAATATAGGAGCAGTAGTTGTCGATCCTAAAGAAAAAGAAGAGGCAATGGTTACTGCATGTCAAAAAGCTTTGTATGAAAAAAATATTATAGAGGCCGAAGAAGCTATTAATATTTTGCAAAAGTATTTTGATAACAATCCTAAATTATCTGAATTTAGAAACAATCTTGAACTATTAAAAAGTCCTAAAGTTACAGAATCAGGAATCGAGGAACTAACGAAATTTTCAGAAGATCTTGCAAAGAAAACTATTGAACAGTTACGTACAACCATAAAACATCATAATAGTCCTTATAAAGAGGAAGATTGTGTTGATATATGGGGGAATAAGGATTCATTAATAAAGTATATGTGTAAAATCAAATTTCAAAAATAAGTAATTATGCTTGACACCTTTTCAGATTTACATAAAGCATTTCTAAGAGGTATAAAGAAAGAAAATACAGGGACAGTAACTCCTACTTTCTTTATGTCTTTATGGAATGAATGGGCACAACCACAATGGATTGCTGATTGTGTAAGTATGAAAGAAGGTATTGAGGTTACAGAGAAAAAGATTAATGATTTACAACCATTACGTAAACATTATACTATTCTATCTTCAGGAACAAATTTATTTTATTTACCTGATGGTATTATACAAGGAACTAATAATATAACAAATGTATTTGAAGTTGCTCCAAAACATATGAGAACATTAAATGTTGCATTCAAATTAGATTATGATAATTGTCTGAATCAGGAATGTAATTTAACAGGAGTAAGTGATTGGATAGATGCAAAGATTATGCGTTCTGATAGAAAAACATATTCAAAAAAATCTGCATTTAGAAAACCATCAGATCATAATTTATATTATGATAAGATAGATTATAGAATAAGAGTAATAAATAGTTTACAAAATTATTCTCCTGCAGTAGAAATGAATATTGAATATTTAATGTTTCCTAATGAGATAAATAGTGATCCATTATTACCAACAAGTATATTACCTGATTATGCAAAACAGGAAATAGTACAAAGATGTGTAAAGTTATATTTAGAAGAAGTTAAAGACCCGAGATTAGTATCGTTTATACAGGCAGCACAACAACAACCTATAACGAATTTATAAACAATTTAATAATTAAATAAAATGCAAAATTTAAGACAACCCGTAACAAAAATATTGTTACAATCAATTGATGCCTATAAGGTAGGAATGTTTACCGATACTATTTCAGGCAGAAAAGTGTTATCATTTAAAGAATATGGAGTTAATATTCCGGGTGATGTTAGAACAGCAGGAACAGGTGTTCCATTAGCAAGTGGTACATTAGCAACAGGATTAGTTGGGAGTAAATCATGTACAGATCCTGGTGAATTAGCTTTTAAATGGGTAGAATTTTCACCTCCATGTACTTGTGGTACTTGTGGATGGGAATGGGGAATATCTATTCATTCATATATTAAAAATGCTAAGGATAATGATTGGGGTCCAGAAGGACAGACAAGAAGTTATTCAGGTATTACAGAAGCTGTATCTTGTTCAGGAATTCCATCTATGATAGACGATGCTTATGTACTTGCTGCAGAAGATGATATTATTACTCAAATAACTAATGATACAGGATTTAATGGTAATAATACCGATCCTTCCACTTCAAGAAGTATGTCTCCTGTAGAAGCAAGGCGTGTATATGTATGTTCAGATGTATTAGCAGGAAGTGCAGGTATTGATATTACAATTGATGGTGTAACAACTCCTATAGCAACTCCTGCTGGTGTAGCTATTGACATGGTAGAAGATATCAATGGAACAATTGCAGTTCATGATGAAATAGTTGCTTTTGGTATTCAGAATACTGATGGTACACGTTATACGTTTGCTATTATGTCAAGAACACCTGGTAGATTATTTACAGTAGCAGCAAATGGAGCTGGATCAGCAACCATTGATCATCGTTATGTAGCTTTAAATTCCAAATCAGTAGATGTACATTTTGATGTTATTTACAGTAATGATATGGGAGCAACAACAACAAAGCATACTATTCAATATTTAACAGGTAATACTGCTATAGGTACAACAACCACTACTGCAACTATTAATGGTGTTCCAACTGCTTCTGCTGCAGCTAATGATGCAGTAGGTCTTGTATCAGCTTATGCAATTGCTATTCAGGCAACATTAGCAGCTGTACCTTTATTACTTGCTGACACTGCTGCTTCATGGGATAGTGTATCAGGTTATACAATGGTTTATGGTAATACTGATGTAAGTAAAGTTTCTTTAACATTTAGTGCAACATCAACAACAAGTATTGCAGATTCATGGAGTGGAAATGGGTCATGGCCTATCTTAACAGGAAAAGATGTATTTCGTGTTTTTGCTAATAAGAATGATGCAGGAAATCTTTATATGTATCAATATCTTGATCAGGTTAATCCAGAAGATGAATATTGTATGTATGATTTAAAATTCAATCGTGATATTTATGCTATTCATGGTTCGTCACATATAGATCATTATTTAGAACATGTACAAATATATATTAAATCTTCATTATTAACAACAGATGTATGGGATGCAAATATCTTTACACCTGCAGGATTACTTGGAATGGTAAACTACAATATTGAAAAGAATTTCAATTCTGCGGTAACAACTGCTTGGACGCCTGATACTAATTTTGATGAATTATTAACTATTTGGGCAGGAGTAGCACCTACTTCATGGTAATAATAAATAAATGTATGGGTAGGGTTTTAAATCCTATCCATACTTATTTTATTAAAGAAATAATACTATGGCTATACTAAGAGAAATAATTGATGATGTAATTGAAAAATATACTCAATATAAACCTTCAGATGATCTTGAAGTGCCAGAAGCATTTATTATAAAAAAGATTAATGATGTACGTGCTACATTAATATCTCAATTAGCAAAACAAGGAAGACTAGATGAAAGTTTCTATCAAAGAATATGTTGTTTAGATATCGTATGTGAAGAACAAGGATGCATAATAAATGGAGAATTTTATGGTACAGAGAATATTATTTATAGTGTAGTATTGCCAGAACTAATAACAGATATTGGTATAAATGAGCCAATAAGATTTTTAGGTTCGAATGATTGGAAATCATTTAATATTATAGGATTAGATAATTGGAGAACGATCGAAAATCATCCATTATTACAAAATAGTCCATCAGCAACACGATTAGGGAATAAAGTATATATAAAGAATTTAATTACTCCAGGAATGAGAAAAATATGTGCAGTATTATTGATTATGAATCCTGTAGATGTATGTGATTACAATGAATTAATTGATAATTATCCTGTACCAGATCCATATAAACTATCATTATTGGTAGTAAAAGATTTAATGAGCGTAGGAAACAAACCTGATACACAACAAGATGCTTCAGATACACCCATTGATTCTAGAACATTACAACAAAATCAACAAAATATACAAAAAACTTAAATTAGTAATTTTAAATTATTTACAAATGAAAATAATATATGGAAGTGCTTGTAAAAAACGTGGTTGTTCTGCCGGTAATAATCTCGCTCATGACTGCGACATTAAGTATGTTTCTGGAAGAAACAATGCAAGAAGGAATGATACTAAGGAGGTATCGGTTATTTCTTCTTTGGTTATGGATTCACAGTTGGAGGAAAAGGGATCGCTGGATAAGAAAATTGCTTAAACCATTTGGGTTATGTATTTATTGTTATTCTACATGGATAGCTATATTAACATATACTACGATAATGGGATTAAGATTAGAAGTGATCAGTATGTTAGGATTTAATTATATAATTTTAAAAATATTAGTTACATTAGATGCAAGATATAACAAATAGTGAAATATCTCTTAGTAGTATAATAACTATTATTGATAGAGTTATGGTACTTGGAAGTGATAATATCTATAGATGGTTTTATCCTTTTCAGCAATTTATATTTTGTGACACAAGAATAGAACGAAGGCGTTGTGGTATATGTAATGAAGATAATAATCCAATGCAAATATCAAAAGGTTTATCATATAAATTATGTTTAAATAGTATAGAATATTGGGTCCCTGATTATGCAGCAATTATAGAAGGAAAGTTAAGACAAGAATGGGAACAAAATTTTGATAAGAGGATGGAAAGAGAAGTCTTAAATTCATTTACTATTTTAACAATACCTGGGACATTGGAATATAATGGTATTGAAATAGAAAAGGAAATAGGAATAATAGAACCAAGATTAGTAGATGATACAAGAACCAGTAATGGATCGCTGGGGAAATGAATATTATAGATATGTCATAACCTTAAAAGATTTACTAGAAGATGAAGGAATAAATCCCAAAAATTCAAGTGATACCCATCATGATAAATGGAGAGGATGGAAATTTTATTTACAAAGAATAAAAGGGAAACCTAAGAATATTGCAACAACAATTACAAAGAAGTTCATTGAGATATTGATTGACAATTTAATAGATAATAATGCAATTTATATGTTACCTAATGGGATAGGATGTATAGCGATTGCACAAAGACCTATTGAAAGTAAATATTATGTGTACGAAATAAAATATAAACAGGCAAGGCCGGTATGTTATATATTATTAAGTCCTAAAGGTTGGAAAAAGAAACGAAATGCATTAAAGATCATTTTATCTAAAAATAATTGGCAACGAGTAGAAGATAATATAAAAAAAGGATTTATATATATGACTTATGAAAGGTTATTACAAGAAGTAGGTTATGATGTAAGAACAAAAAAAGATAAAAATGATATACAATCAAAAATATTTCGATCATCTGTATATAAAAAACCGTCTTGCGAGACAGTTTAAGCAGAAACAATTTAATGATGATGATGTACTTGTATGGTGTCAAGAAGTTGAATTAGAAGTACTAGCAGATGTAGAAAACATGGTAACTTATGATAGGGTAGATATTGTGTTGTGCAATGGAATATTAACACTACCATGTAATGTATATCGTCTTTTAGATGTATACGATTCATCAGAAAATAGAATATTATATCAGAGCAATGGAAAGAATCTTTATGGCCTTATGGACATGAATGGAAATACTATTACTGATGATACCACAATATATATTAATTATAAAGGAAATGCTATTGATTTGGAAACCGGTATACCTTTATGTTTAAGATCTCATGAATTTGTATGTGAAAATTACTGTAAAATAAAGGCATTTGAAGAAGATATTTTATTGCAAAAAATATCTGCTTCTATGTATCAGTATTGGACTACACAGTTGGGCGGTATGATAACCGCAACCAAACAAAATTATATGCATAAAGATAGAGCACAGGTAAATGATATAGCAATTATTCATGGTAATATGATTTCAAGAATAGGACACTTACCTTTAGCTCATACAATGTTTATCCAACAAGATAGTAATGATATAATATAAAATTATGACATACAATAATACATGGTTTAATTTTAGTAAGATTCAAGGAGCAGGTGGTTCTTTAGCACCAAAGAAATACAAAACAACTTCTGTATCTTCTATTGACACCAAAACATTACCTGTTATTCCGGAATATACTCCTATAATAGAACAGAAGATGAGTACTCCTTTGAAAAATCTATCTTCAGAACAAGGTACTACTGATAGTAACAGATATGCATTGCATAATACAGATGTTATACCAAAATATATTACTAATAATCCTGATTTACAAAAAGAGATTGAATTGAATAAACAGAGACAACAATATAATTGGACTCAACAACAGATTACTAATAAGAGTAAGATACCACAGGGAGGTATGATCAGTCAAGATTATACACCTGAGATGATAGCCAGTACGTTTATATTACCCGGACTATTAAAACCTACACAGAATATATTTGGTAAGTTGTTAGGAGAAGAAGTGGGTAATGTAGTAGGTACGGGAGTGGATATGGTAAATCCTCTAAGTGGAATGAAAAATACAAAAAATACTCTTATACCGCATTATAAAAATCCGAATAATGATTTTAAGTGGGTAATAGGTAATGAAACAACAAGACCATATAATAAAATAAGTGGAAATTCTGTTCAGGATGAATATATTGCAAATTTAAAAAGGTATTATGATAGTCCAGAATTTAAGAGAATAATGAACGAACATAATCCTGATGTTGATATTGAAATGTATAAACAAAAAACATTAGAAAATCTTGAACATCCAATAGTATATAACGAAGACCTCGCAAAAAATTTTGATGCATCAGGAGTTTATTATCCAAAACAAAGTTTTGATGGGGCTATAATGCCAGGTGCAAATCCTTCATTAAAAATTAAATTAAAATATGCAAATACAGCAGATAATAAAGGTTTACGAGAAGTTGGACATTCAGGAAAATCTTATGTTCAATCCCTTTATGCAACCGAACATGAATTAGGTCATCAAAGAACTAATTCAGAAGAATTATTGCCAAATTATATTACTCAAGAAGAATTATTAAATCCTAAAAATATTAATCGATACTTAACAGCAAAAGATTTATATAATGATTTATCTAAAACATATAATTTATCAAATTATTATTCAAATCCTACAGAATTTGAAGTTAGAATAAGAGGATTAAAAGAAGATATTAAAAATGCAAATATTAATGATTATTTTATGAATAAAACAAAATCTGATCATATATATACATTAATGAATGAGAAACGAAAACCATGGTATGTACATCCAGATAGTTATGATTTAACTCACTATTGGTCTCGAGAATTTTTAGCTGAAATGGCAAATAAAATACCATCATTATATCCTATTGGATTAGGAACTATAATAGGAGCATCTCAAAATAAAAAATAATGGCAGAACAGGTAAACATATTTCATAAAGGTATATCATCAGATCTTGATTATTCAAAAAGAGATAATCAGTCATGGGATTTTCCTACTTTGAATATGAGAATATTTAATAAAGAAGGACAGGGATATATTGCTACTAATCTTGATGGTAATACTCTTATTGATGGAACACATCCTGAAGGAGAAGCATTTTTTATTAAATCTCAATATAAGATTATAGGTGCTTGTGAATATAATGGTATTGCGTATATATTTTCTTTTAATGAATCGTCTTTATTATGTGAGATAGGATGTTATCCATCGCCAAATACTTTAGATTATAGTGGTCCTCCATCAATACTTCCTGTACCTTCATTTGAAAGAGTATATAGACCATTAAATAATTATGTAAGTCCTTCTACTACTATGCCACCTTATGATGTAAATTCATTACGTACATCATTAAATACGGATTTATTCGAATGGGATAGTCAACATCAGATTAGTGTATTTGCCCGAGAAGATTATGATGGTTCAGTAAATCTTTATTTTTGTGATTATAAGAATCCAAATAGAGTAGTAAATAGTGGATTTAATCAGGATGGTTTTCTTAATCATAGATTGTATAATGAGACTGATTTTTTTACTTCAATGAATATGATACTGTCTACCGGTAATGTTCTTACTGTAGAATTAAAAGAAATCAGTTCCGGAGGAAGTTTTAAATATGGTAATATCATTTTTTATTTTCAATATCTTACACTTAACTTTGATGCAACAGCTTTTATAACAGAAAGTAATGCATGTCAAATATTTAAGAATGATTTATTACAATTACGTAATGTAGAGGGAGGAAAATGGGATGAAGATTCAGACAAACAAGTAATATTTAATATAAGTAATATTGATCCAACATATCCTTATATTCAGGTTGCTTATACTCGATATTATTCAGATTATACAGGAGTACAGTTATCTGAAACATTTCTTATAGATAAAAAGTTTTCTACTGTAGGAATAACAGAAATAACTATAACAGGACATGAATCAGTTATTCCTTTAGATCCTGCTGAGATTATAAAGAATAAATCAGTAGAGGTTACATGTAAAACACTCAATCATCTTAATAATATGAGCTGGGGAGCAAACTGGAAAGATATAGATATAGATTATGCTGTTTTAAAAGAATTTGCTCAACTTATTACACTTAAATATGATGATAGTCTTGCAATAGATGGAACAAGTTATTTTAATAATGAAGGAGGATCTATCGCATCTCCTATACCTATTAATAATAGGAAAGGACAATATAAAGATTATTTTAAAACATATTACGATGCAGGATATTTTAGAATTGAAACATATCCTTTTGCTATAACTTATGAATTAAATAGTGGTACTTTGACAGAAGCATTTCCTGTAAAAGGATATGATGAACTTACAGGAACTACAAATAATTTAGGATTATATCGTTTTCCTGCTCAATCAACATCGGTAGTATTAGATGGAACAGGACATCTTAGGATTATGGGAATAACCTTTGATATGACTACTGCTAATTTATTTCTTAGTATACCTTCAACAGCATTGACGTGGATGAAGAAGAATGTACGTGCTATTTACTTTATGAGAAGTAATAGAGATGTTAATCTAAAGTATCAGGGATTGATGATGAATGTATGTAAACCATACACAGATGATACAAATGATGAAATAATAACTAATAATTGTAATTCTTATTTTCAAGGATATCCATTTTTTAGACCTCCATGGTCAGATTCAAGTTTTTATAATTTTGGTCATCATATGGGCCAGGTACCGGCTAAATATTCCTTTTATGCTGGCGGTAGTGGTCCAATTTCAAGTCCATGGTGGAATTGGATATGTAATGCTACAGGAGGATCAAATAATAATTGGGAACATGGAGCTTCGGAAACATATCATATAAATAAACCTCTTATACCAATCTATAGAGGGAATGTTGCTATGATGTATACATTAGATGGAGATCCGGTAGGACAAACCGCACCCGATCATATTGCAAATTATGTATCAAGATGGCCTCTATATAGTAAACATTATGCATTTTATTCTCCTGATGATATTTATAATATTTCAGCAGATTTTACAAATTGCAATTATCTTCATAAAGTATCAGATATAACATTTTATGATCATAATGTAGGACCATTATTAACACCTTGGGGAGAAGTACCAGGTTCTATTAATGATGTTTATCCTAAAACATTACTTGCAGAAACTACATATTTAAATTCTGCGATACCATTAATAGAAATGAATACTCTTAATCAAAATGCTAATATTGGTAAAGGAGTAGATTCTATATATCCATCAGGGCCTATTACATTAAATACAGAAAATTATGTCAATGCAGCCAAAGATATATGGGAAGATGAATTTACAGGAAGTAGTGATTGTATTTACAATATACAAAAATTAAATACGCAAAAACAATATTGGTCTAATCGTTCAATACAAACATGTCCATATCAAGCAATACAAGATACATCAATAGATTATATGATAAATGATTACAATCACAGTATTTGTAATGTTTATATATCAAATCCTACAACTATAAATATAGTTTCTAATTGGGGATATGATTTATCAAGTTATTCTTCTGTACCATTTTATCGTTTATCACAAGGAATAAAATTATTTTCTGATAGCGGAACACCATTATTAAATAATACTTATACCTATTATAAAGGCGATTGTTATCTTCAAAGAACATATTTTAAACAAGTATCATGGAATTGTTCAGAAGGATTAAAAGGTGCTCCAAATGGTAATAGTGTAGGTTGTCTATATACGGGGAGTGATACTGCAGCATGGGATTATCCTGATACAGGGTCAAGTACAAGACATACTTATGGAACTATTATAGGTATCATAACAGAAAATGTTATTAATACTGCAATGAGATATTCTACGAATAGTTATGATTATTATCCACATGCTTCTTTATGGGATTATGCAATAACACCTCCACAAATAATTACAGAATCGAATCTTTTAAATTCAGGACATAATGCACAATTGGGACAAAAGGAATTTATGGGGTATAATGATTTACTTCCTTATCATATAAATAAAAAACCTACAAGAATAAGACATAGTAATTATCATGTTCCTTATTCTTATATAGATGGTTATAGATTATGGGATGTAAGTTCTTTTAAAGATTATGATTTACGTTATGGACAGATCCATTCACTCCAGGTAATAGATGATACTCTTATCTCTTATCAGGAGGGAACTATAAATCAACATTATAGTAACGAACAACAACTTAAGACACCTACTATATCAGGAGATCTTATATTAGGTACGGGACCTATTTTATCTCAACAAGTATCACGAAAAGGAGAATATGGCACCAAACATCAATGGAGTGTAGTAAAAGGTACTATGGGGTTATATTCATGGGATTGGGATAAAAGGACTATTATTAAAATAAGCACCGGAACAGTAGGAGGACAAACAGGAATTATGTCAGAATCAATATCAATGTCTAAATTGATTGAAGAATGGATATATGATATGGAAGATTCTATTGATCCTAAGTCAGATATCATGGCAATATTTCCTGATAATCCTGTAAATTATACAGGTATTGTATCGGGAGTAGATAGAAAATTTAATGAGATATACTTTACGGTACATCGAATAAGTCATACATCAATCGTATCAAAAACATTAGTATATAATGAAAAGATAAATGCTTTTACAGGACAGTATTCTATTGCATCTCCATTTTATTTGAATATTAATAATGATATGTATTCACAAAGACCTATTTTTGATTTAGTATCTCAACCGACATCAGAATTAGTCTATTTACATAATATTGAAACAGCACCATCATTAACATTTTATAATAATGAATATCCTTTTCAATTATCATATATTATAAATGGTTCAGGAGTAGCAGGAGGGATATTGACTAATAAACTATTTCTTAATAATGAAATAGAAATGAGTCATCATTTACTCAATACAGTAACATATACAACTGAATATCAAACTTCAATACATAATTGGGCATTAATGGCAATAGAATATTGGCAGTCTCCTGAATATTTAGAACATAAATGGAAATTTCCTATATCTTTACAAACAAGTATTGCTAATGATGCTTTTGAACCAAATACAAATATGAGAGGAACGTGGATGAAAACAACACTTGAATATTTAGGAACAGATAAGATATTTATTAAAAATGCAATAACAAGTTATATACCTTCAAAAACGTAATAATATGGCAATGGATCCAATAAGTTTAATAGGAACAGGTATGAATATAATGGGTGCTGCTTTTCAGGCAGAAGGAGCATTACTTCATAAGAAACCTATTTATAAAAGTTCTTTACAATGGAATACAAATAATAACAATTTAGATTCATACATTGGAACACCTAAAAACCAACCTGAAGTGGTTGGAACATATAAAGAATTTCCTAATAAGTTTAGTAATTTTATGACAGGATTGGGAAAAGTATATTCAACTGCAGGAAGTGTTATATCCGGAGCAGGATTTAAATTACCAGAAAAAGATGGACAATTAAAATCTATTGGTAGTTCATTACAAAGTGGATTAAGACAATCTTCTGAAATAGGTAGTATTGGTAGTTCATTAACAAAAGGTCTAAATGGAGAATTAGAACCAACATTAAATAATTTAGGTACAGGATTTGAAAAAGGAATAAATAATGAAATTAAAAATTTAGATATTTTGACATCTAATAATAAATACACATTACCTACTAATTCAAATTTAATATCTGGTCAATTTAGTAATTGGCAAAATAATATGATTATAGGAGCAAAATCAGGTTTTGGTGTAATGGATGATTATAAACAATTTAAATATTAAATATATGGCACAATTATATACAATAGGAAATAGTCTAAATAATGGCGATCCTAGAAAAAGATTAAAAAGGTTATATGAAAAAGATATGGCAGAAGGAGGTTATTCAATAAATCCAACTTTTGATGAATGGTTACAAGATAGAAGTGATTATAAGACAAAACCAGATCCTTACCAAGGAGCAGATAATATAGTTGCAGATAATTCTCCTACTAAAATGCAATTACTAGATGAATCTAATCCTAATTGGTTTGAAGATATGGGAACACCTACAAAAGGAGAAACTGTATTACCAACAGGATGGGGAAAAGGTATAGATTTTTTAAAAGGAATTACTCCTGAACAGATAAAATCTTATATTGATTACATGAATAATTCTACTTTCGATCCAACTGCTACTGTGACTGTTAAAGAAGGAGTATTAAAAGATATTGGAAATGTTTTAGAAAAAGGAGATAATGAAACTACTACAACAAATTTAAATAAATTCATAAATAATAATAATTTTGACAATGAAATGGATGCTATAGCAAGAAGAAACGCTGCGATATATGGAGCAGAAGCTGCTTTACAATTACCACCTTTACAAGGTAATTATATAGTATCATCATTTCCTTATGTAACAACTCAAGCACCACAATCAGTATCTATGGTAGGTCCTATGACAGCAGAGATGAATAGAGGATTAAGAACAGCATATACTATAGGTTCAAGAATGGCAGGATATGGTCCTAATGCTGCAAATATGATGCCTTCAGTACAAGCCAATATAGCAGATCAGAGATTAAAAAATCAAATACTTATAAGTACAACAGAAGGAGAAAGATTAAATAAACAATCAGAAGCAAATACAACAGCAACAAATGCGACAAATACAGCAAGAGCAGCAGCAGAAATGTTACGATTACAAACACAAGGACAATATAATGCTTTGGCTCAAACAGAAAAAGCTAAAAGTATAAGCAATCTTTCTCAGATACTTACTAATTATGCTAATATGAAAACTGATATTGCAAAATCGAAAGAAGAAGCAAGATTAAAAAGATATGCTATAGCTTATAATTCATTAAATCCAGAATAATATGTTTAGAGAACGATATGTAGGAGGAATGCCTAATATATTAATGGCACCTACTCTACCTACAACACCATTAGAAATACCAAAATCAAGAATACCTTCAACAAATACTAGTTCAGATAAAAGTAAAAAAGATAGTGAAGATAAAACACCATATCTATATGCTGATACAAAAGAACAATTAGGTAATGATAAAATTATTAATACCCAAACGAAAGTAGCTCAAAGTATGCTTATAAAAATGTTAGATGAAAGTCCTGATGTAAATAATGTGCAGGATCATCCATTATGGAATGATTTTCAAACTCTATCATCTCAGATATCACAAGCAAAGATTGAAAATACAGCATTAGAAGAAAATAAAAAACAAGCAAGTATAAAATATTATCAAGATTTAAAGGATTTTGAAACACAAGGAACATTAGATAATTATTTTACAGATGGAAAATCAGGTACTAGAACAATAGTAGATAGTAAATATAATGTAGTAGGATATGAAACATTTGGGAATTATCAAAAAATTGATGATAAAGGAACATTAGTAAATGTAACTGATAAAACAGAGATAGATAATTTAATGAAAGGAAATAAATTTTTAACTATTAGAGATCAAGCATTAAATGAAAATAGATACAATACTCATGGAGGTGGAGAACAAGTTTATCTAGGAGCTAAATATGTAAATGGAGTATCACAAAAAGAAATAGAAGAATTATTCAAAAATTCATCTACTGCATTTCAAGGAGGAGGAGGTTCTACAGGAGATCTAAAAATTCATGGAAATGGAATAGGAGAGTTTTATACAACTATGCAATCAATTAAATATGGGAAAACAAATAAAGCGGCATTATATTCAAGAGCAAATAGTGTTTATGGTAATCTTTCACCACAAGCACAAGAAGAATTAAGACAGAAATATTGGTTAGAAGGACAATATGTTAAAAATAATAAAGGACAAGAAGTAGAACATAGTTTTAATGAATATCTTACTATAGAATTTCAAAAGATGATTAATAATTATTTAAATATTGAAAATAGTACTTATGGAGTAACAAGTCTAGGTAAGAGTAATTATGGTGGGAAAACAAAGGTAAATGAATATGAATGGGGTGATTTTCTCTCAGGACAACTAAAAGGTGTTCCATTTGCAATATCTACACAAGATGCAGAAACAATATCTAAAAATACGACAGGAAAACAAATACGAGAATATGAAAAGAGTCATAAAGAATTAACTAAAGATCAAAGATTAAATTTATTAAATATGGCAGATGCTTATGATAAAGGATGGAAATATGATAATGGTTATTTGGTTGATCCTTCAGAAAATACAAAATCAAATGTAAAAAATATTGGTACAAAAATAGCAATGGGAACTGGATTTGGAATGGTAGGAATGCCTTTGATAGGTGCATTGACAGGATATGGTGTTTCAAATAGAACAGATCTTACAGATTTAGAATCAAGAGGGAAAGCTATTTATGTTGCCGGATTAGCATCATATATACAAAATAATATAAACCCAACTAATAATAATATGTATAGCTCTGTAACATTAACAGAACCAACAACTAAATTATTACCAGGTGGAGATTGGGCAGGAATACAAAAACCTTTACAAGATATTAATAGTGATACGAAATATGTTATAAATAATACGGGAGTGATTCCAGAAAATGGGGGTGTAAATGTAACAGGAGCTTTTGCTTATGTAGAATATCCTAAAACAACAACAGGGGTACAACAAATAATGAAAAGTAGTAAAGGTAATTTAGTTAATGTTCCTAAAGGAGTTATTGCAGATATGTATATTAATCCACAAGCTGGAGCACAGATACCTATCATGATAAATGGCAAAAAAGAATATTATTTTATAAAAGCACCAAATTTTTGGGGAAAAGATGAACTTCTTCCTAATCCGAAATTGTTTGGAGGTAATAATCCAATTATGAAAATGGAAGTAGTTGAAAAAGGTACTTTAAAACCATCATATAATATGGTATTAAATAAAGATAAAGAGATTGAAACAAATCCTGATCTTATCAATAGAAATAATCAAGAAAAATTATTTAAAGTAAGACCATTAGTTCCAATAGAAGCATTACAGGGAGTGGGATTACCTAAAGAATCTTCAGGAACAATAAATCCTTATGTAAGGATGCCAGATCAAAATAGTTCGGAACAATCAATTCCAATAGAATAAATCATATAATAAAATTATAATAAGAATATGGTAGAAATTAATACAGTGCAGGATCCGAATACATCAAATACATCAGTAGAACAAACACCTAATAAACCAATCAATTTTACTGAAAATGTAATAAGAAATAATTTTAATTCAGATAATATATCAGAAATGTTTCAATATTCTGTAAGAACTAATACACCTGTAGAATTTGAAACTCTTCCTGATTTTTATAAACGTAATAATGTTGATCCTAAAACATTAAATCCACAAGTAATTATACAAACAAATAATGAACTTGTAAAGAATTGGAATTACTTTAAAAAGGCATTAGCATATGAAGATTCACAACATCCTCATGTAACACCTGAATCAGCCATTGCAATGAATAGGATGGGAATGTATGATTATCATGTTGTAGATGAATCAAAATTAAAACCGGTAACAGTATCTTCAAGTCCAGTATATAAAAATTATTTTGGAGGAACTGTACAACCATTATCTCCTGACCAGATAGCGTCTAAAAATGCTATGATAGAAACCAAAGATGGTATGTGGTTACCTGTAGAGAATGTAAGTAAACATTCTATGAATAATTTTAAAAGAGTAGAAGATGTAAATGGAGAAGGTATATTAAGTGGATACCATTGGAAAGAATTAGGAGATAATGAAATAGCAAATTCAGATAATATTCAATCAATATTTGGAGATAGAACATTTGAATCTGATAATAAAGTCATAGGATTTGGAAAAGGATTAGTAGGTGGAGTAATGCAAATTTCTAGTGGTATTGGCGAATTAGTAGGAAATATAGCAGATCTTTATACTATGGTTTATTTAAAAAATTGGAATAAATTAGCATCTGAAGGATATCAAGTAGATTTAGAAAAAGTTTATTCTTCTATTGATGGAATGAGATCAACCATGGTCAATTTCGGAAATAAATTTCAAGGTAAAAATGATGATGAAAATGGAGTATATAGTAGTGGACAATCATTTGCGTATTCATTAGGAAATGGGATAGGACAAATATTACCTATGATAGTAGGTGGTGGTGCAGTATTTAAAGGAGCATCATTAATACCTAAATTGGCAAAGTTAGCACCAAAATTAGCTCTTGAAACATCATTAACAATAGGAGCATCAGAAGCAGCAGCACAATATTCACAAGAGATGAGAGATGTAGGTGTAGATAGAGAAACAGCAGCAATGTGGTATTGGCCATTTTTTGCAGCTACATATGCTTCAGAGAAATTAATAGGTCCTAATATATTAGAAGGAATGTGGGGAAGAAATATAGCAAAAACTATTCCTATTAATGGTATAAAAGAAACATTTGGTAATATACCTAATAATGTATCAAATAATACTAAAAGATGGTTTAGTAAACAGATGTTTAAAAAAGTAATATTAGGGAATGAAGATGCATTGATAAAGGCAGAAAAGTTAGGAGGTATTAAAGGATTTATAGCTAAAGGTGCTATTGGAGGATGGGAAGAAACAAAAGAAGAATGGTCAGAAGATATAATGGATTATGGTATTCAAAATTTATTTAATGGATATCAAAAGATAAAGGCCGAAAATATAAAAGATTATTATAATGGAGTTACATATAAAGATAATAAAGATGGAACATATACTAAATTAAAGAATGGGAGAAAAGAGATTCTTAGTTCTGTTGATTATAATGATGAAATAGAAGAACAAAAATTTGCAGCTGATGTAGATAAAGGTAAACATTTAATGACACCATCTACTAACTTTTTAGAAGATACAGCAGTATTTTGGAGTTCGTTTCTTACGTCTGGTTTAGTAAAAGGAAATAGAGCAAATCATAATGCACAACAAACAGCAAGAGCAAAATTAGCTATTGCATTAGAAGATGGGAAAATAAGTGAAGAAGAATTAAATACTAAGATAGATGAAGAAATAATAAAATATGGTATTAGAAAAGATATTGATATAAATGGTAATATCATAGATTATAAATCAAAAGAAAAAGTAGTTTCACAGGCAGATGCATTAAAAGAAAATGCACTTCAAGAAATAAACTATTATCGTTCTTTATATAAAGACAAGGGGAAAGACTTTATTGATAGATATGCAGGAGCAATGAATGATGAATCATTGACTTCTAATACTCTTATTAAAATGAAAGAAAATAATGATAGTATAGAAGAGATAAATGCATTAAAAGAAGACACTAAAACAACGAAAACAGATAATAGTAAAAGGATAGCGGAATTAGAAAAAATAATATCTGATAATGAAAAAACTATATTAAATAATATTACACCAAAAGGTCAACTATCTCCAGATAATCCTGATTATGTAAAAGATGGAAAGACAAGTATTAATTACACTAAAAATAAACGTAAATTAACATACTTAGAAGAAATTGGGAGTTCTACTGTTAATAAAATGATTGATGCAAAAGAAGAGAAAAATGGGAAGAAATATGATCCTCAACAAAGAATAGAAATGTTACGTGAAGGTGTTGCTAATATTATGTCATCATTACGTAATACTTCGGTTATTGAATTATTTGATGAATATAAATCAAAACATAATTTTATAATAGAAAATCATATTAATGAATTAAAAAGAATTGCTGAAAATGAAGGTAGAGATCTTGTTAATTCATTAAATGTACATATTGCAAATATAAATCAATCATTAGATATACTTGCTGGTATGTCAAAAGATAAGACACCAGAAGAAACTAAAATACATAGTGCTATTACACAGGGATTATTAGATTCGATATCATATATTAATGAACAGGTAAAAACATCAAATAATAATTTAAATAGTGATTTAATATCTGAAGAAACACATAAATTATTACAAGAATCTATAATAAAACACAAGGAAGCATTTAATGAATTAGAAAAAGTAGTTGGTGATAAATCAGAAATATTATCATTAGATAATATTAATTTAGAGAATAAACCTACAAGACAATTAACTAAAGAAGATTTAACTCAGAAAGACATTAATGAAATTCTCTTAAATGATAAGGAAAATAATAAATATGGTTATGTAGGAAATTATCCTGCATTATATAGTGCTGATGGTGATACTAAAGTTACTATAATAGAAGATAATAAAGGAGGACATGTAGAGACTATAGAAGAATTTATAAAAGGGTTAGAATCTTTATTAGCGAATCCTGAAATTATGTCAGGTAATACAACTAGTATTGAATTAAAGATAAAAGAACTATTAGGAAATGAAAATGAATCCGGATTACTTGATAATATTAAATTATATATAAAGTTAAATTTAATAGACCAAGAAAAGTTTTTAAATAATAATTTAGAAAAAGAACATTCAGCATTATTAAATAGTCCTAATTTAAGATTAACAAAAGATCAGGCAGATAATATTATTGAAAGTATAGAAGATTATAAAGCAAGATTAATAAATTTAAAAGAAGGATTAAGTATAAAAGGATTAACCGAACAACAATATGAATATGTTAATAAAACACATCATATTCATAATCAATTACAAATTATAACTGATATTTATAATAGTATACCATTAAAAAATTTAACTGCTGAACAAAAAGAATTAAAAGAAATTTTAGAAAAAGCTTTTGTTGAAGGAGTAACTTATAGTTATAAAGGGAAAGATGGAAAGGAAATAACTGAAACAAAGAATATAGTAGATATAATTTCAGTTATGACAGGTAAGGAAAAATTAAAAATAACTAATACGGATATTAAACATTTAGAGGATACATTAAGTATATTCACTAAACAAACAACGGATATAAATGAAGATGCATATAATAGAGAATTGCTTAAAGTATATTTAAATGCACTAGAATTAAATATAAATAATATCGCAAATAAGCTTTCAGGTAAATTAGATAATGTAATAAAAGAATTTATAGAAAGAGCTAAAAAGTTAGACGAATATAATTATTCTTTATTAGATGATTTTAAAGGAAAAGATTCTATTAATAGAAAGAATTTAGATAAGTTTGGTGGTGCATTGGGACAATTTCTTATTGGTCAATCACATTTTAATAGTGGCAAAAATACATCGGAACAGAAGTTTTATATATATTCTATGGTTACCTGGATGAATAATGTAAATAGAATGGGTAGGAATGGCACGCCAACCATAGTAGATATTCTAAATGGAATGGAATCATATGAAAAGACAATGGAAGGAACTACAGAAGAGAAAATGACTTATGAACAACGTATAATAGTACAACAGTTAGTAAGTCATCATATGAATCCTATGAATTATGATGAAAAAAATCCTGATCCATTTCTACATGAGACATATAGAATTTTAAATGGAATAATATTAAGAGGATATGCTGGTGCAGGGAAATCAACTATAATATTAAGAGCAACAATAGGAACTATAGCTGAGATAAATAAAAAAAAGGGGAATAAATCGGTAAATGTAATGATTGCCGGTACACATAATAAATTACAAAAAGAATACACTAATATAATTAAAATATTACAAGATAAATATCCAGAAATAAAATTTATAACTGATCATATTTATAAAGACGTAATAGATAATTTAGCATTATTAGATAATGTTAATATTGCAATTATGGATGAGAGTTCAGTTTATAGCATAGATGAAATTACAGAATTACAAAAAATTAAAAAAGATAATTTTTCATATATTTTTCTTGAAGATGATGCACAGATAAGTAGTAAAGGAACAAGTATATTAGATCATCCAGTTAGAGTTATTGGAGAAAGAACAATTCCTGCTTCACAGATATATAGAACATTACAAACACAAATATATAATACCGTAAGTCAATTTAGGGCACAAACAAAAACAGAAAATGTCAATACTATTTTAGTTCCTTTAGAAACAAGATATTGTATTCATCCTGTTTATGGGAAAATAGGTATGAGTTATGTAAGTGGAAATACATCAAATGAAAGAATAGATAAAGTAATAGATAATTTTTATGCAGAGATGGAATCTAAAGATTCTGTTATTGATAGGAAAGGGATATACCTTATTGTAAGAACAAGAGAGGATAGAGAAGCACTAATATCTGGAAAATTAAAAGATTATAAAGATAATGTATTATTCTGTGAATATGATGAAAATGATCTTGATCATATGATCTCGGGAATAGAATGTTATAAAGCATATGTTGCTATAGAATTATTCAATAATATTGATATTAAAGAAAATCAAAAAGAAGCAGTAACAAATGGTAGAACAGCATTAACAGCTATATCAAGACCTATACTTTATTTAGAGATGATAAGTGAAGAAGGAGTATCAAAAGAGGTAAATAGTCCAAAAGAGATTGCTGGATTAGAAAATTCTATAAAAAGAATAGAAAATAGGGATGTTACCAATGAAGTATTATTTAATAAACAAAAAGCAAGAGAAGAACTTACAGACGAAATAAGATTTGTTACTCCTAAAAATCCAGATAAAATTAATATAGAGTCAAATATTAACGATCATCCATTAACAATTAGTGAATCTGAAGAATTAAGTAAGAATAAGAATATAAATAAATTAAAAAATATTTTAGCAAAAGATTATCAACATGTAACCGAAAATATAAAATATCCTAAAACTTCTATGGCACCTATTAATAAAATAAGAGGTCAATTAATAAGAAGTATTCTAGATAGGTATTTCGAAACAGAAGGTAAATTTACAGATACTGATAAAAAAATATTTGAAAATTTAATAAGAGAACTTAATAAAGCACAATTAGAATATAACATAGCAAATAATAAAATTAAAACATATGGTATTATAGGAATAAATACTGAAGATAAAACTATAGATGATATTGAAAAACTACAAGTAGATAGATATCTTAATAAAATATTAAATCAATTTAGTGAAGAATTAAGTCCGTATCTAAATAATAAATTATTTGTAGGCAATTCTATTTTATCAGGAGAATTAAATGATGGGACCAAGGTGCAAGCAAATCCTAGAATAGAAATAGTAGGGATAACAAAGGATGGGACAATATTAGTAGATATAATTGATTTTCCATCAATGTTTTCAGAAAAGAAAGAATTAACAGAACCAGATAAACAGAAGTATGGTTATTATATGAACATGTTACCTAAAGGATTTAAGTTAAATAACATTAAGATTATACCTATTCATACATTTCCTTCTAATGGTCATATAGACATAAACTTTGGAGATGAATATATACTATCCCCTGAACAAAAAATACAGGCAAATAGTAGTATAACGGATTTACAGAAAGAAAATGATTATAAAGAAGTTACCAAAGAAGAATATTTTAATAATATAAGATATGTTGATCCCTCGATAGATGATAAAACAAATGAACCGGTAATACAAATAAATAACATTTATAGGAACCAAAAGAATAATAAAAATATTAGTGTAAAAGGATTTACAAAACAGATAATTAATGGAAAAGTTATAAATACTGTAGAGACACAAGATTCTGATGGTAATATTGAATATGTATCTTATCAGGAATTTCAAGATAATTTTAAACCTAATTATGAAACTTCAAAAGTTAAAGAAGTAGATTATCATATACAAACAGCAATAGTATATGATAAAGAAAATTGGCATATAGGAATGTCTATACCTGTAAGTAATGTATCTAAATTAATACCTGTAAATAAAACAATAAAAAATTATTTCAAATTATGGAATATAGATAAAGATGGTAATAAAACGATAAATAATAAACATCTTGCAATAATGCAATTATTATTGGATGGAATAAATAATAATCCATTAATACAATTAGAAGTTAAATCAGGAACTTTTAATGGTTATTCTATGAATGGAGAAGTTATGGAACAATCGTCTTTTCCTTATGCTATTACATTAGAAGTTTCGAAAAAAAATATACTTGAAATATTATCTTCTGTAAATAGTAAAACAAAGTCAGGAGAACTATATAATGCATTAAAAGATAAAATGACGGATGAACAATTTGCAGATATGATAATTGAGAATAAAGCAAATATTCTTGGTATATTATCGATGCCTGAAATAGGGTTCAGAAGTGATAATGAAATGAAGATGCCAGAGAGTAAGATAGAAGAGATACTTCAAATGGATACTAGAGATAATGCATTAAAAGAAACAATTAAATATTTTGATGATAAGTTTATTTCTGATTTCAATACAACAACAAGAGAACAACTTAAGAAGTTAAATATAAGTAGAGTGATGATGTTGTTTGATATGAAAAATAATAATCAACAATATACTGTAAGAATTGAACAGACGATGTCTGGCAGATCTAAATTTAGTACAAACATAAAAGATAGACAATCATTTGAAACTTTTGAAAATTCATTAAATGAATATGGTTTTCATGTAGTTGGAGAAGAAGTAATATTAAGAACTCAGACAGCACCTGCAGTATTTATAAACATTCAAAAGTTAGGATTTAAACAAGAACAAGTAAAATTATTTTCAGATGAATATACTAGTGAATCATTTGCTGAAGATATTATAAACTTTAAAGAACAACTGAAAGAATTAAAAGAACAATTAAAATCTGGTTCTATAGAATATAATAGAGCTATGCAATTACTAGAAAATACTGATTTGTATAGATTATTAATTTCAAATACCTCCACAAATTTATTTAAAAATCGAGCATTTAAGAATTTATTTATTATAAAAGAAAAGACTATAAATAGTAAAAATGGAAAAGATTTAAAAATAAATAATATTCAAATAAAAGGTTCCGATCCAATAGCAAAGATTGATAATCTACTTACAAAGATATTACCAAAGGTAAGGAATTATGTAAATGGTGTTGATCATCTATATAAAAATCTAATTGATAATAATGGAAAGATTATAACTAAAAATGCAATAGTACGATCTCAATACCTATCTACTCCTTCTTTTTATTTTAGGATTAATAATAAAATAGAACATAATTCTACTAACTCTGTTCACAATGAACAAATAAAAATAGAAGAAGATGATATGGCATTAGATAAAGGAATTACTAATAGTGAAAGTGTAACTTTTATTAGTGAAGATGAAAATACTGATATATTATCTCACATATTAGGAAATAATAATTTCAATAATCTAGTAAAAAGAGAAGGTATCAATTCAAAATTATTTGGGAGATTATCTAATGGTATCATATATCTATTTGGAGACACAAATAATGTAGAAGAGTTTTCGGGAAGACATGAGGCAGTCCATTTGATAATGAAACATATGTTAAGTCCAAAAGCTTTTAATAGTGTCATGGATGATATTATAAAAGAAATGGGAGAAGCATATGATGGGAATATACGTTCTGCATTAGAATATGCTGCATATAAGTTAGAATCACAAGAGATAGTAAAACCAACTAATCTATGGCAAAAATTTATATTATGGATAAGACAACTTGCAACTAATTTACTTAATAAGTTTGGATTATATGCACCATCATTAACTGCATTTGCTAAATCAGTAAGAGAAGGAGTATATGCAAATATGGATCCTATTTATGATAATAGTGAATTAACAGTAAATCTTGATAAGATTAAGATTGATGAATATAATGATGAATTAGCACAATTACATATTCAACAAGTATTTGGTAATAGTTATAACCAAAATAAAGTATTATATGAAGTACTTATTCCTAAAATATTACAGAATAGTACATTGTATTGGAGAATGAATTATCGGAATCCTTCAATAAAAAATGAATCATGGATAAGTACAGGTATTAATAGAACATTATTAAATCTAAAAAATAGTTATAAACCTGATAAAGAAGTAACAATAACATCATTAGATGATAAGAATAATCCTGTTACGATTACTAAGAAATTAGGTGATATGACTAAAGAAGATTTTGAAACATGTATAGCTTATATAGAAGATGGACCGGATCATATTATTAAATCATTAAGAGGAGATAAAATCGAATCTGGAAACTTGTATTCATTTGTTCAATATGCTTTCTATCAGATGAGTTTTCAAGAAGGGGAAAATATACAAAAGACAAGAAGAACAGCTTATATCATGTTAAAGAAAATGTTACCAGAGATAGATATTGATAAGTTTGTAAATAATATATATGTAGCTACAAAGATAGGAGAAGGAACTATAGGACAGGAATCAATGACAAAGAATTTATTTTCAAGTCTATCAAGTACTTTAAAGATAATATTAAGTACTATCAAATTAACAAATGTAGATGGTACTGAGGTTAATAAATTTGACAAAAAATATGCTAGTGCAACTGCTATACATAGAATATTAATTGATACTGCACAACTATTAAAATCAGAAGGGAAAGAAATAACTTTTAAGAATATGATATCTACTATGAATGATATAGTAGATAATAATAAGAAGTATATAGGAATAAATAATACTGATTATCAATTATATATTAATTCATTTTTAAGAGCATTAGGGAATAAAGGTTCTATAGTAGGATTTAATATAGATATGTATCTTAGTTCTGGTATTTATGATGTTAGAGGCCAAGGGTTATATCGAATGGTAGAGGAGAAAGATTTAATATTACAACGATTACGAAAGAATTTAAATCTTGATGATAATACATATTGGGGAGAAAATACAGAAGCAAGAGATAAGATGGAGGAACGATATAAACAAACAGAACAAGAGGTTGAAAGACGAGTAAATGCAGCTAATTTAGTATTTGCAGCAATAGAAAGTGCTTATTCTTCTGTATCTATAAATGATTATGTAACCGGAGAGATAAAAGGTAAAGGAATTATAAAGAATAATGTAGAATCATTTAATCAAGTAAATACGATTAAGTATAATATTAAAAATAATATGCTTAAAACTAATTTAGATGAATCAGGGTTTGTAAAGAATATACGAAAAGGAGATTTCTTTGGAGATAAAAAGAAGTATGAAGTTGATAAAACAGGGTTATATATTATAACAGAAAAGGGAGAAAAGATTAAAATAGTAAATGTTCCAATATCTATTTTAGGTAATGAATTTGACAACATGAGTAAAAATAATTTTATTACTCAGAGAAAATACATGGCGTATTATAATCAAATAGTAAATTATTTAGGTGTAGAAACAAACTTAGAAGTAACAAAGAGTGTTTTTGAATTAACTCCAGGAACAGCATCATTTGGTATTAATATGTGGGTTACTATGATGGCTATGAAACTTAATATTCTATTAGAAAAAACAGGAATAAATAAAGATACGGATCAATTAAATGGTTTTGAAATAGGTACAGAAGAATATCAAGAATATAAAATGTTAGAAACAGTTTATACCGGTTATGGATATTCTATGGAATCTATGAGTGCGACACAGAATTTTGGAGAATCACAAGAAGAATATGAACAATTTGATTTACCTAAACCAACAGATGCATATAGTTTTTTTGAATCATTTGCAGAAGCATTTTTGTATCAACAAGGTGGTCCTGTTTCTACTATGTTAAAAAATGTAGAAGGAGAATTTCAACAAGTAGTACATGAAAGTAATAATTATAATGATACTATAGGATTAGGCTCTGAAACATATATTAAACAGTCACAAAATCAATTAAATACATTAATAGAAAATGGGAAAGAAATTAATTCTCCTTTTGTATTTGAAGGTAAATTAGTCAATAGTCCAATCTATAATGGGCATATGACTATAAGTAAATCACAAATATTTGGTGGATTAAAGAATGAATGGACCGGAAGAAAATTTACATCATTAACAAGACATGATATAATAAAATATACAATAGAATCGACATTAAGTTATATGTTAAATAGTGGGAAATATTTAAAAAGTATTCCTGTTATTAATGGAGTTGAAGCAGATAGAAATGTAAAAAATATGGCTTTAATATCAACATCAGGCCAGGGGAATAATCAAAGAACATTTGTAAATATTGAAAAGGTATGGACAAGAAAAGGATATCAATTAAAATCTATTAGTTTTAATAATGATGATATTGTAAATATTATAGATGATTATGTAAAGTTATATAGTTTATTACAACAACGATCATTAACAAGATGGAATAAACTATTAGGAAAGTCATATAAAACTGTAAATGAACTCCAATCTAATATTGGAAATGTTACTCTGGAACAAGTAAGAAAATTGCGATTAAATTCTGATTATCATATTAAGAATGGTAAAGTTATACTTGGTAATCATACTACCTTATCATTTGCTTTAAATCCTGAAATGGAAAAATTCAGATATAATAATGAGTTTATAGAACAATGGAATAATACGAAAGATGTAAATGAGAAAATAGATCTATGGTGGAAGGCATTTAATGATGATTATAGTGCTTATATAGATATGATATCAGATGTTAAATATGAGATCCCTGAACAATTAACAATATTAGATAAAGAAGTTACTCAAAAAGTAAAGGATGATCTATTTAAAGTAATTCTAAAACATTACGATAAATCAGTGAAGTTTACCAAAAATGAAGATGGTACTTGGACTAAATTGCAAAAAGGTAGCAAAACTATATTAACTGAAGAAGAATATAATATTGAACAAGATTTAAATGATAATATAACTTCTTTAGATGATATACATAATATTGGTACTACAAATGATTTATTTACGATAATGAGCATAATGCAAAACAATTTTTATCAATTAGGTAAAAATCAGATTGAATTAGAAGGAAAAGAAGCAAAGGAAGTATGGAAAGAGATAATGCCTAAAATAGAAGCATTTAAAAAAGAATATGAAAAAATTTTATATAAAGAATATAAGAATATAAATCAAATAGGTAATCCTTTTTTAAAAATGATGTTTCTTTCTTTTCATTTATATAACGAAACTCTTTCTCAATTAACAAGAGGAAATGAATTATCATCAAAAAATATTGGAGATTATATAAAACGTGCAGCAGGTTTAACATCACCAGGAAATGCTTCTAATGCTAATTCTAAGATTGGTGCTGGTCCTATTGTAACATATTTAAATATAAAAGATATTGGAGATTCACATCCATTATATAGTTTGAAATACGATTCCGAATTAAATACGAATGGATTAGGTTTTGCAAATCCAATAATACATGAACTATTAAGAAGACAAAATGGAGGTATAGATGGTAATATAGTAAAAGGTATTCAGAAACCAATGATATTTTATTATGATCCAATAACAGATGAATTGAGATATATAAAATTATCTATAAAACCTATAAGTAAATTTGAGATTGATAATTTCCATTTACATAAAACTATTTTTAAGACTATGTTAGGAGAAAAAATAGGAAAGATATTTGAAAATAATTATAATAATAGTAGGGATTGGGATAAAGCAGTATCTGAAACAGCAGATCATGTATCAAAGGAATATATTCAACAAGGTATAGAACATGGTATGACAGGATTTATATTTCATTCTTCTGCAATTAAATTGGGACAAGAGAATCAGGTTGTATATGGAACAACTGATGGTGGAGAAGTAACATTAGATAATGCCGAATTATCATTAACACCGGAACAAATATCTGAATATAGTAGCAAACTTCAGATGAAATATTACCGTACACAGAAGGTTTTAAATCATGATGTAGAAGATTCAAATAGAACATTACTTGTTCAGATGACAAAACTTATAGCAATAGGTACTAATAATGAAGATAGAGCAAATGAATTGAATCAAATATTAACTGATTTTGTTAATATAAAAAAGAATCAATTACAGAGATTAAAGACAAAAGAAGAAATATTAGACTTCATAAAAAGATTAGGGTATAAAAGTACAAGGAATAGTACACAGACAGGTATATTAGTAGACCAAATGAATAATCCTAATATATCAATACAAGTTAAAAAGAATTTAGCAATACAATTTTTATTATCTGATATAAATAAAGCACTTAAACCTACTCTTGCAGGAACAGAACAAACACTTACACCTATGTTAGGTAAAGTATATGATAATAATGGTAAGATATATTTAGCACAAGATTTAAGGGCTAGAGGACAAAAAGAAGTAATAAATGATAGATTTGAAAATAATAGACAATTAAAACCATTATCAGTATATAGAATTGTTAATGATGAGATAAATGATCAAACAGAAATAGTAAACAAAAATGATTTATTAGATATTAATAATAATCTTATTATTCCTATAAATGAATTAGTAATAGTACCATCAGAAGTAATATGTAAATTTCCATATCTAAAAGAGTTTGGATTAGATAATAATCAAACCTTAGTAGATGCAATGGAAGTAAAAGGAGAAAATTTATATCAATCTGGTAGAGAGAGAGAACTTGCCATTAAACAAGGTAAAAGATGGACAGCTAAAAGATTATATGATGAAATAATAGAACCTAAATTTGGGGAATATACATATGAACAAATATTGTCTATGTTACCTGATAATGAAAGACAAAGAAGAACTATATTACGTTGGGGAACAAAAGGAAAGAAAATAGAAGATAATAAAAAACAATTATTATTATCTATGGCTGCATATTATCAATCATTAAATGATTCATTAGATTTAATATCTGCACGTATTCCAACAGGTTCAGTATCATCTGTTATCATAGAAAGAATAGTTGCGTTTGATAATACTATGGAAAATGGTAAATATGTATCTCCTAAAACAGCATTATTAACTGGACACGACTATGATGCTGATGCATCACAAACATATTTTAGAAAGATAAGAACATATCAAGAAACAGAATTAGTATCAAATAGTGAAAAACGAGTATTACAAAATAGATTATATAATCTATCGTATGAGTATTTTACTGATCCTCTTAATTTAAAATATCTATTACAAGAGACAAGTACATCGAATATTGTAGAACATGCTAAGAATATAGATAATAGTCGTGTAATAGCACCAAATAGTATTGCTAATGATTTATCTGCAATGGAAGAAAATAATACAGGAAAAGAGATGATTGGTCATGGAGCAACAGCAGAAAATGGTTATGCTACTATTATGCAATTATCAAATAAGAAATTCATAAAAGATAAATATATTGCATTAAAAGATGATTTTAGCATATTTAAAGCAATAGGGGCTTCTATGGAGATTATTAATGGTGCAACAGATACAGTTAAACTCGGCGGAGCAATAGGTAAACTTAATATTGTTCCTTTAACAAGTTTATATCAAACAGGATTGATTCTAAAAGGTAAAGATATTAATGAAATAATAACTGAATTAAAGGATGATGATATTATAAAAGCAATTAAGATAATAAATTCTTCTAAAAATATTTCTAAGAATACAAGAATAGATGTTGATAATAATCAATCTAAGATACCAATCTATCAAGCATTTGATCAGATATTAAAAAATCCAAATAAAGAAAAATATGACCTTGTAGAAAAACGAAATAAGATAATGAAATACAAGTCATTATCAGATAAGAAGAAAACTGAACGAATAAATGCTATAAATGAATTAATATCTTCATTAGATATAAAGATAATGAATTTATCAGAAAAGAAAACAACGTCTATGGCCGGAGAGGTTATTAGAAGAATAGCTTCATTATCACAAATGCAACAAAAGATAGCAAGTAATGAGTGGGAATTTTATAAGGCAAGATTAAATATAGAGAAATTACTTGGTATGTCAATAAAGACATATTTGGAAAATAAAGATATTATTAAAGATAAAGGAAGTGAAGAATTTATACAGAAAGAATTATTTACTGATGATATTTATGATTCGGAAATAAGAAAAGAATTAGATGGTGCCCAGATAGTTGCTAATCATCCATTATTAAATTCTTATATAGAATTGATAGATACTACTCATGAAGTATTAAATGAAGGTATAACAGCTTATAAGTATATGCAGGATGAAACTATACTTAATATGATAGGACAAAAGAAATGGATGAATGAAACTGATTTTGTAAAAGTAAGTTCTGCCTTTGATAAAATTATGTGGGGAGATGCAATATCTAATATTGGAATTGTTAATATGAAATATCAATTAAGAGATATAGATATAGCTGAAAACAAGAAATCATTTAAGAAATATAATGAAATAGGAGAATTTGATTTATCAAAATCTAGTGATAGACAAATGTTATGTATGTTATTTCCATCATTTGTAGGTATCCTTAAGACTAAATATAATCAAACAAATGATTTTATCAATGGATTAAATATAAATTCATCACTATATCAATATGTACAATATAAAAACAGTATTTATTTTGATGAAGGAATTAAATCAAAAAAGTTAGCAGCATTTAATAAATTATCATTACAAGAAAGACAATTATTTTCTATTTATCAGATGTTATTCTTTGGTAATATATATCGCAATGGTACCATGAATGAATTAATAGATAATCCTTATCTACAAGGTATAAGTACTATTTTAGATAATCATAATATGAAAATTACTAATGATATCGCTAAACTAATAATTATAAGAGAAGGTATTGGTAATATGATTGAAAAGAAAATACCTGGTATATTAAACACTGTAACAACTTTTATAGGCGATAAGTTTACATATTACTATGATGGTAAAGGAAATGTTGTTTTTGAATATGAAAATTCATGGAAAGATATTAATATTTATAATTCTAAAGAGAATTTATTATCTTCGTACCCACCAGCACCAAAACAATTAACTATGGGGGAAAAAGTTAGATTATCATTTAGTGAAGATAATGAAAATAATAAACCATATTTATTAAATGAGGTTACAAAGATGTTATCAGGTTTGCATGGAATATATAAAGAAAATCAAGAATATGAATCAAATAACTATAGATTATTTGAAAATGCTATATGTGAACTTCCAACAGGAGTTAGAGTTAAAGTAACAACTAATGGAGAATATACATTTACAGTAACAAAAGATTTAAAAAATGGTCGTTCTAGGAATGATGGTAAAAAGATAGAAGATAATGTTACTAAAAAAGATATACAGGAAATGATAGATGAAGGTATAATTGAAGAATCGTGTCCATAAATAATAGATAATATGAAATGTAGTTTTAAATATAAAGGTAAGGAGTTTAGTACTAAACAAGAATTAGTAGATTATATTAATAAGGGGTATGGAATAACAAGTGTATCAAATGAAATTAAACCAGGTGTAAAAGAATTATTTGAACAAAATCCTGAATTAACTAATGCTGTATATGAAGCTGCTGGGTTTAATAAAAATCTTGGTAATGCAAAAGTTATATCCAAAACTACGGCAAAAGAAATATTAAATTCTTTTGAGGGTGGTATGAGAGAAAATTTTAAAAATTTAATAAACAAACTTCTTGAAATACCAGCTTTTGCAGAAAGAACTATAAACTATATAGAAAGACCTGTAGGAAATTCTATGGGATTTTATGATAGTTTAAATGATTTCTTAGGATTAGATGTTTTATCAAAAGGAGAAACAAATGCTGCTCAATCAAGAGTAATTATAGAAGAAGTTATACATTCTTTAACATCAAGACCTTTTAAAATATCAAAAGGGTTAATGCCTGGTACTTTATCAAAAGTAGAAAAAGAATTTGTAAATAACATAAGTAATTTAAGAAAAGAAGTTTTAAGACAAAGACCACAAAATGAAAATGATTATTATGGTTTATCATCAGATGAAGAATTTGTAGCAAGAGCTTTTGTAGATGAAAGATTTCAAGAATATTTATCTAGAATTGAGGTAGAAAGAACTAATGTATTTTCTAAAATAATTGAATTTGTAAAACAACTTTTAGGTAGTTATGTAACTGTAAAAGATAATTCTGCGTTACAAGAAGTATTAGGGTTAACCGAAGATTTTATTTCAAAACGACAAATAACCCCACAACAAAAACAAGAAGCTCAACAACTTTATAGTTTATATCTTGATACTATATTTCCTAATAGTAAAGTAAAGGATATTGTTTGGAGAAGTGGTAGAATGTCAGGAGCAAAATCTGAAGTAGGATATTATTTTGGCACAAAAGAACAAGCATTATTAGCCGATGAGTATAAACAAAAGGGTGTCATAAATGCGGCAGTAATTAATATGCGAAATCCTAAAGAAGCAACATTTAATGATAGAAATGTAGATAAATATAGAAAAATAAATGATGGTTTTATTGTAAATGTTTCAAGAGAACAAGCAGAAGAACTTATTTATAATGTTCCTGAAGAAGTAATAAAAAAAAGAATAAGAAGATATACTATTGAAAATTTTAGAAAAGAGTTTGTAGTATTTGAACCAGAACAAATCCACATATTAGGTAGTAAACAAGATATAGAAGGATTTAAAGAGTTTGTACAAGGTAAGTCTTTTGATAAAGAACTTGCTCAAAAAATACAAAATAAATTACAAAAGTTATATCCTGAAATTAAATTAAATATTACTAATAATCCTGTATGGGAACAAGGTGATAATGTATTTAATCAAGAAGAATTTAATAACCAAGTTAATTATAGATTAAAAGCTACCGAAAAGATATTAGATAATCTTGCTAAGATTAAACAGTGGGAGTCTAATAAATCTATTAATCAAGAAACTTTATGGAAAAAAATAGGTGAATTGGGTATTTCTAAACAACAACTTGATTTACTTAAAGAATCTGAAGGCAATACTATTGAAGAAAAGTTAGCCTCTTTTGTAGCTAATTATAGTTATACTGTTGAGATTAATACTGCTAAAAGTAAGGTTGATAAAGGAGGATTTGAAGAATTGGATTCTATATTTATACCAAGTTTACAGGAAACTTTTTATAAAGGTTTTATGGGATGGTATAGAGAGGATTCACAACAAAATAAAGTTCCTGCAACAGAAAAAGAATTAGAGGAGATTAAAAAAGAAAATACTAAAGGTACTAAAAATTCTTCATTTTATTCTAACCTAACAGTTCCAGGTGGTACTAACTATACAGAAAATGCAATCAGAATACCTGGTGTTGTAAATGTTATATCACGAGAGGGTGGTTATCACGATAATGAATTTAATCAGTCAAGAGGCGATATGGCTGGTTGGTTTAGAAGTGATGAAAAAGAGTTACCAAATACTGTAGATGAACAAGGACAATGGAAAACTGAATATAGTGTTAGACCTTCCCATAATATAGAATATGAAGGTGGAAAGTTTAATACTAAAGAAGAAGCCTTAGAGTATATTAAACAACATCCCAACAAAAATCTAATTGTAGATAAAGGTATAGTTAGAACTGATATATCTTCTAAAACTCGCAGAATACTTGAATTGCAATCGTTTTTTCAGAAAGTTAGGGATAAAGAAGTTTTAGTAAAATCAGGTATTGAAGTTTATAAAGATTTTACATTTAATGGAGATAGATATACTTCTATACAAAATAAAAATCATAAACGAAATAATATTCCAATATCTAAAGAAGAATATAGAAGAATATATGAAACTTATAAAGAAAGTAAAAATCCACTTTATAAAAATCAATTCCTACAACTCTTAAACAAAGATAATAACTGGGTAACATTCTTTATTAAATCTATTATACAAGATAGTGCTAAGAAAGGATATGAAAAAGTATTATTTCCAAGTGGTGAAACTGCTGCTAAAGTAGAAGGACATCAGACTATAGCTGATGAAATTAATACAAAAAATAGAGTTATTAATCAATTAAAAATAAATAAAGAAGTACAACAAGATGTTTTAGATTCTTTAGATATAAATACTGAAAACTTCATAAATGGTAAAAATAAATATTTTGTGTCTATTAACACTGTTTATACTGGTATTGGTAATGATGCTAAATTAACTATCACTTCAGAAGGTAAAGAAGAATATAACATATCTACACTTAAAGATAAAGATTGGAAATCAGGCAGCAAAGAAGAATTTGCTTTAATTGTTAAAAATCATATTAAAAAAGAATATACCACTAAGATAAAAGATTTAAATAGAAGAATAGAGCAACTTGAAAAAGAGAAACAAGAACTTAAATCACAAGGTATAGAAAAACTTAAACCTATTGAAGGGTTTTATGAGATAAGAGTTAGAAATATACTTGAAAAAATCTATGGTAAAGAAAATATTAAATTAATTACTGATGAATATGGTAATACTTGGAGAGAAATAACTATTAATCAAGCAAGAGATTTAGCAGAAGTTTTATTACAACGTAATGAAGCTAATAAAATTATAGGTCAAGCTAATATTAAAGCACTATCTGTCTTAATAGACGCTGTTAATCAAAAACAAGATACATTACCACATGAATATGCACATCATTATATAGCATGGTATAGAAATAGCCCTATTGTACAAGAAGCCATTAAAAAGTGGGGTAGTGAAGAAGCTTTAGTTCAAAGTATTGGAGAACAAGTAGTTAAACAAAAAGGAGAAGCTTATAATTGGTGGAATAATTTTGTTAAATGGATAATGAATAAATTTAATTCTCTATCTAAATTACAAAAAGAAGAGCTTACTCAAATACTTACAGATGCTTTTTTAACAAGACAAGATTTAGGTAAACAAGATATAGAAGGATTTAAAGAGTTTGTAAATAAGAATAATAATCAGAAAGAAGAACAGAAAAAGAAAGATGAAAATACTACTACAAGAAATTCTAATATTGAAAATACGAAGAAGTTCCTATCTAAAGAAACACTAAATACATTCATTGATAATATTCGTACTGCATTTCCTAATATACAGATTAAAGAAACTTTTACTTCTGATCCTGACAATATGTATCCTGGTAAGATAGCATTTATAAAAGAAGGAGTAATATATATTAACATGGATCGAGTACAAAAAGATACTCCTTTACATGAAATAAGTCATATATTTTTACTTGCTATCAAAGATTCAAATATAGAACTTTATAGAGATATAATAAATAGTACTAAAGAATTTATGGATTCTAATCCAGATATAATAGAAAGGATACGAGAGATTAATCCTAATATGAATGGAGAAGAATTTTTAGAAGAAGTAGCAGCTACATTAATGGGATGGAGTTCTGAAGAAAAGGTAATGTTAGGATTACATAAGATAAAAGTAAATAACGTAGAACAAAGGACTAAAGGAATCTATGGTAGTATAAAAAATGTATTAACTAAATTTTGGGATTTTATAAAGAGTGTATTTAAAGGAATATATGGGACAGAAATAAATATTGATTTTACTAAAGGATCTGTCTTTGATATAGGAGAACAATTATATAATGCTATACAAAATAGAAAGATAGTATCTGAAGTAAGTTCATCTACGATCAATCGGTTAATGAAGATTAATAGGATAAAAGTCTTATCACAGAATGCATCAGTAAATAAAACAGCTGGAACTTTAAGATCTAAATTATCAATGACAGTTAATAATTTTAAATTTGATAATGCAGAAAAAGAAGTTAAAATAAATATGATTGTTACTTATGTAAAGATGTATGGTCATTTACCTATGAAATGGGTTGGAAGGTCAGAAAGAATAGAAAATACAAGTGAGAACTATATAAGAAGTTATATATCAGATAATGGTATTTTAGATAAAAATAAAGAAACTATAATTGAAGAACATCAAAGTAATTTTGCTAATTTTATTAATATAGAAAAAGGATCAGTAGATAGTATAGAATCTTTAGGTACTAATATGGTAAATGGAGAAAAAGTAAATATATATAAACCTGCAGCAATAATAAAATTTTTAAAGGCAGTTGATTATTATAAGGGGATGCAATTAATGACACTTAAGGAAGCAAAAGAAAAGATACCATCATTAAAGTCATTAGATACCTATTTTGATGATTCGGATATAATGGTAATGTTAGAGAATGTATCAAAAGATAGATCACAAACAATTATATCACTTTATGATATAAGAAATTCATCACCTAAATATACTAATGAGAGTGTGAAGATAGAAAGTATATTAAAGGTTTATGGAATAGATAGTGAAAAGAAAGCAAAACAATTAGGAATGTCAATGAATAATACCCATGGAGATATTAGTTCTGTAATAATGGGATTGATGGCTGCCGATATTATAAATAAGACAGGTATAAAAGTTAGAAATATAGCATCTATAGGAATAATGCCTACAGAAACATTATGTACATTCCATGATATTAAAAGTGTTTTAATGAATTTAAAAGGTATGGCTAAGGTAGAAGAATTTACAGCAGACCTACCTGATACTATAAAGAAATACTTTACAGAAGATATAGGAAATAATTCATGGGCTAATAATATTTATATTGACTTTAATAAAGTTATAGATTCTATTGCTAATGATTATGATTATTATAAAGATGGAACAGATCCTTTCTTTGAGATAAAGAACATAGCAGATAATCAATCAGAGTCACCTGATGTATTAATGAAGCTTTATTCTTTAGCATTAAAAAGATTAGAAAGTAAGAATTATCTATCTACTGAAGAACAATATATTCAATCAATATTAAAAGATAGTATAAATGCTTTAATGATAGTTAATCCATTAGCTTTTCAATGGAATATAAAAAGTTCGTTTGATCTCATTAAGAAATTTGCTACTTCTATTGTTAATATTAATGATGATATAATACAAGATTATGCCTATATTGCTGGTAATGGATTATATAAATCTGTAGTATCTGTTAACAAGAAGATGAAGTTAGCGGAACCTCATTGGACTAATTTGAAAAAGTTAGGTATGGCCACAAATAGTACTCTAGGACAGAAAGAAAATTATGAACGGATGATGTGTTATAGAGAGATTAAAAATGGTGGAAAGGTTTATAAAGCTAAATTATCGCGTATTCATTTTACAGGGGATGAAGGATATTATATAGATGAAAATGGTACTAAAAAGTATTATAAAGATCAAAGACAAAGATTATCAAAAGAAATATTGGATGAAGGTAGATGGATAGTAGATCAAATAACAGAACAAATGGTTACTATGCTTGAACATCAAATAACAATAGAAAATAGAAATTATAATCCTCAAACAGAAAATCCATATACAAAAGATGAAATTAAAGAAATGTTATTTAATGAATATCATTATGAAGAAGGTATGCTTCCAATAATGAATATAACGTCATTAGAATTACTAAATAAAGGTGGACTTAAGAATGTATTTAATGCAGCAAAGAATAATTTATATAAGGCAGGAAATATAAATACTATATTTACAGAGGATCTTATTAGTGAAAATCAACAGACAAATGAATTGTTTGCTAAATATTATAATCAATTATGTAATAAGAATGAAAATATTCGATTATTTCATTTAGGATTAAAGTTTGATGCATATGCAAATAATGGGAAAGGAGGATATACTTTAATTGATTCCAAAAAGAATGAAAATTTATCACAGAATATTGAATTATTAATGAAGTATTTTTGGATGTCTAGTGAACGTAAAAGGATATTAGATATAGAAGTTTTACCTTATCAAAATGCATTATTATCACAATTACAGATAGCAAAAGATAATAAAGATGAAAATACTAATGATCTTATAGAATTTATCAGAAGTTGGTCGCAGAGAGCAGTAAGTAATATTGTTAATAAACAATCTATAAAAGTAGCGGGGAAAAATATTGCTCCGGCTATTATTACTTTAGCAAATACAGTATCTAATATAGTATTAACAGTTAATCAAAATGTAGGTATTCAGTCAGGATTAATAAATACTTTAAAGGCAATATCACAAGGATTTGCAAATAGAGAAGATAAAGAATTATGGAATGATAAAGATTATCTAAAAGCACAATCATGGATAGTAGCACATAAATCATTTGCGATAGAGTTGTATCGTGCAACAGGAATGATGGATGAATATGAATTAATGACATATCAGATATATAAAAAGACAGGAAAGGAATTGTTTGATCAGACTATAACACAAGCTGGTAACTTCTGGACAGATTTTGGGACAAAATGTTCTATTATGGTAGCACAGATGATGCATGATGGAGTATTTGATGCCTTTACATATAATTCTAAAGATGGTACTGTTAAATATAATTGGCTTAAAGATAAGAGATGGATTGGGATGAATAAGAGTCCTGATAAAAAAGCATTATTTGATGCATATAGGAATGAATTAATTAAGAAAGGTAGTTCAGATGAAAATAATAAAGGAATAGATATACCCTATATCTATGATGAAGTTCAAAAATTAAAATATTTTGGAACAATGATTATAGGAGGATATAGTAATCCGGATAGAGTAAATTTAGGAAATCTTTTTATAGGAAATCTATTTACTAAAATGAAAAATTATATCTTTACGGCATATCAAGATGCATTTCAATCAAAGGGATATACTAAAAGAGGTGGAAAATTAAGAGTAATTAAACAAAAGGATGGATCATATCAATCAAGAATAGAAAAAATGATAGTAGAAGGATATAATATAACATTCTTAAGACATATACAAGAGATGTATAAAACTAAAAGTCTTAAACAATGGAGTAAGATGGAACCATTTGAGAGAGCAAATTATAGAAAATTAGGTATGCGAGTAGCAGCTATGATAGCAATGTATATTGTTTATAATATATTAGTAAATCTTAAACGTAATCCTGATGATGATGATAAACCAATACCAGAAAATAGATTAGTGCGAAATTGGATATATGCAGCAGATTCTATATTGGTTTTACCTCAACTATTAGAGATTGCTAAAAATCCATTTTCTACAATAAGTATTATAGATCGTTGGGGAGCAAATGTATTTAGTTCTTCGATGTGGAATAAGATTAAAGAAGGAGATATAGATGAAAGGATGTTTGTACCAAGCCAAATAAAAGATGTTGTAGAACCAATATATCCTGAAATAAAAGAAACCAATAAAAATTAATTTAATATTTTAATATTATGGCATTATTAACTGATTTTTTTATAACAGCACAGAATGGGCCGGAACCATGTACTATTGCAGTAAGTGATATAACACCATATCCTTATGATGGATTACCTATAACAGAATATGGAGTTGTTATGTTTTATGATATTGCTGCATTTGCAGGAGCACCATATACAGGAGCTTCATTAAGTAATATGAATTATTATGGAGTTCCATGTACCTGGACTATACCACCTATTGGAAATGAAACAGTAACTATACAGGTATTTGTAGTTAGTATATGGACTAATCCTGCACCTGGAGGATGGTATCCTGTAGATTGGGTTTGTACTTATAATGGTCAATTTTGGCATTCAAATGGATTAGCAAATCATGATGCTGTTCCAGGTGTTGATCCTGTATGGGATATTATAACAATAGGAACACCTGCAGATTTAACACAAGCATATACATGGTTTTATAATTTTTGTTCTCCATTAATTGCCATGGGTAAGAATGGATATGTACAAACGACATTCGATATTAATTGTGGTAATAATTATACTCCTACTTTAACAAAAATAAGTTGTTATAATTATCGTATGGAAGATTTATCAGGGTTAGGATATGTTCAGACTATTACTTTAACTGCTTATGGTAGTTCAACAGTACTTGCAACATATACTTTAGATCCTGCAATAAGTACAACAGTAGATATAGATATATCACAATGGGGAGATGGTGTATATAATATATCAGTAAGTGCAGATACCGGTACAGAAGAAATAAATGTAGGAACATTTAGGATATATGAATGGTGCTCTTTATGGGCATGTTATCAACGATTATTCCAGGATGTGATGTGTGGAGCATATAATCCATGTTGTAATACATGTGATCCTGCACTTATAGAAACACAAAAAAGATATAGAGAAACACTTAATATGATGTCAGGATTTGTAATGTCTATTATGGCATATATTAATGTAGAACAAGTATATTATTTAGGAATATTTGGAACGGATGATTTACAGGATAGTTATGTTCATAGAGTATCAGATATGATAACAAAGGCAAAAGAAATATCACAGTCATGTGGTATATGTAACCCTGTTTCAACAGAAGGTAGTATTGATTCACCATGTTCAAATTGTAATTAAAATATGATACAGATAGTCAACCCTCAGATATCTCCTGCATTTCCTAGTTCACAACAACAGATGATGGCTAATTATTATCTTCAATTAGCTAAATGCATGGACAAATTTTCTAAGTCAGCATATTCTAAAGAAGTTATGGGTCATATAGAGGTCCAAAAAGAATATGATAAAATGAATAATATACACTATTTAGCATTTTATTTAATGTTTATCGCGGAAGATATTCAGATGGATATTGCTAATGGAATTATAAGAACACAATCTTATTATGATGAATTATATAAGATAGATTGTATAAGAAAAGCTATACAATGTACAGGATGTTCAGTAGAAGTAGCAATAGATTCAATAGACACTATATTAAATGCTAGTTTATCCTGGTGTGGAGATATATCAGAAATGTTAAATTATTTTACTTGTAATTAATAATCTTTAAAAATCAATATTTATGGCAGCAATACAAATGACTAGAGCACAATGGATGGTAGCATGTGGCACAACACCACCTCCTGATTGGAGTACATTCATGTATAATTTATTATTCAGATATGATGTTCTTGATACAGCAAGTTCTACTGCAGGACATGTTAAAAAGGAAACGAATACAAGAGCATTTGAAAGGTCATTACCTCATACGGATGGTCATGTAAGAACTTTACAATCGTTTCAATTACCTTTAATAAGACTTATGGTTGGAGGAGTTTCTACCGAACAAGGAATAGTGGCTGGAGTGGCATTAACAGGTAGAGGATTAAAGATGACACCTACTATGGAAACATTAGGAGGAGGAGAACAGAGGATGGATTTTCTTTTGGAGAATATATCAATACCATATAATACTGATACTTATATTACTATTGCAGAAACAGTAGTTAATTCGGGTAATTACAATTTTAATATAAATCCTACTCATTTAGGAAAGATTAAATTAGCAGATCCAACAAGTACTTATGATTTTATTGGTAATCTATTTGGAGCAACACCTTCATTAAAACTTACAGGACTTAATGAAATCAATGTAAATACATTAGTTTCAAATTCTATATCATGGACACATGGAGTAGGAGGTTTACAAGCAGATGTAGTTCTTGATGGAACAAGTCTTGTAATAGGAGGAGGAGGATTATCATTAAATAATCCAACAACTTATGTAATGACTACCGGTGACCAGAATATAGCAGGAATAAAAAACTTTACTACAACTCCAGTATGCGCAAATATACCAGCAGGTGTAACTGAATTAACAAATAAACTATATGTTGATACAGCAGATTTATTAGCGGCACATTTAGCACATAATGAAACTATAGCAGGAAATTGGACATTTACTAATAATGTTATAGTACCACTTGTACCTGTATTAACTACACATGCTACAAGTAAACAGTATGTAGATAATCTTGTTACAACGTATATAAGTGCAATACAGGATACAGGATGGGTTACAATGGATAATGCATGGTGCCTTGCTTCTAATACAGGTGTGCCTCCAGGAACATATTTTCCATTACTTGCAGCACCACCGGCTGGATATTATATTGATATAGTAACAGTATTGGGATATATGAAATATGGAGGAGTAACATTTACACTTGCAGGAGCAGATCTTGTTGAAATACAATATACAAATGGTACGATTGCTGCAACCTTTCCTCATACGTTTGCAGAAGCAGCAGCAGATATGCATATGGAAGGGAATAGAGCAACTTATTTAACTAAAATACTTAATAATGGATTACAAGTAAGGACTACAACATCAGATATGGCAGCAGGAACAGGAGAGATGCACTTTAGAGTATTTTATAGACACATACTTCCAGCATAGTTATATTTACATATATCCAAAGTAATAAATATTTGTTTCTTTACTATAATTTAAATAGATATATATTGAACTATTATCTACTGTTATAATCCAAGATTTATCAAACGGAGTGTTAGAGATAATATTGTATTTATCATTATAGAATTTTATTAATTTATTTTTTATATCTATATTAGAAGGTGTTAATATAACCATATCACATTTATCATTATTTTCTTTAAAATAATAACTATATTCTCCGTATGGATAAATAAATGTAGTGTATTCAAAAACAATATCTCCCTCATCAGTATTAAAAGAAGATAATTTAAAATAATTATTAGGATATTCTAATTTTATTTCTTTAATAGTTTTTTGTAAATGAACATGTTGAGCTATTGCCATTAGAGGTAATAAGATTAAAATAATTATTAAATTTTTCATACTTTTATTGTTTTATAGGTTTTTAAATCATTAATTTTATTAAATAAGTATTCTAAGAAGTAACTAACCCATTCCTGGGAATTCTCTCCTATTTCAAGATTACATATTTTAGCAAGATGAAAGAGAATATGACTTATTTCATGTACTTCTCTTTAAAGTAGATTACAGTATTATTTATTTTCATCTTCTAATAACATTTTATATTTATTAATAAGTTCTGCTCTTAGTTCTTCTATTCTATTCCAATTACAAGGAATATTACTCTTTCTACATCTTTCTTGATAAGTATTTCTTTGGTCTTTAGTACCTCTATCAAGTAGACTATGTTCCTCAAAAGTAAGGAAGATAATATTATCAATGTCCAATCTACATAGTTTAGAATAGGTAGCGTTTCCTTTATTTACTACATGAGCACAATTCATATGGGAGATATTATCAATTTTAAGACCTGTAAGCCACGATATATGTCTTCTCGTACGAAACAATCCTTGAAATAATAATCCTTCTCCTGTGGGTTCATATGATGATTTAAGAGTGTTTTTCTGATCAGTACGTTTATACTGATGTCTTTTACAATATCCTTTTCTTGTTATTTTGTCTGTACCAAATACAGGTTCATTACAATTTTCTTCAATACATTTTCTCATCTTTAATGATATTAGCTTATTAAGTTTTTTATCGGAGATATAATTTTCTTTTTTATGAAAAAGTATATGTTTATACTGCTTCTTTGGGTGCTCTGGATGGTAATTGTTTTTTAGGTCAAAATGGGACATAATATATTTTAATTGCTT
>Ga0172371_10000608_pt1 | contig 56322 bp, 59 predicted proteins | sample Lak12m_FD_114543 | JGI IMG/M metagenome (GOLD analysis project Ga0172371, IMG submission 114543) | Freshwater microbial communities from Kabuno Bay, South-Kivu, Congo - kab_022012_12m | ecosystem: Environmental > Aquatic > Freshwater > Lake | place: Democratic Republic of the Congo: South-Kivu... | reverse complement strand
GGACTGGATGCCCTGGAACTACCAGGACAGCTTGCCCGTCAACGATTCCTGATGAGACGACTGCTCCCTTCGGGATTTTAAATCAGATGCTGCCTGCGGCGCTGCAACCGGGAGGCCTGGGGGATAAGTCTGCCCCCGGCCTCGCCCCCGGCAAACTTTTTTCAGTTGCGCAGCCTTGCCGGAAACTCACGATTAATCAAGAATATGGATACGTTCTGCCATTCAGTTTTCCAATTGAGGCGGCGGAGAAGGCCCAATTTGACTTATATGTCTTAATTATTGGGAAGGTCGGAGACTGTGTGATAGATAGTGATATTGCAAAAAACACGCTATCTATCGATTTACGCGAAATGTGGGTTTATAACATCAAGACGGGCCAGATAGTTCACAAGAAGAAGTATATAGAATGATCGGCGCCTTCTTTGGGCACTTAACCGAAGGAAGACTCGCTGTCATTTATTACTTTGTTTAACCTTTCTTTAACCTTGAACCTTTAGCGTGTCCTAACCATATGATTATACATGATAATAATTTTTCTCGGAAGGGTTCGATTCCCATGCACTTCCGCCAAATTGCTAACAAATTTCGCTTTTTGGCGAGAGAATTTCTTTAACCTGCCTTTAACCTTTTTTAACCTTAGAAAATTTTAAGAATCTGAAAGCAATTCGTGTTTTTAAAGTTCCTTAAATGTTTCCCCTTCTTCCCATGAGGATTGACGAAAAAGTATTGATTTGCGGATGATTTTCAAATTGACAGATTCGCTGATCTCATCTATCCTTAGAACGAAATTGAATTTGTTTCCGTGGGATATTTTCGGTGTGCGAATGGGGAATGATTCCAAGAGAAGGGAGGGTGAACATGTCGCTGACAGCCCAAAAAATGGATTACCCCTATATCGCGTCGGATCCCGACATCGCCGGAGGACGGCCGGTCATCGCGGGGACCAGGATCACCGTCAACTGCATCGCCGGATATTACCAGCTCGGCATGAGCATCGACGAAATCCTTGATAGCCTTCGCCACCTGACCCCGTCCCAGGTCCATTCCGCCCTGGCCTATTACTTCGACCACCAGGACGAAATTAACGCGGACCTGGAAGATGCGGGAAACGTCGAATACTGGAAGAGCCAGGTCCAGGCTCACCCTGCGCGGCAATAGCGTAACGGCGACCGATGAAACTGAAACTCTTTCTGGACGAGGATATCCACACCGGCCTGTCCCATGCCCTGCGGCAGAGGGGATATAATGTCGTTCACGCCCAGGATCTGAAGCGGAAAGGAAAATCGGACAGCGAGCAACTCGCCTTTGCCGTTCAGAAAGAACGCTGCCTCGTCACCTTCAACGTCCGGGACTTTGTCCATCTCCACAATGAGTATGCAGCACAGAACCGGGAGCACTGGGGGATCATCGTTTCCCGACAGATGCCCATCGGCGAGACGCTCCGAAGGCTGCTGAAGAGGGTCGGGTTGGCAACCCGGGAGGATTTCAAGAATCGGATCGAATTTCTGTGAAGAATCGTTTGTTGAAACAGGGAGTTCGGTGGTCGGCGGAAGGTTCAACATTACGGGCGGCGAATGGGGATTTATACAATGGGAATGGAGAATGTCCGAAGATTTCCGCGCTATGCTGTAAGTTCACCCGATCAGGTTGAAGTTTTTCTCGGCGGTAAAGCGGTCCGTCTTGTGGACTTCTCGCTGGGGGGGTTTTATGTCGTCTCTGATTCGAAACCTCCTCAAGGCGAAATAGATATTTCAGTCAAATTCAAAGATAGCGAAAAGACGGACTTAGTCGGGAGGATTGTCCGGGTGAAGAGGGACGGAGACATGTGGGGCATCGCAATAGACGTGTCGAAAAACTACAATCCGGACACCCTCCGGAAGGCATGACTCTTCAGCAACCTATTGCCGTCGTTTACTACGAGACCCGATCATCCCGCCTGGCGCTGTATATTTCAAAAATCTACAATGCGCTTCCGGGACCTGACTTTTTTGCCGTGCCGAGGTCTTCCCGCCGCAAATAACGTTCATTTTATTAACACTGTCCTGTCAACAATTCATACATTAAATTAAAATCCATAAAAAATAGATTCTTGGGACGCTGTTTAAGTGTTAATTATTTTAACAGGCGTCAATGTTCTCGTTGTCATCTGGGCGGGCGATGCCAAAGGCCGGCGCGCCATATTTTCATTTCATGCCTCAATCCTGCATCAAAAGGTTATTATCACTAAGATTTCCCAAATAATAACCGGAAACTCAGATTACTCTACTCTGTCCGGAGCAGCAGCAATATGGCACGGCGATTGCTGAAGCATATATACAAAAGAGCAGCAAAGGAGCGTGCCATGCAAACCACAGCTATCGCAATATTGGCAATCACGACTTCTCTCGCCCCGGCCGGGGGGGGAGGGGAAACGATGGGAAGCGGCCTGTGGGTAATCCTCTTTTTGGGACTGGGCGCCCTCATCGTCATTTTCCAGTTGATACCGAGTTTGGTGCTTTTCGGTTCCATGATGAAAGGCCTGTTCGGCAAGGGGGAAGAAGGGGCGAAACGGATTGTTGCGCCCTCATCCGAACTGGGACTGACTATGGCCGACGGCGGCCGGCGAGTGGCGAAAGCGGAGGGAGACCCCATGCCGCCTATGGAAGAGAAAAGTTCTGATTGAGCGGATCCGCTCCGCGAAAACTGTGGTGCGCGTCATGAAGGATATTCTGATCGCCGACAAGGATATAGAAACCCGGAAGAAGATGGCTGATCTCCTTATCGATGCGGGCTACAGTGTCACAGTTACCAGTTCAGTCGTAAAGGCAATCGCCATTGTTCTGAAAAGAACTGCCCAAGTCTTGCTTCTCGGAAACGAACTGGGCAAATTTTCTTCTGCGGACCTGGTGCCGCTCTTTAAGAAATGCAACCCCAACCTGATGATCATCCTGGTGGCGGACGACATGCCGCTTCCCTTGTTAAGAAAGGTCCGTCAACAGGGTATTTTTTATCATACCCTCCGGCCGGTGGAACAGGAAGGGCAAGAAGAAATCAGGCAGATTGTAAAATGCGCTATCGACAAACTGGCAAGGCTGCCGGAAGAAAGGGAGGCAGAATGGAGTGAGCGGATTATCGCTCTCGCCCCTGAACTGGGACTGACTATGGCCGACGGCGGCTGTCCGGTGGAGAAATCAGATCCGGTGGTGTTCGAAACCGGGGAGACTCAGGCGGTCCTCCACGCGGCTCAGCAGCACGCTCGCCACCGAGGTCATCGCCAGGTAGCAGGCCCCGATGATCAGAAAGATCTCCGTGTACTTGAAGGAGTTCGAGGCGAGGATCTTCCCCTCGCCGGTCAATTCGACGCAGGTGATCATGTAGGCGAGCGACGAGTACTTGATCAGGTAGATGAGCTCGTTTCCGCAGCCGGGGAGCGCCCGCCGGATGGCCTGGGGGAGGATTATGGAGAAGATCATCCGGACCTTGCTGAAGCCCAGCGACTGGGCAGCCAGCATCTGCCCCCGCCGGATCGACAGGAGCGCCCCGCGGACATACTCCGAGTGGTAGGCCCCGCTGCAGAGGGAAAAGCCCAGGACCGCCGCCACGAAGGGGGTTAGATAAATCTTGATATAGGGAAGGCCGAAATACCAGATGAAGAGCTGGACGACAAGCGGGATCCCCCGGAACAGCACGACGAAGCCGTTGGCGGCAGCGGCGACCGGACGGTTGCCGTAAACCCTGAGGACCCCGACGATGACCCCGATGACCAGGCCGAAGATCGCCGAGGGAAAGATGAGCGCCAGGCTAACCCAAAACCCCTTGAGCAGGGCGGGCGCCGCCTCATTCTGGAGATAGAGCCACTCTTCCATCGTCAGCGCTTCTCCCCGTAGAGCTCCGCGATCTTGGCGCAAAACTCCCGCGTCCGGGCGTTTTCCGCCTGGAAGAGGATCTTTTCGGGCGTCCCCCGCTCGCTGATCCGCCCGTCTTCCATGAAAATAATCTCGCTGGCGAGCGAACCGGCGAAGGCGATCTGGTGCGTCGCCATGATCATCGTCATGCCGTTTTCCCCCAGATCCCGGATTACCGCGAGGACCTCCCCGATGAGTTCGGGGTCCAGGGCCGAAGTTGGCTCGTCCAAAAGCATCACCCTGGGGTCCATCGCGAGCGCCCGGGCGATCGAGACCCGCTGCTTCTGCCCTCCGGAGAGCTGGGCGGGGTATTTCTGCATGTGCTCCTTCAGGCCGACCCGCTCCAGTTCCGCGACGGCCCTCTCCCCGGCCTGGGCCTTCGCCATCCCCTTGACCTTGACCATGCCGATCCGGACGTTCTCCAGGGCGGTCAGGTGGTCGAAGAGGTTGAAGTCCTGGAAGATCATCCCCACCTTCTGGCGATAGGCATACAGGTCTCGCTTATGGGCGTAGTGGACCTCTTTTTCCTCCAGCCAGATCCGGCCCTCGTCGGGGCGGACGAGGAAGTTGATGCACTGCAAAAGCGTGCTCTTCCCCGCGCCGGAGGGACCGATGAGGATCTTGAGGTCCCCCTTGTCGACGGTCAGCGAGGCCCCCCTGAGGACCTCCTTCTTCCCGTAGCGCTTCGATACGTTCTCGATCCTTAAAATCTGTTCAGGCATGTCTCCCTACGCCCCGTGCGGTGAATACCCCGGTATCCGGACCTTCTCCTCCAGCGCCCGCAGGCCCCTCGTCCCCATCCAGGTGAGGATGAGAAAAATCACCCCCGCGGTGAAGTAGAGCGGGAGCTGCTGGTAGGTCCGCGTGGCCACGAAATGCGCCCGCGCCATGATCTCCGCCACGCCCAGGGCGTAGGTCACCGCCGAGTCCTTGAGGATGATGGAATACTCGTTGGACCAGCCGGGGACGGCAAGCCGGAGCGCCTGGGGAAGCACGATAAACGAGATCGCCTTGCAATCGCTCATCCCCAGCGCGCGGGCCGCCTTCATCTGCCCCTCCGGGAGCGAGAGGATCGCGCCCCGGAAGATCTGGGACTGGTAGGCGGAACTGATCAGCCCCAGGACGATGATCGCAACCGTGAACGCAGAGAGGTTGATGTCCAGGGCCGTGCAGAGGCCGAAGTAGAATAAAAACAGGAGAACCAGCAGCGGGATCCCCCGGAAGAACCAGACATAGACGCCGATGCCCCTCCGGAGCGCCGGCCGGCCGTAGACCTGCCCCACGGCGAGCGGGACGCCGAGGACGAACCCCAACCCCATCGCCCCCAGAACGACAATCACGGTCACGACCGATCCCTGGAGAAGATACGGGAGCGCATCGGCTATGGCAATCAAACCTTCCGGCATCCGTTCACATCAACCGGTTATTTATCGATGTAGTTCTTCTTCAGCTCCGCCCAGTAGGGGGATTTCATGAGCCTCTTGAGGCCTTCGTTGACCTTCTTTAGAAACTCGGTATCCTCCTTGCGGATGGCGTAGCCGAAATCCTCGTCCTTCATCCCGAAGCCGCCGATGATCTTGACCGGTTTTTTCCTGGCGGCATCGATCGCCGGGGCGTCGTCCATCGCGGCGGCTACGATCCGGCCGTTGACCACATCCTCGACCGCCAGCGGGGCTGAGTCGTACTGCACCAGCTCGAACTTCTTGCCGCCCTTTTTGATCAGGTTCTCCTCGATCCATTTCGCCTCGGTCGTCCCGCGCTGTACGCCTATCTTGTTGCCGTCGGCCAGCGCCTTCTCCGCGGTGAGTTTGGAATCCTTCTTGGCAACGAGGACCTGTTTGATCTTCCAGTAGGCGATCGTGAAGCTGACCTGTTTCTTGCGCTCGTCGGTGATGCTCATCCCCGAAGCGACGATGTCGATCTTCTTGGCCTTGAGGCTGGGAATGATCCCGTCCCAGTCCATCGGCTGGTGCTTCACCTTGAACTTCATCTCCTTGGCGATCCAGTCCAGGGCCTTCACGTCGAAGCCGTCCGGATTGCCGGACTTGTCCACGAAGGCGAAAGGCGGAAAGTTGGCGTCGATCCCGTTGATGTAAACCTTCTCCGCGGCGCCGGCAGGCGCGACAACCGCCACGAGCAGTGCCGACAGCCCCAAAACTACACCCCAAAAACCTTTTTTCCTCATAAATGCCGATCTCCTTTCTTTCCGAATGAATGACCTTTCCGAAACAATCCGAATCCTCGCTGCGACACGCAGCCGCTGCCGCCCTGTCAATGACGGTCGAGCATAAGCAAAATCAGGGAAGGGTGTCAAGACGAAAGACTGGAGAAAAGCTTGGAACGGGCAAGTCATGCAGGAAAATTTCTCCGGCGCCTGAGGGGAACGGTATAAAAAATCAGGTTGGGGGTTGCTATTTCGCGGCGTCGTGTTTATGATAGCGCCATGCGAAGGCGATCCGTACTCAAACACTGCTGGGCGCCGCTGTTGATAGCGGCGTTTTTACTTTTCACAGTCCAGGCCCAGGCGGCGGGCGGGCCTTTTCCGCAGCCGACCGGCGCGGTGAACGACTTCGCCGGTGTGATCCCCTCTCAGTTCAAGGATCAGATGGAAAATATCGCCCGCGAGGTCCTCGCGAAGACCGGCACGGCGGTCGTGGCGGCCACAATGGAGACGATCGGCGACGACGATCCGGCGGATTACGCGAACCGGCTCTACCAGGCCTGGGGGATAGGAAAGAAGGGCGAGGACAAGGGGGTCCTGATCTTTCTCGCCCTCAAGGAACGAAAGGTGCGGATCGAAACCGGCTATGGGACAGAGGGGATCATCCCCGACGGCCTCGCCGGCGAGATCCTCGACCGTTATGCCGTCCCTTATTTCAGGAAGGGCGATTACGGGCGGGGATTTGCCGAAACGATGGCGGCGATCTCCTCCATAGTGGCAAAGGACGCCGGCGTGACCCTCACAGGGGTCTCGTTACCGGCGGGGAAACCAGCCGGGGCCGCAAAGAAGCCGGGCATATTCCCATTGCTGCTCCTGCTGGCGGCCGCGTCTTTGCTCCTCGGGACCCGCCGGGGCCGGGCGATGCTCCCCTGGCTCCTCCTGCTGATGATGAGCGGCAGCGGCAGGCACGGAGGCGGGGGATTCGGCAGCTTCGGCGGGGGAGGCTTCGGGGGCTTCGGCGGCGGGATGAGCGGCGGCGGCGGCGCCGGCCGCGGATTCTGAATGAGGAGACCTTTGGAAATCATGTCCCGGAAGCGCGCATTGTAGATTTTTCGGAACGAAAAATGTACAGCGCGCGGAGGGAGCATGATTTCCGAGTTGCACGCATGTATAAATGAGGTGAGGAGATGACGAAAATCCCCAGGAAACCGGAAGAGATCTTCGCAGAGATCGCCGGGGACTACCGGCAGGTCTTCGGAGAGGACCTGATTTCCCTGATCCTGTACGGGAGCGGCGCCGGAGAGGATTACGCTCCCGGAAAATCCGATCTCAATTTCCTGATCATCCTCGCCGAGCAGGGCATCGATGAGCTCCAGCGCGCCCTGGATACGGTTCGCCGGTGGCGGAAGCGCAACGTCGCGATCCCCCTGTTCATGACGGGCTCTTACCTGGCAGGGGCGCAGGACGCCTATCCCATCGAGTTCCTCAACATGAAGCGGCGCTACAAAGTCGTCTGCGGCCAGGATGTTCTCGCGCCGCTCGTCTTCGACCGCCATCACGTCCGGCTCCAGCTGGAGAGGGAGCTCAGGGCCAAGCTCCTCCACCTCAGGAGCGGCTATCTGGCCGCCGAGGGAAGCGCGCGGATGCTCCGTGAACTGATCGGGGCATCGCTTACCGCCTTTATCTCGCTGTTCGGCGCCATGCTCTATTTGAAAGGGGTTGAAATCCCAGGGGGCAGGCGCGAGCTCATCGCGGCGGCGGGCGCGGCCTACGGTTTTGATACCGCGGTTTTTCTTAAATGCGAGGAGATCCGCAGAAAGACTGACCAGTATTCCACCGCCGAGGTGCGGGCCATCTTCCTTGATTACATGAAAAAGATCCGCCGCCTCTGCGAGATGATCGATAAGATGGAACTTCAGAAATCAGGAGGTATACAATGACCAGCGGAAAGAGAAATCTGCTCATCGCCGTAGTCGTAATTTTAGTGCTGGCGGGCTCCCTATACTCCTTCTTCAAGGGAACCTACAACCGGTTCGTCATCCTCGACGAGGCGATCAAGTCGTCCTGGGCGCAGGTGGAAAACCAGCTCCAGCGGCGCTACGACCTCATCCCGAACCTGGTGGAGACGGTCAAGGGATACGCCAAGCATGAAAGGGAACTCCTCGTGGAGGTGACCAACGCCCGCGCCAGGGTGGGAGGCGCGCAGACGGTTCCCGACAAGATCAGCGCCAACAACGAGCTCTCCGGCGCCTTGAGCCGGCTGCTCGTCGTGGTGGAGAGATATCCGGACCTCAAGGCGAATCAGAATTTTCTGCGGCTCCAGGACGAGCTCGCCGGGACTGAAAACAGGATCTCCGTGGAGAGAAGGCGCTACAACGAGGCGGTCCAGGCCTACAACGTTGCCATCCGGAGCTTCCCGGCGAACCTCCTGGCGGGGCTGTACGGCTTCGAGAAGGCCGCCTTCTTCGAGGCCCCGGCGGACGCCAAGACGGCGCCGGCAGTCAAATTCTGAGAAAACAATACATCGTCGGAAACGACAGAAGGAGCAAGAAGCATGACCAAGTATGTTTACACCTTTGGAGGAGGCGCCGCCGAGGGCGCGGCGAGCGACAAGAATCTTTTAGGCGGCAAGGGCGCGAATCTCGCGGAGATGTGTTCCCTGGGCGTCCCCGTGCCGGCCGGCTTCACCATCAGCACCGAGTGCTGCACCGCCTATTACGCCGGCGGCTGCAAGCTCCCCGGCGAGCTGATCGATCAGGTCAACGCCGCGCTCAGGAAGATAGAAGAGATCATGGGAATGAAATACGGCGACGCTCTCAATCCGCTGCTCGTCTCCTGCCGTTCCGGCGCCCGTTCCTCCATGCCCGGCATGATGGACACCGTCCTCAACGTCGGGCTGTGCACGGCCACCATCCCCGGAATGATAGCAAAAACGGGGAATCCCCGTTTCGTCTGGGATTCCTACCGCCGCCTGATAATGATGTACGCCGACGTCGTGATGGAAAAGGCCGAGGGCCTCGAACCGGCCCTGGGGCAGGGCATCCGCAAGATCCTCGACGGAAGGCTCGACGAGATGAAGCACGCCAGGGGCTGCAAATCCGACACGGATCTTTCCGCCGACGAACTTAAATCGCTCGCCGGGGAATTCAAGGCCCTCATCGAGAAGCACCTCGGCAAGCCCTTCCCGGAAGACCCGCTGGCGCAGCTCTGGGGCGGGATCGCCGCCGTCTTCAAGAGCTGGAACGGCAAGAAGGCCGTCTCCTACCGCCGGATCGAAGGGATTCCGGACAACTGGGGCACCGCCGTCAACGTCCAGGCGATGGTGTTCGGCAACATGGGCGATTCGTCCGCCACCGGCGTCGCCTTCACCCGCGACCCGGCCACCGGCGACAACAAGTTCTACGGCGAGTGGCTGGTCAACGCCCAGGGCGAAGACGTCGTGGCCGGCATCCGCACCCCGAGCCCGATCAACGACGACACCAAGAACGAGCAGAACAGGAACCTCGTGAGCATGGAACACGCCATACCCGAAACGTATCGCGAGCTCGACGGCATCCGCACCAGACTGGAGACGCACTTCACCGACATGCTCGACATCGAGTTCACCATCCAGGAGGGGAAGCTCTGGATGCTGCAATGCCGCGTCGGCAAGCGCACCGGCACAGCCGCCCTGAACATGGCGATGGACATGCTGGCGGACGGGCTCATCGACAAAAAGACCGCCGTCATGCGCGTCCTGCCCCACCAGTTGGACGAACTCCTCCACCCGATCGTCGATCCGAAAATAGAGAAAGATATTAAACCACTCGTCAAAGGCCTCCCCGCCGGACCCGGCGCCGCCTGCGGCGCGCTGGTCTTCACCGCGGAGGACGCAGTGGCATCGCATCGCGCGGGCAGGACCTGCATCCTCCTGCGCGAAGAGACGAACCCCGAAGACGTGGAAGGGATGCGCGCCGCCGCCGGAATCCTCACCGCCCGCGGCGGCATGACCTCCCATGCGGCGCTCGTCGCCCGCGGCTGGGGCAAGTGCTGCATCGTCGGCGCCGGCGGGCTGCACGTGGAAGCCAAGGCCAGGACAGCACGGATCGCCGGCTCCGACGAGGTCCTCAGGGAAGGCGATGTGATCACCCTCAACGGCACCAGGGGCCATGTCTATCGCGGCGCCCTGCCGATGATCGACGCCACCGAGAACCCGCGCTTCCAGCAGTTCATGACGATGGCCGACAGATTCCGCAAGATGGGCGTCCGCGCCAACGCCGACACCCCGGAGGACGCCCGAAACGCCCTGAGCTTCGGCGCCGAGGGGATCGGCCTGTTCCGCACCGAGCACATGTTCTACGGCGAGGGATCGGACGAGCCGCTGTTCTATCTGCGCAAGATGATCCTCAGCAAGACGGCCGAAGAGCGCCGGGCCGCCCTCGCCGAGCTGTTCCCCTTCGTCAAGGCCGCCCTGCAGGGGACGCTGGAGGCCATGGACGGCCTGCCGGTGACCATCCGCCTTCTCGACCCGCCGCTGCACGAGTTCGTGCCGCAGGGCGCCGAAAAGCAGGCCGAACTGGCGAAGGCGCTGGGGATCGCGGCGGAGGAGATCAAAAAGCGCGGCGAGGCGCTGCATGAATCCAATCCGATGATGGGCCACCGCGGCGTCCGTCTCGGCATCACCTACCCGGAGGTGAGCGAGATGCAGATCCGCGCCATCTTCGAGTGCGCCGCCGAGCTGGCCAGGGCCGGCAGGAAGTGCGAGCCGGAGATCATGGTGCCGGTGACCTGCGACGTCTCCGAGCTCGATGTCACTAGGAAGATCACGGATAGCGTCCATGCCGACGTTCTCCGGCGGTTCGGCCTCGAGGATCTTCCATACAAATACGGCACGATGATCGAGATCCCGCGCGCCGCGCTGCTCTCCGACCGGATGGCGGCCTCCTGCGAGTTCTTCTCCTTCGGCACCAACGACCTGACCCAGCTTACATACGGCTTCAGCCGGGACGACATCGGCGGGTTCATGAACGAATACCTCGACCAGAAGCTCCTCGCCGCCGATCCGTTCCAGACCATCGACCGGGACGGCGTCGGGATGCTGATCCGGATGTCGGTCGAGAAGGGCCGCGCAACGCGCCCGGACCTCAAGGTCGGCATCTGCGGCGAGCAGGGCGGCGACCCGGCCTCCGTGGAGTTCTGCTACGCGACCGGCCTGACCTACGTGAGCTGCTCGCCGTTCCGGGTGCCCATCGCGCGCCTCGCGGCGGCCCAGGCGGCGATCAAAGCCGAAAGGATGAAGTGAATCGTGTTGAATTCGTAAAATAACAGACCTTGCCGCGACGATTGCTGATCCATGAGGACGAATCATGCGCCTAATAGCATCGACTCAAATCCTCTCGATTAGCTTGGTCTTTTTCTGGGCGTACATCAACTCGTCGGCTGCTGAGATAAGTTGGTCCAAAGACAGGGATGATTCGGGAGCATAAGTAGCGGCGCCCCAACTCAGGGCGAGCCGGTACTGGCGAAATTCTCTTCCATTCCAGTCATCAATGCCTTGTTGCAGGCGCAGCAAAAAGGCTTCCTTACTCAATTCCGTCACGTCGCTGGCAAGGACGGCAAACTCGTCCCCGCCGATACGCGCTAAGATGTCCGATTCCCTGAAGGTCGCGCGGAGAATGGTTGCCGTATCTATCAGGATCTTGTCGCCTTCTTTATGACCCAGGGTATCGTTTATCCCTTTCAGGTCATCGACATCGATGAAGACGGACATGATTTGACTTTTGGCCCGCTTCGCGGCTCTGAGTTGCTGCTCTGCCAGGGTGATGAATCCTCTCCGGTTGTACAGCCCCGTCAGCTCGTCGCGCAATGAAATTTTCCTAATCTCCGCCGCCACCCGCTTGCATTCGGCAATCTCTCGCTGGAGTTGCGCGTTGGCCTTTCGCAGGTGGGCTGCCTCTTGTTCCAGCCGCGCATGCAATCGACCCAGTTCCAGATGGGTCTGGATACGGGCCAGAAATTCTTCCGGGTGGAACGGCAGGGTGATGAAGTCCACGGCGCCGAGCCGCAAACCCGCCACCTGCGTATCCACGTCCGGGGACGCATTGATAAAGATGATGGGGATGGTGCGACTCTCCTCCCTCGTCTTGAGCCGCCGGCATACTTCAAAACCATCCATATCCGGCAAGTGATTGTCCAGCAAGATCAATTCCGGCAGCTTGGCTGCTGCGTAAGTCAGCGCCAGTTTTCCGCTGTCGGCCAGACGCACCTGATAGCCTTCGGCTGTCAGGTGCTCCGTCAGCAGTTCCATGGATTCCGAGGTTTCGCCAACCACCAGGATAACGCCTATGTTGTTCATGCCGTATCCTCGATTGAATTGTATCCGGCCTGCAATGGGCACAGACTTGCGGCATCGGTCTGGACGAAGCAGGGGAACTCCGCAGACTGATCCTTTTAATGTGAAGCTTTATATCAACTATTGTTGTCTATAGTCAACAGAATGTCTCTACCAATTCTGTTAAGTTTCCTCAACAAGGAGACAAGCTTGACTATCGAAGAGGCATTCGGACAAGTCGTCAGGAAACTGAGGAAGGCAAACAATCTATCCCAGGAGAAGCTTGCCGAGTTGAGTCACATGGATAGAAGCTTTATCTCCCTTCTCGAACATGGTCATAAACAACCCTCCTTGATCACGATCTTTCAATTGGCCAAAGCCTTCAATGTGTCTGCCACTGCGATCATCGGAGCCGTCGAAGAAAAAATTCATATAGAGAAAGTTAAATAGTTTTTTTCTTACATCGCATCGGAAAAAAGCGCCATCCTTTGGATGGTCAGTATGTTCCCTTCAGCCGCATTGATCGCGCTAACCTGGCAGGCAACGGTCTGATTAGCGGTGCTTGCCGTAATTGCCAGGCCAACAGCCCCGAAGACCCTTCCCAATGCAACCAAACAGATCCGCACTTTTTCATCTTTTTTTCCCTTCCTTTCCTTCTTGAGTCTGGCCGGTCTTTACACTATTTACATTGTATTTGTCAATAAAATTCACACTCCTAACATTGTGGCAAGCTTAATATAAAACTGTTACAAAGCTACCCATGCCAGAAAAAATGATAACGAGCAAAGAGATTGGTAGGAGGATTAAAAAACGGAGGATCGAGCTTGGGATCTCCCAGGAAAAACTGGCTGACGTATTGGGTGTTACATATCAACAGGTGCAGCGGTATGAAAACGGAGCCAACAAGCTCAATGTTGAAAATATCCAGTTAATTGCCGATATCCTATCCGTTCCTGTCTCGCATTTCTTTGCATCAGATGAAATATTAATGGTTGCAGAAGAAGCAACCGCCTATTTACTTGCCGATGAAAGTAAGCTCCTTAGATATTTCAGAAAAATCGAAAATAATAGTTTCAAAGACCTTGTTATGCAGGTTGCCCGACTTGCAGTAAAGATAAAGGGATAGTTCTCGGCGAATGGATGGAGGAGACGTTCGTTCATAGGAACGTGTCGGAGATCGCGAGCCACCGGAAGGCAGCACCGTAATCTGGAGATTGCTTTTCGGTACTGCTTTCCCTATCCTCAACCTACGCAAAAGCAAATTCTTATCAATCTCAATCAATTTCAATCCTGGAACCCGCAGATGGAACATTTGACTTAGGTCAATGATTTTGGGAGGTCACCCCTGTTAGGATAAACTAAAAGCCTTTTAGGGGCAGGAAGAAGAGGAAGCGGCCATGCAAGCAGTCACTAATGTCTACCTTTTTGGATCCTTGAGCAATGAGGGCATGGGGAACGGCGCCCATCCGATTCCCCATGCCCTCCAGGCGCCCATTTTACTGAGGGAGCTTCTGGATTGCCTTGAAGTTGCTTCCGAACGGGTCCAATTGGCGATGGTCAACCATAGAGCCGCGTCCCCGGATCATGTAATCCATCCGGGCGACCGGATTGCTCTGTTTCCGAAGGAATATGCCGTTTTTGCCGATTGGAAGGATTTTCGCAACCGATCCTAAACATCGGCCTTGAAGAAATACACGACGAAGGATTCGTCGCTTTCCTTGACCAGCCAATGCTGCAGCCCCAGGCTCGCGGCCTTGTCTATCAGGGGCGCGGGCAGAAACGGCGCGATGAGCTTGTAGATAGTGCCTTTCCCCATCTCTTTGAAATCCGCCATGACCTGATTGACCGGCTGCTCCCCCTCGGCCAGCATCGCCTTGGCATCCAGCTCCTTGCCGATCAGATTCTCGGCGAACCAGTCCGGCTTCGTCGTGTTGTAAAGCGTGCCCGCGCTCTCCGTGAACAGGTCCTGCCCCACCTCCCGGCGCAACAGGTTGATCAGATCCTCGACCTTCACGTTGCCGACGGCCGCGGCCTGCTGGAGCGTTGCTATCTTGGCGACGGTCCTGCGCAAGACCGGATTCTTGAGTTTCTTGAACGCCGGCACGTAGCCGATGAGAACATCCTCCAATTGCGGATATGCTTCGATCAATTGCAGGACCTTGGTTCTCGGCGTGATGATCAGCTTCTCGTTCATGTCATTCCTCCCCTCAAGCATAAGACAGTATCCGCCGTTCGCCCTCCAGCGAGCGGTAGCGGGTCAGATCGTGGGACACCTCCAGCGTGCCCAGATATTCCCCCTTTTCGTTGCGCAGGGCGAAGTATTCGATGTGGATCAGCCTGCCCGCGGCGTTTATCCAGAAAGGCGCGCGGCTCTGCCGGCCGCTTTTGAAATCCTCGATGATCTTATCCACGATATGGGCGCTCCCGGGCGGGTGGCAGTAACGGACATCCCGATTGAGAATCGCCCTGTTGCGCGGGAAGATGCGTTCGGCGCCCTGCGAAAAGTATTTCACCTTGTCGTCCCTGTCGACAAATGTCACATCGAAGGGCAGCGTATTGAGAATGCTCAGCAATTCTTCCTCGGTAAATCCCCCGGAGGGCAGTTGAATATAACCGGATTTGGGGGCTTCCTCGCCCTCCGCTTTCAATCCTGCCGGTTTCCACTCCTGGGGGGGATCGTACAGACAAAAACCGATTTCCAGGGATTGCCTGCTTATCTCGTACCAGGCGCCCTCGGACAACTTGTCAAGCGACATCGGGAAAAGGATGTGCTCTTCCTTCCCCGTCATGTCCTCAACGGCCTTCAAAGCTGGGTTGAGTATGATCTCCGCAGCGGCGGCCAGTTCTTCCGCGTTTATCGATTCGTTTTGAAGGATCTCGATCCCCCCCTTGATAAGCTCCCTGATCTCGTCGTGTTTTCCCCACATTACCTTAGGCGGCCCGGTGATCCCCGCCTTTTCAAGAAACGGGAACAGCAGGTATTCCTTGCGTCGGTAGTGCTTGTCCACGTCGAACAGTTTGTGGAATATTCCGCGCAACCGGAGGACCTGCTCGGAAAGGGCCGCTGGGCCGCTTTTGTCGATCTCGCCCAAAAGACGGGTTGCCGCCGCGACGAGCTTTTTCAATTCCGCGTTTTCCTTGATCATGACATCGACCGGATGCCCGGCGGGGATATCCTTGGCGCCTTTGAGGTCAATATGACCTTGAAGAACGGCCGAATGGGCGTCGCAGAGCTTCAAGACCTCCGTTTCCGGAAGTCCTTCGCCGATCAACTCCTGTTCGACCTCGACGACCTCTCCGTAGGGTATCCGGCTCAAGCTCTCCACGAGCTCCCGGCGTACCTCCTGCTCCGATTCCCCGGAATGGAGTTTCAAAATCAGCTCTTTGAGCCTTGCCTTCCGCTCCCGCGAATTGTCGATCAATTCACTCATAACCTCTCCTTTTCGTTAATCGGTACTTGAGACCTTTGAAAATTATGCGCCTTCACAGCAAAATCGCTGCGTCGCGCAAAGGTCTTTCCCATAGTATCTCTCTATGAAGCAAGGAAGGCAAGGCCGGCATGGACAGCGGCGCTGATCAAAAGAGTCAAGCCGCTCTTCTTGTGCACTCCGAAAGGCGCTTTGATCCAGCGAAGCCCCGTGCCCAACTGAAAGAGTATCAGAAGAAAGTTGAGAATGCCGAGCAGCCGAATTGCGATCGATAAGCCGCCGATGTCCATTTTAAGCGCCCCTTTCTATTTCCCGACAGAGATCTTTACATTTGCCGGCCCTGCGCTCCCGTGAACACTGCAATGCGCCTCAGCCGCGACCTCCAGATCTTCAAGGACGGTTATCTTGACCTCCCTGGTGAAAACCTCGTCCTCGGGTCTCCGGTCCGAAGTGAAATCCCAACGGGCGATCTCCTTCTTGTTGGCTGTCACCTGAAGCCCTTTGGTGTAATGAGTAAAACTGTTCCCCCTGTGCGTGACGGTCACCCTTATCGTCGCCTCGGAACCCTTTGGAACGGTCTGCGGGGCCTCAATGGAAGCGGCAGATTTATTTGCGAATGCCACCCCCGTGCGCAGAGCAAGGAAAAATAAAGGAACGGCCACGAGCAAATCCCTTCTCCTCATGGAACACCTCCTGACGGAATTTCTCACATATAGAGACCTTTGCGCAACTTGAAAATCATGTCCCGGAAGCGCGCATTGTAGATTTTTCGGAACGAAAAATGTACAGCGCGCGGAGGGAGCATGATTTTCAAAGGTCTCATATATACTATTTTAGCCAGCTTTTTGCGAAAGCAAATAGAAAAGTCGCTCGTGTCAATAATTCTTGACACGCCGGCGCCGTTTTCATATATTCGGATCACCCAAAAGCAATTCATCAAACAACCCTCCTCCGGCATAGCCGGAGGTGTTACGATTTCCGGACCCTCAAGGGGGCCCGACCGCAACCGGTTAATGTCAAGACCCCCATATTTCGGATAGCGGGTATTCGTCATGACGAGGGCATCCTGTCCGAACGGCTGAACCAAATTTTAAAAACAATACTGACGACTTCGTAAAAGTCCGGATGCTGCGCAAGTAGGGAACGGTTTCAAACCGTTGCCTACGGCGGGTTTGCGCCTTGCCGGGGCACGCCCCGGCGAAGGCCGAAGGCTTTTTGCGAAGCCGTCCAAAATGCAAGGCTTTTATGACTTTTCACGACGGCGTCATGTTGGGGCGGTATTTTTTCGTTTGGTTAACGAAACCTGTTATCAGATTTAAAAAGGAGGGGGAATATGAGAAAGAGACTCGGTAAAAGCGTTGGGATTGTTGCTGCCGCCCTGTTTTTTCTGGTCGGCTTTATAAACATTGCGCCGGCCGCTGAAAAACCGATCGTAATCGGCGCCCCGCTCTCCACGGCGTTCCTCTACGGATGGGACGCGGAGAGGGGCATCAAACTGGCGGTCGAGGAAATCAATGCCGCAGGCGGCGTGAAGGTGGGCGCGACGAAACGCCCCTTCAGCGTCGAGGTGATCGACACCCGCGACCTGGAGCCGGGCGTGCCGGTCAGCGACGCCCTGCTCGGCCTGGAGAAACTCATCCTGGACAAAAAGGCCGATTTTATCATCGGCGGCCCCGTACGCTCCGAAGCGGCCCTGGCGGCGATGGATCTGTTGAACAAATACAAGAAGGTGAGCATCCTGTCCACCGGCGTCCTGACGCCCGCCTACCATGCGAAGGTCGCCGAGAATTACGACAAGTACAAGTACTGTTTCAGAATAACCAGCCACGTCATAGTGATGGCGAATGAATTTGTCACCCTGCTTGCGGACGTCAAGAAAGGCCACGGCTTCAATAAGGTCTATATCATGGTCCAGGATGTGGCGCATGCGCGGGGCGGCGGCGAGGCCATGAAGAAGATGCTGACCGCCGGCGGCTGGGAAGTGGTCGATATGAAGATCTATCCCACGGGCACGACGGACTACTCCATGGCGCTCAACGATGTGGCGAGGACGAAGGCGGACATCATCTTCCTGTGGATGGATATGCCGGAAAGCGCCATTCTTCTGAAGCAGTGGAGCGGCATGAAGCTCAAGGCCCTGCCGATGGGATTCGTCAATGCCGCCGAGCAGCCCGGCTTCTGGAAGGCCACGGAAGGGAAAGGGGAATTTCTCATCGTAAACCTGGTAAACGGCGGCAATGCGCCGGCGAACATAACCCCCTGGACCATGAAATTCGCCAGTGCCTACGAAAAGAGATGGGGATTGGAGCCGGAGGGATACGGGACCTCGTCCAGCTACATGGCGGTCTATACATTGAAAGAGGCCATCGAGAAGGCCGGCGCCATTGACGCCGACGCCGTGATCACGGCGCTGGAAAACGTCAACCTCATGGGCGTATACGGCAAAATAAGCTTCGACAAGAAAAACCATCAGATCATCCCGTCGGACGATCCGAAACTGGGGGCGGTGACGTCAATCATCCAGTGGCAGAACGGCAAGCGGGTGCAGGTCTTCCCTCCCAAGGTCGCGGAGGCCAAGATACTGCTGCCGCCCTGGATGAAATAAGGCGGCGCCATGGACATCCTGGTTTATGGCATTATCAACAGCGTGACCCTTTCGCTGCTTTCCCTGGGGTTTACCCTGGTGTACAGCATAAGCAGGCTGCCCAATTTCGCCCACGGCGCCCTGTACATCACGACGGGCTATTTCATCTGGCTGTTTCTGAACTCTCTGGGGCTGGGCTATCCCCTGGCCGTCATGCTCGGCATAGCGCCGGCCGGCCTCATCGGCGCCCTGATGTACCGCCTGGTGCTCATCCGGATCAGGGGGATGGAGATCTCGGAGATCATCGCCACCTATGCCATAGGCCTGGCAATCATCGAGGGATTGCGGTGGGGCGGCTTGCGGGGCACGACCTTCACGCTGCCCTCATTCGCTTCCGGTTTTCGCGACATCCTGGGAGTGAATGTCGATGATCAGCGGCTCCTGGTGGTCGGGGTCGGTTTTTCCGTTTTTGCCCTTCTGTACCTGTTTGTCCGTCTGACCAGGAACGGTTTGGCGCTGCGGGGAATCGCCCAGGATGAAAGGGCCGCAATGATGCTGGGGATAGATTCCGACCGGATGGCCGTCGTCTCTTTTGCGATCGGCTCCTCCCTGGCGGGCCTTTCGGCGGCATTGATCCTCCCCCTCGGAAACATCGTCGTGGAAGCGGGGTACAACGTGCTGCTGTTTTCGATCGCCGTGAGCGTTATAGGCGGCCTGGGAAGCTGGGCGGGCGCCATCATCGCCTCCTTTGTTATCGGCTTTGCCCAGATCCTGACGGAAAAATTTCTTTCTTCGCATTTCCAGATGGTGATAGCGCTTCTGGCCATCATCATCACGCTCCTGATAAAACCGTCCGGCATTCTGGGAAGGCAGAAGGAACTGGAGGAAAGGGTGTAGCCGTGGAGGTCCGCAGGAAAGAGAGGATAGACAGGGGCATAAAGGTAAGGAGCGAGGGGATATACTGCGTTTCTTCCCCCAAGGAGATGCTCTACGTGGCCGGACCGCGGGCGCTGCTGATCGCCGGCCTCCTCCTGCTGCCGCTGATCCTGGAAATGGCGCCCTACTGGAAGAGGGTCGTCAACATCATGTGCGTCTACGGCCTGCTCGCCATATCGTTCGACTTTTTGGCGAACGTGGTCGGGCTTGTCTGTCTCGGGGGGGCCATGTTCATCGGGGTGGGCAGTTACATGACCGCCATTTTCAACGTTTATCTGCATCTCCCCATCTACATGGCCATCCCCCTGGCAGGCCTGTCGGGGGCGTTGATCAGCACGCTCCTGCTTTTACCCTGCCTTTCCTTGCGGGGTGTGTATTTCGCCATTGTCACCCTGATGTACCCACTGCTTTTCACCCGGATCATCGAGGCCCTCAATATCCTCGGGGGGACCAACGGCATCACCGGACTCGACAGCTTTCCCAATCCATATCTGGAAAATTACGTGATTATCGTCCTGCTGCTGGTTTTTCTGTTCGGTTTGAGAAGATTGATGGACGAGGATATCGGCCTGGTGCTGAGAGGGGTGAAGGACAACGACCAGTCCGTGCGGGCTTCGGGCGTCAATGTCACGCATATGAAGGCGCTGGCCGTCTTTATCGCCTCCTTTATCGGTTGCCTGGGAGGCGCGTATCTGGCGCATCTTTACATGTGGACGGGGCTTTCCCTTTTTGCGCTGGATTTTTCCATCATTCCCATCGCGGCAGCGACGATCGGCGGGGGGGGATATATGATGGGGGCCCTCATCGGCACCTTCATCCTCGTCCCTCTCTCCGAGTTCCTGAGGTTTTTCGGGACCTTCAGGATAGTCATCTACTGCCTTATCCTGACGGGATTCATTGTTTTCAAGAGCGAGGGGATCATGACGTATCTCTCCAGGAAGTATTCTCAGTTCGAACGGTGGGCGAAGATATGAGCATCCTCTCCGTTGAAGACATCGGCAAGACGTTCGGCGGCCTGAAAGCCCTGATATCCGTCAGCTTCAGCGTGAAACAGGGCGAGATTTACGGGATCATCGGCCCCAACGGTTCCGGGAAGACAACCCTGATCAACTGCATTACCGGGTTCATAAGACCGGACACGGGCAAGGTGTATTTCCGGGGAACGAACATCAGGGGCTGGCCGGCCCATAAAATTGCCCGCGCCGGCATCGCCCGGACCTTTCAGGTGATGCGCCCCTACTATTCCCTGCCCGCTTACAAAAATCTCATCATACCCCTGTGGTCGCCGCGCGCCCGGACCATAGGCGGCTGGAGAGGCGGCGGCCGGCACGGGGACAGGGACACGGTCGCGGTCGATATCCTGGAAGAAATCGGTTTCGAGAGGGATTCGCGCGTCCCCTACAAGATGGCCTCTACCTTGCCGACCGGCTATCTCAAGAGACTCGAACTCGCCCGCTGCATTGCGCTTAGGCCGGAAATCATCTTCTGCGACGAGGTTTTTTCGGGGCTGAGCGCCAGTGAGGTTGCCGGCCTGATGCCCCTCATCGAAAAGTTGAAAATGGAGGGCATCACGCTGATCATGGTCGAACACAGGTTGAAAGAGCTGTTCAAGGTGGCGGACCGCATCATGGCCCTGCAGTTCGGCGAAAAAATCGCCGAAGGCCATTACCGGGAGGTCATCGCGGATGCCCGCGTCAAGGAGGCCTACCTGGGCAGCGAAGAGGTGTAGGGATGCTGGAAGCCAAAGAGCTGATGGTATTTTATGAAAACATGCTGGCCCTCAACAACGTCAGCATTGCCGCCGAGACCGGTTCGGTCATCGGCATTTTCGGCTCCAACAGCGCGGGCAAGAGCACCCTCATGTACACCCTGGCCGGCATCATGCTGGACATCAAGAAAAAAGAGGAGATGCGGGGCGGGGAAAGGATAACGCTCTTCGGCAGCCTCACATTCGAAGGGCGGGACATATTCAATCTCCCGCCCCATGCCAGGGCGAAGGCGGGGATCGTGCTGTGCCCGGAGAGGCGGCGGATATTCCCGGAGAGCAGCGTCCTGGAAAATCTGAAGATAGGCTCTTACCTTACCGGTATCAGGGAAAGAAAGAAAAATCTGGAATACGTGCTCGGCGTCTTCCCGCGGCTCAAGGAGTTCCTGGGCAGGCAGGGCGGTTTCTTGAGCGGCGGCGAACAGCAGATGCTGGCCATCGGCAGGGCGCTGATGGCCGGTCCCCGGGTGCTGCTTCTCGACGAACCCCTGTTGGGCCTGAGCCCCGTCTATCAGAGGATCGTCATCGAGGCAATCAAGGAGATCCGGAAGACCAGAGGCATCACCATTATCATAGCGGAGCAGTATTCAAGGCCGGTGATCCCCGTCATCGACAGAGGCTACATCATTGAAAACGGCTCCAGCATTTTAGAGGGGACAAAAGAAGAGTTGCTGGACAATCCCGACGTGAAAACAGCCTACTTTGGAATCTGAAAACGCCTATGGAACTATACCGCAGCGAATGCGCCTTCACCCGCTTCGACGAGGCATGCAGGAAATATCCCGCCAATACGGCCATCGTTTATCTGGGCGAACGGTTCAGCTATGCCTTGTTGCACGAACTCGTGGAGAGGTTTGCCGCCGGTCTCCTGAACGCCGGCGTGAAAACCAGAGAGAAGGTCATGCTTTTTATCCCGAACTCTCCCCAGTGGGTCATCGCCAATTTTGCCGTCAACAAGATCGGCGGTGTCGTGGTGCCGGTCTCGCCGATTTATACCTCCTATGAAATCGAATACATCATCAACGATGCCGAGGTGGAAACGGTCATCTGCCTGGATACGAACTATATGTACATCAATGAGGTGATCGGCAAGACCAACCTGAAGCGGGTGATCGTCACCAACCTGGTGGACATGATCCCCGGCTGGAAAAGATATGTCGGCTATCTGCTGGACAAGCTGCCAAAAGGAAAGATCAGGAAGGGCAAGGAGGTTCTGTATTTCAAGGACATCCTGAAAAACCGCTGCCGGGCCCCCGCGATCGATATCGATCCGTGGCAGGACCTCGCGTATATCATGTACACGGGCGGCACGACCGGTTTCCCGAAGGGGGTGGCCGGCAATCACATGGGAGAGGTTTCCTATATCAAGGATATCATGGAGAACGTCTTCGGGGGGCATCTTTTTGCAGGCGAGGACACCGTGATCATGGTGAATCCCCTGTTCCATATCATGGCGAAGGGATTTGCCCTGGCGGCCGCCCTGAATCAGGGGAACACGATGATCCTGATGCCGGTCCCGGAAGTGGATTCGATCCTGGAGGCGATCCGGAGATACAAGGTCAGATGGATGCTCGGCGTGCCGACCCTCTACAGGCTGATCCTGGAAAACGACAGAGCGGACCAGTACGACATCGGTTCCCTGAAATACTGCTACTGCGGCGGCGATGTCCTCCCCGGCGAGGTTTTCAACAAATGGCGGGAGAGATACGGCAGCGACATCTTCCAGGTGTACGGCTCCACGGAGGTGGGACACGTGGCCTACAGCCCCCTGGAAAAGAGGCCCAGCCCCAAGACAGTGGGCAGGCCTCTGCAATCGAGAAAATGCGCGGTTATCGATCCGGAAACGCTGGAACCGGTCGCCGCCGGAGAGGTCGGGGAATTGGCCGTGACCTCGGCCTATACGATCAAGAGTTACTGGAAAAAACCCGAGGAAACCGCCGGCGCTTACATCAAGTTGGGAGACGACACCTATTACAGAATGGGCGATTTCGTCAGGCTCAACGAAGACGGAGAGCTGGAATTCATGGAGAGGACCGCCGATGTCATCAAATGCAAAGGTTATCGAATCTCCGCTTCGGAGGTCGAGGCAGTCCTCCAGGATCACCCGGCCGTGATCGGGTCCTGCGCCGTGGGCATCCCGGATATCAAACTGGGCGAAAGAATCAAGGCCATTGTCGTGCTCAAGCAGGATGCCAAGGGGGTGAGCAGCGCCGACCTGCTGCGGTGGTGCAGGGACAGGCTCGCCTCCTACAAGGTGCCAAGCTACATCGAGTTCAGGGACATGCTGCCGAAGTCGAAGGTCGGCAAGCTGCTGCGCCGGGAGATCCGCGACGAGGAGCGGAGAAAGCTCGGCGGCGTTTAGAATCGATGAACTCGATCTTCCGACTTGCATCATCGTGGGCGGGGACGATCCCGCAACGCCCGTTTCCGCCTCCGAGGCCATTCGCGAGCGGATCAGGAATTCAAAACTGGCCGTCCTTCCCTCCACCCGCCACCTCTCCAATGTGGAGCAGGCCGGGTTATTCAATGAGCGGCTGCTGGGATTTTTGCAGAGCGTCGAATAGTTTTTTTATTTTATGCCGCTCGCCTTTCCGCGTGCCACTCGCGCGCCACGCGGCGCCCCGGGCGGCAATCAGGGCCGAAAGGAAAAAGTAAGGGGGGATTTCGATGTCGTCCTTTCAGATGAAGAGACGGCTTCAGAGGGCGAGAGGCTTCCAGAAGCCGTCCTTCATGACGACGCGCGTGGTCTCGCCGGAACGGGCCGGCAGCCTGCGGTCGGTTAGGGAGTATTCCGCGTCGTTGGGGAAGCGGATTCCGAAGCTGTCCGCCGTACGGAAGACCTCGGGGAGAGTCGTCCGGATCCGCTGCGAGCGGGCGGCCGCAAGGAGTTCATCCGAATCGGAAAATGCAAGCAATTCCTCGATAGTCTTGAGCGTGGGCGGCATCAGGACGATCCGGCCGGCCGCCTGCTCCGCCAGGGCGGCGGCCGGGGTCAGCCAGCGGGATTCCGTCAGCTCCATCCGGTCGTGGACGGCGACCTGCCCTTCCGGGAACTGCGCCAGAAAGAAGCGGGCGTTGAACCGGCGCGGCTCCCCCTCCGGCGTGATCCAGTGGGAATAGGGAATAAGCAGATCGGGGGCGTACCGGAGATTCTCCCGCCGGGCCATCTCCGCCAGGCTGAGCCTGCCCTCATGCAATTCACGGCGATAGACGGCGAAGCGGGCCGCCGTGTCCGGATCGGCCAGAGCCGCCGGCCGCCCGGCGAGATCGCGGGCAAGCAGGATGCCCGCCTCCTCGAATGTCTCCCGGATGGCGGCCATGAACAGGCCAAGGGCAATTGTTTCTGGTATGTCTGGCTCCTGGAGGAGGCGCCGGGCGTCGGCGGGGGAAAGCCCGCCGATAAAGGGCGCCAGGGCCGGGTCCGAGTCCGCTTCGTCCCGATGGCCGCCGGGAAAGACAAAGGCCCCTCCCATGAAGGCCTGATTCCGGTTGCGGCGCATCAGGAGCAATTCGTACGGCCCGTCCGCCCGGCCGCGCAGCAGGATCACCCCCGCCGCATCGTGCGGCGCCGCGCCTCTCCGGCTCTCCACTTCATTCTGCGTAAAAATGCTTTCCATCTTTTTCGAAGCCGCCGTTATGGTAATCTTGAACAAGTCATAAAAAATTCGAGAAAATCGGGCGGCTTCGTAAAAAGGCCGCAGGCAAGGCGCGCGAACCCTGAGGAGTGAGGCGTACTTTTAGCGTACGCTGCAACGACGAAGGGTGAAGCGCAACGCAGCATCCGGCCTTTTTACGTAGCCGCCGTTATTTGGCGATCTGGCCGCCATCGTTCACCAGGACATGTCCCGTCATGTAGGCCGAGGCGTCCGAGGCCAGAAAAACGGCGACCCCCTTCATGTCGTCCATGTCGCCGATCCTCCCCAGGGGGACCGCGGCCTTGAGCATGTCATAGGCGGCCTTGAACTCCGGCTTTTCGATATAGCCCATCATGTCGGTCCTGAAGAAGCCCGGGGCGATGGCGTTGACCCGGATCTTGTAGGGGGCGAGCTTCACCGCCAGGTTCATCGTCAGCAGGTTGATCGCCGCTTTCGTCGAGTTGTAGGGGACGGCCGGGTGGAGCGCCTCGTCCGAACCCCTGAATCCCATGATCGACGAGATGTTGATGATGTTCCCGCCCCCCTGGTCCTTCATGAGATTGGCGACCTTCTGGGTTATGATCCAGACGCCGCGGACATTGACGTTGAAGAGCTGGTCCCACTTCTCCAGCGGGAAAGCGAGGGTGGGCGCGCCCCAGGCGGCGCCCGCGTTGTTCACCAGGATGTCGATCCGGGGGAAGGCCGCCAGCGCCGTCGTGAGCATGGCGTCGATCTCCTCCTCTTTTGCCATGTCGCAGGCAATGGGAAGGGCCTTAACGCCGAACTCCTGCGAAAGGGCCTGGGCCGTAGCCTCGAGGTTCTTCATCTTCCGGGAGGCAAGGATCAGATCGGCCCCCGCCTCCGCCAGACCGGTCGCGATGAACTTCCCGATTCCCCTGCCCCCGCCCGTGACGAGGGCGACCTTGCCGCTCAACTTGAAAAGATCGAACAGTTTCATGGGAACCTCCTCAATAAAAAATAGCTGTTTTAAAGCCCGGCGGGAGTATAATAAAAGCCGCCTGGGGTGTCAAAGCCTGTTTTCCCAGGATGGATACTTTGTACGCAAACAAACACGGCAATTGTGTATTATTTACCCAGATCTTCGCCGGGACAGGATGATTTGGCGATCTCGTAAAATGATAGCATTGTTTTTATATTCAATGCCTTACGCTGCAAGATACCGGGATTGGCATGTCCCTTGCTGAGTAATTAACAAAGAAACAGCACTCCCGGCAGGGGCCGGTTCCGGGAGGGCAATTTCCGCAGGAGATGATCAATGGCGATGGCAAACTGCAAGTCGGCAACAGTCAAGCGGGTATGGGGAAAGCGGGCTGTCATGGCGGGCGCCGGCCTTTTGCTTTTCCTGGCGGTCGTTGTCTTGACCGGATGTTATCATCATGCGCCGTACCGGGTAATCTCGCAGCCTGCACCCGAAGCGGCCAGGCCGAGGCCCTCCCTCACCCAAGTCTATTTTTACCCCAAGGCCGGGCAGTCGCCCGAGCAGCAGTCGCGAGACCACTACGAATGTTATAATTGGGCGGTGCAGCAGACCGGCTATGATCCGGGGATGACCTCACTCCCGCCGGAACAGCGCATCAAGGTGCTGCCGATGCCTCCGCCCGGACACGACACGGCGGCCCTGACGATAGCAGGGGCGGTGCTGGGCGCCTTGATCGGGGGGCCAAGGCACGGCGTAGGAGGAGCCATAATCGGCGCAGCCGGTGGGGCTATTGTCGGCGCCGCTTCGGACGCGGCAAGGCAGGAATACGCCCGGCAAATGGAAGAAGCCTATGCCGGGCGGGACAGGCAGATCGACGCCCAGCTCGATCAAAAGGCGCTCGACTTCCGGCGGGCGACATCCGCCTGCCTCGAAGGACGCGGCTACAGTGTGAGGTAAGGAGAACCATGAAAACATATCCTGTTGTACGAAAGCAAATCGCCTTGTCGCGCGTCAACGACAGGGGGCGGTATTTTACGCTTGGGTTTATGCTGGCGGTGTTGTCGGCAGTCATCCTGTTGGGGTTTGCGCAGATCGCGCAGGCGGATGGGCGCGGGCCGGGCCAGCGCGAATTCCGGGATTCGCGCTATCAACACAACCGCACCTACCCCGTGCGCGGCCAGATCGTCAGGGAGATTCCGCGCGGCCACCGGGTGGTCGTCCATGACCGCGCCCGATACTACTTCTACGGCGGCGTCTGGTACCGCCCGCAGGGGCCGCGCTTCGCCGTGGTCGTCCCCCCGATCGGCCTTTTCGTCCCCTTTCTCCCCCCTTACTATGCGACGATCTGGGTGGGCGGCGCGCCCTACTACTATGCCAACGAAGTCTATTACGCCCACAGAGGCGACGGGTATATCGTCGTGGAACCGCCCAAGGGCGAGGTCAGCCAGGCGCCGCCCCCGGCAGAAAAGATGTTCATCTATCCCCGCCTGGGCCAGAGCGACCAGCTGCAGGCGACCGATCGTTACGAGTGCCACAGTTGGGCCGTGAGCCAGACCGGCTTCGACCCGACCCGGCCGCTCGACAGCGGCGTCTCCGAAGCCCAGCGAATCGACAAGCGCGCGGACTATCAGCGGGCGATGGGCGCCTGCCTCGACGGCCGGGGCTATACCGTGAAATAAATAAGGACAGCGCCCTGTTAATTTTAATAGGGCGCTGTCCCTATTTATCCGTCCCTATTTATCCATGATTAGCTTTCTGCCGGCCTCAAAAGCCTGCGGGAGCGCGTCGGGGTTTTTCAGGATGTCGTTGCGGGCATCGACGCCCCGAAAGAGGAGGTCGCCCGCATACGCCACATTGAAGGCATCGAAGAAGTATTTGACCGTCAGGATGGCGCCTTCGAACGTGCGCTGCCCCTTTGTTCCGCCCACCGAAATGAAAAAGCCCCGCTTGCGTTTGTCCTTCGTTTTCAGAACGGGATCGTGGAGGACGTATTTCCTCGCCCACAGCGCCTGGCCCCGATCCACCATCGCCTTGGACCAGGCCGTGATCCCGTAGAAGAATATCGGCGAGGCGAGGATGACGACGTCCGCCTCCAGCAGGAGCGGGTAGACGCGCTGCATGTCGTCGGGGATCACGCACGCCCCGTCCTTGAAGCAGCTCAGGCATTCCCGGCAGGGGGTGATCTTCAAATCGCACAGGCGCACTCGCTCCACTCGCGCGCCCTCCCGGGCCGCCCCCTTCAGGGCCTCCTCGAGGAGCAGGTCCGTATTGCCGCCCTTGCGGGGGCTGCCGAAGATCCCCAGCACCATGGCCTGATCGTTCATCTTACAACCTCGTCAACTCAGATCACCTTGACAATTTCCGGCGCATGTCTTTCCGAGGCCGGGGGGATGCCCTCAGGATAACCCAGAACGATGGGCGCGACGATCCGGCAGTCATCGGGTACGCCGATCTCCCCCAGAATCACGCGGTCGCGGATATGGGCGCCCAGCCCGATCCAGCATGTACCCAGTCCCCGGGATGCGGCCGAAAACATCAGATAGGCGACGGTCAAACCGCAGTCCACGTCCAGCGAGTAAAGGTTGCGCGGGCCGACAACAAGGATCAGGCAGGGGGCATTGTAGAAGACATTGAACTGCCTGTCTCGCAACGCGCCCTCGTACTGTTTTATTGGCGAGTCGGGATAGCGGGAGAGGTCTTCCAGAAGACTGCGCTTGCTCTCATCCGAAAGCTCTCTGATCCGTTCCCGATCTCTGATTATGATGAACCGGCAGGGCTGGAGGTTGCTCGCCGTCGGGGCCAGAGTGGTGTCCTGCAGGATATCTTCCGCAACGGATAAAGGGACCTCTCTGTTCTGAAAACTCCGGATCGAACGCCGGTTCGTCATCAATGCCTTGAAATCCATGGTTGTTGTCCTCCGGGGTGACATTTATGATCTGATCATCACGAGCATCATCTTGAATCTCTTCAGCGCCTTCAATGCGTGGGGCTTCCCGCCCGGCATGATGATCATATCCCCTTCCTTTAAAAGATGGGGTTCTCCCGCTATGACAATCTCGACCTCGCCGTCGAGCACACAGACCAGGGCGTCAAACGGCGCCGTATGCTCGCTCAGCCCCTGATCCCGGTCAAAGGCGAATAGCGTTACCGTCCCCGTCTGTTTCTTGATGATTTCCTTGCTGACCACGGAACCATCCTGATACGAAACCAAATCCCTCATACATAATATCTGCTGAGTCATAATATCCTCCTTTGATACATCGTTTGTTTTGGAATTTGGAACGAAGACCCACAAAAGGACATACAATAAGAGCCCGAAGCCGCCCATGAAAAACAGGAGACAAAAAACCACTCTCCAGCACCAGGATGAAATGAATGTATGTTCTCCCAGTCCTCCACAGACGCCGCCGATCCATTTGTCCTTTTCGGACTTTGTGAAATTCTGCAGCCAATTTTTCCCGACCATGTCAACCCTTTCTATGCCAGGAGGATGCCGCAGCCCTTATTCCTCAAGCTGGGTCGTCTTGTTGTCCGGCCCGGTGATAAAGATATGGGAAAAATCGGAATCCGATGTTGCCCCGTGCCAGTGCTTCTCCCCGGCGGGAAACAGGATGACATCCCCGGGAAATACGGACACCTCTTCCTTTTCCGTTGCACAGACGCCCTTTCCGGAAGTAACGATCAGCACCTGATCATTGGTGTGGACATGAAATTTGTTCCTGACGCCCCTGGCAAAATTTACCTGGCTGACGAGGAATTGTTTGCCCTGCTCGCCCGCCAGGATGGATTGACGGGTCACGGGGCCGGTGAACAATCGCCCGCCGGCATCGATTGCGGGCACTTGGGATAACTTTATGACCTTCATGGTGATTCCTCATTCGATGATCATGGTGCCGGAGGTCGGAATCGAACCGACATGCCCCCGAGGGGCGGGGGATTTTGAGTCCCCTGCGTCTACCAGTTTCACCACTCCGGCACGGCGGGGATTATTATGAGGGGTCGTCGAAATGTCAAGAAAAATGTATTGACAACGCGCTAAACCCTGTGTTAGGTATCCGCCTCTAAAAAACACACAGGCGTGGGGTTGTAGCTCAGCTGGGAGAGCGCTTGAATGGCATTCAAGAGGTCGCGAGTTCGATCCTCGCCAGCTCCACCAGAAAAGAAAAGGGGTTAAGCAGACAGCTTAACCCCTTTATTTTTTGCACCGGCCCGCCGTAAGTTGACCGCCTTTTTTCCCCGGCCTGCCGTCGGCGCCCGTTAGAGGTCCTTCAACTCTTTTGTCATCTCCAGGCGCCCCTCCTTGAGCATGGCCGCCTTGCTACCCTCGATCCAGGCGCGGAAGACCTCTCCCTTCTTCATTTGCAGGAGATACTTCGCAATGGCCTCCTTCTGCTCGGCGAATCCCTTGTCGTCCGCCTTGCCCCTTTCCTTGAACCTGATGAGCGCGTAACTCCCCTCGGCAGAAATAACCTTCTCCGGATAGCGCTTCTTTTCGGAGATTTCAAAAACGGCTTCCGTCAGTTCCGCCGAGGCGCCCAGTTTGGGAACGGCGCCGCCGGGCTGGAAGAGACCCGTTTCCTCAATCTTGAGGTCCTTCTCCCGCGCCACGGCCTCCAGGCCCTCGCCTTTCTTCAGTCGGGCGAGGAGGGCCTCGGCCTCCTTTTTCGCCAGCTTCTCCCCCTCCGTCCGCCGGTGCTGCTTCTCCACCTCCGCCTCGATCTCCTTGAGGGCCGGCAGATAAGACGCCTTCCGGGCGGCAAGCCTGACTATATAGTAACCTTTTTCCCCCTGAAGCACCCGGCTGATCTCGCCCTGCTCCAGCTTGGAGACGATCCCCGTGAAATCCGCGATCGATCTGAACTCGGCAGGCGGTTCGCTTAGGCGGAAAAGGTCGGTCGTATGGATCGTCAGTTTCTTCTTTGCCGCGTAGGCGTCGAAGTTCTCTTCCTGATAGATGGTGTCGTGGACCTTCTTGGCCTCGTCGGCCGCCGCATACATCCCCCCCATCTGACTGAGCGCGGAGACAATCCGGTCGCGGACCTCGGGCAGGGATTGGGTCTTGCCTTCCTTTGTCCAGTCCGCCTTGCGCCGCTCGTAGTAATCGCTTACCTCGGTATCGGAAACCTTGACGGTCGAGGCATAATCCCGCCCTGAAAAGAGCAGGAACTTTATCTGCGCCTGCTCGGGCACGCGGAACCGCCCCTCGTTGGCCTTCAGAAACGCCTCCAGCTCGGCCGGCGCAGGCTTGATGCCGCCGGCGAACCTCTCCGGCGAGAGCCGGATGAAATCAACGGAGATCTTTTCGTTCTGCATCCGGTAGAAGTCGCTGATCTCCTCCTCGGATACCTTCGCGGCGGCCTCGATGAGATCCTGCGCCCTGACGGTGATAAGCATCTTCCTCTGGATCTCCTCGAACTCGTCGGCGGCCATCTTGTTCGTCCGGAGGGTCTGTTCGTAGATTTTCTGATCGAAAGCGCCGTTCCTCTGAAACGCCGGGTAGGCAAGGATGGCGCTCCTGACGTCCTCGTCGGTCGCCCGGATGCCCATCTCCTCGGCCTTCCTCAGAACGATTTCCTGGTTGATCAGGTTGTCGAAGGCCTGCTGTTTGAGATTCAATCCCTTGATCATCTCTTCCGTCAGCCCCGGTCCCAGGCGCTGGCGGTACAGATCCACCAGATTTTGGTACTCCCGCTGAAAATCGGCCAGGACGATCGGTTTGCCGTCGAGCATGGCGATCCGCTCCGCCCTCTGTCTCTGGCCCATCGAGCCGAAATAAAAGATGAAGACGATGATGATGATCCCCAGGATTGTCTTCATGAGCCAGTTTCTGGCGTGTTTTCTCATGAGGTCAAGCATTATACTTCCCCCGAACTAAAAATTCGAAACGCCGAAAAACCGGGCTTCCCGCAGATCGGCAAAAGGCGCTCCTCCCGGAAGACCATGTCCCACGGCGTACCGTTCACGCCCGGCTTAGTATTACAGTCGCCCCTAAATTGCAATGATTTTTTGGAAAAATGGATTGATAAGGGCAGGGAAATGCGATATAGAGATCACCGCTGTTGGACGCACCCTTTCGCTTGTGAATGCAAATTACCGAATCACTTGAGGAGGAATGAACTTGCTGTTCGATTTTATCTTAGGGAAATTTTCCAACGATCTGGCTATCGATCTGGGCACGGCCAACACCCTCGTGTACGTCAGGGGAAAGGGGATCGTGCTCAACGAGCCCTCCGTCGTGGCCGTCCATAAAAACGCCAAGGGGGAAAAAAAGGTCCTCGCCGTCGGGACGGAGGCCAAGAAGATGCTCGGCCGGACGCCGGGGAATATCGTCGCCATCCGACCCATGCGGGACGGCGTGATCGCCGATTTCGACATCACGGAGGCGATGCTCAGACACTTCATCCTGAGCGTCCACAACCGCCGCGCCCTGGTGCGGCCGCGGATCATCGTCTCCATCCCCTCCGGGATCACCCAGGTCGAGAGGCGGGCCGTCCGCGAGACGGTGGAATCGGCCGGCGCCAGGGAGATCTACCTGATCGAGGAACCGATGGCGGCGGCGATCGGCGCGGGGCTGCCAATCACCGAACCGATCAGCTCGATGGTCGTGGACATCGGCGGGGGGACGACGGAGGTGGCGGTGATCTCGCTCGCCGGGATCGTCTATTCGAAATCCGTCCGGGTGGCGGGCGACAAGATCGACGACGAGATCGTCCAGCACATGAAACGCAAATACAGCCTCCTCATCGGGGAGAGATCGGGAGAGAACATCAAGACGGAGATCGGCAACGCCTACCCCGACCCCAACCAGGAGGTCCGCCGGATGGAGGTCAAGGGAAGGGACCTGATCTCCGGCATCCCAAAGATCGTGGAGATCAATTCCGACGAGATCCGGGAGGCGATCACGGAACCGCTCAGCCTCATCGTGGACGCCATCAAGGACGCCCTGGAGAACGCGCCCCCCGAACTGGCGGGAGACATTGTCGACAGGGGGATCGTCCTCACCGGCGGCGGGGCGCTGCTCAGGAACATCGACATCCTGATCCGGGCGGAGACGGGTCTCCCCATCACGATCGCGGAGGAGCCCCTCTCTACCGTGGCCAGGGGCGCCGGCATCGCCCTGGATCAGCTGGATGTCCTAAAAGAGGTGACATTCCAGGTTTAAGGTGCTGATACCCAGGAAATACCAATCCATCGCGGTGGCGGCAATCTTGCTGATCGTCTCCTTAACCATGCTTTCTTACGGCACGGCCCGGCTGTCGGAAACTGGGTTTGTAAGGAAGATTGTCCTGGAGGCGGCGGCCCCCATTCAGGATGCTATCAATATCCCGCTCCAGAGCCTCTACAACGGCTGGAATAGATACCTTTTCCTTGTCGGTCTGGAGGATGAAAACAGGCGGCTTGGGAGACTAAACGCCGCCCTGACCGCGCAGCTCAATCTTTACCGCGAGGAACACCTGGAGGCGGAGCGTCTCCGGAAGCTCCTCGCCCTGAAGGGAAATTTCCCCCAGCGGGCCGTAGCAGCGAGGGTGATCGACCGCGCCCGCGCTCCCCTGTTCAAGACCCTCCTGATCGATAAAGGGACCGTCGACGGGCTTCAGGCGGGGCGCCCCGTTCTGTCGGACCAGGGGGTGGTGGGAAGGATCATCGAAGCGTCCTGGCACGCCTCGCGGGTCCTTCTGCTTACCGATGAACAGAGCAACATCGACGGTATGATCCAGCGGTCGCGCGCCCAGGGGATCCTCCAGGGCGCCGGAGCGGCGGGATGCAGCCTGAAATACATCCCCCGGACGGAGGAGGTCCTGGAGGGCGATGCGGTGTTAACATCCGGCCTGACCGGGATCTTCCCCAAGGGACTACTGCTGGGGGTCGTCACCGTGGTTTCCGGCGGCAACGGCGGCCTCTTTCAGAAGATCGAAGTGGCGCCCGCCGTCGATTTCGACAGGTTGGAGGAGGTCTTGGTACTGACCCCGGATGTAAAGCCGAAACCATGATATTTTATATATTCATGCCCGTATTGCTGCTGATCACGGTGATCGTCCAGACAACGATCCTGGACCTTTTCACCTTCGGCCTGTTCAGCATGGAGATCTCTCTGGTCATCGCGATCTATGCGGGATTCCACCTCGACACTCTCAGGGGGGGGCTGCTCTCCCTCGCCCTCGGGTTTTTTCTCGATTGCCTGGCCGGCGCGATTTTCGGGCTCTATGCCTTTTTGTACCTCCTCATCTTTTTTCTTGCCCATATCGTCGCGGACAGGGTCTACAGGGAAAAGCCGGCGCTCGTCGCTTCCTTTACGGCCCTCTGCGCGCTGCTGAAAGGCCTGGCGATCGTAGTATTCTACCATTCCTTCTTCGGCGCCGACATCCTCTCCGCGCTCCCGAAGATTTACCTTCCACAGGCCGTCGTGCTGGGAGCCCTGAGTCCCCTTTTATTTAAACTATTCCATCGTTTCGGGGTTTTTCTGCATGCAGAAGATACGCAACCGGCTCAACGGATATGAGCCGGGGCAACTCAGGCAAAGGTTCAAAATAGCCCTCGTCGTCGTCTCGATCGCCCTCGCGCTTCTCGTCCTGCGGATGTGGCATCTGCAGGTGATCAAGGGGGAGGAACTGCGCCAGCGCTCCGAGAACAACAGCGTCCGCCTGCGGAAGATCAAGCCGATGCGCGGCCTGATCATGGACGGCGAAAGAAGGGTCCTGGTGGACAACCAGCCGTCCTTCGACCTCGTCTTCATCCCCAACCGGGCAAGGGACATCGGTACTGTCGTCGAAAAGATCAAGTCCCTCTACGCCGAGCGGTCCCTCACGCTGCCGCCCATTTTAACCCTCCCGGGCCGCCTGAAGCCCTTTGTGCCGGTGCTCCTCGAGCGCAATATCAGCCGGGAGAAACTGGCGGTCGTTGAAACCCACTCCTTCGAACTCCCCGGCGTTGTCGTGGAGGTCACCCCCATCCGGAAGTACCTCAACGGGGAGATGACCGCGCAGCTCATCGGATTCACGGCAGAGGTGAGCCGCGAAGACCTGGAGCGGGATGCCGCCGGCCGGTACGCCTCGGGCGACATAGTCGGAAAGTTCGGGATCGAAAAATTCCTCGACTCGCACCTTCGGGGGGAAAGCGGCGCGGAACAGGTCGAGGTCAACGTGGCCGGCAAGGCGGTCCGCTCCCTCGGTAGAATACCGGCGACGACGGGGGACAATGTCGTGCTTACCATCGATTCGGCGCTCCAGGAGACGGCGTGGAAAGCCCTCGGAGACAGGGCCGGCGCCCTGGTGGCGCTGGACCCCCGCAACGGCGATGTTCTGGCGCTGGTCAGTTCGCCCTCTTTCGACCCGAACCTCTTCAACGGCGGCATCTCCTTTGACGACTGGGAGGGCATCTCCAACGATCCCCGTCATCCGATGGAAAACCGCTCGATCTCGGGACAATATCCGCCGGCCTCGACTTACAAGCCGATCATCGCCGCGGCCGCGCTCGAAGAAGGACTCATCACGCCGGAGACGTCATTCTTCTGCAACGGCGCCTTCGAGCTGGGAGACCGCAGCTTCCGCTGCTGGCAGGAGAAGGGGCACGGCCATGTCAAGCTCCACCGGGCCCTCGTGGAGTCATGCGACGTATATTTCTACAACGTGGGTAAGATGCTCGGTGTGGACCGGATCGCCTTCTACGCCAGGACCTTCGGTCTCGGCGCCCCCCTGGGCGTCGATCTCCCCCGGGAGAAGAGCGGCCTGATCCCGACGAAACAGTGGAAGCTCGCCCGTCTGAAGGAATCCTGGCAGCCGGGGGAGACCATCTCCATCTCCATCGGCCAGGGGTTCAACCTCGTCACGCCGCTCCAACTGGCGGGCGTCTATGCAGCCCTGGCCAACGGGGGGACCATTTATCGGCCCCGGCTTGTAAAACAACTTGAATCTTCGGATGGACGTGTCATAAAGGAATACGAACCGGAGAAACAGGCGACGCTGCCCGTCCGCCCGGAATACATCCGGATCATCAACAAGGCCCGGTGGGGGGTGGTGAACGAACGGGGGGGGACGGGGTACGCCCTGAGGCGAAAAGAGGAGGATGTCGCCGGCAAGACCGGCACCGCTCAGGTGGTCGGAATTCCACGGGATGAAAAGGGCAGGAAGCGAAGCGCAGCCGCCTTCCGGGACCATGCCCTTTTTGCCTGTTTCGCGCCGTACGCAAACCCGGAGATCGTGGTGGCGGTTATTCTGGAGAACGCCGGCCACGGAGGATCCGCGGCCGCGCCGGCAGCCAGAAAGGTTATAGACGCCTATTTCGCCGGAAAGAAAAAAGACCGGCAGACAGCCATGAACGTCAAGGCGGGCACGGAGGGGAAACCTCAACCATGATCAAGCTGGACCGCCGCCTCATCATTAATTTCGACTGGACCCTGCTTGCCCTGGTCTTTATCATCAGCGGCATCGGCCTCCTGAACATCTACAGCGCCGGGTTCAGCCTCGCGGATCTGCGCCAGACGCCGTTTTTTTTCAGGCAACTCCAATGGATCGCCCTCGGCATCGCTGGAATGGCCGTTGCTTTTTTCGTGGATTACCGCACCTTCAGCCGGCATGCCTACCTCATTTACGGCATCTCCATCGCCCTGCTGGTTATCGTTCTTGCCGCCGGTTATGCGACCCGCGGCTCCCAGCGCTGGATCGCCCTCGGCGGCTTCACCTTCCAGCCGTCGGAACTGGTCAAGCTGACCGTCATCCTGGCGCTGGCGAAATACTTCGACAGGCACCAGATGGGAAGGAGTTACCGCCTGCGGGAGCTTCTCATCCCTGCTTGCATAGTCCTGATCCCGTTTGGGCTGATCCTCAAACAACCGGACCTCGGAACGGGCCTGATCCTGATGATCCTGTTTTTCTCCATCGTTCTTTTTGTCGGCCTGGAATGGAGGTCGTTTCTTCTGGCCGCCGCCGGGGGCCTCATCCTGACACCCATCGGCTGGTACCTCCTCAGGGATTACCAGAAGGAGCGGATCATGACCTTTTTCAGCCCCGAACGGGATCCGCTCGGTTCCGGATACCATATTATCCAGTCGATGATCGCCGTTGGATCGGGAGGGTTCTTCGGCAAGGGGTTCATGAAGGGGTCCCAGACCCAGCTGAAGTTCCTGCCCGAACAACAGACGGATTTCGTCTTTTCCGTCTTTGCGGAGGAGTGGGGCTTCCTGGGAGGGGCGATCCTGATGGCCATGTTCTTCCTGTTGATCGTATGGGGTCTCAAGATCGTCTTCCATTCCAGGGACTACCTGGGGGCGCTTGTCGCCTTCGGGATCACCATGCTGATCTTCTGGGAGGTATTCATCAACATAGGCATGGTCCTGGGGATCCTTCCCGTGGTAGGAATCCCCCTGCCCTTTCTCAGTTACGGCGGCTCGTCGATGGTGGTTATGATGACGTTCATCGGCCTGTTGATGAATATAAGCGTGCGACGGTTCATTCTTCAGTAGGGAACGGTTTCAAACCATTCCCTGCCTATTATCGGGATCGGGGACCTGTTCCGGAAGACCGGAGGGATCGGAACGTGTCCCCGGGATCAAGGAGGCGTAAAATGATCGGGAAAAAGAACAGGGACGAGGAGGAAGTCCGGGCCTTCCTGGGTAAAGGCGCCGAATTTACCGGGAAGCTTATTTTCGAGGGTTCGGTCCGGATCGACGGCGATTTCAAGGGCGACATCTTCGGGAACGGCACCCTGGTGATCGGCGAAGGCGCCGAGGTCGAGGCCGACATCCGCGTGGACAGCGCCCTGGTCAGCGGCGAGGTGCGTGGACAGATCGACGTCAAGAAGAGACTCAAGCTCTATTCGACGGGCAAGGTGTTCGGCGACGTGAATGCGCCGGCCTTCTCCGTCGACGAGGGGGCCTTCTTCGAGGGAAACTGCCGGATGACCCGCACCGAGACCGAGGTTCATTCCCTGCCCCTGGAACGATCCGCGGGCGCAGGCACGGGATGACGGCTTCGTAAAAAGGCCGGAGGCTGCGTTGCGTTTCGTCCTCTTTTTTCTTGACAGAGGCAGGGGAATGAGATAGTGACACGGCGGAGTAAATAATGACCAGTGGTCATAGACTTACCTTAGTTTGCTTTCCGGCTTTCAACCGTCAAACCGGAAGATTTCCGCAAGACCAGCAGGGATTTTTTAACGAGGTAACAAAGGGTGATCAGTCTTGATTATTCGGTGGGCTTCCAGATTATCAATTTCCTTCTGTTGATACTTATCCTGAACCGCCTTCTCTACAAGCCGATCATGGGCGTCATCGACAGGCGCGCAAAAAAGTTGGAGGACTCAGAGGCGGAGATCCGTCGCCTCCAGGAAACCGTCGACCGGAAGGCAACCGCCTACGAGGAGAGGCTCCGTCTGGCCAAGGCGGCTGCAGTCGAGCACAACAACGAGCTCATCCGCCAGGGCGCCGAGGATGCCAAGGCCCTCATCACGGCCGCCCGCGGCGAGATCCCGGCGCTGATGGAGCAATTCCAGGCCCGCCTGGAGACGGAAGTGGGCGAAGCCAAGAGGATCCTGACCGACCGGTCCCGGAACCTGTCCGTTGAAATCGCGGAAAAGGTCCTGGGAAGGAGTCTCCGATGAGAGGGCAGCTCGAAACGAAGGGCTCAGTCCTGATCGACGCCCGGGATATAGCGACCTCTGAGGCGGGGAAAAGAGGAAAAGGCGGCAGGATCTGCGGCCTTCTGTCCGCATCCCTCATCTCCGGCATCCTCTGGTTCTCGACGGCTTACGCCTCCGGCGGCGGCGGGGAAGAGGCGCCCAACTGGATGGGCTTCTTCTGGCGCCTGTTGAATTTCGTCGCCCTGCTCGGCCTGCTCTTCTGGCTTTTAGCCGGGAAGATGAGGGATTTTCTTACCGGCAGGCGCGAGGGGATCAAGGCCGCCCTGGACGAGGCCGTGTCCGCCCGGGAGGCAGCGGAAAAGAAGTTCCGCGAGTATTCCGAGAAGCTCGACAGGGCAACCGAAGAGATAGAGCAACTCGGCGAAACGATCAAGGCCCAGGGGCTGGCCGAAAGGGAACGGATAATCCGGGACGCGCACAAAGAAGCGGAAAAGATCAAGGAAGACGCCCGCACGAGGATGGAGCAGGAATTCAGCAAGGCCAGCCGGAACCTCAGGAGAGAGGCGGCCTACCTCTCCACGCAACTGGCCGAAGAGCTCCTCCGGAGACAGATCCGGCCGGAGGATCACGAAGCCCTGGTCAGGAACTATATCGAGAAGGTGGCAAACAAGACATGAGCGGCGGCTCTTTACGGGAGAACGGGAATTGACCAGCAGCAACATCGCCGGGCGCTACGCCCGGGCCTTCTTCGAGATTGCCGGACAGGACCGGCGTTATGAGGATTACGGCCGGGAACTGGGCCGTTTTTCCGCGCTTCTCAAGGGAAACAGGGATCTGAACGAATTTCTCGCCAACCCGCTGTTTACCCCGCCGGACAAGAAGGCGGTGGTGGAGGCGATCCTGCGGAAGGCGGGGAGCTCGGAGCTGACCGCCAACTTCCTGAAGCTGCTGGTCGACAAGCGCCGGATCGGCGTCATCTCCGACATCGAAAACCGTTACCGGGAGCTGATGGACGAAACCCTCAACAAGGTCAGGGTCACGGTCGGCACCGCCTTCCCGCTGACCGGCGAACTTGCGGCGCAGCTGCAGGAAGGCCTGGAGAAAATGACCGGCAAACAGGTCGAGATGACCGTTGACGTGGATGCCTCCCTGCTCGGAGGCGTCATTGTCCGGATAGGCGACATGATCTATGACGGCACCATCCGGACGCAACTCAAAAAAATAAACGACCTCTTGGGAGAGGAGATATAGGGCATGGAAAGCATCAAGGCGGAAGAGATCAGCGAGATCATCTCCAGGCAGATCAAGGAGTACGAAAAGAAACTCGATATCAGCGAAACGGGGACGGTCCTCTCCGTCGGGGACGGCATCGCCCGGGTGTACGGCGTCGAAAACGCCATGGCCATGGAGCTCCTGGAATTCCCGGGCGGGGTCCTCGGGATGGTCCTGAATCTGGAGACGGACAACGTCGGCGTCGCCATTCTCGGCGAGGTGACCCACATCAAGGAAGGCGACATTGTCAAGAGGACCGGCAAGATCGCCCAGATCCCCGTCGGCGAGGCGCTGTTAGGCCGGGTCATCGACGCCACGGGCGCCCCCCTCGACGGCAAGGGCCCCATCGAGGCAACCGAATACCGCCGGATCGAGATGATCGCCCCCGGCGTGGTCTACCGCCAGCCGGTCAATGAACCCATGTACACGGGCATCAAGGCGATCGACGCCATGACGCCCATCGGCCGCGGGCAGCGCGAACTGCTCATCGGCGACCGCCAGATCGGCAAGACCGCCATCGGCGTCGATGCTATCATCCGCCAGAAGGACACGGGGGTGAAGTGCATCTACGTCGCCATCGGCCAGAAGAAATCCACGGTCGCCCAGGTGGTCGAGAACCTCAGGAAGCACGACGCCATGTCCTACACGTGCGTCGTGGCCGCCTGCGCCAGCGATCCCGCCGCGCTGCAGTATATAGCCGCCTATTCCGGCTGCAGCATCGGCGAGTATTTCCGGGACCGGGGGCAGGACGCCCTGATCATCTACGACGACCTCTCCAAGCAGGCCGTGGCCTACCGCCAGATATCCCTGCTGCTCCGGCGGCCGCCGGGACGGGAGGCCTATCCGGGCGACATCTTCTACAACCACTCCCGGCTGTTAGAGAGGGCGGCGCGGGTCAGCCAGGAGCTGGGCGGCGGGTCGCTCACGGCGCTTCCCATCATCGAAACGCAGGCGGGCGACGTCTCCGCCTATATCCCGACGAACGTCATCTCGATCACCGACGGCCAGGTTTACCTGGAGCCGAACCTCTTCTTCTCCGGCATCCGCCCGGCGATCAACGTGGGGCTCTCCGTCTCGCGCGTCGGGGGAGCGGCCCAGGTGAAGGCGATGAAGCAGGTCGCGGGCACCCTGAAGCTGGACCTCGCCCAGTACAGGGAACTGGCCGCCTTCGCCCAGTTCGGCTCCGACCTGGACAAGGCCACCCAGGCCCAGCTCGACCGCGGCGTCCGGCTGGTCGAGATCCTCAAGCAGCCCCAGTTCGCCCCCATGTCACTGGCCCAGGAAGTCGTCATCCTCTATGCGGGCACCCGGGGCTTCCTGGACAAGTATCCGGTGGACAGGCTGCAGAACTACGAGGCCGAGCTTCTTGGCTTCATGGACAAGAAGTACCCGGAGATCATGAGAGAGATCAACGAAGAGAAGATCATCTCCCCCGATCTGGACAAGAAGCTGCGGGCGGTGCTGACGGAGTTCGACTCGGTCTTCGCCGCAGAATAATGAAAAAGAACAACGGAGCAGTTTTGAATGGCCGCACTCAAGGACATTAAACGGAAGATCACCGCCGTTCAGAAGACAAGGCAGATCACCAAGGCCATGAACATGGTGGCCGCCTCGAAATTCAAGGCCGCCCAGACGCAGATGGAGAACTTCCGGCCCTATGCGGCGAAGTTCATGGAGGTCTTGAACAGCCTTGCTCTGCGGGTGGACGTCGGCGGCCATCCGCTGCTTGCAGTCAGGGAGCCGCAGCGCATCCGCATCATCTGCATGACCTCCGACCGGGGGCTGTGCGGGGGGTTCAACAACAACCTCATCAAGACTGTCGAACGCTTCATGAAGGCAAAGTCAGGCGAGGGGCGGGATATCGCGATCCTCCCCATAGGCCGAAAAGGCAGGGATTTCTTTCGGAAAAAAGCGAAAATCGTCGACGCCCGCTCCGATGTCCTGGGGAAATTCGATATGACTCTCGCCGTCGCGATCTCCAACGACATCATCCCGCCCTTCATCAGCGAGGAGTACGACGAGCTCTATCTTTTCTACAACGAGTTCGTCAACGTCGCCGTGCAGAGACCGGCCGTCGTCCGGCTTTTCCCGCTGCCCGCCGTAGACCGCAAGGAAGAAGTAGAACCCGGCAAGCGCATCGACTACCTCTACGAGCCCTCCCCGAGAGAACTGCTGGAGAAGCTGTTGCCGATGTACGTGCACGTCATGATCTTCCGGGCGCTGGCGGAGACCTCCGCCGGCGAAAACGGCGCCCGGATGGCCGCGATGGACAACGCCACCCGCAACTGCGAGGAGCTCATCCAGAGCCTGACGCTCAAGTACAACAAGGTCAGGCAGGCGGCGATCACGGCCGAGCTTATGGACATCGTCGGCGGCACGGAGGCGCTGGCAAAAGGATAGAAAATCAATAAGGAGAAGACTATGAATATAGGGAAGGTAGTACAGGTTATCGGACCGGTCGTGGACGTCGCGTTCGGGGGGGGAAAGCTCCCGAAGATCATGAACGCCATCGCCATCGCCAATCCGACCATCAACGACGAGGAGGACAACCTGATCGTGGAGGTCGCCCAGCACCTGGGCGACAACGTCGTGCGCTGCATCGCCATGGACATCACCGACGGCCTGGTTCGCGGGATGAAGGCCAAGGACACCGGCGGACCGATCAGCGTCCCCGTGGGACCGGAATGTCTCGGCCGGATCCTCAACGTCGTCGGCCGGCCGGTCGATGGCCTGGGGCCGGTCGAAGCGAAGCACTACATGCCCATCCACCGCGAGGCGCCCACCTTCCTGGAGCAGGACACCTCGGTCCACGTCCTGGAAACCGGCGTGAAGGTCATCGACCTCCTCGTCCCCTTCCCGAGAGGCGGCAAGATGGGGATGTTCGGCGGCGCCGGCGTCGGCAAGACGGTCGTCATGATGGAGATGATCCACAACATCGCCATGCACCACGGCGGCATCTCGGTATTCGCCGGCGTAGGCGAGCGGACCCGCGAGGGGAACGACCTCTATCTGGAGATGAAGGAATCGGGGGTCATCAAGCAGGCCGCCCTGATCTACGGGCAGATGACCGAACCGCCGGGCGCGCGGGCCCGGGTCTCGCTGACGGCCCTGGCGGCGGCTGAATACTTCCGGGACGTGGAAGGACAGGACGTCCTTTTATTCATCGACAACATCTTCCGGTTCACGCAGGCGGGCTCGGAGGTTTCGGCCCTGCTGGGCCGCATGCCCTCCGCCGTCGGCTACCAGCCGACGCTGGCCACCGACCTCGGAGAGCTCCAGGAGCGGATCACCTCCACGGATAAGGGATCGATCACGGCCGTCCAGTGCGTTTACGTCCCCGCCGACGACCTGACGGACCCCGCGCCGGCGACGACCTTCGCCCATCTCGACGGGACCGTCGTTCTTTCCCGCCCCCTCTCGGAACTCGGCATCTACCCGGCCGTGGACCCGCTCGATTCGACCTCCCGCATCCTCGACCCGGTCGTCCTGGGCAGGGAACACTACCAGGTGGCCCGCCAGGTCCAGGTGACGCTGCAAAAGTACAAGGACCTCCAGGACATCATCGCCATCCTCGGAATGGACGAGCTATCCGAGGAGGACAAGATCACCGTCAGCCGGGCGAGGAAGATCCAGAGGTTCCTCTCCCAGCCCTTCTTCGTCGCCGCCCAGTTCACGGGCACGGAGGGCAAGTTCGTTCCGGTCGCCGAGACGGTCAGGGGTTTCAGGGAGATCATCGAGGGGAAGCACGATGACCTCCCCGAGCAGGCCTTCTATATGGTCGGCGGCATCGAAGAGGTCGTGGCGAAGGCGAAGAAGCTCGCCGAATAGCCGGGGGAATCGAGATGGCGGAAGAATTGAAACTGGAGATCGTAACCCCGGAGAAGCTGGCCTTCCAGGGCGTTGTGGAGGAGGTGACCATCCCCGGCACGGAAGGCCAGTTCGGCGTCCTGAGGGGACACGCCCCGCTGCTCAGTTCGGTCGACATCGGGGAGCTCAGCTTCACCCAGGACCATAAGAAGACCTACTACGCGGTCAACACCGGTTACGCGGAGGTCTCGGCCGCCCGGGTAACGGTCCTGGTGGAAACCGCGGAGAGGTGCGATATGATCGACCGGGAAAGGGCGCAGCAGGCCAGGGAGCGGGCCCAGCAGAAACTGGCGAAGCTCTCCCGGGAGGACATCGAGTTCGAAAAGACCAGGGCGGCCCTCCTGAGGGCCATCGCCAGGATCAACGTCGCCGGGAAAACATAGCGCTGAGTGCTGAGTCCTCAGTACTCAGTCCTCAGCACTAATATCATAGTCCTCTTCCCCGAGCGATATATCGATGATCTCGAACTCCCGGACGCCGCCGGGGGTGCTGACCTTGACCTCGTCGCCTACGCACTTTCCGATCAGCGCCCGGCCGATGGGCGAGGTAACGGAAATCATGTTGTTTTGGAGGTCCGATTCGAGGGGGCCGACGAGCCGGTAGGCGGTCTCTTTCCCCGTGCTTCCGTCCGCAATGGTCACGGTTGCGCCGAAAACGGCCCTGTCGCCGCCGACGAGGTTTTTGAGTTCAATAACATCGGACATCGCCAGGTTGTTCTCCAACTCCTGCACCTTGCCGTGCAGGAAGGACTGTCTCTCCTTGGCCGCCGAATATTCGGCGTTTTCCGACAGATCCCCCTGCGCCCTCGCCGTCTCGATGTCCCTGATGTTCTCGGGGATGGAGACCGACTTGAGGACCTCCAGCTCCCTCTTTAAACGGGCAAAACCCGCCTTGGTGATGGGTATCTTTTCCATAAGTAAAACTTCTCCTGCCTGGATTTTATTCGCGCCTCGCAGGCAGGTAACAACCACGCCAACACGATTTCCGCACGATGTTGTAATAATAAATAAACAATCCCGGAGGTGTCAAGAAGGAATTACGCCGGACGGCCTTGCCACGCGCCGAAATCTGTGTTAGAAAATCACAGTAAATTTTTGGTGCGGGAAAGGATTTTGGCGCGGCGATGATCGATCGGTACGCACGTGATATCAATTATCTGCGGGTTTCCGTCACGGACCGGTGCAACCTGCGCTGCGCCTATTGCATGCCCAAGGAGGGGCTCTCGCAAATAGGCCACGACGACATCCTCCGCTACGAGGAAATCCTCAGGATCGTCCGCGTCGCCGCCGGGATGGGGATCACCAAGGTCCGGATCACCGGCGGCGAACCCCTGGTCCGCCGGGGCGTCGCGGAGTTCATCGCCTCCCTCCGGACGGTGCCGCAAATCACCGACACCAGCCTGACGACGAACGGCATCCTCCTGGAGGAATCCGCGGAGGCCCTTTTCGCGGCCGGGATCAGGCGGATCAACGTCAGTCTCGATTCCCTCGACGCCGAAAAATACGCCCGGATCACGCGGGGAGGCGAGCTCCGGAAGGTGCTGCGGGGGATTCAAAAGGCCCGCGAGGTCGGCTTTTCGCCCATCAAGATCAACACCGTGGCCATCAAGGGGGTCAACGACGACGAGGTCCTGGAGTTCGCCCGCCTTACCCTCTCCAACCCCTATCAGGTCCGCTTCATCGAACTGATGCCCCTGGGCACGGCGGGCAGCGAGAACAACGGCCGTTACCTCGCCAACGACGTCATCCGGGAGAGGATCGGCCGGCTCGGCCGCCTGGAGCCGGTCGACGACAACGGCCGGAAAGGCGGCGGACCGGCGCGGATCTACCGGCTGGCAGGAGGGGCGGGGGAGATAGGTTTCATCAGCCCCGTGAGCCGCCACTTCTGCGGTTCCTGCAACCGCCTCCGCCTGACCGCGGACGGCCATCTCAGGGCCTGCCTGCTCGCCGACGCAGAGGTGGACCTCAAGGGCCCTCTCCGCGCGGGGTGCGGCGACGGCCGGATAGGGGAACTCATTTGGGAGGCAATCCTCGGCAAACCCAAAGAGCACACGGCCCTCTGCGAGGACGGCCTCGTCAAGAAATGCATGAAGGAGATGCCCGCGATCGGCGGGTAAGGAAAAGAAACGCCATGACCACCCAAGCCGCAACAGCCCCGGAAGACTGGCGGGCAACGCCGCACGGAAGCTACCTCGACGGCAGGATCAAGAGCCTCATCCTTGATCTGACCGCGCCCCGGGCCGGCGAGCATCACCTCGACATCGGGTGCGGCGTCGGCGAGAACCTGTGCCTGTTCAGGAGGAAAGGGTGCGACGTGACGGGCCTCGATTCCTCCCCTGCCCTTCTGGACACGGCCCGTCGGGGACTCCAGAACCGCGCTGAGCTCCACGAGGGCCAGGCCGAGGACCTCCCCTTCTCCGACAACGAATTCGACATCGTCACCCTGATAACATCCCTCGAATTCATGGCCGATCCCGGGCGCGCCGTCGCGGAGGCGATCCGGGTCTGCCGGGGGCGGGTTTTCATCGGGACGATGAACCGCCTCTCCGCGATCGGCCTCCAGGGGCGTCTGCCGGACCTCTTCCCGCCGCCGCCGGGTCAGAAAGTTAGGTTCCTTTATCTCTCCGGATTGAACGCCATGATCCGGAGCCGGCTCCAGGGGGTAAGGACCCAGTGGGGGAGCGTCATCTTCCTCCCCTGGGGCTGGTACGGCAAGGGGGCCGGCCTGGAGGAGATGATACCTGTCATGAACAACCCGTTCGGCGCCTTCCTGGGCCTTTCGTTCCCCGTAACCTTCTCCTTCCGGACGATCCAGGAGGCCGTCCGGGAACCCGCCGCGCTCGGCGCGGAGGCGCGGAGGCCGGTGCCGGGGGTCGTCAGGGGGTTCAGACAGGGAATTCAGGGTGGCAAACATGGTCCGTGAAGCGCTGCTCTACGAAAAGGAGGATGAACAAAACGTCCGGTGCGGGCTGTGCGCCCACCGCTGCCGGATAGTCCCCGGCAAGCGGGGCGTCTGCGGCGTCCGGGAAAACCGGGCGGGGGTCCTCTTCAGCCTGGTTTACGGGACGATCCTCGCCGAGAACCCCGACCCCATCGAGAAAAAGCCCCTCTTCCACGTCCTGCCCGGCTCCCGTTCCTTCTCCATCGCCACGGCCGGTTGCAACTTCCGCTGCGACTTCTGCCAGAACCACGACATCTCGCAGATGCCCAGGGAGGAGGGCCGCATCGCCGGGCGGGAGCGGACGCCGCGGGAGATCGTCGAACTGGCCCTCCGGAGCGGGTCGCGGAGCATCGCCTACACCTACACGGAGCCCACCGTCTATTTCGAACTCGCTTACGACACCGCCGGGATCGCCCGCGAGCAGGGGCTGGCGAACGTCTTCGTGACCAACGGCTATATGACGGCGGAGATGCTGGAGCTGATGGCGCCGCGCCTGGACGCGGCAAACGTGGACCTCAAGGCCTTCAGCGACGTTTTTTACCGCAAGCTCTGCGGCGCAAGCGTGCAGCCGGTCTTGGAGGTCCTGCGGAAGATGAAGGAACTGGGGATCTGGGTCGAGGTGACGACGCTCCTTATACCGGGGCAAAACGACACGGACGAGGAGCTCCGCCGGATCGCCGGATTCATCTTCTCGCTCGGGGCGGAAACGCCATGGCACGTCAGCCGCTTCCATCCCCAGTATAAGATGACGGGAATCCCGCCGACGCCGGCCGCCTCCATTCACCGGGCCGTGCGGATAGGAAAGTCGGCCGGCCTGAGATACGTCTACAGCGGGAACCTGCCCGGCGACGCCGGCGAAAACACGCACTGCCATCATTGCGGCCGCCTGCTGATCGGCCGCCGCGGATTTTACATCGAACGGCTGGACCTGAAAGGATCGGCCTGTCCGCAGTGCGGGACCCCCCTCGACGGGATCTTCTGAAGGGATAAAAATTTTCCTGCTCGCAGAAAGTGGCTGCGCCGCAGACGTTTAATTTACACGAGGACTTATACTTGTGGCCATGACGCCTAAAAAAAGGATGCTTTCCGCGGTCCGCGGGCAAATGCCCGACTGCCTTCCGTTCGCCCCCCGCATCGATCTGTGGTTCGGCGCCAACAGGATGCGGGGAACCCTGCCCGAGCGGCACCGCAACGCCAAATCCGCCGACGAGATCGCGCTGGCCGAAGGGTGGGCGCTGCACAAGGTCGTGCTCGAGTTCATGGAATACGGGGAGGACGCCGTCAGCGACAGGCTCCTCGGGATTTACCGGATCCCGACGCAGGGATTCGTCACCAGGCTGCCCGATGACGTAGAAAAGGTCGTCGAGAAGCGCGGCGACGAATATCATGTAAAATACATCACCCCCCAGGGCACGGCGACCGGCTGTTTCGTGTTCAGCGACGAGATGCGGCGGTCGGGAATCTCGATGCCCTGGATCAAGGAGCATCTCATCAAGGGGGAGGCGGACTACCGGACGGTCGGCTACATCTTTGCAAACATCAAGATAGAGGCCGCCTTCGGCGAGTATCTGCGCTGGGCCGAGGCGATCGGCGAGAATGGGCTGCCCGTCCTCTACGCTCTGACGGCCGGCTCTCCCATGCACCACATCATGAAGGTCCTGATGGACTCCACCGATTTTTACTACCGGCACCGCGATCAGGAAAGACTGATCGCCGGGCTCGCCGAGCGGATGGGGGTCTATTTCAGAAAGGTGTACGACGTCATCGCGCAAAGCCCGGCGGATGTGGCGCTGGTGGGGGCGAATTTCGACGACATGCTGACCTATCCCCCGTTTTTCGAGAAGCATATCATGCCGTGGCTGCAGGAGGCCGCGGAGAAGCTGCATGCCCAAAACAAGCTGATGCTCTGCCACACGGACGGAGAAAACCACGGCCTGATGGACCTCCTGCATGAAAGCGGGATGGATGTTGCCGAAGCCGTCTGCCCCCACCCCATGACCAAGGTGACCATCGGGGAATACTATCGGCGATGGAGCGACAGGATCACCATCTTCGGAGGCATTTCCTCCAATCTGCTGCTCAGGGAAACCACGAGCGACGGGCAATTTGAAAAATACCTCGCCGACCTTTTTCCGGCGATTGCGCCGGGGGGAAGGTTCATACTCGGCGTCGCGGACACGACGCCTCCGGATGCAAGCATCGAGAGGCTCCGGCGCATCCACGAACTGGTGAACAATCAGGGCCGGCTGCCGCTGGAGAAGAAGGTCTTCGCGCCGGCCCCCGCCGAAGCGCTCCCGGAAAGCGGCGTCGGAGCCGCCCTGCCGGAAGCGAAGCCCGCCGGCCCGGCGGCCGAGCTGCCGTTCTGCACGGAAATCCGGGACGCCGTCATGGCCGGGGACAGCGGCCGGACGGTCTCCTTCGTCAAGCAAGCCATGGAGCGCCGGGTGGATCCGGAACAACTCCTGCAGGAGTGCCTGCTGGCGCCCATGGATATCATCGGGGAGAAGTTTACGGACGGGTCCGTCTTTATTCCGGAGGTCCTTCTCTCGGCGCGGGCCCTCAACAAGGCCACGATGCTGGTGGAGCCGGCCCTGGCAAGCCGGCGGACCGCCGGAGAGAAAAGCCCCCTGGTCCTGAGCGCGCTTTTGACCACCACCATGCCCGAATTCAAAAACGTGATTCAGGCCCTCGAGAGCGCGGGCCTGCGGGACAGGGTGAAGATCATGGTCGGCGGGGCGCCCGTAACGGAGCAGTACGCCAAGAGCGTCGGCGCGGACGCCTACGGGGCGGATGCGGGCCAGGCGGCGGTGAAGGCAAAACTGCTGTGCGGCAGGGAGCAAGCGCACTATCGTAAATTGGGTATGTTCGCAGCTTGAAAATCATGTCCCGGAAGCGCGCATTGTAGATTTTTCGGAACGAAAAATGTACAGCGCGCGGAGGGAGCATGATTTTCAAGCTTCGCGAAATATTTTAGAGAGAGGTCAGGCAATGAATCCACAGCGCGGAAAACCTGAAGATATTACGGAGGCCTACTTCCGGGGGCTGATGCACTCGGTGGGCTACCGGAGGAAGGACCTGGATAAACCGCAGATCGCGATCTGCAATTCCTGGACGGAGGTCAATCCCGGCCATCAGCCGCTCCGGGAGCTGGCCGCCCGGGTCAAGGAAGGGGTATGGGCGGCCGGAGGCTGTCCCTGCGAGTTTAACGTCCCGGCGCCCTGCGACGGCATCGCCCAGGGATCCGGCATGCACTACATCCTCCCCCAGCGGGATCTGATCGCCGCCTCCATCGAGGCCATGGTCCAGGCGCACGGGTTCCAAGGCCTCGTCATGCTCGGCTCCTGCGACAAGATCGTTCCCGGCATGCTGATGGCGGCCTGCCGGCTGAACCTTCCGACGCTGTTTCTGACCGCCGGGGCGATGATGCCGTGCCGGCTCGACGAAAGGCGCACCGTGACGACCCCTGACCTGAAAGAGGCGATCGGAACCCTGCTCAAAGGAGAGATCGACCACGAGACGTTCCTTGCCTGGCAGGAGCGGTTCTGCGCCACCGCGGGCACCTGTTCCATGATGGGGACCGCCAACTCCATGGGCTGCTTCCTCGAGGCCACTGGTCTGGCCCCCTTCGGCTCCGCGACCATGCTGGCCTTTGACGCCGCCAAGAACCGCCAGGCCAGGGACGTCGGGGAGCGCATCGTGGAGCTGGTCCGGGAAGGGCGCGCCTTCCGGGATTATCTGACGGCGGAGAATCTGGAAAACGGGATCCGCTATCTTTCGGCCTCGGGATCGTCGACGAATGTAGTGCTGCACCTGATGGCCTGCGCGTCGCTGCTCGAGCTGGGAATGGACCTGGCTGATTTCGACAGGATCCAGGCCTCGGTGCCGGTAGTCGGAAAATTCAAGCCTTCTTCGGAGCTCAACATCAACGATTTCCATGAGGCGGGCGGCGTCCCGGCGCTTTTGGCGGCGATCCGGGAGTGCCTGCACCTGGACATCCCGCTTCCGATGGGCGGGCGCCTGGGCGATATTCTGAAAAACCTGCCCGCTCCGGACGGCCGGATCATCCGGCCCTCTGTGAACCCCCTGGCCGAAGGCGGCTGCTACGCGATCCTCCGGGGGAACCTCGCCCCCGACGGCGCCGTGGTCAAAAAGACCGGCGTCGAACCGAAGATGCTCATCCATAAGGGGCCGGCGTTCGTCTTCGATTCGGAGGAGGACGTGCGGCAAACGATCCTGGACCACACGGTGCAGCCGGGATCGGTCCTGGTCGTGCGCTACGAGGGTCCGAAAGGCGGGCCGGGGATGCGGGAGCTCTCCATTCCGGCCGGGATGCTGGTCGGGCTGGGGCTTCACACCTCGGTGGCGATGGTCACGGACGGCCGTTACTCCGGGGCCACCCGCGGTCCCTGCGTGGGTCATGTCTGCCCGGAAGCCTGGGACGGCGGCCCGCTCGCCTTTGTCCGGAACGGGGATCAGATCGAAATCGACGTGCCCCGGGGCCGCCTGGAACTGTTGATCTCCGAAGAGGAAATGCGCAGGAGGAAGGAAGCCGGATATACCCGGCCCGATCATCCCGCCCCGGGAATGCTTGCAGCCTACCGGAAAACGGTCGGAAGCGCCAGCGCCGGCGCGATCTGGCTTTAAAAATATCCACTATATCTTGTGGCGTCTCTTCCCGACGCCACATTCTATTGTATTTTTCCTTTACAAACGCCTTTTCTTCTGTTAGAATCCGCCAAAATTCTGAACTCCAGCGGATTTTTTAGAAGATGAAGCTCAAGAGACTGGAAATAACCGGTTTCAAATCCTTCCGGGAGAAGGTCGTCGTCGATTTCTCCCCCGGGATCAGCGGCATCGTCGGTCCCAACGGCTGCGGGAAGAGCAACATCGGCGACGCGATCCGCTGGGTCATGGGCGAGCAGCGGGTAAAGACGCTGCGCGGGAAGAAGATGGAGGACGTGATCTTCAACGGCTCGGAGGACGCCGCCCCCGTCGGGATGGCCGAGGTCTCGATGACGATGACGGCCGACGAGCAGAAATTCCCCGGCGACTACGAGCAGTGCAGCGAGGTGATGATCACGCGGCGCCTCTTTCGCGAAGGGGAAAGCGAATATACGATCAACAAGATTCCCTGCCGTCTTTTGGACGTCAGGGAATTTTTCATGGGAACGGGGATCGGCGCCCGGACCTACTCCCTCGTCGAACAGAACAGCGTCGCCACCCTCGTCGAGGCGAAGCCGGAGGAAAGGCGGCAGTTCATCGAGGAGGCCGCCGGGATCTCCAAGTACAAGAGCCGCAAGGAAGCGGCCGTCCGGAAGATGGAGGCGACCCGGCAGAACCTCCTCCGGCTCAATGATATCATCCGGGAGGTCAAGTCCCAGTTGGGCTCGATCTCCCGGCAGGCGAAAAAGGCGGAGCAGTACAAGGCCCTCAAGAAGGAGATCAGGGAGGCCGAGCTGGCCGTCGCCCTCCACGCCTATTCCGACCTGGCGGCCCGCCGGGCATCTCTAGAAGATTCCAAAAACGCCCACCTTGACAGGGAGCAGGAGATCCGGACAAGGCTGCAGGGCCTCGAAGCCGCCCTGGAGGCGCTCAAAGCGGAGGCGCTGGAGGAGGAAAACCTCATCTCCGCCCAGCAGGAAAAGCTCTACGGGACAAAAAACGCCATCAATATCAAGGAACAGGGGATCGAATTCTCCCGGCGAAAAACCGCCGATCTGGCCGCCCGCAGGCAGAAAGACCTCGCGGAGGCCGAGGCCCTCAAAAGGCGGGAGGGGGAGACCGGCGACGAGATCGCCGCCCTCAGAGAAGCCGTAGCGGAAGCGGAGGGGCTCCTCGGCGGTTTGCGGCGGGAACTCGCCGCAAGCGGGCAGGTCCTCGACGAGCTGCGGGGGATGGAGAAAAACTGCCAGCAGGGGATCGAGGAGAAGAAGGCCCGCTACATCGACATCGTCGCCGAAAAGGCCAAGCTCAAGAACGCAGTGGCTGGCCTCGGCCGGATGCTCGAGGACTTCGGAAGACGGGAGGCCCGCGAGAACCGGGAGATCGAGGAGAACGGCAAGCGGTCGGCCGAACTTGGGCGCACGCTGGAGAAGCTCCGCACGGGACTGGCGGCCGAGGAGGAAGGCTTCGCGGAGCTTGGCCGCCGAAGGGAGGAGATCGCCGGCGAGTTGGAAAGGGCAAGAGGCGAGCTGGCGGAGAGCGAGGAGAAGATCGCCGGCCTGCGCGAGGAAAGCGGCCGCAAGGCGTCGCGCCTGAGTTCGCTCCGGGAATTCGAGGAGGGTTACGCCTGGTGCAACGAAGGGGTGAAGTCCCTCCTCACCGGCGACAAGAAAGCCGGCCGCAGCGACCTCTCCCGCGAGAAGTTCCTGGGATTGGTCGCCGACCATATCCGGGTCCCCCGCGAGTATGAAACGGCGGTGGAGGCGGTCCTGGGGGAGAAGCTCCAGTACGTCGTCGTGAAAGACCAGCAGGACGGGATCCGGGCGATCGATTACCTCAAGCGCTCCTCCCTCGGCCGGGGCAGCTTCGTCCCCCTCGAAGTCCGGCCCCACGCCTCCGGGGCGTCCGGCTTCGAACACCTGCAGGAGGCGGCGCCGCTGATCGAGCGGATCGTCGTCCAGGAGGACTACCGGGCCATCGTCGACGAACTTTTAGGCGACGTCCTGCTCATCCCCAGCCTTAAAAGCGGCATCTCCCTGTGGCGGCAAAACGGCTTCTGCGGCACCTTCGTCACCCCGGAGGGGGACATCATCAGCCCGAGCGGCATCCTGACCGGCGGCAGCGGCGGCGGGGAAAAGGGCCTCCTGCGGAACCGGCGCGAGATAGCCGAGCTCGCCGCCGAGGTCGAGGTCCTGACGGCCGAACTCCAGGAAGAACAGAACGGCAGGAAGCGGACCGCCTCCCTGATCGCCCAGTGGGACGAGGAGTTCCTCCGGCTCCGCTCCCAACTGCACCTGACGGAGTTGAGGATCAACGGCCTCAGTAAGGACAGCGAGCGGTTTGAAGGGGAAAACCGCCAAGTCGCGGAGCGCCTCAAGGTCCTCGCTTTCAACTTGGAAAGCCTGCGGGCGGAGGCGGCCGAGGCCCGGGACAGGACAGCGAAGCACGAGGCGGAAATGAAGGCCCTGGAGGCCCGCGAGGCGGCCCTCAACCGGGAGATGGAAACGGCCCGCAAACGATGGGACGAACTACGGGCCGACCTGGCCCGGAAGGAAGGCGCCCTCACGGAGCAGAGGATCCGCCTGACCTCCCTCGAGGAAAAGCGGGAGGCCAACCTTAAGGCGCTTTCCCGCCTGGAGGCCTCCCTCGCCGACCGTTCCCGCGAGATCGAGACCAGGATGAAGGATGCCGAGGCCTGCGAGCGGGAAGAACAGGCGCTCGCCGCCGGGATCGCCGCCGATGAGGAGGAGCTCAGGGGGCTTTACGCCGGGCATGAGTCGCTGGAGGCCGCCCTTTCCGGGAAAAGAGACTCCCATACGGAAAAGGAGACCCTCCTCCGGGAGCGGGAGGCGAAGATCCGCGAGGTGAAAAAGGCCCTCGATCAGCAGCTCCGAGACGGGAACGAACTGGAGGTGGCCCTGCGGGAGATCGCCATCCAGATGGAAAACCTCCGGCAGAACATCCAGGAGAAGCACGGCGAGGACCTCGCCCGGACCGTTTCCGAGTTCAGGCCCCTCGACCCCGACGCGCTCGCGAAGCTCTGCGAGAAGTTAGAAAAGGACCGGCGGACCGTCGAGAACTTTGGCGAGGTCAACCTCCTGGCCTTGAGCGAGCACGAGGAACTCAAGACCCGCTACGAGTTCCTCTCCGTCCAGATCGCCGACCTCAACGCCTCGCTCTCGACCCTGCAGACGACGATCACCCGGATCAACGCCGTCTCCCGGAAGCGGTTTGCGGAGACCTTTGCGGAAGTAAACAAGTGCTTCTCAGCGGTCTTCTCCCGTCTTTTCCCGGGCGGCCGCGCCGAGCTGATCCTCACCGACGAGAACGATCTGTTGGAGACCGGCGTGGACATCGACATCCGGGTCCCCGGCAAGCGCTCCCAGAACGTGACCCTCCTGTCGGGGGGCGAGAAATCCCTCTCCGCCATCGCGCTGATATTTTCCATCCTCCTGTACCGCCCCGTCCCCTTCCTCCTGCTGGACGAGGTGGACGCGGCGCTCGACGACAGCAACATCGTCCTGTTCAACCACCTCGTGAGAGAGACCGCCTCCCAATCGCAGATCCTTCTGATAACGCACAACAAACTGACGATGGAGATCGCCGACAGTCTCTACGGCGTCACGATGCCCAAACAGGGCATCTCCACCCTCGTCTCCGTCAATCTCAACTGACATCCGCCCCTGCGCCGAAAGCGAGTTTGGCGGCAGCCGGCATCCTCTGAATACCCGCACCATCTTTATTAGGGCAGACGCCTGTTTGACAATCCGCGAATCGTCGTTAAGTTACCCCGAAAGGAGTGAAAGGCGGATGAAACTATGAAAAAATACCTGATATTGAGTTTGCTAGCGTTATTTATCCTGGGGTGCGATACAGGCCGCAGCGATCAGCGGGAGGTGAAGAAGAACATGGCGGAAACGAAGGCGACAACCGAAACGGCGACGTTCGCGGGCGGCTGCTTCTGGTGCGTTGAGGCAGATTTTGAAAAGGTGCCGGGCGTCTTGAAAGTGGTCTCCGGCTACACCGGGGGCAGTGACGAAAACCCGACTTACGAATCCCACGCGAAGAAGGGATTTCTCGAGGCCGTCCAGATCCATTACGATCCGGCCAAAGTGACCTATGCGCAACTGCTGGATGTCCTATGGAGGCATATCGATCCCACCGATGCTGGAGGACAGTTCGTCGACAGGGGCCCCTCCTACCGGAGCGCGATTTTCTATCACGATGAGAACCAAAGGCGGATCGCCGAAAAATCAAAGGAGGAGCTGGAGAAATCCGGACGATTCGCCAAGCCGATCGCCACGGAGATCGTCAAGTTTGCCAGGTTTTACGAGGCGGAGGAGTATCACCAGGATTACTACATGAAAAATGCCCTACGGTATGGGCTCTACAGGAGCGGATCGGGGCGCGACCAATTCCTTGAAAAGGCGTGGGCGCCGGGTCAGTGCGATCTCCCGCCGCGGTCGAAGAAGCCCCCGGTCAAACGGGGCGATGCGGCCTTACGGGAAAAACTGTCGGCGCTGCAGTACCAGGTAACGCAGCAGGACGGAACCGAGCCGGCCTTTCGGAACGAATACTGGGACAACAAGAAAGAGGGGATTTACGTGGACGTAGTCTCCGGGGAACCGTTGTTCATCTCCCTTGATAAATACGATTCCGGCACCGGCTGGCCCAGTTTCACCCGGCCACTCGAACCCGCCAATATCGTGGAAAAGGAGGATCAAAGCCTCCTGATGCGGCGCGTCGAGGCGAGGAGCAGGCAGGCGGACTCCCACCTCGGGCATGTCTTCCCGGACGGTCCCCAGCCCACGGGCCTCAGGTACTGCATGAATTCGGCCGCCCTGAGGTTCATCCCCAAGGAGGACCTGGAGAAGGAGGGCTACGGCAAGTATCGGAAGCTGTTCGCCCGCTAGGCCTGCCGATAGAATGCCAAAAATTTCTATAAGGCGTACACGCACGTACGCTGCAACGACGAAGGATGAAGCTTTAACGCAGCATCCGGACTTTTTTACGAAGCCGCCACAAATGCCGGATTTCGATCACCTTTTTCACCCCCGCGCCCCGGAGCTTTTCGATAAAGGTCCGGAGATTCTTTTTCGCGAAACCGATCGTGCAGACAACCACGCCGGGCCTCCTTAAAGTGTATTCGCTCTCTTCGCCTCAGTGTAAAGCGATAGGGGTTTTATAACGAGGCGCTTTTTTTACGTCAATCGGGAAAAGTGGGATTCTCGATTCTCGAAGACCCCTTTGCATCCGCGGCGAAAACCGGCTATAAGGAGTCGCGGCGCCGGCATCAGCGCCCGGCCGGCCGCCGGGCGGAAAGATAAGCCGGGGCGCCGATTCAGCACAGGGATGGATGAATGGAAAT
>Ga0172371_10000607_pt1 | contig 56354 bp, 45 predicted proteins | sample Lak12m_FD_114543 | JGI IMG/M metagenome (GOLD analysis project Ga0172371, IMG submission 114543) | Freshwater microbial communities from Kabuno Bay, South-Kivu, Congo - kab_022012_12m | ecosystem: Environmental > Aquatic > Freshwater > Lake | place: Democratic Republic of the Congo: South-Kivu... | reverse complement strand
ATCACAGATAATCCATTCACCTGTCCTACCTTTTCCCCATCGATCGCGATCTTGATTTTGCCACGCGTGATCATTTCTTGAATCCGATCTCGGATCAAACTTGATCGGTAAAATCTAGCATCGATTGTTTGGTCAATATGACTTTTGGTGATATAGTCCACTCCTTCGTTATTTGCATAGTAGTTTGCTTCGCGAATGACATCTGACATCTCGCCGAACTGAGCTGACAATTTTTCTTGATCATTTGCCAGTCTTGAAGCATGTTCGATCATGCGCGCCAAGGCAGTTTTATCAAGGTGTTTTAGATCTTCATGGGTGCATAAGGTACAAACGAACGACAAAAATTCCTGGATATTTGCATCAGTGCGCGGCATTTGCAGATCAAAATCGGCTTTAACCTTGAATAGTTCATTGAAGTTTTCATCAAGCGCAAACAGTAACTGATATAAGTCCGGACGTCCAATCAAGATTACCTTAACATCCATTGGAACAGGTTCAGGCCGTAATGTCTTCGTGGAAAAACCTATCCTTTCTCCGATCTCTTCGATATTAATTTTTCCATTGACCAGGGCACGTTTTAGCGTGTCCCACGCAAATGGGTTTTGCAGTATTTCTTCTACTGGCATGACCAGGAAGCCGCCATTCGCTTTGTGCAAACTTCCTGGTCTTATCAGCGTGAAATTGGTGACAAGGGCGCCCATCACCGCTTCGTGTTCTACCTTGCCAATCAGGTTTGAGAAAGTCGGGTTCATTTCTAACACAACCGGGGAGCCTTTCGACTTAGTATTATCAACGATCACATTGATGGCATATTTCTGCAAAGGAGATTTTCGAGCCTGTTGTTTTGGGATCGGTATTTGTGCTTGATCATCCTCATCTTTTACAAACTCAGATATATTCTTAAGAATATCCTCTTGAACTTCTTTGATGAATTTTGGGATTTCTTTCAAATCAGCATACTTTTTCGTCAATTCATCAAAATGGGTTTGAATAGCAAATCTTGCGACATCTGTATCATATTCCTCGATTTTCTTCCGTAATTCCTTATCTAAATCTTTTATTGTATTGGTTGTCTCTTCAATTGCTTTTGTGATATATTGCTGAGATTCATTGATCTTATTACGTTCTACCTGGTCTAACTCTAAAAACTCCTTCTCGGAAAGCAATTTACCATCCTTGATTGGAATAGAAAGCAATCCCATTGGTGTGGGTTGAAGGGTGAAATTCTGTTCTTGGGCGATCTTTTCTAATTGCTTGAGTAAAGATTGCTTTTTATTCTGAATTTCAGTGATCCTTTTTTCTTTATGCGCATTGTATTCTTTGGAATCAAAAGATGCTTTTAAGTCGTTGATCGCTACTTCAAGGGTTTGTTCCATTTCTTCTTTGAAGATAATTGCTTTTCCTGCCGGGAATTGGATCGCGTTTGGTGCGGATGGATCGTCGAAATTATTAACGTAGCACCAATCGTTTGGAACGGGCTTCTTTGATGCAAATTCCTTTAGGAACCTTTCAATTGCGGTGGTTCGTCCTGTTCCAGGTAAACCAGAAACGAATATATTAAAGCCATTATTCTTGATGTCTAATCCAAATCTTAATGCTTTGACCGCTCTCTCTTGTCCAATTATCGTGTCTGTCTGTTGAACATCTTTACTCGACTCGCAACCCAATTCAGATGGTTCGCAGGTTAAATATAGTTGTTCAACTTTTAGTTCTCTGATCATTGCTTTCCTCCTATTTGAATAAGCGCGCTGCCCCATTATTGGATTGTTGATGTAATTCGACGAGGTTCTATTGGGGATTCTTGTTTTTTAAGATAAATTATCTGGCAAACTAATGGTCATTTTTCTATTATTATAAAGGATTATTTCGGTAGAATCGGTCTTTTACCGAAGAATGATAAAAAAACTTGATTGAATAATTATGTCTGAAGAGTTTTTGTATTTTGATAATGATCATTTTGTGGAGTGGTATACTGGAGTAGGTCTTACTGGTGTAAGGTTTTTAATCGTCATAGGAGGTTCACACCATGGTTGATAGGATTAATCTTTGGGAGTTACCGAAAGCAGAGCAGATCTATATGGTTGCAGGGTGGCGTCAATGGGCAGATGCTGGTTCAGTATCTTCTGGGCTCCCACAATATATTATTCAACGAACCAAAGCTCGTGAGATTGGAGAAATTCGCCCAAGAGATTTTTACCTTTTCCAATTTCCCGGGACTCATGACCTTGTGCGACCATTAGTGAAATTTGAAGATGGGCATGCAAAATTCTTACAAGTTCAAAGAAATGATTTTTTTTATTCCGGTGATGAACGAAAAGGCTTGGTGATATTTATTGGTGATGAACCGCATTTGAACGTGGAGGATTATGTACAATCTCTTTTAGATGCTGCCAAAATGTTAAAGGTTAAACGGATTGTTGGTCTGGGAGGTGTCTATGGAGAAATGCCCTACAATAAAGAACGTATGATCTCAAGTTTGTATAGCTTACCCACATTAAAAGCGGAACTTAGTGATCTAGCGGTTGACTTTTCAGATTATCAAGGTGGCGCTAGTATTGGCTCGTATTTAAGTTATCGAGCCGGAGAACGGGGGATAGAGTATATCTCGTTGTATGCTTTTGTCCCCACTTATGATTTTTCCAATATTAAAGAGCTTGGGAATACCATCCGCATCGAGAATGATTTTATGGCTTGGTTGGGGATCATGCAGCGATTGAACTATATGCTAAAGCTCGATTTTGATTTGGCTGATTTGGAGGAAAAGAGTGATCGTTTGGTGAAACTGGTCGACGCCAAAGTTGAAGAGCTGGAAAGGTCGGTACCTCAATCAGGCATTCGTGAATATTTAGATAATATTACCGATCAATTTGTAGAAAAACCATTTAGCCCATTAGATGATGTTTGGGAAGACGAGATTCGAAGACTTTTTGATGAGGATGATTCAGAAAAATGAGATAGGGTTATTTTTCTATTATCATTTAAGAACCGAGGTGTGAAGCCCCTCGGTTCTATTTTTCATAGCTAGAAGATCCATATCAATAACAATATGGGGAAGGCTAGTGTTGCGAATAGGATCAAGACGACGATGGCAACAATTCCTAAAACAGCGCCTAATATTCCGAACACAAGTCCCAATACTGCGCCGATGATTCCCATGACGACCCCAATAATACCCCCGATAATGCCAAATAAAAATTTAATCAATCCCATTGGTATCTCCTCTTATCAATCTCTTGCCAGTAAAAAATTGGATGACTGACGCTTGAATAATAATTAATTAACTCTAAAAGGATATACGCCGGATTGATCCTTTGGTCGCGCGATTTATATTTGTCCTTTATTTATTGGTTCTTGGTTTTACGCCAATTCCTGGGAGTGCTGGGAGTCTAATTTGTGCAGTATCATATTGGATGCCTTCATAGGGGTCATTCTTAATCAGCAACGGTCCATCCAGATCGGCATAATCACATAATGGTGAAATATGCGCGGCTGCAGTTATTCCCACAGATGTCTCCACCATACAACTGATCATGACTTTCATATCCAATGCATGCGCGGTATTGATCGCTCGGATGGCTTCGCGTAAGCCACCGCTTTTCATTAGCTTGATCACCACACCATCGACTGCCCCAGCATGTCTGGCGACATCATGAGACGTTCTGATATTCTCATCTGCAAAGATCTCAACCCCGAAATGCTGTTCTTTCAACCATCGTAAGCCTTTAATATCTCCCTTTGCCAATGGCTGTTCGATGATTTCAACTCCATATTGTGCTATTTTGGGGATGATCGCGGCTGCTTCTTCTCTTGTCCAGGCAGTATTGGCATCTACAAAAAGGCGCGCCAAGCTAGCTTCTCGAATTGCGGACAGGATCGCTTCGTCGTTTTCTCCTCCAACTTTGATTTTCAGGATCGGCATTTGAGCCTCCTGTGCTCGTGCAGCCATTGCCTCGGGTGTATCGATCGCAATGGTATAAGCGGTTTCAGGCGCCTTTTGCGGATTTACACCAAATAATTCATATAGAGGTATCCCCAATTCTTTACCTAGATGATCATGCAAGGCGATATCAATAGCCGCTTTTCCGGCTTGTGAGCCGACTGGTAGGTTATTGATCGTATCCTCGAGATATTTTGTACTCCATGACTGATCCTTTATTTTTTCAAGATATGCCATGATCGATGCTTGGTTTTCTCCATGCTGCACGACCCCGGCTGCCTCTCCAATGCCATCTCCGATATGAACCAATACATTATGACGTTGGTCGCTGGCGCCATGCGCAATCCGAAAAGTTGTCTTTAGATTAAGGGTGATGGGTTCCCAAGCGAAGTCTATGATTTTTTCTTTTTTCATAATACAATTCCTGTGAGAGATTGAAAGATTCTATCCTTAAGCGCAGCAAAAATAGCGGGATGATAGCTCGTCTTATCACCGGTATTATAGCCGATCTTATCACTGACATTATCCCCGTTTTCTTGAATTGCATTAGTGTGGGTATTATTACAGGGATTATTATGGATTATTTAACATTGTCAGTGAGGATATATTCCCCCACATGCTATAATAAAAATAGGCTAAGATTTATTTACTCGAAAGAATCTGGGAGATTTGATATTCGTAAAACATGGTTTTGTTGATGGTTTCCTCATTCTAATCGGAGTAGCAAGCAATAAAAACTCGGATATGAATAGAAAAAAGTTGAAAAAAGTTAAGGAGGATGAATAATGAAGAAAGAACAAGTTCTTGTCTGGTTGAATGGTATTGCTTTTTTGATCATGATCACAGTTAATGGATTAGCGAACGCTCTTCCGATTAATGGTTTAACGACTGGAGAAGTCTCAGATAGTTTTGATATTTATTTTGTGCCTGCTGCTTATGTTTTTTCGATATGGGGACTTATCTATCTTGCCTTGATTGGTTATGTGGTTTACCAAGCCCTTCCAGGTCAGCGAGATAATCTTCGCTTGAAGAAGATCGGATATTGGTTTATTATCAGTTCTGCTGCAAATAGCGCTTGGATATTTTCATGGCATTATCGAATATTTCCCTTGACGGTTGTTGTGATGCTAATTCTATTAGTTTCTCTGATAATGATCTATCTGAAATTGGATATTACCCATGATAACCATGATCAGTTTGAACGCTGGTTCGTTGATTTTCCGTTTAGCCTATATCTTGGATGGATTTCTGTGGCTACCATTGCGAATATTTCTTCACTGCTCGACTTTTGGGGTTGGAAAGGATTAGGGATATCTGCAGAAGTATGGGCAGTGATTATGTTATCTGTGGGTATAATTTTGGCTTTAATGATTGCTTATAAACGTAAAGATATCGTTTTTATCCTTGTGTTTATTTGGGCTTATATTGGCATCGCAGTCGCACAAAAAGAAGCCCCAATCGTTGTATTCGCTGCTTGGTTAGGCGCCGTGATTCTTGCAATCTTGGTTCTCATGATAAGCTTAGATATGCTGCCAACGTTATTCTCAAAACCAAAACCGAAATTACGTGGTTAGGCTGATAGATATAATTTTCGATTGTTAAGTATTTTTCAAGTATGAAGAAATTTAGGATCTGTTTCCGAGTTTTATTGATAAATTTTATTCTAGTATTATTCTTCGGATTTGATGGTTTTTCTGATCATGTTCATGCAGAATCGATGATATGGGAATCCATTGCGCCAGGGGTTGATTTCCGTAAGTTCTTTTTACCCCATCCAAACCGTGTATATGTCGCTCGTATGGAACGTGACCATCCAAACTTGACTTTGGACACAGCAGTCGCGCAAGGGCGCATAAGTGGCGGTGTGGAGACAGTGCGTGCTATGGCGGAACAGATGGATGAGGTGATCAATTATTGGGATGAGGAGTGGGGGAAAACTAATCAGGTGGTGGCGGCGGTCAACGGTTATTTTTATGATACGGAAACAGGTATTCCGTGGAGTGGACAGATCAAGTCCGCAAATTATATAAAACGGTTTGATGATCTGCATTCCGGAAGTGGCTTGGCTTGGACTCTTGATAGGAACTTCTTCATAGGCGGTTGTGTTCGTCATCAACCAGGAAAACAACGTATCATTCATTTACCGACCAATCAAACCCAAACCTTTGATGGGATCAATATTCCGCGTGGTGAAGATCAGTTGATTATCTATACTTCTGATTATGATGCCACTACACTAACACAGGATGAAGGAATTGAAGTCTTGGTTGAATTGGACAGCCCTTTTATGATTATGCTATCTCCAGATATGGTTACAGGTACTGTCGTAGATAAGCATGATGGTATTGGATCGACATACATTCCATTTAACCATATTGTGCTTTCAGCCAGCGGGACAGCTTCGGAAGGTTTACGCAGTGAAGTTCACATTGGCGATCAAATTGGAATCTCTCAAGAAATTCGTCATATGGAGGCTGACTGCCAAACTCCATCCTCACAGAGTTGGATAAAAACCTATGCAGGCTTGGGAGCTAGTTTCACTTTTTTGAAAGATAGTGAAATCCAAACCTTCGATGATTTAGGCGCGATCCTTCGAAATCCACGTACCGCTGTCGCTTATAATGATCGGCATATTTTTTTTATTGTTGTCGATGGACGGGATAGATTGGGAAGTGTGGGTATGAGCATGGTTGAATTGGGCGTATTTGCAAAACATATGCTTGGCGCAACCTGGGGAACAGCTTTGGATGGCGGTGGATCATCCACCATGGTCGTAAATGGTCAAGTTGTAAATCATCCCAATTTAGAAAGTGTATACAAAGAAAATGAATCCATCCCTGCAGACCCTAGAAAAATGCGCATTGAAGAGCGAGGCGTGGCTAATAGTCTTATGATGCTTGTTGTGCACCCCAAGAAAATCTCAACCACTTTTTCGCCTGGACAATATGTATTGACAGCTTCCGAAACAGTTGTCAACGTTTATCTTGGTCCTGGGACTAATTATGCTTTGTTAACCTCAATACCCGCTGGGAAGGAAGGGGTCATTCGAGATAATCATGCTGGATTAAATGGCGTACTTGCCCAATATGATGTTTCAAAAGATTATTGGTGGGAAGTAGATTTTGGTGATTTTAAAGGGTGGGTTAACGAAGGATCGCTAATCGAAAAGGGTTCCTAAGGATCTATTGGCATAATAAACCAAGATTTTCTTGTGTTCTGCTATTCGCTGGCAGCTACAGCGATATTCTGATGAAGAGTTTGCCAATGCTGTATAGGGTAATAGACCACATCTGCTCTTCCCATTACATTTTCAATAGGAACCATTCCCCATTGATGCGAGTCGGATGAACGATTGCGGTTATCTCCCAGCACAAAAAGTTCACCTTCAGGCACAATCCATTCTCCTTGATAGGAAGGTTCTGCCTGGATATAATCTTCTTCGATCAATGTACTATTGATAATGACTTGCTCATTTGATATCGTTATGCGATCTCCAGGCAAGCCGATAACCCTTTTGATATAAGGTTCCCGTTCGGGTTCGACTGGGTAATGGAATACGATCACATCACCCCGCTTCGGTTCTCCAATTTGGTAGGCTAATCTATTTACCAAGACAAGATCACCATCGTAGAGTGTTGGTTGCATACTAATTGATTCAATCCGTATTCTACCTAAACCAGCATTGATTATGAGATAAAGGATAATTGCTAGAATGGTGGTTTGGATTAAGTCACGCAGGAATCCAATGATGGCGTTTGGTTTCTTTATGGGGGGGGGCTGTTCTTCGTTTTGAGGAATTAGATCGGATTGAATATTCATTGTTGCAATTTATTTTCCTGGGTAACTTAAGATTTTTAATGGCCGGATTCAGCCGTAGAGCTATCTCGGATGAGCTCTACGGCATGCGGTAAAGCGGCTAGAACAGTATTCAAATTCTCTATTGCTGCTTTAGGACTACCGGGGAGGTTAATGATCAAAGTCTTTTTTCTGATGCCAGCAATAGCTCGGGAAAGCATAGCGTGAGGTGTGACTAATAAACTAGCCGCGCGCATTGCTTCCACTAATCCCGGAGCATTCCGGTCGATAATACTTAGTGTCGCCTCTGGGGTAACATCGCGAGGGCTGAAGCCTGTTCCACCGGTTGTAAGAATAATATCAGTTTCGCCGATCTCAGACCATTCCATCAGTTTCCTTCGAATTGTCTCATAGTCATCAGGGATAATATCACTCACCATGACCTGCCAGTTTTTTTGTTCAACCATCGACACTAATGCGGGTCCAGATTGATCAAGTCTTTCGCCTTGAGATGAACGATCAGATATAGTTAGAATTCCGAATTTAATCGTATCTTTTTCCAATGAATTACATCCTTTTTTAAGAAATGGCTATTAAATCTTTTCCGTAAGCAAGAAGATCGTCCATTAACTCCCAGCCGAGGTTTTCATAGAACTCAATCGCTTCTCGATTGTCTTTCGTTACGAGGAGATAATACCGAACGCATCCTTTCGCGCGTAAGCGCTTTTCAAGTTCATTGACAAGGCTTGTCGCTATCCCTCGCTTACGATATGCTTTATCGACTGCTAAGTGATACATCATGCCTCTTCGTCCGTCAAAACCACCCATTACAGTCCCTACGATCTTTCCATCAACTTCAGCTAAGATAAATAGATCAGGGTCTCGTTCAAGTTTTTTCTTTACTTCCTCTGTCTGATCAGAAAGCCTCAGATGGATTCCATTGCCAGCATTTTTCCAAAGATTATAGACCTTCGGATAATCTACTGGGAAGGAAAAATTTCGCATACTCATGGCACGCTTTACGCTTCTTGTATCTTTGGTGATCAATCCTCATCCTCGCCAATAAGAGATTTCCATGGTCCGTGAATACCATCGTCAGTTACACCGAAGAAGTAGCGATAGTTCCCCTTTATTTTTTGGATGAGGTCATAACGCCAACTCTTACCTTGTTTGCTTTGGTGCATTAAACCATATTCTCCTTGCCATTGAAAGTTTGCTTTTTGTGGATCTTGAGGGAGCTTTGCATAGCTGGTGATTGCATAATGCCATAATCGTCGTGCTGACTTTGGGGTTACATTTTTAACGACGCTTCCATTTCGTAAATCTCTCATGGTGTAATACTCGACCCCATCACGCTCTTCCACTGAAACAACTTCGACTCCTGTGTGTGGGGCATTGTCTTGTGAGGATTTTTCTTTATCTTTTTTTGGAATGTTCTGGTTAATTTGATGAGCTTCTAAAGGTAACACGCCTGTGTCCAGTAATGATTCAACCGTCTTTATTTGTTGACCTGGACCTCTTAAAACAAGACTAACAATTTCATCGCGTACCGCTAACCCCGTTTCGGATTCTGAACGTACATAGATCTTACTATCGTCGATTGCATAAGGTGGGTCATTCCCTCGCGGGACAAGCACTCGGATGATTTTCTTCTTTCCGGTTTCATATGAATCGATCGTGCATTGCAGGGGGGGGCTGATACGATTACTGATTTCCTTTTCTAATTGATTAATCGCTTGTTCAGTATCCTGAATTCCTACAATGCTTCCCTTGAGGTCGGCTGAAATACCAATATATAGGGTACCGCCATTTGTGTTTGCGAAAGCGCATACATCCGCAATGATCGCATATCGTTTTCCACCACGAACGGTCAAATTATCATGGAAGTCCTGAATAATATTTGCGCCCTCCTCGCGTGCAGCCAGGATGAAATCGAAAGCGGGCTCGGCAGTCTTGCGATGAGGACGTGTGCGAGCGAAGTCGTTACTTGAGAAAAGGTCCTTTAACGTTTCGAAGCCAACCTCGGAGACTAAGATATCCGTTGTGCGATCACCGACGCCAAGGTGCTTCTTACGTGTTGGATCTGCATCGAGCTGATGAGCATCTGACCCTTGAATACAATGCATACGGCGAGGGTACTCAGGTTTCGTTCCACTGAAGAAGGCGGCGGATGTATGTCGCCCTTGGTGTTCAAGATCTGTCACTTCTAGGGCGTCGAGATTCTCGTCCTGTGTGTAGGCAATTTTGGTTTGACCACCAAGCGGGAAACCTCGCATTGCAACGCCATTGCTCGAATTAGCATGCGCTGCAATCACAAGCCCTCCAGCTTGCTGTATTAATCGGTATGCTGTTAATACATCGCTGGTTGCTCCCACGGTGGGTGAACCGTTGTCTATTTGTTCAGGGGGGATATTCAAATCCAACAACAGGTGTTCGATTTCTCTGACAGGTTTTTCCGGCGGAAAGATAGCTAGGATATGGAACCCAAAAGTTGCGGTGAATTCAAAACCTGGTAAAACCAGAATCTTGTTCATAAGACGTCGATATTCAGAGAGACGCGCTTGTTCGTCGGGTAAGATCCTTTTTAATTCTTCAAGTAATTCAAGCTGATGGATTTCTTCGTACAATCTCCGGTATCCTGCAACGGTATTATGATCGGTTAATGCAATCATATCAAGCCCTTTTGCTTCTGCACGGTGAAGAATATCCAAATTCGTGATTTCAGGTTGATGATAATCACTTGATGCAGGTGTATGGATATGTAGATCGATTGTATACCATTGACTTGGATTTCGGTTACGTTTTTTTGTCACTATTCACTCTCAATTTCTTCGATTATCTTCCCTGATATTCCTAGTTTGTTCTATCGCTTCGGTCAATTGCTCTGGCATATACGGTTTGAGGATAAAATTGTCTGCTCCTTCGTTTATACAACGCGTTTGAAGATCCATACCTGATGACATAAGGATAAGGATATCTTTCAATTCGATATCATCGCAGATTGACCTTAATAAATCAAAACCGCTGAATTGACTTAAGTGAACATCTAGTAGGATAATATCTGGCTTTTCTTGCCGAATGCAATCCACAATACCGGTGATTGAATCATAGGTGTTTAGAGGCGCAATTTCAAACCCTTCAAATTCTAAAAAGGTTTCTAGTAGCGTAACCATAGTGCTGTCATCTTCAATAAGCATTATTTTCTTTACATTCATTTATCCCCATCTCCAACCTCTAAATGTTCTTGAATATTACTGGTCTCAGTTTCGTTTTTATTTTCAGGAAGGCTTTCAAGGGCAGCATTTAACACATCATCTATGGTTTCCGCAAAGACGAAAGAGATTTCATTCTTGACCTCTTCGGGGATGTCTTCTAGATCTACCTGATTGCGTTCAGGTAAGATCACTGTTTTTAGGGCTGATCGGTGAGCTGCGAGTACTTTTTCTTTAACCCCACCAACAGGCATCACTTGACCACGCAAGGTAATCTCGCCAGTCATCCCTACATCGGATTTTACGGGCTTTCCAGACATTAATGAAACTAAAGCGGTTGCAATCGTGACGCCTGCGGATGGTCCGTCCTTTGGTTGAGCGCCAGCGGGAACATGTAAATGGATATCGGTGTCTTTAAAGGCATTTTTATCCAAACCGAGCTTTTCTGCTTTAGAACGTACGTAAGAAAGAGCAGCATGAGCGGACTCTTGCATGACATTACCGATAGAACCAGTGATTTGAAAGCCCTTCTGTCCGGGCATTTTTGTTGCTTCGATAAATAAAATATCTCCGCCAACTGGAGTCCATGCCAAACCTGTGGCTACTCCAGGGATGGAAGTGCGGTGTAGGATCTCTTCATCGTGGAAAAACTTTTGACGTCCTAATAACTCACGCACTTTTTCACTCGTAATTACGATTTCCTCTAATTGGTTTTCCGCAATTTTTGTGACCACTTTTCGGCAAATTGCTCCGATTTCCCGCTCGAGATTTCGAACGCCAGCTTCGCGGGTATAGGAGCGAATTATTTTCTGAATACCCTCATCATTGAATTGAATCTCATTCTTGCGTAAACCATTTTCACGTAACTGGCGCGGGACCAGGTATCCTTTGGCAATGGATATTTTTTCTTTTTCCGTGTAACCAGATAGGAAAATGATCTCCATTCGATCACGTAAAGGCGCTGGAATAGGCTCGAGCAAATTTGCAGTTGTGATGAACATCACTTGTGACAGATCGAATGGCACTTCTAAATAATGATCGCGAAATTCTGCATTCTGTTCTGGATCTAATACTTCTAATAAAGCGGAGGCAGGATCACCATGAAAATCAAAGACCAGTTTATCGACTTCGTCTAGCATAAATACAGGGTTCCTAGTTTCGATTCTTCGCAGGGATTGAATGATTCTACCTGGCATCGCGCCAATATAAGTGCGTCGGTGACCACGTATCTCAGCCTCGTCACGCATGCCTCCTAGGGAGGCGCGAATAAACTTTCGCCCTAACGCACGAGCGATTGATTGTCCTAATGAAGTTTTTCCTACACCCGGAGGACCTACAAAACATAAGATTACACCTTCCCGGACGCGCCTGATTTCGTCGACTTGGGTTTCTGCTTTCAGTTCCTCAGCGCGTTCTTTCCGTAATTTCCGGACTGCTAAGAATTCTAGGATGCGTTCTTTTACATCCTCTAAACCATAATGATCCTGGTCTAATACTTCTCGAGCGTTTGCGATATCAAGATTGTCGGGTGTGATAACTGACCAGGGTAGTGAGACTAGCCAATCTAGATAAGTGCGTATTACGCTATATTCTGCTGCTGCAGTAGGCAGACGACTGAGCCGCTCTAATTCGAGGCGTGCCTGTTTTTCTGCCTCCTCTGGCATTTCAGCTTTAGTTATTTTTTGTCTAAATTCTTCGATCTCGGCGGTTTGTTCATCTGCTTCCCCGAGCTCGCGTTCAATCGCTTTTTTCTGTTCTCGTAAGAAGTATTCACGTTGGACTTTATTGATCTCCGATCGGGCTTCCTCTTGGATTTTCTGCCCAATTTCAAGGACTTCTACTTCATGGGTTAGTAAGTTCACCAATTTATGCAGTTTTTCGGAAGCTGAGTCAATCTCTAAAAGGGCTTGAGCGTCATTTAATTCAATGCGTTGGAAATTTGCGATGGAATATATGATTTGAAGTGGATCTTCGAGATTAAGAATGGAGGTAACAAGTTCTTTGGGTATCGAAGGAACCATGTTCGCAATATGCTCAAATTGATCACGAGCGTTGCGTGACATTGCCTCTAATTCAAGATCTTCCTCAATGATTTCAGGAGCAACTTCGATCTCAGCTTTTAGATATGGTTCTTCCTGCAGATATTCTTTAACTCTGCAACGAACTAAACCTTGTACGACTAAACGGATAGACCCATCTGGCGCCCTGAACATTCGATGCACCATAGCGATCGTTCCGACTTCAAAAAGATCGCTTTTTCCTGGTGATTCGAGTTCGGGGTTTCGGGACGTAATCAAGGCGATTAAACGCTCATCCTGTGCCATGACGTCATCGACCAACCTGATAGAACGTGCTTGACCAATCGTTAGTGGAACCGCTGTTTGAGGGTATACGACTAATCCCCGTAATGGTAAGACTGGTAAAACTTCCGGGTATTTTTCGTTATCATTTTCGTCTGCCTCTATCTCCCTTTTAATAGCATTACCGCTAATGATTTCAGGAGTGATCGATTGCATAATTAATTCTTCTAGCTCAGCTTCTTCTTCAAGTATTGAATTTAGCATTTCTAAGATATCCGAATTCCAACGAGATGCTGGCATATTTTTTCTCACAGTTTTATTTATCGATATGAATTTGACGTGGACTGGCTTTTGGTAATCGGATCAATAGAAAACCATTTTGGTAAACTGCTTCGACTTGTTCGGGATTGATAGGGATAGCGATATCAAGTTCGATAATAAATTCTCCAAAGTGGATTTCCATTTGATGATAAGACCGTTTTTCCATAATGTCTTGACGTGTACCTTTTACGATGAGGTGATGTCCATTTAATTCGATACTGAAATTGTTTTCTCTCATCCCGGCAATTTCTATCCTTACGAGGATATCTTCTGTCGTTTCGAAAACATCTGTTGGAGGTCTCCAGGCAGGAGTATGTCTAGATGGTTTCCAATAAAAATTACTTGAATCAGATCTTTTCAAATCTTGAGAAGCGCTTGTATCATCTTTTCTAGATTTATCATTTGTCTGTTTCTGTTCCATTCTATTACGCTCTCCTTGAGTGTCTCCAACCTGTATGAACCCGTATAATATCGGTTTCTCGGAAAAATTAGGCATTTCCCCTCGCATAGGTTGAATTTGCTAAGAACCAAAAATCTATCATAAAAAGGCGCCCCCGGCGGGATTCGAACCCACAACCAATAGCTTAGAAGGCTACTGCTCTGTCCGTTGAGCTACAGGGGCATGATTTCTTTCAAGAATGAAAAGGGCGAATTCCTTTATATACTCTTGGTCCTGAAAGCGTTCGTATTATCACATTTGCATCTCGACCCAATTGCTCAGCAAGTTCTTCAGGTGTGATGGGTATATTACCATTGGCTAATAAAATTCGGAAGACCGAATCGACCAATGTTGTATGTTGGGTGATAAATGAACGCTGTTTTGCACAATGAGTAATCAATATATGCTGTAAACCATCAACCTTTTGTACTTCAGCTGTTTCTTGATCTACCCAATCCACTTGTTCATCAATATCCAATTCTGCGAAAGCTGCCTGGTGTTCCGGGCACAGGTAATTCCGTAAATAAACGCGCCAGTCTCGGTCATGTTGCCTCCACCAGTCAAAGTCAATATGAAAGCGTGTTTCGAGGGATGGTTTGACCAGACTAAACCGTTTTAATTCTGCCAATTTTTTCTCCTTTTTCTGATTTATCTTGTGTTTTAATCATATTCAGTTTCGCTGAGACGATAGTGTAAATCTCCAACATGGATAAACCATGGACGAGAAGCAAGCAAAGAAAATATCGGTCCTGGTGGACATCGTCTCGTCACATTGATTGCTGCGTAAAGTTCGCTTGCATGGACATGACTCTGTGGGTTTAATTTTGCCAATTCCTTTACATTATTAACCACAGTGCGCTCAAAAGGAGGCTTCTCTTTTTTTATTTTTTGCCATACTTTATCTAAGGCATCTTTGTCCGGAATCGCGATCGCCATACGCTCATCGAATGGCGTTTGAACAATTTGCTTTAACATCGCGAATACAACCCCGCCATCCGAACCAACCAGAACAGTTCTCATCCACTCTCGGCTGGAACGCTTGCTATCCGTGTAAACAATAACTTCTCCTGGCTTTTCGCCTTCTTTTATGGTGATAATGCTGCCGGGCATGATGCCTTTATCATCATACCAGTCTTTTAATCCATAGACATAACGTTTTTCGCGTACAACCCAACCGGGGAATCTGTTTCCGGTTTTTCCATCGACTAGGATAAAGCGAATGCGAGGTGCTTCATAAGCGGTGGGGAAGAGATGGCGGATTCGTGGTGAAAGTGGTAATGTGCCTGATCGCCAATGAGGGAAGATTAAACTGATTTTAACTTCCGCTTCATTCTCGATATTTTTCATGCTCGTATTGATAGGAGTGTATTCGTCGTCTAATTCTCTCTCTAGTTTACACATATCCTGAGTAAGAAGTGAATTATCATAGTCGATTTCATGGTATTGCAAAAATTCAGGTGTTTCTAATACTTCTGGCGGTTCCAGACGCTTCAGGAACCAGAGTATATTGCCTGCTGGTCCAACCTCATCGAATCTAGGGTCTTCTTGTAAAACGAGATCCATGGAAAACTCAATCAGATTTGGATTTACATCAGCGGAAATTTCTATCTGTTCTAGCAGTGCTTTAGTAGTTTTAGGACCTCCACCTTCGAGATCAAGAACTGCTTCAGCAAGATTTAAATGACCGATATTAATATCAACCAATAATGCTCGTGGGAACCAATTGCCTGCTATTCGAACAAAATCAGGGTTGGTTACCAATTCTTCTTCCACCAACTTCGCAAGGTCATCATAGTAAATTCTGATAACCATCTTTCTATCTAAAATGTTTAGATCATCAGTGATCTTGGGTGGTTGGTTAAGCTTGTGTTCAGGTAATTCAATCGCGAATTCGCGTTGATCTTTGTTTTCGAAGGTTACATCGATAACTTTAAATGGATTTATTTCCGGATTCTTTCCTTCACGAATTGCGGTCACTATACCATGCTTCCAACCTAATGCAGGGAATATTAAATTCTGTCCCTCTTTATAAGAACCTTTTGGTTGATAGAGATCGCCACCTGATGTCCTCTGGCTTTCTATTTCTATCTTTTTTCGTTGAATACGTTCATCTACGAGCGCTTCAACGAGATCTTTTGATGTTAAAGGAGTCTCTAGCTCGAGAAGATGGTTATATAAAAACTCAATATCTTCTTCCTGGAGTTTAAAGACTTCCCAATAATCTTCTCCCATCGAATATGAAACCATTATGATAAAACCTCTTAAATGCTGCTTTCTTTGTGCCTTTAGATAAGTTTTCGAATTATGCTATATTTGTACTTTTAACCAACTTATATTATACTCGAGGATAACAGAACTATCGATATTATTTTATATGATTTGATCGGTTTTTGGAACCTTTTACTATAATTATTGGTTAAGTAGTTAATTTCAGGAAGGTTTGAGATGGATAATTATCATTGGGAGATCGTTGATCAGGTGGCAGGTGAACTTCAGGCTGAATTAATTCGTGGAATATTAGAAGCTCAAGATATTGAAGTCGTTCTATCTCAAGAGGGGGTTGGACATGTCTACGCGGTGAATATTGGTGTAATTGGACGTGTTCAAGTTCTAGTGCCTCAAAAAGATTCTTCGAGAGCAAAGCAGATCTTAAAACAGTATTATTCAGATACTAGCTATCCCGTTGAGGATATTGAAGATAATATTGAGGATTCTAATGATCAGGAAGAAAAACCTTCATAACTTTTCTTCAAGATTATGGATACTCTTCTTGAAGCCAATCCATTGGGTCAACTTGTATACCTCCAGCAAATATCTCCCAGTGTAAATGTGGACCTGTTACTCTGCCTGTGCCTCCAACCAAACCAATTAATTGACCAGTTTCAACCATTTCACCGACCTCAACGAGTATCTCTGATTGATGCATATATCCAGAATAAATTCCCCAACCATGGTCAATCATAGTTGCGTTACCCCGAACAGTCAAAGGAGAGGCAAAAATAACTTTACCCTGAGCTGGCGCAAAAATCTCCGTTCCCACACCACCACAAAAATCCAACCCACTGTGAAAATAAATATATGGACTTCCATTATAGGAACGTCGATTCCCAAATAGGGAAGGCCAGCACTCTTTATAAATATCAGGCGCTGGACTAGCGAATATTCCTTCCCATAACTTTTCAGGAGTGCTGGTGTCTGATAATGCAAACCATTCTGCATCTTCTGGTTTAGTGACTGCTGGGTCGATTGTTTCCGGTGGTACAATAAGGACCGGATCAATGCTATAACCGCCAATACTGATCAAGACTGTCTGGGAAAATGAAAATTCGTTTTGCCCTTCTAAATTATCGATCGGTAGAGTTCCAGAAATCACCATGCTATAAACGCCGGGTTCAGTCATCGCGTGTATTCCTTGTAAGCTGACTATATAACCTGTATCATCAGGGAAAAATGTCAATCGATTGCTGTCAATGTAACCACTCAATTCCCATTGATCTGAGGTTAATACTTTGACGACGGATGTTTTTCCTTGTACAAAAGGGACTGGTTTTACTATTATCTCTTGGATACTATCTGGTAAGGCATAAGGCGATTCTATATCTTCTGTTATCTGAGCTTCTTCTGAATGATAGTGTAGGATTTCGTTGGGCACAATATCCCAAGTGCCAGCTAGATTATTTTCGAGAACGAGTTGCCATGGATTTATATTCAACATCACTGCTGTCTCATAAAGCGATTTACCCTGTTGACCTGCGATCCTTTGTGTTTCACCAGCGCTTATCTCAGACACGGGTACAACTAGATTGTATCCAATATAAAGTTCAGCAGGGGAGATCAGGTGGTTTAGCTGCGAGATTGCTTTGATGGGGATCTGATATCGTCGGCTTATTCCTTGTAAGGAATCACCGAACCTGACTGTTTTTGTGGTTAATTCACCGGATAATCCTTCGAGCCCTGGAATTTTCAATTGGCTGCCAATTGTAAGTTGACTTGGATCTGAAATACCGTTTGCGTTGGATAAGCTTTCTACCGATAAACCAAAGCGAGCTGCAATGCTCCATAAGCTATCGCCTTCTTTAACTATATAATATGGATTATCTGGTTCAACCTCTTGCGCAATCACAAGCTGACCAGGAATGATCAAAAATATGACCATAACCATGAGAAATCGGCGGATATTCTGGGGGATGGTTATTCTCTTATGATTCAAATCTAAGTTGGTCTCCGATACTAAAATCATGAATATGCTTATGGGATAGTTCTAAAACATATTTTGCGGGTTTCTGAGGCAAATAAGATGGATGCCAAGCTTTTGCATATTGCGTGTCTACAACTTCTAATTTTGTGTTGATCCAGACGACCGAAAGATCACAAAACATGAACAGCATATGAATCGCAGCTTCTAACCTATTTTCTCTATCCTGTACGAGAAGTAATCCCCATCCCTCGGGGATGGTGAACTGAAATGTAAGCCCTCGCAGCCGACACAAAAATGATGAGCAAATTTGTGCGGAGATCGGTTTATCCGGCTGTACACTACTGTTAAAAATTTGGATTTCTGCCATCTGTTGATTACCTGCAATTACCTTTTCAAGTTTACCACAGCAGCAAATAACTAGCCTGTCATTTATGGGTGCCAAAAACATTTACTATGCAATTATTTTCGTTCTTTTTTTATATTGATATTGCCCTTGTCATGTAAAAATCTACAGGCTATAATCGAACAAATGCTCAGGCATTAACCATGGTGTGCTATGGTTGAAGCATAGGAATATCAATAGTAGATTGAAACATGTGGATTTGATCAAAATTTACTGTTTTTATTGCTTTATTATTCCCCAAATTATTACTTGAGAGGATAGATAGTATGATCGACTCAAATGAATTGAGAAAAGGTGTTACATTCGTATTTGACGGAAATTTATATAAAGTGTTAGATTATCATCATCATAAACCTGGTCGTGGTAATGCTACCATTAGAGTGAAAACGATCAATTTAAGAACTGGTACAAACCTGGAGTTAACATTTACTTCTAGTGATCGGGTTCAGGACGTTCGCTTGGATTATCACGTCGTTCAATATTTATATAACGATGGTGATTTTTATTATTTTATGGATTTGGAAACATACGAACAACCTGCAATTTCTAAAGATGTCATCGGTGAATCAGCTCTATTTCTAAAGCCAGAAATGGAAGTCAAATTAACCTTTTTTGAAGGTAAGCCGCTAGATATTGAATTACCTCTTACCATTGACTTGAAAGTGATCAAAGCGGAAGCCTCAGTCCGCGGAGATACTGCAACAGGTGTGACCAAAAAAGTCCAGACGGAGACTGGGCTTGAAGTTCAAGTACCCAATTTTGTTGAAGTCGAAGATGTCATTCGGGTGAATACAAGTGATGGTTCTTATGTTACACGAGTGTAATGATTAGGTTCAAATTTAAGGATTTGTGACAAATTTATGCGCACACCAGCTGGAAATGAGTGTCGATATTTTTATGGTGATTATTATCGAGGTAGGTCGCATGAAGAATGCCGGTTGTTAAAGGATGCTTCGCCACCGATCGCTTGGAAACCGGATTTGTGTTTAACCTGTCCGGTACCGAAAATTCTTTTAGCCAATTCATGTGAGAATATGATATTAGAGCCACGGTTAGAGCGTCCTTTCCCATTTTTGAAACATAAGGTCACGGTTAATTCCTATTGCAAGAAAACGAATCGATCAGGATTTGACCCATTTATTGGTTGTGGAGAGTGTCATCCTTTGCCTCCTGAGATTTTTGGAGAACTAGCGTGAAGCCGATTTTATTGTTAGACCTTGATGATACCCTTATTGAGAATGATATCGATCTTTTTTTACCGCATTATATACGCGCCTTTCAAGCCGAAGTGAAGTCACTTATAGACCCCGTTTTTTTTTCAAGTTCCCTTCTGGAAAGTACTCAGAAGATGGTGGAAAATGTAAAACCAGATCATACATTAAAGGAGATTTTCGAAGAAAGTTTTTTTTCTAAGATCGATGTAGATAAAGAAACCTTCCAGAAAATTGCGGATAGATTTTATAGCCAAGTTTTTCCCACTTTGGAACCTCTCACGAAACCTCGTCAAGAGGCGATTGATCTTGTAAAAACAGCGATTTCAAAAGAATATCGACTTGCGGTTGCTACGAATCCCTTGTTCCCACTTACAGCTAATCTACAACGGTTAAGTTGGGCTAAGTTATCGACAGATGAATATCCTTTCGAACTGATCTCATCATACGAAACATTCCACTTCGCAAAACCAAACCCCGACTTTTTCGCTGAAGTCATGGCGCGTCTAGGTTGGTCGAATGCGCCGGTTATTGTTGTCGGCGATGATTTAGAGCGAGATATTAAAGCTAGTCACAAGCTAGGTATACCAACCTTTTGGGTTAATAGCGATGGAAGTGATGATTTATATTCAAAGAATATTTCCTCAAAAAGCGGTCGGTTAGAAGACTTACTTCCTTGGGTAGAGTCATTATCGGATGACTCATTGAAACCCGACTATACGCTAAGATCAGCGATGATCGCAATATTGAGAGCTACTCCTGCTGCCCTGGATAGTTTTTTCAGGGATATTCCCGCTGAACAATGGCTTATTCGCCCTGATGAAGGTGAATGGTGCCTAACTGAGATTGTTTGTCATTTGCGTGATGTGGAAATCGAGGTTAATTTACAAAGGTTGACAAAAGCCTTGAACGAAGATACGCCATTCTTAAGTGGGGAAAATACAGATACTTGGGCGTATGACCGACAATATATTTATCAGGATGGGAAGGCGGCTTTGCAAGATTTTATCAAAGCGAGATCAAAATTATTACATGTCATTCTTGAATTCAGTGAGGCAGATTGGCAACGCATGGTTCAGCATTCGATTTTCGGACCGACAAGTATTGAAGAATTAGTTCGAATCATTTCAAGCCACGATCGTTTACATATCAATCAGGTCTATCAATTGATTAATAGTGGGTTGTGATCGTTTTTCTGCATATCTAAGTAATTTGGTGTCTAGAAATAAAGATATGCGTATTTTTAATAAATTAGGTTATAAGGATTTCTCTGAAGAAAGGGAGATTACTCGGATGAAGTATCGTAATATTTTCCTTGGTCTTTTGTTAGCATTTACTCTCGTTGGATGTAGTCGATTAGATACAATCCCTTCAAATCCGCCGCAAACACCAGATGCATGGCTCGTGAGTCAACCCTATTTGATGATTGATGGAGGCTTCTTTCAGACTATCCTTATACAGCCCTCAACAACAGCGATCGTTTATTTATTAGGTCTTATTACTATCTTTGCTGGAATTTACTTCCTTCGCATTCGAGAAAAAGAACGGTCTCGGTTTTGGTGGGGAATCGCTCTTCTTCTTTGGGGAGTAGGGGCGTTGCTTGCCGGTACAAGTTATGAAGGATTTAGTTATAGTATTAAATGTCTTGGTCGAGAAATTTGTATATGGACCAGTTGGTGGGAAGTCGTTTATCTTTTTCTTTCTGTAGCAAGCGTCAATGCGATGCTTATAGCGCAATCTTATGCTTGTGCTGAAGGACAAATGCGTCGTCGATTAAAAATATATGCGTTTCTCAATCTCTTTATTTATACGATAATTTTGTTGATCGGCTCCTTCATACCGGTGAAGTTCTTGATTTCTTTTGAATTACTGATTTTCTTTTGCGCTCCAACCATTATTATATTCTTGATCATGAATAGCCTGAGATTATTGCGATACAAACTGCAAGTTGATAAACTCCTTTTGGGAACTTGGATTTGGTTAAGTCTTACTATTGCCGCTTATTTTTTATATTATATTTCAGGTCTTACAAGTCGTTTATGGTCTCAAGGGATATGGTTCACAGAGAATGATGTCTTACATATTGGGCTGATCATTTGGATGCTTTATCTGGTTTTGGTTGTGGCAAATAAAATAAAAGATATTTAGTGGAGAATTCATTCCCAATCCGTCCCTTATGGACTACTCGGGTCATCATTTGCAAGCAATATATATGAAATGATCATCCTATTGTTAGAACGATGTTAGAAAATGTGTCTAATGGGCTGTTAGTTCTGTAAGCTTGAAAATTGATTGGTATAATCTAATTGCATTTATTGCGGTTTATTTTTATTTTTGGAGGTAAAGTGAATCCGACACGAAACCGCTCATCAATTATATATTTACTTCTGTTTATTGCCATTATCGCAATGGTGGTTTACAACTTTCAACAGAATTCATCTGTACAAGAAGTGATGTCTATCAATGAAGTTGCAGATGTGATTCAGAAAGGTGAAGTTGAACGCATAATAGAAGACGAAAACAGTTTAGAAGTGGTCTTTTCTAATGGCGAAAAACGCATCTCGCAGAAAGAAAGCGACGCAACATTAGTGGATCAGCTCAAGGCTTTAGGAGTCACCACAGAGCAATTACAACCCGGAAAAGTAAAGATTGAGATTAAACCACCAAGCGCTTGGCTGGGGATTGCGACTGCTCTGGGATATATCCTTCCTTTCCTCATTTTGGGAGGTGTTTTCTGGTTCGTATTTAGACAAGCTCAAGGAAGTAATAACGCCGCACTCTCTTTTGGTAAATCGCGTGCTCGCATGTTTACTGGCGATCAACCTTCTGTAACATTTCTGGATGTGGCAGGTGTGGAAGAAGCCAAGGAGGAGTTACAGGAAGTTGTTGAATTCTTACGCGAACCAGAAAAGTTCATTTCATTGGGAGCAAGGATCCCCAAAGGTGTTTTGCTCGTTGGTCCTCCCGGAACTGGAAAGACATTATTAGCGAAAGCAGTCTCAGGTGAGGCTGGTGTGCCTTTCTTCTCGATTTCTGGCTCCGAGTTTGTTGAGATGTTTGTAGGTGTGGGAGCCAGTCGCGTCCGTGATTTATTTGATCAGGCGAAAAGACATTCACCTTGCATTGTGTTTGTGGATGAGATTGATGCTGTTGGTCGTCAGCGAGGCGCCGGGTTGGGCGGCAGTCATGATGAACGTGAACAAACCCTTAACCAAATGCTCGTAGAGATGGATGGGTTTGATACTGATACCAATGTCATCATTATGGCAGCTACAAACCGTCCCGATATATTAGATCCGGCATTATTGCGACCTGGTCGTTTTGACCGTCGGGTCGTCTTGGATCGACCAGATATGCGTGGACGGGAAGCGATCCTTAAAGTACACACTAGAGGCAAACCTCTTGCCCCGAATGTTGATCTAGCTGTTTTGTCTAGATCCACCCCGGGATTTGTAGGGGCTGATTTAGAGAATTTGGTTAATGAAGGCGCCATTTTAGCTGCACGAAGAAATAAGAAGGTTATCGAACAAGATGATTTGGAAGAAGCAATAGAACGCGTGATTGCTGGACCTGAACGAAAGAGCCGTTTGATCAGTGAAGAAGAAAAGCGGATTGTTGCCTATCATGAAGCCGGACATGCGGTTGTTATGAATGCACTTCCTCAAGCAGACCCTGTTCATAAGGTGTCCATTATTGCCCGTGGTATGACAGGAGGCTATACATTAGCGCTCCCTGAAGAAGATCGCACCCTCATGCCGCGTAAAAAATTATTAGCGGATATGGTCGGTCTTTTAGGAGGACGCGCGGCAGAGGAATTGGTGTTTGATGATATTACCTCTGGGGCTTCGAATGACCTGGAACGGGTCACGCGTATGGCGAGATCCATGGTAACTCGTCTCGGTATGAGTGAACGGTTAGGTCCCTTGGTGTATGGACAAAAGGAAGAAATGATCTTTCTTGGACGAGAGATATCTGAGCAACGCGATTATTCTGAGTCAGTAGCGGAAGAAATCGACGTAGAAGTACGTCGGATTATCAATGATGCTTATAAACGTGCTCGCCAAATTTTATCCGAATATCGTGATCGCCTAGATGAAGTTGCCTCAAGACTCATTGAATCTGAGACGATATCTCGCGAAGAGTTTGAAAGCATCTTCCCAACCCCTAATCCAAAGACGAGCGGTACTCCAATACCTAATGTAGGATGATGTATTTCAATTGATTTTGTTTTCTAAGAAAGTGGTAAATTAATTTGCCACTTTCTTTATTTAAGAACCCTTCATGCTAAAATGGGAAGAATAAAGGAACGAAAGTAGAGAAGGGTTTCTGGAAGTATGATTGAATAACGCCAAATGATCTTGGAGAATGATATGAAGGTAGGTGAAAATTTCTTTCTTGATAAGAATGTATTAGTGACCGGTTCTGGTAGAGGGATTGGCAGAGCGATCGCATTGGAATTTGCTCGCTTAGGAGCAAATGTTGTGGTGAATTTCTTTCGGAATCGAGCGCCTGCTCAACAAACGGTTGATGAAATTAATGAGATGGGAAGAAAAGCCTGGTTGGTGAAGGCGAATATCGGAGAGATCCATGAGATCAAATACTTATTTTCAGAAATCGAGCAGCATGCTGGAGGTATAGATTTTCTGATCTGTAATGCTGCCTCAGGTTATAACCGTCCCGCGTTGCAGCAAAAACCAAAGGGTTGGGACTGGACGATGAATATTAACGCTCGCTCAGTTTTGTTCACAGCCCAACATGCAGTACCCATGATGGAGAAGCGAGGCGGAGGCGCAATTGTTTCAATTTCTAGCCCGGGTTCACAGCGCGTCTTACCGGATTATATCATTGTGGGAGCTACTAAAGCCGCTATCGAAGCCTTAACTCGTTATATGGCAGTTGAATTTTCTCCCAAGAATATTGTAGTAAATGCTGTGTCGCCTGGTATCGTGTTGACCGATGCCTTGAAGCATTTCAATATCATGCGAGAGGATGAAGACCTAATTGAGAAGGCAAAATCACTCACCCCGGCAGGAGAATTGGTAACGCCAGAGGATGTGGCGAAGGTGGTGACATTCTTATGCTCGCCCTCCGCCCGTATGATCCGCGGTCAAACCATTATTGTTGATGGCGGATACACTCTACCCGTTCAAGGTGTTTTTACGAGTGATTAGAGTGGATTAGTCACTCTCTTTTATTCGTTTCTTTTTTTGCTTATACTCCGATCAAAATTGCGCGTGCTGGGGAACCGTCCGCACCCTCAATTTTCAGAGGAAGGCAATAAAAGGTGTAACGCCCTTGTGTGATCTCTGATAGGTCTAGACCTTCAACGATAATTACGCCAGCCTCGAGAAAAAGCTTATGGGTTGGTTTTCCATCTCCATAGGGGGCGACGGAAAGATAATCCACACCAATCAGTTTGATACCGCGATCGATTAAGTATTGAGCGCCATCTGGGCTGATGGCTACAAAACTCTCATCAAATTCATTGTCTTGGTTTTTCCAATGTTCGGAATTTCTTGTCTTAATTAAAAGGCGTTTTGTTCGAGGTGGAATACCGCTATTTTTTAGAACATTTGCTGTGAGCAGATCTACATCGTTTGATATTTGCAGCACATAGGCGCGACCAACAAGTTGATTCAAATCGATTTGTTCGATTGTTGTTGCGTCATTTCCCAAAAAGTGATAAGGAGCGTCAATATGGGTTCCGGTATGAGCAGTCATGCTCAAATGAGTGACATTGGCATCTGCGCCGTCCTCCATTTTTTGCACCCGCTCAATCTTGATGGTGGGGTCGCCAGGCCATGTTGGTAATTCTTGAGAGATACTTAGTGAGATATCGTATATTTGCATTTTTACTCCTTGCTAGATGTTTCCATAGTGAATACCGAATAATGCCTATTTATCACGATTGGGAAATTCCTATGTTGTGTATGGTTAATTATAAGTCTCTTTTGATAAGGTCACTTCTTCAAGCGCTTTCTGATTTATCGAAACACCTAACCCATCTCCAACCGGTACGTCTATCGTGCTGTCCGAATTGAGGTTGAAATGATCTTCGGTGATATCTTGATGATAATAGCGGTCAGAAGCGGAGATATCACCTGGAAGTTGGAAGTTCGGTAAACTTGCTAAAGCCAGGTTTGAGGCGCGTCCTACACCCGTTTCTAACATTCCGCCAGACCATACGGGTATGTCAACATTTTGGCAAAGATTATGAATACTAACTGCCTCGGATAAACCGCCCACTCGCCCAGCTTTAATATTGATAACCCTTGTTGCATCCATTTCGATCGCTTGACGTGCATGTCTTACAGAAAGGATGCTTTCGTCAAGGCAGATCGGAGTACGGAATTCTTTTTGCAGTTTATGATGATCCCATAGATCATCTTCTGCAAGCGGTTGTTCGATCAATAAAAGATTTAAGTCATCGAGTGGGGATAAGGATTGTGCGCTCTCAAGAGTGAACGCGGAGTTCGCGTCCACCTGAAGCATGATATCTGGGAAAGTACTTCGAACAGCTTTTGTGTCTTCAACATCTCTTCCAGGTTTAATTTTGATTTTTATTCTTTGATACCCTTGTTCGAGATATCCTTCGACTTTGTCCAATAAGATTGGAACGCTATCTTGAATGCCAATCGATACACCGACTTTTACCTGGTCTTTTTCACCGCCTAACATTTCTTTAAGTGATTTCCCGCTCTGTTTACCCATCAAATCCCATATACTCATCTCGATACCCGCTTTTGCCATAAAATGGCCGTTCACAAAAGCGATTTTCTTTTTTAGATCTTGGGGGGATTGAATATCTTGATGGAGGATTTGTGGGATGATGAAATCTTCGAGGATATGCCAAGCTGTTTTCGCGGTTTCATAGGAATAACCTGGATCCCAATCGGCAACGCATTCACCATATCCTTTAACACCTTCAGAAACAGTCTCGATGATTATGCAATCTCTTGTGTGAATCCTGCCAAAGGAAGTCTCAAAATGGTCTTTCAATTCCATTCTGAGATGACGTAATGTGATTTGTTCGATCTTCATAAGGTTGACTCTCCATAACTTAAGACATAGAAACTGCGCGATAGATCACCAGGCAGAAAGACAAAATCAGTCACCAGATAACCATGTGAGAAGAAACTCTCGAAGATATGGCGGGTATGTAAACGCCACTCAATCGCGAGTTGGGGATCCTTTCTCTTTATCTTTGCGAAATCAGAGGGAATTTCAACGAGGACAATGGAATTGCTTTCATGATATAGGTCATCATTTAGGATTTTTTCCATATTGATATTCTGTGCAGGAATGGGTAGGTTTTCATTTCCGATTTGGGTTGGATTGATAATATTGGTTTCCGCTGAAAGGAAGTGAGCTAAATCTAAATCGGGACGCCTATCTTTACTCAGACGAGTAGAGACTCGCCGAGAATCGACAAACCAATCAACCATAAAGCGATCGGAATGATCGCCGGCGTTGATCTCATCACGTAATATACCGTAAGCATCTCGTTTATAGGTTCTGCATGTCGCGCCTAGTCGATTGATATTCAAATAGGCATTTCTGCTTTGTAAGGGATCATATGTCCAAGTGATCAGATCAAGACCTTGATTCCGAACCATTTGCCATTGAGCTCGTTTTAAGGCGAATCCGATCCCTTGATTACGATAATCAGGGTGTACACCTAACATTTGTGAAGCATGTTTTATCCGTAAACCATCAGGAGTCTTAAATAATCCTGGGGAGCCGAATACAAACCCGACCAAATTATTTCCACCCGAGAAATAGTCTTCACTGTCATTGGAACTTTTATTCGCTTTTTCTTTAATGGCTAAATCATAGGCTCCGATGACAAAGCCGCCATCGAAATTAGCCGCCAGAAGCATATGCTTTGGAACTACTTCGATTAAGTCTCCAGCCCAGATGATTGCTTGCAGCTTTTCCACCGCGTCAAGTAGATCGGGTTCCTCAATAATCCTCATTTCAAAGCGTTTGTTGATGGTGAATTCAGACATTTCTTTTTCCTGTTCTTTCGATGTTTATAGTATTGTGCTTCTATGATTTGAAGGTTTCTTATTTTAATCCTTTAAATACGCTAATCGTTGTGACATTCTGGATGGCATTATGTTAAAGGTGCGTGGCATGGTATCGATAGCTGTGGTTCGGTTTACTGCTAAATAATCTAGCCAGTAGACGGAAACGGGGAGATTCGGATAAAGAGATTCGATTATTACAGTTAATACTCGCAAATAAGGGAAGGGTATATTGATGACCATTCGACGTAATCTAGTTTCTTTGATAATCAGATCCAAAATATGACTGAAGGATAGATATTCGGGTCCCCCAATATCAATGGTCCGATTTATAGTATCAGGATCATCTAGCGACCAGGTTAAACTAGTTACCAGGTCCTCGACCCATAATGGTTGTAATAGAACCGCGCCATCTCCGGGACATAGAAAAACACCAGGGGAGGCTTTAAGTATTTGCTTGATCCCAGTTGTAAAGCCATCGTTTGAACCAAAAAGGATCGCTGTTCGAAGAATGGTGTAATCTAAGCCGCTTCTTTTAATAAATTCTTCCGCGATTGCTTTCGCTTTTTGAACTGGATAGGCTGAGGCGCGATCCGCGCCTAAATGACTCAGATAGAATAGACGGTTGATATGAGCGTCTTTTGCTGCATTGATCAAGGTGCGAGTTCCTCGTATATCAATATCCATCAAACTCGCACGTGGACCATGCCATTCGCCTCCCGCTAGATGAAATATAGTATCCACCCCAACCATCGCAGCCCGTAAGCCTCGTTCATCGTTGATGCTGCTGACAGCAATATCCACTGAGACGCCCTGAGGTAGGTTGGGTGATTTTGCGGAAGGTCGTATCAATGTGCGCACAGGATAACCTGCCTCAACGAGATGACGTATCAACGCTTTTCCAACAAAACCAGTTCCACCAGTAACGAGAATCATTTTTTTATTCGCAGTGAAATTCTGCTATGATATATCCATCAATAGCGCTTATCGATTTGATGGATTCATATTCATCAAGTATTTTTTCAATTTCATTCCACATTGGATGGTTCTTACCATTATAAAGGGAAGGTTCAAATATTAAGTATTGAAATCCTTGTTCTTTAAGTGTATCAAGTACTTCTTCTTCGGGTAAATTCTTTGAAATTTTTTTAAATTTGTAAAATTCAATTGGAATGTGAGTAGGATGGTTATATGCAGGTAATTTTCTCTCGTGTAAAAGAGATCCATACATAGCTATATAGTTATCTGTTCCTGCTGGCAGAAATGCTATCGGTTTATCTCCATCTTGTCGTGCAATCCACTGGTCTATGGGGCGATAATTTAACGTGATTGCATCGATCCTTCCTGGAACAAGATCAATGAATATCAATAGGGCGATAATAATTTGAATTGAGAATCCTAGTTTCCATTTCTTACTTAAAGCATCCATACCGATTCCAGAAAGGAGTGCGATGAAAAATAATGGGATAATTGCAAACCGGGCCCACACGCGCATATTTTCAATAATTGGGAATTTCCCTAGATAATATGCTGGAAGCCAGAAAGGTTCGGTTTCTTGAATTGGTTTTCCTAGATAAATGTGGATATCAGTTCCTAATGAGATTATTCCGATTATTACAATAACTCCTAACCAGGTTATTACCCGATGTCGACCCTCTTTCTTGGAAAAGATACATCCGAAGATGGCTAAAAGGCTTGCCAAAAAACCGGGATAAAGTGTATGTTCGATCCATGTTTTTCTCGGGTAGATTTTTTCTATCCATTTTCCCCATATTGGATGCAACCTTGATGGGTAGAAATAATCTGATAAGCTTGCAGACCAACCCCTTGTTTCTTCTAATGAATAACTTTGGTAGATGGAAGAACCCATAGCAGTAATATAAGGAAGAGAACCGATGATTGAACCTAATCCCATGGTTAAAATCAGTTTCCAACTTTGATTCTTTAAGAAAATTAAATTGGGTTGCATGAGTAAAATATAGATTATGCTTGTGATCAAGCAAATAATTAGATAGTATTGTGCTGATCCACTACTCAAAAGAAAGGTGGAAACGAAGAGAAAAATCAAATTCTTTTTATTCGGATATTGAATAGAAGAATCTAAACTCCAAAAAAATAGTGGGATAAATTGAGTGGATACCAATTGTAGATGTCCATAGCTGTGAACAACCCTAAAGGGAAGAAGGATAAAAATCAAGCCTGAAACGATACCAGCAAAACGGTTTTTTGTTATTTGAAGGATCCAGCAATAAGTAAAATATCCAGAGAGAAAATAGCTTAAGAAAATCAGTGCGTTATAAGCGAATATCGGATTGAACAGTTTTGCTAAAGGAGAGACAATGATGAAAGCCGCATAAGGCATATCGGTAGCTGCAAGGATAAGTTCTCCAGGATAGTTCAAATGAGGGTCAACAAAGGGAGATTCGAAGTTAAAAATAGCTTTTGCGAACCATCCGGTCATGTATACGTATTGCACATTGTCGCCTGCCCACCCAATGATTTTTCCGTTTAAGTCGAAGAGAGTTGGATAAATTGCTATGGCAGAACAGAGAAAAAAGACGATGATAGCAAGATATTCATATTTAACCCATATCAATATTTTCTTAATCATCTTGCTTGAATTACTCCTATTTGTGATATTAGTTATTGCTCTACATCATGATTCGATTTGAAAGAAAAATGACATAAAAAATTTTTAGCATTATATCATTTTCTATAATGGTTGACTTTCACATTGATGCTTTGGATTATCTGCTGTATTCTTTATTTTATTTTCGATCCATTCAAATAGAAATAGTCGATAATAAGATAAATTAGATTTAAATTATCATAATATATTAATACCCTCATCATATTCATATAAGCATCTTTATGTATGATTTATCGCGTTGGTTTTGATATTGATCAAAGGAGAAAATTATGACTAAGCTACAACAGTACAAGTCTATTCCTATCCATCCATCAGAAATTACGCCCGAACATCTCTATCATTCACGCCGGCAGTTCATCCGATCACTGGGAATTGTAAGCGCAGCTGCATTATTAGCTGCTTGTAACCCAGGTCAAAATACATCTGTTATTCAAACAACCGAAGGATTATCGATTGCTCCATCTATGGAGTATAACGATACTCCCAATACTTACGAAGAGATCACAACTTTTAATAATTTTTATGAATTCACGACAGAAAAACGTAGAGTTGCAACGTTAGCGAATAGTTTTCAGAGTTCTCCTTGGAAGATAGAAGTTTATGGATTGGTCAATAAACCGACTACTTTTGGGATGGAGGATCTCTTAAAGAAATTTACTCAAGAAGAACGTATCTATCGAATGCGATGTGTGGAAGGCTGGTCAATGGTTATCCCTTGGATGGGTTTTCCACTAGCTAGTTTATTGAAAGAAGTTGAGCCTTTATCAACGGCAAAATACGTTAGATTTGAAACCTTAATGGATCGAGAGCAGATGCCGGGTTGTAAGATCAATTCTTATCCCTGGCCTTATGAAGAAGGTCTCAGGTTAGATGAAGCCATGCATGACCTGACCATCTTGTCCACCGGTTTGTATGGCAAACCACATCCGCCTCAAATGGGCGCTCCGATACGATTGGTTGTCCCTTGGAAATATGGTTTCAAGAGTATCAAATCAATTATCAAAATTGAGCTTGTGGAAAAACAGCCCGATACATTTTGGTCTCTGATTGCTCCTAATGAATATGGTTTCTATGCCAATGTAAATCCGACCGTTGATCATCCACGCTGGTCACAAGCTACTGAGCGTAGAGTTGGCGAGAAAGTTCGTCGCCCGACTTTAATGTTCAATGGCTATGCTGAAGAAGTTGCATATCTTTACGAAGGGCTTGATCTTAGTAAATATTATTAATTAATACCAGGTGTAGAATCTCCCACTGCGCATAACTCAAAAAGGACAACGTTTCTTGGGGGTATTTTTTATACCCTACAACTTGACAACATCGGTTTAAAGGATTATAAACTTTATAGACTGACCGGTCAGTTTATTATACTTTCTTATGAGATTTATCTTTTGGAGGAAGGATATGGAAATCATAGTCCTAGTTGTTCTGATGGTAGTTGTAGGGTTAGTTATTGGATATATCGCTGGATTTATCTGGAAAGAGGATCGACCAATCGGTGTGAGAGGGGATTATTACGCCTCGGTAATATCCGCGATTGTGATTGGATTATTGGATTGGTATGTGATCCCAGCGATGGGCTTCAGTGATACGATGAAATTACTAGGTGTTGCTATTGAACCAGCCATCGGAGCGCTATTGGTTTTATGGATTATCCGTGTGGCTAAAAAGTCCTAACGAAGTAAAAAAAGCTTCCAGATGGAATCCCAAGCTGCGATTATTGAAACACAAACTCTAAGACGAGATTTTAAAAAAGTAAGGGCGATCGATTCAATTAGTGTCTCCATCCAACCAGGAGAGCTTTTTGGCTTGGTCGGTCCAGATGGCGCTGGAAAAACCACATTATTAAGATTATTAGCAGGTCTATTGGACATTTCTGATGGTTCAGCTCATGTACTGAGTTATGATTTAAAGGATCATGCCGAAGACATCAAGCCTAAAATTGGTTATATGGCGCAACAATTTAGTTTATATGAGGAACTATCAGTCTATGAGAATCTGATATTTTTTGCTGATCTATTCGAAGTCCCTAACGATTTGATAAACACACGCGTCAATCGTTTACTTGATTTCGCAGGCTTAACCGATTTTAAAAAGCGTCGAGCGGCTCATCTTTCTGGAGGAATGCAGAAGAAATTGGCTCTTGCATGCACGCTTATTCATGAACCAGAAATTTTATTTTTAGATGAACCTACAACTGGAGTAGACCCAATTTCTAGACGGGAATTCTGGGATATTCTCACTGAACTTTATTCGCAAGGTACTACTATCATAGTAAGCACGCCCTATATGGATGAAGCAGACCGCTGCTCGCGTGTTGGTCTTATGTATGCAGGGAAAATAGCGATTTGTGCTAGTCCTCAAGAGATCAAATCGCGTATTCACGGTGAGCTTATCCATATAACCCCAAGTGATTGGCGGAAAGCATCGAAGCTCATTAAAGATCAACTGAGGATCAATGATATTCAGACATATGGAGAGTCGTTACATATACTGGTCGATTCTGCTCAAAAAAGACTCCCGGAAATTACGCAGTTATTGGAGGACAATCATATAACTTATTGTGGGGCGCGTACTGTTCCGCCTAGGATGGAAGAGGCTTTTATCTCATTGATCAAGGAAATGGAGATATAGAATGTCTATCCGCCGTTTTTGGGCAGTGACCAGAAAGGAAGTCCAACATATCTTTCGAGATCGGATTACCTTTTCATTGGTGATCCTTTCGCCAGCTTTGTTGCTATTCATTATGGCTTATGCATTAACCGTTGATTTACAACATATCCCAATCGCGGTTCTGGATTATGATCGCAGCGCAGTTTCCCGTTCCTTTTATGCGCAAATTACAGCTGGAGATGATTTGGACCTATTTGCTGTGATAAATTCACTAACAGAATTGGAAGAACTGTTATTGAAAGGGGAAATCAAGGCTGCTCTGATTATTGATCCAGCTTTCAGTCGCTCGCTTTTTTCAGCAAAAGGAATCCCGATGCAGATCATTATCGATGGTACCGAACCGGAAAGCGGAACGTTTGCGCTCGAGCATATGACCTGGCGGGCAGAACAGTTCTTGGATTCTGCATTAGCAGATTATTTTCAAGCGCATAATTTGAATATCGACTCCTTGCAGCCAATTGATTTGCGCGTCCGTTCCTGGTACAACCCGGGTCTCAAACCAAAGGTCGCCATCATTCCGGGATTACTCTCGATGATCTTAGGAATGCCAGCTATGTCAGTCGCGTTGACTCTAGCCCGTGAACGCGAACATGGAACTTTGGAACAGATCCTAGCTACTCCGGTTAAACGAACCGAATTATTGCTTGGCAAAATGGTTCCTTATATCATTATTGGCTTGGTCGATGTCGTCCTGCTTCCTTTGATCGCGGTTTTTTGGTTTGAAATCCCTTTCAACGGAAATTTCATTTTGTTTTTCTTGCTATCCATTTTATTCTTTTTTGCTGTCTTGAGTATGGGATTGGTGGTGGGTGTCTTTATGCGTTCTCAACCGGCTGCCCTCGCGTTATCTTTTTTAGTGATCTTTTTCCCAGGTTTCTTTCTAACGGGAATCTTCTTCCCAATCGCAGCGATGCCAGAGATTATGCGAATGGAAGCTTTGTTCTTGCCTGGAACGCATTATGCAATTATTACGCGCGGTATCTTCCTCCCAGGCGTTGGCTTGGATGTGCTCTGGCCTTACGGTATCATGCTGCTTGTACTCGGTTTTGTTTTTACAGGGATCGCGGCATTATTTTTTAGGAAGAAACTCGCTTGACGAGGTAAGCTTTCTCATGATTACTCGTATCTGGTCGATCTCGGTTAAGGAATTTATCCATCTTATCAATGATTGGTGGTTGCCAGCTTTTATGTTGATTGGTGGCGCTATTGAGCTGCTCCTAGTCGGGTGGGCGACTTCAAGACCGATAACCAATCTGCCTCTAATTATTTTAGATCATGATCGCAGTGAACAGAGCCGCGCTTTGATCACCTCTGTTCTTAACACAGAGACCTTTCGATTAGAAGCGCAAGTCGAGGATTTAGAGACGATTAAAGATCAAATGGATCGCGGCAAGATCAATGCGGCTCTGATTATTCCACCTGATTATGCTGCTGAATTATCCTCTCCGACTGGAAAGCCAACCATTCAAGTCTTGATCAATGGCGCTGAAAGTACCCCAGCTTCTGCTGCCTTAAGCGCCATCGAAGGAGTAATTCGCCAAACAGGATTACAGATCACTTTACAAAGATTGGGGTTGAAAGAAAGTGACTTTGCTGGTTTTGATATCAGTATGCGTGTTTGGTTCAACGAAGAATTAAGTGAAGCGTATTATACAACCCCCGCGGAATTAGCCTTGATGTTAGAGTTCACGGTTTTGCTCTTTGCAGCGCTTTCCTTTTCTCGTGAACGAGAACTGGGGACTTTAGAACAGCTTCTGGTTATGCCGCTCTCATCATTAGAGATTATTATTGGAAAATCCCTTCCCGTTGTTCTGGTTGGCTTTGCTGATTTCTTATTAATGTTAGGCGTTGTCCATTTTGCGTTTGGGGTCCCAGTTAAAGGATCGCTGATTTTATTATTGGTCTTAGCATTTGGTTATTTACTGGTTGAACTTAGTAAGGGTATGGTTATATCTGTGATTTCACGTACGCAGCAGCAAGCTTTCTTATTAGTGATGATGGTTGGAATGACTGATTTTATGTTTACTGGTTATGCTGCGCCGGTGGAGTCTATGCCGCAGGTTTTGCAATTCATAGCAAATTTTATTCCAGCTCATCATTGGTTAGCAATTATCCGCGGCATTATGATCAAAGGAGCCGGAATGTCGATCCTCTGGGTGCATGTTTTAGCTTTATTATTGCTTGGATTGGTCATTGGATCTTTTTCGCTAGTTTTTGTACGCAAGGCTTTGAACTAAGGTGGCAAAGAAAGATGATGAATAACCATAATGATTATGCAATTCATGCACAGGATTTAGTAAAACGGTTTGGGGATTTTACGGCTGTTGATGGAATTGATTTTCAAGTTCAGCGTGGTGAAATTTTTGGTTTTCTTGGACCAAATGGTTCTGGCAAGACAACCACAATCCGCATGATGCTGGGATTACTAAAACCTTCTGAAGGGCACATCGAGGTCTTGGGGTATTCAGTGAATGACGAACCCGAGAAGATACGTCCGCATATTGGTTATATGTCACAAAGGTTCAGTCTTTACAATGATTTAACCGTGATGCAAAACTTACGTTTTTACGGCAAAGTATATGGTTTACGTAATCAGATTTTATCCGAACGAATTCAAGCAGCGATTGATATGGCTGGGTTAAAAGGGCATGAGGATACCCATACGCGTGACTTGGCGGGTGGTTGGCGACAGCGCTTAGCGCTTGGGGCAGCCATTATGCATCAACCTGAAATCGTGTTCTTAGATGAACCCACCGCCGGGGTTGATCCTATATCGCGCCGAGCATTTTGGGAACTGCTTTATGAGTTGATCGTTCGCGGTATTACGATATTCGTAACCACCCATTATATGGATGAAGCGGAGCATTGTCATCACTTGGCGTTTATTCAGCATGGAGAGATCATCGCTTATGGATCGCCTGATGAGATCAAGTCAAATTATATGTTTGGTCAAGTTTTAGAAATTGAACCATCGGATACAGTAAAATCGGTCAGAGTATTATTAGCCGCTAAACAAGCTGGTCAGATACCCCTAGAAGAAGTAGCCATGTATGGAGCTCTTGTTCATGTCGTTGGTAATAAAATGTCTGAACTAAAAAGCGCGATTTTCGATCTGCTTCGGAACGCCAATATTGAGGTCTATCATAGCGCGATCATTGAACCAACCTTAGAAGATGTCTTTATTTCTTGTATCCGATGAATAGTAGACATAGAAGTATATATTATTGGAGGTAAATATGAATTGGGCTCATAAAATCTCTACCAGTATCGTTTTGGGATTATTATTCTTTGGAACAGGTTGTGAAAGTCTACCAATCTTCACTGGTGAGAATGATGAATTGAAGACTTCTGGCGTGGTTGAAGTTATTGAGGTCTCTGTTGCTCCTGAATTATCTGCTCGAGTATTGGAAGTATATGCAGAGGAAGGTGATCAAGTTCAGGAAGGTGAAGAGCTCTTACGACTTGAAGATACTCTAATACAGGAAGAAAGACGACGAGCCCTAGCAGCGCTTGATGCTGCCCAAGCGAATTTGTTGACCGCTCAGACCGGAGTGGCTGCTGCTCAAGCGAACTTAAATACCGCTGAGTCTAATCTTGACGCAGTCCAGGCAGAAGCAAAAGTAGAATTGATTGCTGCTGAACAGGCGATAGATGAACTGTATGACACAGTGGAGATTGCCCGCAGTCAGGCGCTCGCGCGAGTCACGGAAGCAAATCGAGCTGTGCGAGAAGCTCAATATCGTTTGGATAATTTCACCGTCCCAAATGAGCAACAAGATATGGGTACCATGGAAGCGCTTGAAATCATGAAGGAACGTCTCGACGCAGCTCGCAAGGCATTTGAACCCTATAAGTATTATCCGAGTGGTGATCAGACTAGAAAGGATCGTAAAGAAGACCTTGATGAAGCGCAAGCTGATTATGATTCTGCGTTGAGAAATTTAGAATATGAGACCGCGCTTGAGGAAGCTCAGGCAGCCTTGGATAAGGCTATGGAAGACTTGGCAGCTCTTCAAGATGGACCTGATCCTGATGATATCGAAGTGCTTGAATCTCAGATCGTAGCCATCAACGCAACGCCAAAACAAGCGGAAGCTGTGGTTGAGCAAGCGCAGGTAGGCATGGAACAAGCCCAAGCCACTTTAGAGCAAGCCAAGACGATGGTTAATGGAGCTCAAACGGATTTGGAGTTGATCGATATACAGCTTAAAAAGGTTGTCATTTATTCTCCCACTAAAGGCACTGTCTTAAACCGTTCCATTGAGCCTGGAGAGGTAGTTCAGGCTGGCGCGCCTGTCATGAATATTGGACAATTGGACCAACTTTCTATTACTGTTTATATCCCAGAGAATAGTTATGGGCAAATCAAACTTGGGGAAAAAGCGTATATTGTCTCGGATTCATTCCCCGATGAAATATTTGAAGCTCAAGTTGTTCGTATTGCTGATCGTGCTGAATATACACCCCGTAATATTCAAACCAAAGAAGATCGTGTGACCACCGTTTTTGCGATTAAACTATCAGTCGTTGATCCCCTAGGTAAATTAAAACCCGGGATGCCAGTCGATGTAATCTTTGAACTTCAAGAAGGAGAAAATCATGAATAATCCAGAAGCCACCCAACAAGCATTATCCATATTACGAAGTGGAGAGTATTTTCAGTGGTATGTGATTCCACTGCTCGCTTTAACCATCTTTGTTTACACCAACGAAATTTCCAAACAGAATTGGAAAGGGATCGCAGCAGGCTTAGCGCTTTATTCTATGCATTGGTTCTATGAGATCCTGAACGCGCTTATCCAACACTTTAGTGGTCATGCGTTGTGGACTGTACCAACCGGAACCGCATTTTTGATCCTAATCGGTGTTGGAATTGAGTTGAGCTTCATGTTTTCGATTGCTGGTTTGGTATTGAGTAAAGTATTACCGGATGATCCTAACCAAAAAATCCTTGGTATTAATAACCGCCTCTTTTTTGCTATCGCCAATGCAGCTTTGTTTTCGGTGATCGAAATCTTTCTAGTGCTTACACCTACTTTTGTTTGGGTCTATCCTTGGTGGGGTGCGCTTCCGGTATTTGTTACCGTTTATATTCCTTTCTTTGTGGCAGCATTCTATGCTTATGATTGGACTCGAGAAAAACAAATCCGCTTCATCGGTGGCATGTTTGTATTAGATGCGATAATGATGATCCTTTTCGCAGGTGTTTTCGGATGGATATAAGCGAACCAATCGAGATAGCGCTTTATAGCACTTGAAAATAAGCTTCCAATGCAGGGAGATTAACCCCTTGAAGCTTTAATGATAGTTGGCTATTGAGTGCTAAATCTTCCCGTAAGTGCATATTGATTTCCAATGCTAGATCGGGGATCAAGACACGCGCTCGCTGCCCTTGCTGATCGATGATGAAACCATCACATTCATAATCCGGGTTCTGCATTAGATAAATTAGCGTCCAGTGTAAGCGCGATAAGAACTCTGCGTTGGCAATCGTGCCATTTAATGCTTCTGAAACCCCGATCCGTTCAACAAGGTCAGCTTCATTGATCAATCTTTCGCTCCTTAAGAAGAGCCGTAGTTGTTGATGGGCAATCAAATCAAGATAACGTCGGATCGGGCTGGTCACACGACTGTAGGCGGCAAGTCCGATCCCGTTGTGATTGCCCGGTTGTGAGCGAACTTGGCTGCGTTGTAGGGTCTTTCGCATAGCATAGAATAATGCATAATTTGGATTCTTTTGATTGTCATCAGGGTTTGCACTCATCCCGTTAAGTTCTTCTCGGGTTTTAAAATCGTCAATACTATCTTGGGTAACAAATGGAAAAGGAATTGAATGCTGGATAGCGAACTTTGCAGCCGCTTCACCTGTCATGATCATGGCTTCTCGTACGATATCCCGACTACCTAAAGCTTCTACTTCCCGAATCATTACTTTTCCCTCTTCAACCTTGATGATCACTTCGGGCATATCAATAAAATAAGCGCCATTCGCTTCTCGACGCGCTTGATAAGTTTTGGCGATCGTCATTAATTCCTGCAAAGGGGGTTCGGTAAGCTTTTGTTCAGCTTCTTGATAACTGAAGCGCTGCACTTTTATCCAAGTAGGTTGATATTTCATCTCAATAATTTCACCGCCGCCATTGATCGTTATCCGAAATGATAACGCTGGTGATATCTCGTTCAAACCGAGTCCTAAACGCTGAATAGCAGGCTCGGGGATCATACTAATAGAACCTTCGGGCAGGTATAGTGTTGCGCTTCTCGCCCTTGCTTCTAGATCAAGTATGCTGTCTGGAGGAACCAGCGCGGCTACATCAGCGATATGTACCCATAAGCTCCCTTGGATCAGGTTACCATCATGATCTACTTGTAGATCAATCAACGAGATCGCATCGTCGGGATCACGGTTTTCGCGATCGTCGATCGCAAAGGCAGGGATTTGAGTCAAGTCAAGGCGTTCTTCATCAGGGAATGGAGATAGAGAAATGTCTGGAAAAGTGGAAGGCATATTCAGCCGAGTTGGATGGGGATTGATCATTTCATCCCAATATTTGCAATCTAGGAGCAGGCGATGAGCGTTTTCGGGACGTTCCTGGTGGTTAAGTTCTTTTAGAAGCAGACTATCTTTCCGTCTTCCATAAGCAAGGTCTTCAGTTTCTCTCAAAAAAACCGCATCCTTTTGAGGGTCGATTTCCCCATCGCGCGCTCTTTGCAGAAACTCTTCCCATGCTTGGGCTTTGGAGGCTTTTCTTTGGCGCTTTTCTTGTTCTTGAGTAACTAATTCGGGGGAACATGCGTGAATGCGCTCTGGTGTACCTTGGAAGTACAAGCCATCTTCGATGATCTGCCATGTTGCATAGGCGCTATTAGGAGTATATTCATCGAAGACCATCTTTGCTACTTCCTGAATACTGTGAGCTAGTTCGGGGTCTTCACTGAGGATCTCCCATGCCAGGGTAACCTCACCGATCTGAGGTTTTAATTCCTTTAGATCATGAATAGGTCCAGGGTGTAAAAAGATCACATCCTTATCTCTCACTTTTGCGAGGTTGCCATCTGGCAAAATGATCTCCATGCGTTCTGCTTTTCGTACAACACGCGCTGGTCTTCCTTTGTAGATGACCAAGCTGTTCGTTATTATCTGATCTGTACCCATTTATTCTCCATTGATTTTTGTCAATAACAAGTATATCTTATCAGATAGATTTGATTTGTTTTATTGTTTCAAAGTTCCTGTCCTGGATCATTTGGAAAGAATTACATTTCTTTACTTGTTTGATTGGATTTTAACAGGTAAGATATTGCAGATCATAAAAACATTGACCTTTTAGATTAATATTTTTTTGGATTTGATTTTTGATAAATTGCCTTTATTTGGATTCATCAATGAAATGGAATGAGATTATCCCCGTAATTCTTTCGATCATAATTATTATCACCATAGCCATTTTACAGAAGCAAAGTCGGCTGCTAGCTGCTATCTTTGCCACCATGCCGCTTAATATTCCTTTAGCTTTATATATTGTCTATTCATCCAATAATGGGGAACGGCTGTTGGTGAATCAATTTGCGACTGGTTTGCTGCTTGGCTTGATTCCGACCATTGCTTTTGCGATCACCATTTGGTTTGCCGCACGCGCTGGATTGAAACTCATTCCGATGATCTCAATGGGTTACTTAGTGTGGGGGATTGTCCTTCTTATCGTATTCGGATTGCGTAGGATCCTTGAAATTTGATAAGGTCTTAATAGATTAGAAAATCGCATGACCAGCATGTTTCAAGATAATCGCCGCATGCAGTGAAACCCAGCGGTTGGTATCTTCGCTTTCTCCTACTCCTTGCCAGGTTCGTCTACGAAAGGGGCTTGAACCGCGCCAGCGCAGGTTGGATTGTCTTTTCCCGACCAGCCATTCAATTCCTACTTGGGCTTTGGGATGCTCTAATTGATTGAGTTCGTCCAGAACTCGCAAAACAAAAAGGATATCTGCTTGATAGAAGAGCGGGAAGTTAAGCTTGAACCATATTGGATGAATCTTACCGCCTTCTGGAGTTGGATAATTAGCTTTCAACAGATCATATTCATCCAATAAGAACGCTAAGCCTGATTGGATGGTCTCATTTTCTGCAGGAGTGCGTTGTGATTCAGGAATACTAACTAGCGCCCATAAAGCGCGCGCCGCTCCCCAAGCGCATGGGCGGTCATCATTGTATTGGCATCGCCATTCCATTTGAAGCGCATCGTTGGTAAGATGTTCTCGGAGGGGGGTGACTTGAGCATGCTCAGTCTTGGTTCCATGGAAAGCATACCTCACTAGATTCGCCCAAAAACAGGTGATCCCTGGCGTTCTTTCTTGTGAATAGTGTAAGAACCCTTTTTTAGTATTCGCCAACATATAATTTACCCCTTTTTGAAAGTCAGGGTTGTCTGCGTCGATTTGCAATTCAGTGAGCAGCAATAAGCTCCAATGTGTACTGGTGTATTTAGGCGTGTAATACGTGTTTTCACCCAGCCATGAGCCCTCTTGGCTTTGCTGGGAGATGATTTGTTGGACAGCATAGCTAGAATTCAATAATTTTTGTTCTACCTTGATTTCTGATTCTTTCGAATATTGATCAAGTAAGGCTGCTCTTGTTAGGTAGCGTATAGAAGCGATTTTCGATTCTAATAACCAGTCTATGAATTGATTTGCTTGCATTACCATTTCTCCTAGTAATGAGAATTCACTATTCAAAAGTCGGATTAGGATGGATAATTATTAGTTATCCGGTTTATTAAAAATTTAACCATGGTAGCACCTCCTGGTAGAACACCAATGTGAGCCAACCCAGACCTCCCCCAAAGCATAGCGCGCCAAAGAATAATTTTCCCAAACCATTGAGAATGGCGCTACAGCCGCGCTTTTCGCGGCGTCGACCCAGTTCATCTTCTACGAATGCCTGGCGGGTGAGGATGGTTCTGATTCCGCTATTCAATAGCAACAATCCCAGAAGACTGATCAGTAGACCGCCGCCGCCCATCTTTAGGATCTTTGCGGGATCGCCTGTACCACTGCTAATCTGAACCACGGGAATTATCTCAAATGCCGCTAGCAAAATGCCGCTCACTACTAATAGCCCGATTCCTCCAGCAATCAACAGGCTGAGTAAACAGGAAACCCCTCTTCGAGGATTGGTACTGTGAGCTGATTGGCTGCGCTTGCGCAACCAAATTACCAGTGCGATAAATCCGCTTAACCCCAAAAGGATTACCGCTCCTAGAATCCCGATCGTCCATAACCCTTGCAATCCGCTGCCCATTCCGGTAAGTGGTGCGTCTGCTTCCACATGGATGACAACCTTCGCGGCAGCAGTGTTTCCTTTGCTATCTTGGGCGTAGAGGGTCAAGATATGACTACCAAAGGATAGATTTACCAATAAACTTTTTCCCATCCCCAAATCTCCATCAAGATCAGAAAACCAATGCAGATTTTCATCTGGCAGCAAGCCATCTTCAACATCTAGCGCCGCTCCATGCAACCAAACTCCATCCTTGCCTTGATAAACCGCTTCTTCTTCGTTGAAGATTTGCACTATCGGAGGGGAATCCCCAATACTAAAGGGTTGCCAAAAGGCTTCGGTCGTATTAAATCCATCGCTGGACATCAGACGTACTTGGCAGTTTTTACCGCCAGGCAAAATAGAGGTATCTACTACATAACTGGTTTCTGTAAGATCAGCATCTAATGTTTGCCAGAAGGGGGAGTCGTCGCATTGATAATATAGACTATAGGTTAATAAATCTCCATTGGCGTCTTGAGCGCTCCATTGCAACGGGATTTGGGATTCCGTACTGAAGACTGGCTGACCAGTTACATGAATTTCGGGTAGGGAGCCGCTACGAACAATCTCGCCCACGCTTTGGGAATCGTCAGAGATTACTAAGCGATCAGTTCCGGGGAGAAAAGGAACCTTAAGAGAGAAAATTGGCGCAGCATCCGGTTTGCCGTAATGAATTGAAAAACGGGTTGAATATAATGCTTGCCCGGTGGAGGATAGCAGTTCCAAAAGGTATTCGCCTTGCTCAGAAACCATATCTGGCAATCCTTTCATCTGCCAGATGGGGGAAAATCCAATTGAATAATCTTCCTTTACCACGCCCTGTACCATCAGGATAGGCATCCCGGGTGGGTCTGCCAGCTTGCCAAAGATATGAGTATATGTTTCAGGAATAACCCATGCCATGCGCATAAATCCACCCAGATTTCCTTCTGCATTACCCATAAAATCAACCACATTGATTTCGTTTTTATAGCTTGAATTAAAACCTTGTTTCCACTGGGTATGGCTACTATCCTTAAAATCTTTTGCGATTTCGAAGATTTGTCCGTTTTTCAAGATCAAACCATGTACTTCGATGCCTGCTGGTGGGTGAAGATCGTATTGTTCAGAGCCTTCACCCCCTAAATAAACTTTGCTGACGCTTGACCATACCGTGCTCCGATAAAGCCCTAGGTTATGTCCAATTTCATGAGCTAGCGTGTATTCAACCTGATCATTCCAGTCCCGAATCAGGCACACTCCATTGCCAAAATTCGCCCCTGAAGCTTCCAGTGCATCTTCCGATGCTTGGGCATCCATCCAGGTATCATTTGCGACCACCCCTACGACTTGATAAGAAATATTTGGATCATTGGAAGCGGTATAACGCTCGCCAATATTAAGTGCGATTTGCCCAAGCCAGCTCAAGGTATCCCCGGAAAGATTGTACTGACTGGTCATCTCTGCTGATGGAAAGTTGGGGGCAATACCCCAACCAATATCCCCGATCCCCAGTGGATAAGCTTGGGAGAGAAAATTGATTTGTTCTAATATCAATCTCATCGGAATTGGATTAAGATCCACGGGAACAAATAGGATTTGAAGCCGCTGCATTTTCTTAACCGTGATATCCGATTTGGTCACTGCCAATTTTTTTCCGTATACTTCAGCGGGATCCACTGTGATTCGGATTTGGTATTGGGTATCACTGCCGGCGATTTCACGTGGCGTGAAAACAAAATCCACTGGAATCACTTCGCGACCCGAGCCATCAACCGGTTTATCTTTCCAGGATAGGATTTCTCCTATCCCTGCTGTATTGATTGGCGTACTTTTGGCAGACCAATTCACTTTTGCGCCATTGGCAGTTAGAGAAACAGTCTTGGTTTGAGTAAATAAGGGTATATTATTCTCTTCGGCAAGTAATTCAAACTTAACCTCGTATTGCACTGGCTTGTTGGCAGGTGGGAAAATTTCGCCATCGACAGTCAGATATACTCGCACGCCAGTGTCTTTGTTAGCAGCCAATTGGATTGGGTTTTGGTCGGTTAAATCAACAGCTTGCACCACAGAGATCGATGACTCGCTAAGAATAAAATCTAATTTTTCAATACAGCGTATTTCAATAGGTATTTTTGAGACGCCCTCCAACCCAGGGCTGGTGATCTCGACATAATAGGAAGCTTCTTCTACTAGCTGGCAAGGATTGGATTGTGTGGTTAGCGGTAACTTGATGTTTCCTTTTTCATCGCTGATGGCTGAGGCTGAAAGATTAATAGCGTTGCTGGGTTTTTCTTCACCGGTGTTAATATCTTTGGCAAGGATGTTTAGATTTACCTTTTGGTTGGGTAGTAGAAAACCGGAAGCCTGTCCTGCTTGGAGATTAGCCTGCAGCTCCCCGCTCGTGGGCGAAACCCAGGCAGCGCCGCTGGTTTTAATGGTAGGTGGCTTGATGTTGTAAACAACTCCAGCGCGTGCGCTGCCCAGGCTGACATCGATTTTCACAACTGGTTGGTTGGTAATCCAGGTCGGCGGCAGCGTTGGATTGGGTTGATCGCTCCTGCTGACTTGGTTAGGGTTGGGCGAATTTTCGTTAAAGTAGTAGCCAAACAAGCTGCCCGAAACTGTGAACTGGCTCTCTTGAGCCAATCCTTGCTGTGCGGGCATATGTGTACTGAATTTAGGGTAGTAGTAGTAATACCAGTTGGTGAGAGAGAAGTTAGGATAAGCGACCATATTCGTTCGTGCTCCGCGCCAATCCAGATATTTATCAGCCTGCCAAGTTGGCATCTGCTCGCCATTGATGTTTAGATCAGTTTCGAAGATCAACTGATCTCCTTCTTCGTGGTAGGTGGCTGCATAGTTGCCCTGAGCGGTAAGTCCCAATTTTGCCCCAGACCCCAGGATATTATTATAGCGCACGCCTACCTGGATATTCATCTTAGTAAATTGCTCATAACTTAACCCTGCGGCAGCCATTTTGGCGAGTTCATCCAAGGGCGGGTTGACGGAGATGATCTCCAGGCGCGGTTTGATAGTAGGTACACTGATTGTAAGCATAGTCGCGCCGGTGGCGTAACCTTCTTTATTGGCGTATACCACCGTTTGCCAAGGTTGAACGGACCAGGGATCGGGTTGACCCTGAGCGGTGAATAAATCCAAAGGTTCTAGGTCGATTGTGAATTGACCGAATTCGTCGCTGCTACCGCTCAGGTTGAACTCGCGGTCACCGAAAAAAACCAGGCGTAGGTCTGCATTGGGGATCGGTGCACCCTCGAAATCGGTGAACTGTCCTACTAAGAAGGCTGAAGACCAGCCATCTTGAGCTGCCTCCAAATGAGCGCTCAGGTTGGTGTGGCGAATATCGTTAACGTAAAAATCAACGCTGATGGTTTGGTTTGCGATATGTTGCCCATAAATATTTACTAGGAGTGTGTATTTACCTGCTCCAGCCTGTGGCGGCGCTCGCCATATAAATTGATCTAGACCCTCAGTGAAAATATATTGGGATTCAAATAAATATTGTTTGGCGGCTGCCTCTATTGGACCGGTGATTTGGTAAAAGATTTCTAAGCCAGCATCCCACTCATTGACGGGGTTATTGGGGTTTAGTTTTAGCTTTCCAGTCACGATCTCACCCTGGTCGTAATCGGTTTGTGAAAGACTGATCTCTGGCTCTATCTCAACCACCACACTGAAGGGTCCAAACCACCGCAAGGGGCGGGTTTCTGTTGATGGATCGCTGGCAAGGATAATGATTTCTCGTGAAAGAAAGACCTTGGGGGTGAAGATAGCGGTAAAAAAGCCATCGGAATCAGTTTTTACAATGGCGCTCTTGGATAACGCTTCGGAGACAGGAGAAGCTTGCACCTCCCAATCCTTTTGAGGGCTAATTTCTCCATCCTCACTGCAAAGTACACGCCCGCTAACTTCAACAGCGACGCCTACTGGGGAGATAGTTGGGTAATTGACCTCTTTGATTTCGCAGCTTGAAGTTTTCTGGATTGGAGGCGGATCTGTGGGAGTAACTGTGGTAACGGCGCCTTCTCCCACAGTGAAGGTATAAATTGGGCTGATCTGCTTGCGGTCGCTCTGGTAGTAGATTACCATTTGGTATGTACCCAATGTCATCAGGGATGGTTGGGTGTGAATGAAATGACCATTGGCATCGCTCAAGTTGGAGAAGGCTTCTAGGCTGCCATCGGGAAGTGTGATGTCGATCTCGATCCAATCCGAAACCGGATTTCCCCCGAGGGTTAGGGTTCCGGGAAAAGGTATATTTAAACCGGGAGTTAGCGTTAAGGGGATTGGGTCTAGCACAGCAGCAAAATCGTATTCCCCGCCAAAAACGGTAAAAGCCAAGCTCCCAGAGGCGTTCTGATATCCTGCTTTACTGACTGTCACCTGGATGGTATATTCCCCTGCCGAAAAAGTATTGTTATCCCAGTGATAAAAGAATTCGCCGCTATCGACCAAACCGCTGGAGGTCTGATAGTTGCTCCCTGCCACCGTAATACTCACCAAGGCGTCATCCACCCGTAAACCTTGACTTGTGACTGTACCCCCCATTTGGATAATCTCCCAGCCGCCGATTTGGATCGGAACGAGAGGTCCCCAGAGATCGAGTTCAAGCGGTAAAGTAGTCTCGGTGTTGGAATACGTCAGTGTGATCTCATGCTCAGCATAAGCGCCCGCATAGGATATGTTCGCTGAAATTTTGATGTCTCCTATAAAACCTGTTGGAATTTGGCTATTGTAACCCAGCATAAAAGCTGCCTCGCCATTTTCGTTTGTGTAGTAGCACTCGTTCACGAGCGTCATCCCGTTTTCGTCTGTCACCAGTGGGCAGATATGCGTATCCACTAGGGGTTGACCTTGATAAGAGACGATGATACCGACGGTGATGTTCTCCCCTTGTACGTAATCATATTTTGTGTAGGGGTAGAGGGTCAGTGAGAGTTCGTCATCCTCGTCATACCCGACTCCCAGACCGTAGGAGAGGCGCATCTCTTGGTAAGCCTCTTGTCCGTCGTAAGCGCCGTTGACGGTAATCAGTAAATAGCCTATATAACCTTGCGGGATGGCGTAACCTGCTTCTAGGTTTTCATAAAACCAACCCTCCTCATCCGTCAGTACACAACAACTCCAGAGTTCCATGCCTTGCTCATCTTTTAATGTTGGGCAGACTTGGGCGTTGGGAACCCCGATGCCATTACTGGAAAGGCGTCCTGAGAATTGGATAGTATCCCCGCTGTTGTATTCTCCTTTATCCACATAAAGTTGCAGTAATAGAGTTTCATTGGCAGATAAAGCTGGCGCCTCAGCGTTATTGGCTGAGGCGCTGACAATCTGGGAATCGCTTTTAAGAGAAGAGCAGATGGTAAGGAAAAGTATCAGGGAAATGGAATAGAGCCTGGAAACTTTCATATTTACTCCTTAAAAAAAGGCATGATCAGAAGTTGCTGAGTATTATTTGCCAAACATCTCATTCAAAAGATCTTTGTCATAGTTGATTCGCAATTGTTCTGCATTAATAGTAAACGATTCATTTAAGTTTACTCAACGATGCCATAGGTTACTTCATTCGCTATATAACATTCCCCATATCCGATCTTGAAATAACCATCTCCATTCCAAGTGGAGCCCCAACTATTGCGTACGATCCAATATCCTCCGGCATCGTTATAGCCTACGATCACAACACCGTGATTGGGAGATGTGTCATCACTGCAACGATAGATACCATTTGCGTCAAACCAACCTCCATAAACATCCCAGTTCATCGCTGCGGAGAGAGGTCCATAATCTTTGAGTTGCTCTTTGATTAGATTGTCTGGAACAAATCCGAATTGGGAGATTTTTTTCAACCGAGTACTATAGTCGCTGCATCGTTCTGCACAAGTCGCGTTACTGCATATGCCCCCACCATTGTAAGCGCATGTACAAATTTCATCATCACAGGAGCAACTTCTGCCGCCAAATCCATCCGTGTAGGGCATACAAGCTTCATCTGGGACGCCATCATATTTGATCGAATATAATCCATAGTACTGATAGCCACCGCAGCAAGAGCCGCTGAGTGTATCACAATCAGAAACCAAATACTGTTCCGATAGATCTGGATCTAGGTCTGGATTATCATTAGCAATGTTCAAGGCTGCTTCTGTAACCCCAATCACCGAGAAAGCCCAACAGCTTCCACAAGAACCTTGGTTTCGTACTGGTGTCAGCCAGTTTCCGCCTTGGTAATTTCGCCAATCGAATGAGCTTGTTGGATAATTCATGATAAAAGGTAGATGTAGGAAGACCATTGCTGATGAGGATTCTTTTAGAATCTGAACCGTAGGAAATTTTATTGGTGTGGGTTCTAGTTCAAATATCACGGGGAGTTCTTCCATTAAATCGTCTTGTGAACAGCCGCTTTTCAAGGACTTTTGATCTAACCCAAACAACTCGCTCACATCTGTAGAAGATTTCCTGTCCTTGGAAGTGCAAACTGCATATTCAGGGGAGAATGCATTTTTGCCATCACTTTTAACATTCGTTTCCATTCCAAGATGAGCGCAATAATTAAATTCCTGCCCACATTTCCCATTCAGGAAATCCCATTCATCACAAACCTCCTCTGGAAGAACGCATTCACCTTTAGCGCCATTTTCCCCTTCTTTAACTCGATACTCATAACCTAATTCGCGACAATAAATGGCAGCTGGGTTTGACATATTCTGGAGATGGAGTGATTGTCTTGCTTCAGATAAATCTAAAATAGATGAAATAATATCTTCGGATGTATTAAGCGGATTAATTCCACCGAAGAACAGTATGAAGACTCCCGCTACGATCACAATTGTGACTGAAATAATTACCCATCCAATACCTCTCCGATTAAATCGCATGATATAGTATCCTTTTTTCTAAAGATGAAATTTCTATGATAATTATTTATTTAAGAAATATTCATCTATCTAATGAAGAAATTTGTAAGTATTTATTTATAACATATTTTTCTGTAGGGATTTCTGCCCGTTTTTTTTCTGTAATTTATTTTTTATGAAAAGAGTTGATGTAAGGATTTTTCTCTACTTGTTTTCAAAAAAATGACTAATATGAACAAACCTTTCAAATTTGAAAGCTCCTTTAGTACTAAAGGAGCTTTTATTTCATTTCACAAATCTCTTATAATAAAAAAAGGAGTAAATGTTTCCCAATAATGGTGATTTTGTTTTCTTTTCGGAGACCATGTTGAAATTATTCAAGAAAACCTTGCTAAATAAACTATCCCAAAAAAAACAAGGCCAAAGCTTTGTTGAATTAGCATTGATATTACCATTATTACTGATTATGTTGGCAGGCATGGTAGAAGTGGCTTTTCTTATGTTTGCATACTTAACTGCCTTAGATTTATCACGTGAAGCAGCCCGATTTGCATCTGCTCGTGATTATAAAGTCCAGCTTCCTGCTTCTGGCGGATCTGGATATGATTATTGTACAGATGATTCTCTGCATTATTATTATGATTCAGCTTGTTTCTTTACTGACGATGAATTTAATCCATTTCTCGAATTTGATCCAGCAAAATACGATGACGTCACAATAACTGTATTGACCATTGCGAATTCAACAATAACAGAAAGACGTGATTGGTCACTATACGGTGATAATTGGCAAAAAGATTGTGATGGAAATATTGTGCGTTCATCTCCTTTTTTCTCAAACGCAGATATCCAGAATAAATTCTCTTCCGTTGCTCCAGGGGATCGCGGATTAGTCATTGTTGAAGCTTGGGTTTGTTATAACTTAATCCTAAATTTTCCCATTATTTCTGACATTACGCCCTCTCCGTTCCGTTTGCATGCTTATACGATTATGCCAGCGCCAGAAGCGCTTCCCACGCCAACACCTATTCCATGAAAGGTAATCAAACGATGTACTCTTCAAGACTTCGAAAGATTATGGAAATAAAAAAAATATTTTCACAATCCAAACCAGATCAAATCAAACCATTGGTTGATGCGATAAATGGTGAAAAAAGTGGACAGGCGTTGGTTCTATTAGCGGTTAGTTTTTTCGCCCTATTTGCTTTTATAGGACTGTTAACTGATGTTGGCGCAATCTATGTAGCTTATACGCAGCTACAACGCGCAATTGATGCAGCTGCTGTTGCTAGCGCCAATAATATTAAATATCCTCAAGACACACCTGCAGAAAGAAAAGAAAAAATTAGAGCCTCAGCATACGAGATCCTGGATATGCACGAAATTACCGGTATTTCAGACTCAGACCTTGATGTATTATTATGTGATGATGTGGGTATTCCTGCAGACTTTGCTGCGCTTTGCAGTGGAAGCGATAAACGAAAACTAGTTTACATAAAAGCTACTCAACAATCTCCGGTTTATTTTTTACATCTATTTGGCGTCCAATCAGTACCTCTTTCCACAGATGCAATTGGAGAGGCAGCAGCTCTGGACATGGTACTTGTATTCGATACATCTGAATCAATGGGAAAGGATACGATTGGGTATAACCCTAACAACTTCAATCCCGCTTCGTGTAATTCAACCAACACATGTCAACCGTTACGAGATGCAAAAGATGCTGCTAAGTCGTTAACCAATAATTTGTTTAGTGGATATGATAGAGTGGCAATCGTAAGTTTTGATTATGATGCTCAAGTTGACTTTAATCTTAATCCTGATATGGGACAAGTCAACAATGCCATCGATAATCTTGTGCAATTACACGACGATCCACCTGCTGAACTGTTGGCTTGGACTTATAATGCGGACATCGATAAAACATATCCATGCGGGCGTGTCACCTTTAATCCAATTTATCCAGACGATCGAGATGGGGATGGGTTTGATGCTGATCCTGGACTTCCTTGCACAGATGAGTTAATCAATGCCACTGGCTTGCCGGGGAAAGATATGTGGGATGATAATACTTGTGCTCCCTGTGATGATGACAATTATTTGGATGCTTATGATTGGAATAACAACTTAGATTTCACGGATGATACAACTGCGCCATTGAATCTCAACGCTGGCGCCTATTACTACGAAGGCACATCACTTCTCTCGACATGTTCGGGCTGCGGTTTGCGCATGGCAACCAATGTGCTGAAGAATGATGCACGCCAAACTGCTGTATGGGTGATTGTATTTTTATCTGATGGGGTGGCGAATATGAGTGATACACCCTATACCTTTAGTACTGGTATTCCAAATGGATATCGTTATGGTTTTTGTGGACCAGCCTATGGCGGAACGGCTTTCTGGTCGACTTACTGTATTGATACTAATCCAGGAACCTTCGATCCTGATCTTGGGTCTGATGGATTATTCGAGAACCGAAACTGTATCGATACCGACAGTTCTGAATGCCCTCCTGGCGCTACACATACTACCGCTAGTGGGCCCTATAGTGTCGATGATTATGCATTAGATATGATTGATAGCGCCGCTTTGTTGGTATCCTCTAATGAGGATGAACCGCGAGGAGAAGATATTGTGATCTATTCGATAGGCTTAGGAGCTGCATCCGTGGGAGAATCCTTATTGCGATATATGGCGAATGTGGGTGATGAAGGTTCTCGTTTAAACGATGAGTGCGATGGTATCGCAACGATGGAACATTGTGGTAATTATTATTACGCTCCCTCAGGCGCCTACCTTAGTAAAATTTTTGAGAGTGTTGCTGGTCGCATATTTACCAAGATCAGTCGTTAGTGAATTTGAGGGTATTGAAATGAAAGCGCTTACTACCCATAACAAACAAAAGAGAACCGGGCAAGGTTTACTTGAATTCGCATTGGCTTTACCAATATTGCTCCTGCTTTTTTTTGGTATTATTGAATTTGGACGTCTATTACATGCTTGGTTAGCTGTTCAAAATGCTGCTCGATTTGGTTTACGTTATCTTGTAACAGGTGAATATAACTCAAGTTATTGTGCTGATGCTGGCGCTGCACTAGGATTAGCCGCTGCAGATACACACGGGGGGGATCCTGTAGATTGCATTGTTCCTGATGATTACGGCCCAGATGCGCGTCAACTCACAGACCAATTAGTCGATTGGGTTCGTCTCCCATCCAGTCTTGATACTGCGCGTGTGGGGGCAACAGGCTTAGCGATTAATGATTCGTATTCAGTCTCAGGCAATTACCTAAATTTCTTATCTAGCCATAATCTCATTGATATAGGCAATATGTTTGAAAATAATTATTTTCATGCTACTATTTGTAGTAGTCGAGATAATGACCTGAACGGTGTTAGTGAATTCTACTGGGATAATAATACCGATCCAGTCACATGTTACGACTCAATCAATAGTTTTTATATGGATGATGCTGGTGGTCCAGGCGATCGGGTAAGAATAGTAGTCAATTATACGCATCCCTTAATTACCCCATTAATAAGCTCTATGTGGGAAAAAGTACCGCTTACATCTTGGCGCGAAGGGATTGTTGAACGTTTCCGAACTTCACGCGTTAGCGGGATCGGAAGCCAAATCGCCGACGCTCCAACTTTCACACCCACACCCGAACCCACTGATACGCCAACCATAACGCCTACTCCAACGATGACGGCTACATCCACCGAGACTCCCACGCCAACTGCTACTCCCGATTGCTCCCTATATGTTTGTGATGAATTTGTATTCTCCAATGGTTCCAGCCATCCAGATTATGCAATGGTTGATATAAACCTCTTTAATAATCATACGGATCCTGTTTATGTTGAACGTATTATTGCAGATTGGGACTATGTAGAATCGATGGGGGAACTATTGGGATACCGTGATATGCGCATGGATTATATAAAATTTATCAGTAGTATGGCTTGGGGCAATAACGCAAATGATTATGATTCTCCAACGGATACAGATTCGGATTATGCGTGGAGCTGGACCGGTCCGATGACTTTATCCGGAAACAGCGCTGCTAAAATCCAATATGATATAGATGGCAATTGGGATACTTTCGAAACCGATGGTTATGTAATTCCTTCTGATTATGGCTTGACCGCATACTTAGATAATGGTTGTGTCGTTGAATGTCCTTCGAATCCAAGACCTCTTCCAGAACCTAATTGCGACTTATATTCAATGACCGATTTCACTTTCCTGGATTACTATGGGCAATTGCAAATGGAAATTACGAATGGCGATGAAATCGGCGCTAATGTATCTGCGATCACTTTGGATTGGAATTATCTTGAAGATTTAATCGCTGCTTTTGGCGATACATCTGTACATACAGATTGGTTTAAATTTAGCGCATCGGGGAGTACGACCGTTTGGGGTAATAATAATAATGATAGTGTGAAAGATTACGACTCTCCTACAAACACAAATGTTGATTATGCTTGGTCTTGGAAGGGACCTTTGAAATTCGATCCTGGCGATACTTATATCTATAAAATTGATTTTGATAAGAATAACGAATCGCCAACCACATGGATGGAGGAATTGGGTATTTTATCCGATGACTTTGGTGTGACAATAGATTTTGATAATGGCTGTCAACTGCAACGGACTGCTATCTATAGACCAATCGCTACGCCAACACCAAATTGTGATTTGATCTACACTAGTCATGTTGAATTGAATGATGATGATTTCCAATTCCGTGTTTATAACGACAACCTTGCTCCAGCATACTTGACTGACTCAACCCTCACATGGCCAACAAACTGGAGTTCTAGTATGTATTTTGATTACTTCCGATTTGATAATAACAATTATTATAATCCTGGACCAATCTACACATCTCCAGTTCATTCGTCAGCGCCGGACATCGAATTATTGGGACAAGATTATGCTTGGTGGGAAGCTGATTTTGCTTATTGGCCTTCTTCTAAATCCAGTGGTACATTCCGGGGAGACTTACTGTTCAACTTCAATGGGTTAATATGTCCAGTCTCTGCGGAATTAATCTTTGTTCCAACCCCAACCCCGACGATAACATTAACCGGCACAGCAACTTCGATTCCGACTATGACCCCAACACGACCCACTTCAACATCAACTAGTACAAGGACTGCAACTCCAACCCGTACTGCAACTATCCCTGTTACCAGCACAGCTACTCAAACAAAAACTAACACTCCTACATCTACATTCACCAGCCAACCGACACCTACAGAAACGAATACTCCTGTTGGTAGTACAATGACGCCCACTCCAACTGCAACAAGCACCAGTACGCCTGGAACTCCAACGGCGACGATAGAAGTCTGTCTAACGCCACCTGAGCTGGGCGGTTGCCAATAAAAATTACCTGATCGTTATAGGTCGAATAGCTAAGTCAACTTTTCCCTTCGGTGTATTGCCTTTCTTTGATTTGTCTTCTGAAAAGGTTCACCGGACCTACTTTCCTAATTAATAAGAATTAACAATAAGAAGGATATACTAACAACCTTTTATATCGAAGGTATATTCATTTAATGAATATGGTAGTATAATAGTACTAGGGTACTATTATTGCCGATTCAAAGAAACAAGAGTATCTTAGGAAAATATTGATGCTTATTATTAATTATTGGTATTTTAATGATCTAGTAGATTAATGTATTATTAGTTGTTTGATAAACCTTTATTGGATTAGAATCTTGCTTTACCGAACATTAACTAAGGGAAAAAGAAAAGAACGCGCTCAAGGGTTGGTCGAATTTGCACTAGCTCTACCGATATTGATATTGATTGTTTTTGGATTAATTGACCTAGGTCGATTATTGTTCGTTTATGCTGCTGTGACGAGCGCCAGCCGGGAAGCGGCTCGCTATGGTTCAGCGGGTGGGAACACGCCGGATGGCGTTCCGCGGTTTATGGATTGTACAGGTATGGTGGATGCTGCCATGCGGATTGGGAATTTCGCTGGTGTTCAGAGCTCTGATATCTCGATCCAATATGATCGCGGACCTGGGACTTCGGTTATCGGTAATTGTCCAGCTAGTTCTCCGGAAGATATTATTGGAGGTGTAGATCGAGTTCTTGTACAGGTATCAACAACATTCACTCCAATGGCATTATTCTTTGGTATTGATCCGATTGATATTGATTCTTCAAGTGCACGGACAGTAATAAAGAATATCCAGATTGCAGGTTTGACAGCTACTTTCGAGCCTACTTCTATTCATTCATTCATCAAATTACCTTTGACAATACCTGGCGCTATAGATACTTTACCAGCAATCGAAACACCTACTTATACATCAACAAATATAAGTACATCGACACCAACATCCACGCTTCCTTTTACATTCACTCCATCCAATACACCGATACCCCCTGAAGCTCCAGTTGTTGATGATATTAATTGGATTGAGGATCAGAATAAATGTGAAGACCTGCAATTCCTCTGGGATACCAATGATGCGTGGCTGGAATATCCTGGTGTTGCTCCTGTTCAATATCAATTGTATCGGGATGGTTATCTTGTAGCGTTGATCTACCCTGACTCGCAGTTCGTCTGGAATACTGGTGAGGACTTAAATAATAATGCTGAGATTACATTATCGTGTCAGGCGATTTTCCCTGGAATGCTCACCTCTGAAATGGTATCTATAACCCTGGAGTGTGACAAAGGAGAGCTAGTCGAACGATGAAGAAAATATTCAATCAGATGTTGGTTGGGAATAATGAGTGGGGGGGATATGGGAAAGGGAAGAACCTAGCTTCGGGCCAAAGTTTGGTTGAATTAGCGCTCACCTTGTCATTGGTATTATTGATGATTGCAGGATTGGTAGATTTTAGTCGTGCCTTTTTTACGTTAATGGCTTTACGAGATGCTGCCCAAGAGGGAGCGGCTTTTGGAGCTCTAAACCCAACCAATACTTCAGGTATAGAAAGTCGTGTACGTTCAACCTCACAAGATCCCGTTGATCT